>Ga0256832_1001423_pt1 | contig 16178 bp, 15 predicted proteins | sample 134614metaG_FD_190534 | JGI IMG/M metagenome (GOLD analysis project Ga0256832, IMG submission 190534) | Hydrothermal vent microbial communities from Lau Basin, Pacific Ocean - 134-614 | ecosystem: Environmental > Aquatic > Marine > Hydrothermal vents | place: Pacific Ocean: Lau Basin | collected...
AGCTGCAGGCGATCAACAATTCTCAAATTCAACTCAAGGCTTGGAGCAAATCCAAAATATGTTTTTTGATGATCAATCACATAATGTCCCGGATAATCCACCACATAGGAGCCTTCCAAGGTTTCAAACTCTCCAAATAACTCAAGGCCAAAGTTTACGAAGAAGCGTTTTTCTTTCTTGTAAGACAAGTTCGCACCAAACCTGAATTCGACCCCGTTGACATTCGAAGTTTCAAATGTATAACCTCCTCCTGAATGTGTGACTGAGTTTATCTTCCTAAAACCAAGATAGTATTTCAACTTGTCTGATTGACTATAGCCAATGTCAAACCCATTTAAATATGTCAGCGCATTGGAATAGTAACCAAACTCAAACAGGCCCGTTGGTTTAGCATAGCGGCCAAGATTTAGCTCTATGGAAAGTTTGTCTAAGCATTGAGCATTCAAACCATATTGAGCAAAGAGCAAGATTGCCAGAACTGCTATTTTTCTCAGCTTTTTCATGATCATTCTTCTTTTTGGTGGTTGTAAAATTCAAAATTTCCGGAGCGTTCACAAACTCAAAACAGTCCCCAGGTTAAAACTCAGGCTACGAGCTTTAGAGGGGGCACGGGGATCTACATTTACGAAGCCGTGGTAGTACTCTGAAGTCAGGAAGCATTGGAAAGAGGAGCTCAGTTTCAGGCTCAGGCCGAGGCCTGTGTAGGCTCCGTGCTCCCATCTCCTCAAAATCCTTGTTACATTCACCACGTAAAGAATCTGCCCGGTCTCCAAGTCAATGATTTCGCTAATGCCCGAGAACATGTAGGAAAAGCCATAAGCGGCTTTCACAAAAAGGGAAAGCCGGTCTCCGCCCAAAGCCTGTTCAAAGCGAAAAGACAGGGGCACTTCCACATAGTCCAACTTAAAGCGGGTATCTCCCTTGAAAGAGGGCTCCGGCGGCAACCCAAATTCCGGAACACAAGCTGCTCCTCTGCCTGTATAAGCCGGTTCAAGACCAATCTGCCAATGCTTGCCGAGGCGGTAATAAACCGGCAAAGCGATGTTCATGCGGTGGACATGGATTTTGGCACCTTCGGGCAAAAGGACTCTGTTCTCTCCATAGTTCTGCCAGGCACGGGTGTAGCCGCTCTTTAAACCAATAGAAAATTGAGCCTGCAGAGATAAGCTCATCAAAAGAAAAAAGCAAACTGAGAATTTGTACAAAAGCTTCATAAGGCAAATGATTGGTTTGGAAAGTCATCAAAAAAACGGGAAAATGTAAAGGAGATTGTATGGGGCCTGTTTCTGTTAAATTTGTCCACAGATTACGCAGATTGACACAGATTTTTGTCCACGAATTACACAAATTGGCACGAATACGCCCGGCATCTGTCTCACCACGGAGATTACGGAGAAAAGCACGGAGAACTCCCCGTGTACCCCGTGACCTCTGTGGTGAGTTCCTTCAATTTCACGTTCATCACGATTCCCCCGATTTAGCTGGTTATATGTTTCTCGCTAAGACGCTAAGGAGCCCGTATTCAAGCATGATTGGGGTTACGATGGTACGCTTGTCACGTTCGTTACGTTCATCACGTTCGTTACGTTTTTATTTCTCGCGAAGACGCTAAAGGTATCCAATTCACATCCGAAACGTGCAACTTAACGACTATAGCCATTTTTCGCTGTAAATTTGGTTATATAAGACGCTAAGGAGCCCGTTTCCAGGCATAGTTGGGTTTCGATTGCCACGCTCATCGTCAGAATCACAGATTACACAGATTACACAGATTTTTCAGCTCCCGACAACAGACAACCGACAACAGACAACGGACAACAGATACCCAAGCCGGCTCGGGGCTCTTCCTTACGTCAGCTCCCCGATCCTAACCGACAACACCCCGATTTCACCGATTTCACCGATTTCACCGATTTCACCGCTTCAACCGACATGCTCCAAAATCCGCTCCCCGATCTTCCGCTTTCGCTCCAGCTCGGGGATCGGCGCTAACAGACAACCGACAACCGACAACCGCCATCACCTCCCCTGAATCTCCGGCAGCAGCTTCATCCCCTCGCGATAATCCACGAGGCGGTTGATGAGGTAAAAGAGGTACATGGTGGTGAGCCAGTTGGTGAATTCCTGTTTGGAGCCGAGGTGTTTTCGCAGGTGGATCATAATCCAGGAGAAGTGCTCCCAGGTATCGAAGCAGGAATCGCAGTCGCGGTGTATGCCGGTGCAGCAGCGGCGCACGGTTTGGAAGTCGGCGAAATAGGCCCGGAAGTGAGGGTTGTAGGGAAAGCCGTTTTTCAGGCGTTCGGCATTGGGCTCGTAGTTGACGGAGAGGTTGGTGCAGACTTCGTAGCCCCATTGCATGTCGTACAGCCGGCCCGTGCTGATGACGCGGTTGAAGTACTTGTTGATGAGGATGCGGTCGGGATAGCGCTCGATCATGCGGTCTATTTCGCGGCGCACTTTGTCGAAGCCCTTGCGGTAGTCATAGACCCCGCCCAGGCCGGCGAGGTCGGAGTAGTAGTTGAAGAGTACGTTGTTGCCGTTTTGGATGCACTCCTCCACCACCCGTTCAATTTGATGGGCTGTGCCGGGGGCTACGGTGTAGTAGAAAAAGGCGCGTTCGTCGTCGCGGTAGTTTTTGAGGGCCCGCGAGAAGAGGTCTTTTTTTTCATCGGGCGCACGCAGGGCGGCGTCGGTCTCTCTGTCGCCCCAGATGGCTACGCCTATGGGGAGGTTTTCAAAGCCTTCATAGGGAATGCGGCGCAGGCCGTTGGTGGCGACGCTACACTTGAAGCGGTCGTAAATTTTCTTAATGCGGTGCATGACGAGCGTGGGCTCACCGCCGACGATGGTCATGAAGTTGGTGCCGCGTTGGGCCTCGCTGTCGAGGAAGGCGTCAAAAGTCTCTTCTTCTTCGGCCCGGTAGCTGTCCATTTCTTCTTCGAAGTAGTAGCAGCCTTTGCAGCGCAGGTTGCACTTATGGGTGAGGTCCACAGAGATGGAGCGCACGGGGCCGGCCTGCCGTATCTGTCGGTACAGGGTATTGAGAAGAGGGTCAGACAGGTACTCCTTGAGGCTCATGGTTGCGGGCTACTGCTCGTCGTAAAAGATAGAAGGCACGTAAGGCGGAATCAGTTCCTTTTCCCTTGCTTTTTTGAAGAGCGTGCGGATGGCTTCCCGCCCTGTGGTGTCCAGTTCTCTGGTGCTTTCATTGACGTAAAGCTCAATGTGTTTTTTGATCACCTCGGGATCGGGCGTGTCGGCATAGCGTTTGACGAAAGTCTCCGAATCTTCCGGATTTTGGAAGGCATACTCAATGCTGTTTTTCAAAGCTCTCAGCACCTTTTCCTGTATGGACTTCGGCAGAAACCGACGAATGCCTATGCCTCCGAGCGGAATGGGCATATTCATTTCCTTCTCCCAGAAATCGCCCAGATCGGCCAGTTTGACCAAGCCTTTATCGGCATAGGTGAAGCGATTTTCGTGTATCAGCAGGCCCACATCGGCTTTGCCATTCAGCACGGCATCTTCGATGGAGGAAAAGAGCATGGGCGTCTTGTCTTTGGCTTTGGGATAAGCCAGACTCAGCATGAAATTGGCTGTGGTGTGTTTGCCGGGGATGGCGATACGCGCTTTGTTGATTTGCTCCTCACTCATGGGCTCGCGGGCAACGAGCAGGGGGCCTACGCCATGCCCGAGGGCATTGCCATAAGGTAGCACGGCATACTGGTCAATGACAAAACCGAAGGCAAAAAAACTCATCTTCGTAATGTCATAGCTCATGGCAATAGCGCGCTCATTGAGCTCTTCTATATCGGTAATAATGGGCACGTACTCGATGCCTTCGGTATCAATTTTCTGATTGACCATGGCGTCGAAAATAAAGGTGTCGTTGGGGCAGGTCGAGAATCCAATGCTGAGCTTCATCTGTAAAAGGGCGTTTTTCCGGTAAAGGAGAGCTTTTGAGAAGTTCTCTTTTTGTGTTTTTCTAAGCCGCAAAGGTACGTAACTTTGCGCTCATGAAAGTCATCTTCGAAGACAACCACTTGTTGGGCGTCTATAAACCCGCCGGCCTGCCGGTACAAGGCGACAGCTCGGGCGATCGCAGTTTGTTGGATTTGGCGAAAGCCTATGTCAAAGAGCGCTACAACAAGCCCGGCGCTGTCTTCATGGGGCTCGTTCATCGGCTGGACCGCCCCGTCAGCGGTGTCGTTTTGCTGGCGCGCACCAGTAAAGCCTTAGAGCGCATGAACGCCCAATTCCGCAACAGAGAGGTCAAAAAGACCTACTGGGCCATCACCAAAGAGCGCCCCTACCCCATCGAAGGGCATTTGGTACACTACATCCGCAAGGACAAGAGCAAAAACCGCTCCCATGCCTACGAACGCCTCAGCCGGCGCCAGTCGGACGCCAAAAAGGCCGAGTTGGACTACCGCCTCATCTCGGAAATTGACGGCTACTGCCTTGTGGAAGTAAAGCCCCTCACAGGGCGCCCGCACCAGATCAGAGTACAACTGGCGGCGCTCGGCTGCCCCATCGTGGGCGATCTCAAGTATGGCTACCGCACGGCCCGCCCCTCGGGCAACATCCTGCTGCACAGCCACTCGCTGGAGTTCGTACATCCCGTAAAAAAGACTCCTGTTTTGATACAAGCCCTGCCGGAAGATGACGACCTTTGGAGCCTGTTTACATCCTGAGCAGGAAGTGTGTACAGGATGACAGACAAACTTAAAGAGCAAAACAGAAAATCCTTTTGGCTTTCGCCAAATGCATTCCGTAACAGCAAAACAAAGCCATGAAAAACATCACCGTAATTGGAGCAGGAACCATGGGCAACGGCATCGCCCACGTCTTCGCCATGACGGGCTATGAGGTAACCCTCGTGGACATTTCCCCCGATGCGCTCGAACGCGCCTTAAAAACCATCGAAAAGAACCTCGGCCGCATGCTCAAAAAGGAAAAAATCAGCGAGCAGGACATGGCCGCCACCCTGCAGCGCATCCAAACCACGACCTCCATGCAGGAGGCTGCCGCCAAAGCCGACTTCATCGTGGAGGCCGCCACCGAGCGCATGGACCTCAAGCTCAAAATTTTCGAAGAGCTGGATCGCCACGCGCCGGAGGGCGTCATTCTCGCCAGCAACACCTCTTCCATTTCCATCACCAAAATCGGCGCTGCCACCCAACGCCCCGAGCTGGTCATCGGCATGCACTTCATGAACCCCGTGCCGGTGATGAAGCTGGTGGAAGTCATCCGCGGCTATGCCACTACGGATGAGGTTACGCAAAAAGTCATGGAACTGTCGCGCGAGCTGGGCAAAACACCCGTGGAAGTCAACGACTACCCGGGCTTCGTCGCCAACCGCATCCTCATGCCGATGATCAACGAGGCCATCTACACCCTGTTCGAAGGCGTAGCCGGAGCCGAAGAAATTGACACGGTCATGAAGCTGGGCATGGCTCACCCCATGGGCCCCCTCCAACTCGCCGACTTCATCGGGCTGGATGTCTGCCTATCCATCCTGCGCGTCATGCACGAAGGCTTCGGCAACCCCAAATACGCCCCCTGCCCGCTGCTGGTCAACATGGTCGCCGCCGGCAAGCTGGGGAGGAAGACGGGGGAGGGATTTTATCGGTATGAGGGGTGAGGGTTTAGCGTTTAGCGTTTAGCGTTTAGTGTTTAGTGTTTAGCGTTTTTAAGTTTACTGTTTACTGTTGATAGTTTACAGTTGGGGTTGAGTGAGATTCAGTGGTTGTTGGTGTTTTGTTTACACCTGGATTAACAATAGTTAATCTAACAGCTCGAAGTAACAGCAGTTGGTTCTATCAGGGTTGGCGAGCCATCAGGTTCTGTAAAGTTTCTAAGTACTCAGAATCAGGTTCACTTCGCTCCAAAACTTTGACAAAGAGCTCCATGGCTGCAAGCGGTTCATTTTCAACAATTAATTTCTTGATCGCATTTTTATCCTTACTTTTCACAACATCTGTTTTTTATGGTTTTACAATCTTTTCCGTTTAACAGGAGTGTCCAGCGGGCTGAAGCCCGCCCAACTATAAGTACCTAACTAAACACTAAACCAACGCTAAACGCTAAACCGATTCCCCCGATTCCCCCAATTCAACCGATTCAACCGATTCAACCGACACCTCTCAAAACACAAACACCACCCCTCCCCCCTGCACCACACCGCCAAAGGCATCGCGTTCGATGATGGGGCGCAGTTGAAGGCTGAGGTCGTCGTTTACATCGAAGCCGGCGAGGTGGGCATCTACGAAGGCATCGGCCAGGGTGAGGGCATAGACGGCTGTGAAGCCGATGTAGCTGAGCTGGCGCCGCTTGTCGGCCCGGTCGCGGATTTCTTTGAGGTAGCTTTGGGAGATGTTTAAGTCGCTGTAATCGTGGGGCAGGCCGCGCACGGCACGGCGGTAATTGCGCTTGAAGTTGAGGTAGAACTTTGTATTGTACTGCACAGCCCAGCCCATGGCGCCGAGGCCGCCATAGACGAGGGGCAGTTTCCACCACTTTTTATTGTATATCTGACCGCCACCGGGAATGACCAGCCCCCAGACCAGGGCTTTCTTTGGGTTGGGATAGTCGGGAGCGCCATAGAAAAAGCCCTTTTTTTTCTTTGGCAAAAGCAGGCCGGCAGTGTCTGCAGGCGCTGTTTGGAGCAGGCCGGAGTCGGCTGCCATGATGAGTGTGGAGTCCGTATGTGTAGAATCGGTCTGGGCCCAAAGCGTGCGGGGACTTGCCGGCAGCAAGAACAAAAGCACGGGGAAAAGCAGCCGTTTAGTCATAGGCTCATTCTTCGATCAAGTCGAGCAGGCGGTTCAGGTCGTCGTCGCTGCCAAAGGGGATGACGATTTGGCCCTTGCCTGCGGCGCCCACTTTGAGTTGCACTTTGGTGCCGAGATGCATGCGCAGGCGTTCCTGCACTTCTGCATAAGCATCCGGCAGCGCCGATTTGGTCTTTTTGGGCGCTGCTTTGGGCTCGGTATAAGAGCGCACCAGATCTTCGGTGGCACGCACGGACAGGCCTTTGGTGAGGATTTCGTTGAAGAGGCTGAGCTGCAGAGCCAGGTCACTCACACCACGCAGGGCCTTGGCATGACCGAGGCTGATTTTGCGTTCCTTCAGGGCTTCCTGGATTTGCGGCGGCAGCTTGAGTACGCTGAGGAAGTTGGTGATGGTGCTGCGCTTTTTGCCCACGCGCTCGGCCATGGCATCGTGGGTGAGTTTGCACTCTTCGATCAGGCGCTGGTAGGTGATGGCCACTTCGAGAGGGTTGAGATCGGCGCGCTGGATGTTCTCTACCAGGGCCATTTCCAACATTTCCTGGTCGCCATCTACGATGCGTATATAGGCAGGGACTTCCTTCAGTCCGGCCATTTTGGCAGCCCGCAGGCGGCGTTCGCCGGAGATGAGCTGGTATTTGCCATCGCCCATGCGGCGCACGGTCAGGGGTTGGATCAGGCCGTAGGTACGTATGGATGTGGAGAGCTCTTCCAGGGCTTCTGCCTCGAAGTCCGTTCGTGGCTGGAAGGGGTTGGCTTCAATTTGGGCGACGGGGATGTTGGCCACTACATTGGCCATTTCTTTGACCACCTCGCGTTGCTCTTCGGCCGGCTTGGCATCCATATCCGAAAGCAGGGCGCGAATGCCGAGTCCGAGGTCTTTTTTCTTGATCTTTTTTGCCATGGTTGTATTTACGTTAGGCCGCCAACGGCAGCTATGGTGTCTCCGTTTTTGCGCAAAAACTCGTAAGCCAGATTGAGGAAGTTGATGCTGCCCTTGCTGCTGACATCGTACATGACGACCGGCAGATGCATGTTGGGCGCTTCTCCGATTTTCGAGTTGCGGTGAATGATGGTATCAAAAACCTTATCGCCGTAAAAGCCGCGCACTTCCTGCACCACCACATTGGCAAGGCGCAGGCGCTTGTCGTACATGGAAAGCAGAATGCCTTCGATCTGCAAATCCGGATTCAGCTTGGCCGTTACGCTTTTGATGGTGGATTGCAATTTGCCCAGCCCTTCGAGCGAGAAAATCTCACACTGCACGGGAATGAGCACGGAATCTGCAGCCACCAGAGCGTTGACCGTTACCAGGCCGAGCGAAGGCAGGCAGTCTATGAAAATGTAATCGTACTCGTCTTTGATCTCGCTCAACACCTTTCGCATGACGAACTCCCGCCCCTCCTGCGAAATGAGCTCCAGCTCTGCACCTACCAAATCCAGATGCGAGGGCAGCAGGTGCAAATTGGGCGTTTCCGTTTCCACAACGGCTTCCGAAGCGGGCAGCCCCCGGATGAGACAGTCGTAGAGGCTGTGCTCCAAATCAGCCGAAGACACCCCTACGCCGGAGGTGGAGTTGGCCTGAGGGTCGGCATCTACCAGCAGTACTTTCTTTTCCAGCACGGCCAGCCCTGCTGCGAGGTTGATGGCGGTAGTGGTCTTCCCCACTCCGCCTTTTTGATTTGCTATGGCGACAATTTTTCCCATGAAATGCCTGGCTTACGCGAAAGAGAGGAAGCGCCGGGCCTCCTCTCTTCTGCTTTTATTCAAAAGTAATCACTTCTCCTATCTCTGGCAAAATTACGCTTTTTCCCGCATCTGAAAAAGCCTTTTTCACTTCTTCGTGATCAACGCGGATGTAACCGAAGGTGTCGAAGTGGCAGGCAACCACTTTTTCGCACTGCACAAAGCCGGCAGCCAATACGGCTTCTTCCGTGCCCATGGTGAAGTTATCGCCCACCGGAAGGATGCAAAAATCCAACTTCGGGCAAGTCTGCGGAATGAGCTGCATGTCCATCGTCAGCGCCGTATCGCCGGCGTGATAGAAGCATCCCTCCTCATTCCAGACCACAAAGCCGCCGGGGTTTCCGCCATAAGTGCCATCCGGCAAAACGCCGGAGTGTATGGCCGAGACGTACTTCACCGTACCAAAGTCAAACTGCCACTTGCCGCCGTGATTCATGGGGTGCCCCTCAATGCCCTTAGCGCCATACCAAGAGACGATCTCGAAATTGGAGACGATCTTCGCCCCCGTCCGTCGCGCTATGCGCTCGGCATCCAAGACGTGGTCCTGATGCCCGTGCGTGAGCAGAATGTAATCAGCCGGAATGGCATCTGCGTCTATGTGGGATGCCAGTTCATTCCCCGTAATGAAGGGGTCAAAAAGGAGGTGGACGCCCTTAGTTTCTATGCCGAAACAGGCATGGCCGTAGTAGGTGAGTTTCATGGTGGTTTTGTTTTTGATGGTTATGGGAGCGAGGGGTATTTTGCAAAGATAGGGAAATGTGGAACGCTTCGCGTTCTAATGTGGACGCTTCGCGTCTAATGTGGAACGCAAGCGTTCTAATGTGATTTTACGCTCGCTTCGCATCGCGTGATGAACGTGATGAACGTAACAATTGTAGCCCGGTCATGCTTGAATACGGACTTCTTAGCGTCTTTCTGAACGAAATTGCAGGGGAAAACATCTGTAGGCTTTGGAATGCACTTCAGAGAGCCCCCCTACATCTCCTTTGCGTCTTAGCGAGAAATAAAAACGTGACAAGAGGGTGTTCAGAAAACCATGTCAAAAAAAATAATAACTTTGAGAGAGCAAACCCATCCAAAATGAAGCCAAAAGAAAGAATCATCAGACGCGCAGCGTCCACATTAGGCGCTCGCGCCCACATTAGACGCGTTAGCGTCCACATTAGACGCGCAGCGTCCACATTAACCACTTGCGCCCTCCTCCTGCTTGTCAGCCTCTTACACGCCCAGCGCGACACCCTGACCATAACCACCTTCAACTGCGAATTTCTGAATGAGCGCAAGGTGCATATCAAGTTTGATGAAAACAATCCGGGCAGGGAGTGGGAGGATGCAGATTTTCGCCACCAGCGCTTTGTGGAGGCCAGCGCTGCCGTGGCAGATTTTCTGGCCACCTTTGACAGCGACGTATTGGTTTTGACGGAAGTCGGAAACCAAAGCGAAATGAAATTGCTGCAACAACAGTTGAAAGACCGCGGGCAAAATTACCCCTACCTTCGCGTGTGCGAATCGGCTGACCGCGGCACGGGGCAATACGTAGCCATTCTCTCTCGGCTGGAAATTACCGAGGCCGTCTTGCGCATTCCGGGACGGGAGTTTTACATCGCCGAGGAAGACGACCCGGCCGAAGAGATCAAGGACACCGGCATCAGCAAAGGGATGCGGGTTGTCGTGAAGAGCAAAGGGCGGGAGTTTATCATCTACGGAGCACATCTCATCTCAGAGCGCCTTGGGCCTGAAGACGATTTCAAGCGTTTGGCGCAAGCCTCCATCCTGCGGCGCCACATGCTCGACGACCTGCAGCACGGAAAGTACATCATCATCGCCGGTGATTTCAACGACCATCGCGGCCAACCGCCGCTGCGACGCCTCAGAGGCTTAGACGACATCTTTGAAGACTTCATCCAGACGGGCTACACCCGCTACTTCGACAAGGACAAATACGACACCCGCTGGACGTACCAGTACATGGGCGAGCGGCAACAAATAGACCACATCCTCGTATCCCTCAGCCTCAAAGAGGCCTGCCTGCAGCGCAAGGGCATACGCACCTGGACCACAGCCCCCGAACCTGCCGCCCGACGCATCAACAACCGCACAGTCAGAGTCTCCGACCACAGAGCCCTAACCGTGCAACTGATCGTTCGATAAATTAAAAAAGGCTTGAGCACTATGCATGCTCAAGCCTTTTACACTTGCTGCGAAAATCGCTTACTTGCGCTTGGCCTGGATGATGTATTTAAGGCCATCAACAGTACCTTCCAGCTCCAGATTGTCCCCGTCCAGCATCAGCATGTAGGTTGTAGTCTCTCCGGAATCAGTAGTGAACGTAACTTCTTCTCCTGCGCTATCTAAAGAGTAAGTGCCGGTTTCAACTATTGATGAGCCTAAGAGAATCGCTGTAAACTTGTAGTCGCCTTTACCATCTTTCTTGTTGTACTCTCCAAAATACATTTCAAAAGACGTAAATACGGAGCCTATAAGCTCTACTCCATCCTCTGTTACAGAGGTCGCATCCCAAGTGCCGGCCAATTTTTTGCCAATCCTGGCTTCCTTGGAACATCCGGTCAAAACAAAAGAGAGCAGCAAGGCCGCAGCGAAAAAATGAGTCCATTTCATTGGTAAAGTTTTTGAGGTCAAAGAATCAGAAAGCTGTACTTTCTTGTACGCTCCGCAAAAGTACAAAGTAATGTCTTCTTATGCAATAGGCAAATGCACCTAAAGGTTTCAGTCTATCGTTCAGCCAGAATGTCCGTTTGGCTGGCTTCATGGATCAGCTCCAAGCGGCTGTCATCTACGAACAAGTCATAAACCACTACCCCTCCTCCACTACTGCTGTAGTCAATGCTCAGGGTTTTGCCCTTGTCTGTAACTTCGTAATCGGCAATGATGTAGCCCAAGGCTCCATTGCTGTCTTCAAAGGTTACGGAATACACTCCATGAGGCTCGGGAGGCAGCTCCGTAGTCAGAAAGGATATGGTTGCCGAAGTCCATGCGCCGGGCTGGAAAAGTTCTGTACCATTGAGCACATAAGAGACTACCGTCCAATCACCGCCCAGCACCAACGCCTCTCCTACTTTTTTCTCTTTAGAGCAGGAGAGGCTAAGCAGCAAGGACAGCAGGACTGCTGTGGCTATGTGTTTTCTTTTCATGACAAATGGTTCATAAGTTTTAAGGAACAACAACAAAATTCTTACTCAGGCGCTCCAGCCCGTTTTCGTTCAACAGCAGCAGGTGATAAATGCCTGCAGGCCAATCGGTCAACTGCACAGTCCAGCTTTCTACACCTGCCGGCAGTTCGCGCTCGTAAAGTCGTTGGCCGGATGAAGCGAGAACCCGGAGATGCATGGGGTTGCCTGTGGTGGCTTCAAATCGCAGGCTCAACACATCTCCTGCCGCTATGGGATTTGGCGAAAGCCCAAGAAAAACAGGCTCTTCATCTCCGACTGCCTCCGAGCGTTGAGAAACGGCATCGCCCTCGTCAGCAAATTCATCATCGCCACCCGGTAGCGGCCCGGGTACAGGCAGTTCACCGAGCAGGCACCATTCGGGATCATCTGTTACCATGAAGTAAACCGCAAAATCATCGGTACAGCCGTATTTTTCAACTTCGAGATGAGCATAGTGTAGCCCCGTCTGCATCGGAATCAAAAAGACCGACTCCTGAATGGTCATGCCCACATTGGCACCCGGGTTAAACGTCCACAGATAATGAGCATTGGGCCCGGCAAATTGCGCTGCGAACAACACAGGCTCATCCACACAAACCACCGACGGAATGGGGTCTTCCACATCTGCCACAAAGGGCGTAAAAGCCTCCTCCTGCACTTCAAAAGAGGCCTCCGTCTGGCAGCCCAGGGAATCCGTTATCTGCAGGCTGTAAATGCCCGACTGCAAGTCGCCCTGCACCGGTTCGCTATTGCCCGTATTCCAGGCATAAGTATAGGGTGGCGTACCTCCTTCCGGCATACCAATCAAGGATGCAAAATCCTCACAATCGGGCTGCAAAACAAGCTGCAAAGGATTGGGCACCTCCAAAGTAAAGCTAATGACCTGGGCAAAACCCAGGGAATCCGTTATCGTTACGAAATATTCGCCTTCCGGCAAATTATTGATCGAAGCAAGGGTATCGCCTGTGCTCCACAAATAGCTGAAAGGAGGATTCCCGCTAAGGGCCTCTACCCAGGCAAGACCATCGCTGCCACCGGCACAAGCAGGGGGCTCACTGCCATAACTCACACTCAAGCCCTCGTTCACTAAAACCGAAAGACAGGAAAGCTCCGTTTCCTCACAGGCATTGGAGACCTGTACGCACAACTCGGCCATGCCCTGCTGCTGCCAATTGACAGCAATCTCGGAAGAACCCTGCCCCTCGAGAACGAGCCCGGCTTCGGGAGGAGAAATCGTCCAGGTATAAGCGCCCGCAGTGGGCAACTCTTCAGTGGTATAGGAAACGATGGCCCCCTCTGCTGTCAGGGTCTCGCCCTCCACAGGGCCGGGAGTTCCCAGGCTATAAGTTGAATCTGCCGCCACTACATACAACACATAATCGCAGGCATCCCCGGCCCAGCCGTCAATCATCAGGTAATAAAACTCGCCCGTCTCCAGATCTGAAGCAGTAACAAGACCGTAGTCCTCCATACCCGGGCTCCAGCAATTGGAGGCAGCTATAAAGTTATTATCATCCAAAACCTTAAAAACCTGCGCCTGCATACCGGAGCCGTTAGCAGTACCCACACAATTATTGGTTTGCAAGGCAAAGATTACCTCCGGCCCCGGCGCCATGAAGGCAAACCATTGGTAGTTTTCGCAAGAGCCGCAAAAGGGCCCGGGGCATATTCCAACGCCGGAATTGTAGGTAGAACCGCAATAGCCATCCAACTCCCAAACATCGCAAAACACGGGTGCATTTGCCACCGCCTGAGGGCCCGTGCCCGGGGGCTCAGGCTCAAAGCACTGTGCAAGCAATGAAGGGTCAAAAAAAAACAAAAGGATAAACGTGAAAAAAACGGGAAGTACATTTTTTTTCATGATAAAAGAATTTAGGACTACTTATCTTATAGAACGCTGCGAAGCCCCTTTTCGGCTACTGCCGGCTGGCCCGGTATATCACATGCCCCGCAGGAATGTCAATTTCCATCTTTAATTCCGTATTTTCAACTTGCAATTCATACTCTTCTTCGCTTCCATTGGAGTAGATCAGGCGCAGCAGGGTGCCATCCTGCTCTACAGTGTATTTGCTCGAAAAACTGGTATTTTCAGAAGGCGTGGAAAAAAAAGCGTGAAAATTCCCTTTGTTTTCTTTGACGTCATAAAAATCAAACATCAAAGTTACTTTTGTAAAGCCAAGCCCTATGGTTTCCTGATCTGCAATCGTCAGAGAATACACATTCCATTCGCTGCCCTGCAACAAAAAGCCGGCTTTGCGATCTTTGGAACAGGCGGAAAAGAGCAATGCAAAAACAAAAATCCAAAGGTATCTGTGACGGGGTACGACAATCATTTTGTACTTTTTTACTTATCTGCCGCTAATGTACGCAAAAATTCCATAACATCAACCCCATCGGGATAATTTTTTAATCCGGGCGTTTGAGATTTGCCGAAAGGCAAAACCGAAAAACCTGCTACCGGCACTTCCGACATGACGCATTGGATGTTTTCTCTTTGGGCCGACAGAGCTTTCGCCAAATGCTCTTCTGACTCGTAAAACTCGTAGTGCAGCGTGGCGATGCGGGAAGTCAGGCGCTCGTCTTCGCGCAAAATGACGCTGCCCGTAGCGTAAAAAGGCTCTTTGTTGAGCATCAGCAGGGCGTAGTTGTAATCGAAATTGTTTTTGTACGGATGATGTAAAATGACTTCTTTGTACTCGTGCAGAGCCTCTAACAGAGGTTCAAAGTCGTAATCCTGCCCCCGGCTGCTTTGACGCGGCAAATACAGCTTGGAGACATTGCGGCAGCCGAGGCCGAAGTAAGAAAACACGTCTTTCCCCAGCTCCAGCAACTGCTCGCGGCTTTCCCCACCCGTCAAAACGGCTACGCTGTTGCGGTTGCGGCGGATGATGTGGGGATATTTGCCAAAGTATTGCTCAAAATAGCGGGCGGAGTTGTTGCTGCCGGTGGCGATCACGGCATCGAAGCCCTGCAGGCGCTCGACGACCTGGGTTTGGCCGGCGAAACGCTCATCCCACTCTTCGAGGCGCTTGAGCAGATGAGGAAAGAGCCAGGGATCGCGCTCGGAGAGTTTAACCATAGCCCGATGCCCTGAGATAAAAACTGCCAGCCAGTCGTGAAAACCCACCAGGGGAATGTTGCCGGCAAAAATCAGTCCTATGATTTGCGGCTTTTTTTTGCGTTCATCGGTCTCTTCAGCCGCCAAATCATAGGAGGCAGCCCAGTCCCCCAAGGCCTCTGATTGAAGCATGTGTTCAGCCAAAGCCTTCATGGCTGCCCGCTGGTTTTCTTCGGTAAACCAGGGATTGTGGTGTGCGGTGCGTTGGACATGCGCCAGCAGGCGCTCATCGGGCTCGCTCAGCAAGCTGCCCAGGCGGCTCATCAAGGCTATGCGGTCTTGCAAATTCATTCCAGGGTGTTTTTATGCCGGCGGGCATCCACGTAATTGCGCCACTTGTCGAGGCAGGCAGCGAAATCTTCGGGCAGCTCCGACTCAAAGACGATCTTTTTTTCCGTTCGCGGGTGTACAAAACCCAGCACTTTGGCGTGCAGGGCATGGCGGGGCATGATCTTGAAACAATTGTCCACAAACTGCTTGTACTTGCTGTAAATGGTGCCCTTCAAAATGCGGTCGCCCCCATAGCGGTCGTCGTTGAACAGGGGGTGTCCCTTGTACTGCATGTGTACGCGGATCTGGTGGGTGCGCCCCGTCTCCAACTGGCACTCAACCAGACTGACGTAGTAAAGCCGCTCCAGCACCTTGAAGTGGGTAACGGCCCATTTGCCCTGTTCGCCCTCGGGAAAAACCGTGCGCTGAATGCGGTTGCGGGGATGGCGGCCAATATGCCCTCGAATGGTGCCGCTGTCTTCTTCAAATTCGCCCCAAATCAGCGCCTGATAGCGCCGCTCAATGGTGTGGCGAAAAAACTGCTTGGCCAGATGGTTGAGAGCATAATCCGTTTTGGCCACGACCATCAGGCCCGTGGTGTTTTTGTCTATGCGATGCACCAGCCCGATGCGGTCTTTGAAGTTTTGATCCAACAAAGGCAGTTCCAGGTCACGAAAGTGATAGGCCAGGGCATTGACCAGGGTGCCTTTCCAATTGCCGATGCCGGGATGCACGACCAGGCCTGCAGGCTTGTTGATAACCAGCAGGTCTTCGTCTTCATAGACCACATTCAGGGGGATGTCCTGGGGTACGACCTTGACGTTCTCCTCCGGCCGCTTGGGGATGACGACCTGTATCAGATCATTCGGACGCACCTTGTAGTTGGGCTTGACCTCTTTTTCATTGACCAGCACGGCACCCGCTTTGATGGCATTTTGAATGCGGTTGCGCGACAAATGCTGCATGCGGTCGAGCAGAAATTTGTCTATGCGCAGCGGTGCCTGCCCGGGGTCTATCCGAAACTCCCGGAAGTCGTAGTACTCCTCGGAGAAGGTGAATATGCCGGTTTCTTTGGGTGCCATT
>Ga0256832_1001424_pt1 | contig 16174 bp, 10 predicted proteins | sample 134614metaG_FD_190534 | JGI IMG/M metagenome (GOLD analysis project Ga0256832, IMG submission 190534) | Hydrothermal vent microbial communities from Lau Basin, Pacific Ocean - 134-614 | ecosystem: Environmental > Aquatic > Marine > Hydrothermal vents | place: Pacific Ocean: Lau Basin | collected...
GTATTGGCTTAGCCCACAGGTTTGATGACAGTTTTTCGGGCTTGTTGCAGTATTATGTAACGCCGCAATTTCGCATAGGCTATGCTTATGATTTTACGATGACGGAATTGCGTCATTACAACAGCGGTTCACACGAATTGATGTTAGGCTATGATTTCAACTTTGTTGAAGACACGCGTATTCGATCACCGCGTTTCTTTTAACCCCAAAAACTATAAGAAATGAAAATTATATATACCAAACAACGTATCGTATTAGTGCTGTTAAGTCTGATGTTAGGATTTGCAGTACAATCTCAGAGTTTGAGATTGAAGAAAGCTAATAAATTTTTTAAAGAATATTCATATGATAAAGCCATTAGAGCGTATGAATCCATAGATGACAAAACCCCATCGGTTTATCGCAATTTGGCCAAAAGCTATTTGATGCTGGGCAATATTGACAAAGCCGAAGGGAATTATGCTGCTTTGATGAGTACCGGCGGTTATCAACCCGAAGATGTCTATGATTATGCTTCGGTATTGATGATGAACAAAAAATATGACGAAGCCGCCAATTGGATGGAGAAATATTACAAATTAAAACCGGATGACAGACGTGCACAAGCTTTTATGTCCAATCCGTTGTATTACAGAGACTTATTACAATCTGACCCGAAAATGGCTTTAAATAATTTGGATATCAATACGCCTTACGAGGATTTTTCTCCGGTGTATTACAAAGATAACCAAGTTGTTTTTGCATCTAGTAGAGATTACAGTCATATGGTTAACCGAAAATGGAATGGTAATAGGCAACCCTTTTTAGATTTATATGTTGCTGATTTGACTGATGGTAACAATTTGACCAATGTTAGAAAGTTTAATGAAGTAGTCAATAAACAATATCATGATGCTCCTGCCAGTTTTAATCAAACGGGAGATTATATGATTGTTACCAGAAATATTTACACTGACGATAATTTGAACGATAATAAATTATGGTTATATGAGTCACATTTGGTAGACAATAGCTATTGGGATGAGCCAAGCCCTTTGTACTTTAATGACAAGCATTTTTCAAACGGGCAAGCCAGCTTAAGTCCTGATGGTAACATTATGTATTTTGCTTCGGACCGTCCGGGCGGTTTTGGTGGCACGGATATTTATAAAAGTGTCAAAGGTAAGGACGGTAAATGGAGTGCGCCTGAGAATTTAGGACCGAAGATCAATAGTGAAGGTAACGAAATGTTCCCTTACTACGATGCCAAAGGCGGTTATTTGTTTTTCTCATCTAACGGTTGGCCAGGTTTAGGCGGTTTAGATGTATTTGTAACCAAAGTTAAGCGAGATGGCAGTTATACCAAGCCTCAAAACTTAGGCGCACCGATTAACTCCAATAGAGACGATTTCGGTTTTATTTACAAGCAAGACGGTAGCGGTTTTGTATCGAGTAATAGAGCCGGCGGTAAGGGCGATGACGACATTTACAGTTATAAAAACATGCCAAAATTCCAAGACAAGATTAAGGAATGTTATTTAGCCGGAACTATTACTGACAAGCAAACAGGTGAGCCTTTACCCTATGCCCAAGTTCTTTTAACAGATGCTAATGGCAATAAGCTTAAAGAAGTAGAGACCAAGGCAGATGGTAAATATGATTTTGGTATTGATTGCGGAAATGTCTATAATGTTTTGGTGTTAAGACAACCTTATAATGAAGCCAAGGCCAATATCGATACCAAAACTTATGATACGCCTAATATAGTCAAAGATTTTGCATTGGAAAAACCCGGTGAAAAAATACTGGAAAAAGACCAATTATGCGATCATAAAATTGAACCGATATATTATGATTTAGACAAGTTTTACATCAGATTTAAAGACAAGCTAAAATTGGATAAAATTGTAGCTTTGATGAACAAATATCCTGAGATGAAATTGGAAGTATCATCATATACCGATGCCAGAGCTAGCAAACCATACAATGTAAAACTATCTAAAAACAGAACGATGTCAGCTATTAATTATTTGACTTCGCATGGTATCAGCCAAGAACGTTTGGTTGCTAAATGGTTTGGTGAGTTGTATCCGGTTAACGGTTGTGTGGACGGTGTAAAATGTAGCGAAGCAGAACACCAGTTGAACCGTAGAACGGAATTTAAAATTTTGAATTGTGAATAGATAAAAACATTAAAATTTAAAATAATAACCGGTTGCAAGTTTTTGTAACCGGTTTTTTTTATGGCTTTGCCATTGCGTTAGGGATAGAAGCGGTAGCCCGGCGCAGTGCCGCCTGATTGTTTTATGGCGGGTGGCGGCGCCCTTAGGAAGCCCCCGCACCGCCCGTAAAACAACAGAGCGGAACAAGCCGGCTACAAGCGAATAGCCCGCTCGAACGCCCTAAATTATTAAAATCCCAGAATTAGTTTGGCAATGGAAAAAAAGATATATATACCGAAAATGTCGTTGCTGGTGGTGATAAAGGGGCCGGTGGCAACGGCTGGGTCAATGCCGCGCTTGTGTAAAAACAGTGGCACAAAAGTGCCGATTAAGGATGCCATAATTATTACCGATACTAAGGAAATGGCAACGGTAATAGCCATTTTTAAATCGAATCCGGTTAGGATATGACCAAGTAAAAATTTTCCGATAAGCAACAATATTATGGATAAAATAATACCGTTCATCAAGCTTAATGAAATTTCTTTTAACAGACGTTTCCAAACAGAGCCGGTTAGGGTGCCGTTAGCCAAACCTTGCACGACAATAGCGGATGATTGCACGCCGACATTTCCGGCTGTGGCAGCAATGAGTGGCGTGAAGAAAAACAAGGTGCCGTATTGATTCATGGCATTGCCAAACCCGCTTAATACAATAACACTGGCAAACCCGCCTATGAGCGCTACGATGAGCCATGGTAATCGGGCTTTCATCAATTGAAAAACGGAGTCGTCGGCTTCGACATCGTCAGTGATACCGGCAGCCATTTGATAGTCTTTTTCGGCTTCTTCTTTAATATAATCGACGACATCGTCAATAGTGATTTGACCGACCAATCTGCCTATTTCATCGACAACGGGCATAACAAACAGGTCGTATTTTTGCATGATACGGGCAACTTCGTCAGCCGAGTCGTTGACATTGACATAATGAATGTTGTCGTTGTAGACGTTTTTGATGGGGGTCTTGGTTGAAGTAGTCAAGAGTTTTTTTAAGGATAAACGGCCTTTGAGGCGATCTTCATCATCAACGACATAAATGGTATGCACTTTTTCCATTTCTTCGGCTTGTTTGCGCATTTCGGCTACCGCCCGTAGGACATTCCAGTTTTCGTTGACTTTGATAAATTCTTTTCCCATCAAACCGCCAGCGGTGTCTTCGTCATAGCGAAGCAGTTCGACAATGTCTTTGGCATGTTCTTTATCGTCGATATGGGAGATAACTTCCACTTTTTTGTCATCAGGGAGTTCGGCAATAATATCTGCTGCATCGTCTGTTTCGAGTTCTTCAACTTCTTCTGCAATTTCTTTGGCAGAAAGATTTTCGAGGATTTTTTCTTTTAAGTCGTCGTCCAATTCGGCTATGATATCCGCTGTAACGTCACTATCTAAGAGTCTTATGACATATAAAGCTTTATCAAAATCCAGCTCATCAAGTATTTCTGCCAGGTCGGCAGCATGTAAACCTTCTAATAATTGCACTATTTTGGCATTGTTTTTTTGTGCAATGTATTTTTCGAGTTTTCCGGTAAGTTGGCGGTAGTCTTTATGTGTCATGTCTGATCATTTGAGCCAGTTGGACAAATTCTGCCGGAGATAATTGTTCCGGTCTTTTTGCAAAGATACGAGCTTGTTTTAAATTATCACTCAAATTATAGGATTTTAAGCTGTTTCGTAAGGTTTTACGGCGTTGATTAAAGGCTGTTTTGACTATTTTTTTGAAATAATCATAGGGGATATCCGGTATTTGGTCTTTTTTGGTGAGTCTGATCACGCCGGATTTGACTTTGGGTGGTGGATTAAAAACCTTTTCGTTGACTGTAAATAAATATTCGGTATGGTAATAAGTTTGTGTTAAAACCGATAAAATACCATAAGTTTTATTACCATGTTTTGCCGTGATGCGTTCGGAAACTTCCTTTTGGAACATGCCTGAAAATTCCGGAATCAATTCTTTGTTATCCAACACTTTAAAAACAATTTGTGTTGAAATGTTATAAGGAAAATTGCCGGTGATGCCAATGGGTTTTCCTTGAAATTGTTTGGGTAAATCTAATTTCAAAAAATCACCTTCTATAATATGGTTTTTAAGCTGAGGGAAATGTTTTTTTAAATAATTTACAGATTCCCGGTCTATTTCATTGACATAAATTTCCTTATTTTGTTCTTCAAGGAGAAATCGGGTCATAATGCCCATTCCGGGACCGATTTCCAATATAGTATCATAGGTGTCTAGTTGGAGGGTTTGGGCTATTTTGCGGGCAATATTAGGGTCGGTTAAAAAATGTTGTCCGAGATGTTTTTTAGGTTTGACATTCATGATGTGGCTTTGTTTGAATCTTACAATTATTTTTAAACCATTAAGAAATTAAGATTATTAAGGTTTTAGTTTTCTAAAACAAAATCATTTTATTTGATGAATAATTTAGCCATAAGTTACAAAAAAAAAGAGACATCCGAAGATATCTCTTTTATAACATTATTTTGGAAATTTATTTTAAGATCAATTTTTGTGTAGCATTTTGATTGCCGTTATGAATTTTGACAAAATAAACACCACGACTTAAATGACTCAGTTGTATGGTTTGTTCAAAATTTTGGACGGCTTCATAGGTTTGATTAAAAACTTCTCGTCCACCCATATCAAACATTTTGATTTGAACATCATCATTATTGTTGGCATCAAAACTGATATGAACGGTTTGTGTAGCCGGATTTGGATAAATGTTTAAGTTGTTGATGTTGTTTTGTACAATACCATTAACACCTTGTATGGTAAATCGTCCTTTGGCCATATCAAAGAAATAATTGTTATGGGCTTTGACCATAAATCGACCTAAACTAGTGTTTTGATAGTTGGGAACATTAAAAGTTGCCGAACCGTTATTGGGAATATTGCTGGCTACAACTACCGGAAATGTTACACCGTTGTCAACGGAAAATAAAATGTCAACAGAAGCACAATTTACTTGACCGCCATTGGTTCCTGCAACATTCCAAGTAATGGTTTTAGTATCTCCGGCTTGCCAGGTTTCTCCGTTGGTCATGTTAGTCACTCTAAAAGGACCGGTTGTAGCATCAATATTGAATTGCAAATAATCAAATGGCGTTTGTCCGCCTCCGGGATGATTATCTCGCACTGTAACAGCAAAAGTTAAAGCACGATTGACTGCCGGTAATTTTTCCCAAGTATTGCCATAAGTATTGTTAAAAATGTTAACCATACGGGGAAAATAGCGGTTGTTATTAGTTGTCGGGTCGTAGCTTCTAAAAGCCGGACCGGAGTTATTATTGACATTTGGCACCCATGAAACTGCACCGCTGTTGGTTAAGGCATCGATTTGTTCCCAGCAATAGGTCAAGGCATCATTGGCATCTTGGTCGGTGGCATTGGCTGTCAGCATAAAAGGGGTGGATTTTGGTATGTAAACGTTGCCGTAATTAACCATGCTAATGCTTGGCGTATGGTTTCCGATATTGGTATTGGTTGAACACGTTGCATAGTTTAAGATGAAATCACTGGCTTCTGAAATACTAACGACATGAAAATAATCGTCGCTATGCAATTGTACATTGGGTGAACAAACACCGGCATAAGCCATGATGGAACTACCGCTACCGGGTTCAACAGCTGTGCTAATATTTCTGTTGTTGCTGCAAGAATTGGCAAAAGTGTGATTGCAACCAAAAGCATGACCTATTTCGTGTGCCACATAATCAATATCGTAAGTGTCGGTTCGCGGGCTGGTTGAGCCGGTTACCGAACGGCCTTTATAAGAGCTGCAAATAATGCCTAAACCGGAAATACCGCCGCCGGCATAAGTAGAGAACAAATGTCCGCCGTCGTAGTTAGATGCGCCAATGTAAGTGTTTAAAACATTGGTGTTATTGCTTAACATGGACATGATGTCAGAATTGTCATAAGGGTCAGTGTTAGGATTTAAGAATATGGCATCTGTTTCATTGGGAACTAATTCTAAGGTTACACCTAAGTCTCTTTCATAAACCGTATTGACACGGTCAATGGTTTCTGTAACAGCTGCTAAAACAACTGCTTTTTTTTGTGCATCGGTTGCGTTAGACGGGATAATACCCAGATTAATTGCTCTGTTGACATGAAATAGTGAGTATTCACCGGTAGTTCCTACTGCAAAACGATAGGTTCGCAACAAGCCATCATCGATACGTGCAGCATCTAAATTGATGTCTTGAGAAATAGGTTCGCTGTCTGTAAAGCATTCAAAAGATTTCGGAGCAACTTGGTCTTTGGTATAAACGACTTCGTATTGTAAATCTCTTGTTGCCGGTTCAATAATCAAAGATGGTCTGCCCGAACGACTTATTCCGATTCGCATTCCTAACGGACTGACAACAATGGAGGCAATATCTCCTTTATCGTTATAACCTCTATATGAATAAATTTGATAGGTTTTTTTTAATGATCCGGGTAGGGTAGTAGACCGGTAAATACTAAAATTTTCCATTTGTCCGTTTTCATTGGGAATACTGAAAATGACCTCGGAAGCTGTATTAGTAGTCATCAAAGGTGCTTGGTATAGCAAATGTTCAATAGCCGGCATATCCACTTCAAATGTCTTGTATTGATAAGGCATCCGGTCGGTTGGAATGACTTCTTTATCAATATTGATGTTATTTATCCGCCAAAAATCGTTTTGACCAAATAATGAAAAGCTCAAAAGCAAACTGAAAAAGAATAATTTTGTTTTCATAAAATAATGTTTAGTAAATAATTTAATAATTAAAGACAAAGATAAGAATTTGATAGAGAAAATTTCTAAATATTAGAAGAATTTTTGAAAAGGCTCTTTTCTTTTATCATATTTTAATCCTTGAAGCACGGAGGATTTGATGTTGATTTTAAAGTACCAATAAGTAGGTTGCTGCGGTTTCCACGTTAATGACATTTCCCAGCTTTTTAAGTCTTTGTAAAAAGTGAATTGGGTAAAAGTAAAATCGTTATGAACTAAATCGTATCCTGTTCGGTAGCCGATATTCCAAGAAGGGGAGAAATTGACTTTACCGGATAAATTGACAGAATGCACACTGATTTCGTTGAAAAAGAGTTGATCGGGTTTGTAAGATTTGTTTTGATAATTAAATGTATAATTAACCCGCATAGACCATTTTATATTGTTGTAATATAGCTCAGCCATATCGTCTTTTTTGGCTTTTTTAGTTTTTTGGTCACTTTTTTGAGCAAAAGTGGAGTTGCTAAAATTGTAGCCGGTAGATAAGCTGAAATTTTGAATACGTCCTATACCTTGATTTTCATCCCACGCAAACCGGTCGATATTATGCCCCAGACTGTCCAATGCATAAAAATCATACAGAGCGCCCATATTAATCGTAAAACCTTGCGTTATGGTTGCCGCAGACCGTAAATTAACTTTGGCTATTTTTAGGGAATCGGCCAGGAAATTGTAGCCGGTTGAAGCGGTCAAAAATCTGATTTTTTTTGATTTGCCGTCTTTCGTTCTGATTTTAGCTTCAAAATCATTGGACAAACTCATTACCATCGATTTGGATTCATTGATGTTGGGTTTGCCGTAAAGCCCGTTATCAAAGATGGTGTAATCGACATATTCGTTGTGTGTCCAGTCGTAAAATTTGCGGATATAATCGCTGTTAACCGGATGATAAGAAGCGCTATAACCAATGTTTAGCGTATGTCGAATGCCTTGTAAAAAATGGTCTTTGCCGAACAAATAAGTGCCGTAAACAGAGGTTGATAGGCTTATGGAAGCATTAATATCTCTATAAGATGCGAAACCATTTCGTCGAATGATTCGCGGATTGCCGGTTGACAAGTTCCATTGCTTTCTGATGCTTTGCATTTGCCATACCTCTTTGTAGGTTAAGCTCGGTTGCAAGTTCAAATATTTAAACAATTTCATATTGGTTTTAACAGGTATGGTATGCATGGCGCCAACTTCGGCATCGCGCCACATTTCCGGTTTAAAAAACAAACTGTCTTCCGTATTGATTCTTTGTTGGGCGTCAAAGCGATAGGTGAAATTAATCCGTTGAAAAGCATTATTTTTCATCCCGTTTTTAGCAAAAGGATAAATACGGCTGACATTTAAGTTAAATTGTGGTAAGGTCATACTGATTTTGCCGGTGCTAACATTTTGTTTGTGATCTAAATTGACCATGAAATTTAAAGGCAGACGGGCAAAACGCTGCTGATATGATACCGAAGAACCAAATTCGTTACTCAACCGGTTTTTGGTATTTAGTACATCGGTATAATTATAAGAATCACGATAATATTTTTTACTTCCCAGATTGACATTGGCCGTAAAACTACTCAGTGGACTACTTTTGTTGTCATTTCGATGGGTCCAAACGACGCGCCATTCCGAACTTTTTTCAAATTGCGGTAATTCCGCTTTGATTGTGTTGTTATAATTAAAACTAAAGTCGCCTGAAAACTTATAGCGTTTGATGTAGCGCGATTTTAAATGCAAACCGTATGAGCCGTTGGTGTAAATATCGCCGGTTGCCATTAAATCCATATAAGGACTGGCAGCCCAATAAAATCCGCCGTCGGTTAATGCATAGCCTAATCCTGTGTCGGCAAAGGTTGGCATCAAAAAGCCGGAGGTCCGGGTTTCGGTCAATGGAAAGAAGCCGAAGGGAATCATCAAAGGTGTAGCGACATCTTCTACCCACATTTGTGTAGTGCCAACTACTATTTTTTTACCGGGAACAATTTTGGCTTTTTTTGATAAAAAATAATATTCGGGATGTTCCTTGTCGGTTGAGGTGGTAAATTTGATATCTTTGACAAAGATAACGCTGTCATTATATTTTTTGGTAACGGCACTGTGCATGCTGAATTCGCCTTCTTTGGTGTAAGTATTCCAAACCAAAGCTTTTTTGGTTTCAAAATTAAACCGGATACTGTCATTTTCGGTTTCGGTATTACCTTGTTTAAAAATCGGTCTTTGCGTCAAATGTCCCAATGAATCGGGAATACGCCCGGCATAAACTTCTTTTTTGCCGTAGTCAACATAAATAACACCTGCTGTCAGGTCGATATCTTGGTATTGGATATGTGCTTTATTGTAAAGTTTGATAAATTTCTTTTTCTGGTTGATTTCGGTGTAGTCTTCGGCATAATGATACAATTCATCCGTTAAAGTGCTTTTAATTAAAGTGTCCTTTTGCGTGATGATACTATCTTTTGGCTTGGTTATTGAATCTGATGTTTGTGTATTGGTAGGTTTTTGTATGTGTTTTTTTAAGTTGGTAATTTTTTGTAACTTGTTGTCCAGTTGGGACCAAGTATTGGTCGTGATTAAAAAAAACAGCCCGAAAAATAACCAAAAATATGTTTTGGTAAACAATTTGCTTATGTTATTTTTGTAGACTGTCATATTGAAATTAAATTTGCTAAGGGCAAAAATAAATCTTTTGATTAAGATATGATTAAAAAAGCATCAAAAACTATGTTTAATACTTCTAAAATAAAATGCATCATTTTTTTTATAGCAATAATCGTGCAAATGCCGTCAGGAACATGCTTGGCGCAGCAAAAAAAATTTAAGGTAGTGATTGATGCCGGTCACGGCGGACATGATACAGGCACAAGAGGCACGGGCAAAATGCGTAAGAAAGAAAAAGATATAGCTTTGGCTGTTGCCAAATTAGTCGCCAAAAAACTTAAATCATATAGAGATATCAAACCGATTTTAACCCGCAATAAAGATGTTTTTTTAGAATTGTATCAACGAGCCGAAATAGCCAATAAAAACAAAGCTGATTTGTTTGTTTCCATACACTGTAACGCCAATAGAAACAAAAGGGCAAGTGGCTCGGAGACCTTTGTGCTGGGAGTGCATCGCAATAAGGATAATTTGGAAGTTGCCAAGCGTGAGAATGCCGTAATTGAACTAGAAGCCGACAACCAGTTGCACTATAAAGGTTTTGACCCTAAACATCCCGAAACTTTCATAGGCTTGACCTTGATGCAAGAAGAATTTTTAGACCAGAGTATTATGTTGGCATCGTTGATTCAGCAAGAGTATAAAAAACGGATTAAGCATAGTAAAGACAGAAGCGTTCAACAAGCCGGTTTTGCCGTGTTAAGACTGACATATATGCCCAGTGTTTTGACCGAAATAGGGTTTTTGACCAATCCGAAAGAGGAAAAATTTTTAAACTCCAAATCCGGTCAAGAAACAATAGCGACCTCAATTGCCAATGCTATTGTCAAGTATAAAAATTATATCAACTACAATACACCCGAGATTAAACCTAAACCTAAGTCACAACAAGAAACTTCAACTAATAAATCAAGAGTGCCCAAAGTTTCTAAACAAATTGCTCATACTGACAATAAACCAAAGACTTTACATAAACCTGTTGAAAAGCAAACAGTTTCAAAGGCAAATCGTTCAAATGCTAGCTCTGCCGTTTATAAAAATGTGATTTTTAAAGTGCAACTATTGGCAACTAGTAAGAAAATACCCTTAAAACCTGAAAATTTTCGCGGCTTGAAAGATTTATCCATGATTAAGGAAGGAAATTTGTATAAATATTTTGCCGGTCATACTTCCGATTTTGAAAAAATTTTAGAGATAAAAGGCGAAGCCCGTTACAAATCTTTCCGGCAGGCATTTATTGTAGCTTATGTCAATGGCAAGCGGGTACCTTTGTCCGAAATTTTACATAAGAAATAAACTTGGTTTTAAAAAATATGCTAATTTTACCGCAATATAATCCAGCTGAATGAAAATAAAAAGAGAACATAAAACCGCCTTAATTGTTATTACTGCCTTAGCCTTGTTTATTTGGGGGTTTAATTACTTGAAAGGTAAAGATATTTTTAAATCTTACCATACTTATTATGCTATTTTGGATAATGTTGAAGGCGTGGTGCAATCAACACCGGTTACTTTAAAAGGTATTCAAATAGGGACGATAGACGATTTGAAATTTTATAACGGCATACAAAAAACCATGATGGTTTTAAATATTGATAGCGATTTTAAGTTTTCAAGAGATAGTAAAGTTAAAATTTACGGCGGAAATATTATGGGCGGTAAAAGTGTAGCAATAGTGCCCGGCACTTTAGGTCAAATGGCCAAAGACGGTGATACTTTGGCTGTTATGAAAATGCCCGGCATGTTTGACTTGGTCAATGATAAAATTACGCCTTTGCAAAATAAATTGGAACGTATATTGACTTCAACAGATACCCTGTTGGTAGGGATTAACAATGTCTTAAATCCACAGACGCAAAAACATTTAAAATCGACTATTTCGGATTTGTCCGTTACGATGAGTCAGTTGAAACAGACCACCCAAAGATTAAATGGTTTTATGATGCAAAATCAAACTATTCTTAACAGATCATTATCTAACGTCGATACGATAACCCATAATTTTGCCCGTTTGAGCGATTCGTTAAAACAAATTAAAATTAAATATTTGGTTAATCAAATTAATCAAAGTGTCGCTAAACTAAATATTAGTTTGGATAAACTGAATAAAGGGGACGGCACTATGTCTAAACTGATGAATGATAAAAAACTCTATGATAATTTGGAACGCAGCACAAAAGAATTGGAATTACTCCTTAAAGATTTGCGAGAGCATCCCAAGCGTTATGTGCATTTTTCTTTGTGGGGGAGAAAAGGAGAGTAGTTTTTAATCCTTTTCTAGTTAATTTCAGATTGAATATCTTTGGAATGAGAGTTTAAGCCTTATTATCATCGGCCTTCAAAATCAATTCCGTTAAATAATGATACAATTCGTATTTAGGGCTTTGTCTTAAAAATTCCAGATGTTTTTCAATGGTTTTTAAATCACCGCGGCTTGCCGGTCCGGTTTGAGCCTGGTCGGGCGGTAAGCTTTGAACTTTTTGAGCAACTTCTAAAATCAAAGGTTTAACCAAGTCGAATGATAAACCTTGTTCTTGTAAAATATCGGCAGCTTGTTGATACATATAATTGACAAAGTTGGCAGCAAAAACTCCGGCAATATGTAAAGCTTTTCGCTGATTAGAATCAACTATTTGAACTTTGTTAGAAAGTTTTATGGCTAAATGTTTTAACAAGTCCAAATCCGGTTTATTGTTGGCTTCTATCAAAATAGGAATATTCAAAAAATCTATCTCAGGTTTGTTTTTTGAAAAAGTTTGAAACGGATAAAAAACACCTTTTCTAGTAGTTTGTATGTCTTGCATAGCCACACTACCCGAAGTGTGAACGGTTAAAGTATCAAAATCTTGCAGCTTTTTTGAAAAAGGCGTAATGGCTTCATCTTTTAAAGCCAGAATAAAGATATCTGCCGGTTGCAGCTTGGATAAATCATCAATGATTGCCGTGTCATTTTCAAAATTTTTAATACTGTTGATATGGCGGTTATACATTTGTTGTAGATTGATTTGGGGTAATTTTAGCAATTTTTTAGCGAGATGTGTCGCAACGTTGCCTCCACCAAATATCGTAATATTTAATCTTTGATTATCCATGAACCAAAGCTTTATGTCCCAGACTATCAATGAGTTTGGCTTCATAAGTCAAAAGCCGGTCCCAAATTGGGTCAATGCGTTCCTTACCACCGAATTTTCTGGCATATTCCAGAAAAACCCTGTAATGCCGTGCTTCGCTGGCAAACAAATCTTTATAAAAACCGGCAAGTTCCGGATGTATCGGTTCTAAAACGGGAATCAATACACTAAAACGCTCGCAACTACGAGCTTCCATTAAGGAAGAAAGCATCAGTTTTTGTAAAAATTTTTCCTGACGGTCCTTGGTTTTAGGAAAAAATTTACGCAGTTGCATAGCATAAGCATTTTGCGATTCTTGCCCCAATTGCAAATGCATTTTTTGAATCCACTCGTAAACCATTTCAAAGTGTTGTATCTCTTCAATGGCAAGTGCAGACATGGTATTGACAAATTCAGTATCATCCGGTTGGTGGTTGATGACCGCCATTGCCGATTGAGCCGCTTTCATTTCATTGTAAGCATGGTCGGTCAAAAACGTCTGTAAATCTTGTAAAACAGCTTCTGCCCATTTTGGCGATGTTTGTGTTTTTAGTCCTAACATTTTTTTATTTGATATTTAAAAAATTAAAGTTCTCTTTTTTTGGCAGTGAAAAACTATGAAACCTCAAAGCGCAACCGCACTTGGTCCAAACTTTCTTTGGAGCCAACAAAGGTTAATATATCACCCAGACGCAATTGTGTATATCCATGAGTGATAACCGTATTACCACGTCGTTTCATTGACAGGATAATTACATCTTGTGGCAAATGCAAGTCTCTAATACGTAATCCGACCAAATCGTGATTTCGAACTTCGACATCAATGGTATCTTGGTCTTTGTCAAAACCGAGTAAGATATTGGTAGCTTCGGGTGCCCGGACCATATGATCTAAAAGATTGACCATAGCAGCTGTCGGTTCAATGACTTTGACACCTATTTCTTTAAATTTTTGTGCATACGCACCGCTTTCCAAACGGGTAATCATGTTAGGAGAACCAATAGTTTCATAAAGCCACTCGGCTATTTCAAAGTTCTTTTCATCATCGGGATATAACAAAATGATGCTGTCCGGATTGCCTAAATCTAATCCGGCTATACTTTCTTTATTATAAGTGTCAACTTGTAAAATGTCGATATCTTTAACATTATGTTTTTTTTGGGTGGTGACTATTTTAACCTTCCAACCTTGTTGTTTGAGCAAGCGTGCCAATGCCAGCGAAATGCTGTCCAAACTAAATATAACCGCTTGATTTTTGTTGTCGGTCTTTTTAAAATCTTGCTTTTGATGTGCTTCACCTACATATTTTATTGCCCATTTAAACAAAGGTGGTCCGATGATTTGATTTAAAACAATAATAGCGATGATAATGGTTTCAAATTCGTGTCCCCACTTGGGAAAAGTATTCGATATCATAGTCGTTAAACCAATGGCTACACCGGCTTGGGTGACATAAGGCATCCAAGCAATTTTGGTATATTTTTTATCGTCTTTGGCAGCCAAAACACCAATAATACCGCCGATAACTAAAGTTATAATTCTAATAATGAATAATATAAGGGCAATTTCGACAACTTTTATCAAAGTTTGTAAAGAAAGAGAGTCTCCGGTCAATGTGAAAAAGATAATGTAAATATAAGGACTGATATAATCTAAAATAACCTCAAATTCGTGATTGTAGGCGGTATAATTAGTAACATAAAAGCTGGCTACAATAGCAATAAGTAATGGTTCTAATTCGAAATGAAAACCTGATAAGTTAGCTTGATAAACAACCCAATGGTTTAACAAGTATATAGTATAACCTATTAAGATTACAAAAAAAGCTTTATATGTAAATGGTAAATTGGTTGATAATAAAAATTCTAAAATTTTACCAAAAAGAAAACCAATAATAAATGACAAACCAATTTGTAATAATAAAACTAAAAGGAAATTAAGATTAAGAGGTGCTTCATTAATAACAGTTTTCGCAATAGCAAAAACTATTGCAAAAAGTATGATTACCAAAACATCTTTTACGACAGTAACCCCCATAACTGTTTTTACAAAAGGGCCTTTGGCACGTAACTCGTTAATAACTGCAATGGCTGATGAAGGTGAACGCGCCACAAAGATTGTAGCAAATAACATTGCAACAACAATGCGGACCGCCGTTGTCATTTCTTGCATGAATGGTATAAAATCAGCAATAAAATAAATAAAAATACCGCTTAAAATAAAAGTGATAAGTAATTGTCCTACTATCATCCATTTGATACTACGCATCCGGCTTCTAAGCTCTTCCAAATGTAACTCGGCACCGGCAGAAAAAGCGATGATGGCTAAGGCTATTTCATTTAAAAAGTTAAGTTTGGGTATGGCATAATCTGGAATAAAACCCAAGAAGGAACTTCCTGCCAATATTCCGGTCAAAATTAAACCGGTAATCAATGGAAAATGAATTTTCTTTTGTAAGAATTTGGCAATTTGATACGCTGCAATTGCAACTATAAAAAAACCGGTTAAATATTTGATGAGGCTAAAATCCATAAATGATTTTTATTCTTTTTTGACAAAAATACACTTTTTTTTATTGAGGAATGAGGATTTGTTTCGTTTCATTGAATATTTTGATTATTAATAATTATCTACTGCTTCAATCTATAATCCTTCATCTAAATTGAGGAAATGAGGAATAAGGAGTGAGGAATTGAGAAGTAGGCCATTGTGTGATTTTACGAGGTAACGAGCAAAATTGTACCGAAGCGCCGGGTATGGAATTGATAAATTGAGGAATTGAGATTTTTTAAATTTTGAAATTAAGAACAATTAAGTTCTATGTCAAATATGGTGAGGCATCAAAATTGACTTTTCTGCTTATGAAGTAAATCATATTCATAAACTTTTCCTTATTTAAATAGCCTTGCTCTTTTTTGGCAAGATGAACAATAAAAAAATCCATTGAGCCCCGACGAATGTCGGGGACACCTTTGTAAATGACAACAAAAGAGATTTTAGATTTATTTTAACCATATAAGGCACATAAGTTCATATAAGTTTCTTTCTTTTGTGTCCTTATGTGTCTTATGTGGTTTTATACATTTCAGATTAGGTCACTGAGCTTGCCGAAGTGCGGTCACTGAGCTTGCCGAAGTGTAACTTTCAACTCGCGTATTATATCCGAAGCAATCATAGAAAAATCTCTATGATTTTCAATATATTTTTCGGCTGTTTGTGCATGCAGATAAACCCCAAGAAGAGCCGCTTCAAGAGGATGATAGGCTTGTGCTAACAAACCCGTGATTATTCCGGATAAAACATCGCCGCTACCGGCAGTTGCCAAAGCCGCATTGGCAACCGGATTGATGTAGAAAAAATCCCCGTCACTTATTGTTGTATAAGCGCCTTTTAAAACAGTGATGACTTGATGTTTGGCAGAAAATTCAATGAGTTTTTGCCATTTTTCAGTGTCG
>Ga0256832_1001425_pt1 | contig 16152 bp, 11 predicted proteins | sample 134614metaG_FD_190534 | JGI IMG/M metagenome (GOLD analysis project Ga0256832, IMG submission 190534) | Hydrothermal vent microbial communities from Lau Basin, Pacific Ocean - 134-614 | ecosystem: Environmental > Aquatic > Marine > Hydrothermal vents | place: Pacific Ocean: Lau Basin | collected...
CGCGTCGCGGTAGCGCACCAGCACGCGGGTGGGGGCGGGGGCGGGGGCGGGCTCCGGAAGCGGCCGTGCGGGCAGCTCCAGACCCGCGACCGCGGCGGGGGCTTCGACGACGCGCCCCTCCACCCGGACCAGCGGCCAGCGAACGGTGAGCGTTCCTTGCAGGTCCCCCTGCCAGGTGAGCGTGAAGCGTTCGGCGGGGAGGTTGGGGGCGCGCTCGAGCGGGGCTTCCAGGGCCAGCACGGCGGGGCCGATGCCCCGGGCGGGGTCCACGCGCAGCTCCTGCGGGCCCCGGATTTGCCAGATCGTTCCGTCGGGGACGGGCAGGTCCAGGGTTCCGCGCCCGTCGTAGCCGAGCGTCAGGTTCCGGGGCGCTTCCGGGAGGCCGCTGGAGCAGGCGGCCAGCAGCGCGGGCAGCAGCACGACGGCAAGGCGGCGCATGCCCCTAGCCTACCTCCGGTGCGGCCCCGCGGTGGGCCGCGCCTTCGCGCCAGCGCTCCAGCAGGAAGAGCGCCAGCGCCAGAGCCCAAAGGTAGGGGCCGACCGGCGTCGGCTTGCGCCGCGGCGGCGGCAGCTCGGCGGGGCCGGCGAGCCAGGCTCCGCCCGAGGCACGGGCGAGCTCGCGCAGGCGTTGGGCGCCGTCGACCGCGGGCCATTCGCTGGGTTTGGGGGCGGTGACGGTGAAGACGGTGCGGTCTCCGCTGGTGACGCGCACGCTGCCTGCGAAGCCGCGGGGCAGCCGCAGGCGGAAGGTGAAGGGGGCGGTGGGCTCGAGCGGCTCCACCCGTCCTTCCCACTGGGCCAGCGGCAGCGGATCGAAGCGGCCGTAGACCCAGAGCACCGGCCCCGTTTCGTTTTGCGACCAGTCGTAGCGCGGCCGCGCCGGCGTCGCGGTGAGCCAGCGCGCCAGCTGCGCGAGCAGCCGCGCGGCCCGGGCGTCGTCCTTCCAGCTGCGTCCGAGGTCGGTGGCCAGCGCCGCGACGCGGCCGCCCAGAACCTCGCCCAGGGTGAGCAGGGGCCGCCCCGAAGCCGTCTGCACGACGACCTGGGCCCACCCCGGCGCGCGCGCCGGCAGCAGCACCGGGACCGGGGCGAGCTCCCGCAACCCCTGGGTTACCGGGTGGTCGCGCAACTGGAGACGGAAACGGCCTTCGACCACGGGGGGCTTGAAGGCCTCCTCCCCCAGGAGCGCCAGAACCTGCGGCAGGGCCGCGGGGTCGGCCAGGTCCAGGAAGCGGCCGCCGCCCTCGCGGGCCAGCTGCGCCAGGAAGGGGCGGTCGGCGTCGGCGCCCAGCGCCAGGGTCAGGGTCTTGACCCCCCGGGCGGCCGCCTGGCGGGCCCGCGCCAGCGTGCGTTGGGGGTCGTCTTCGAGCTGGCCGTCCGAAAGGACCAGGATCCAGCGGGTGCGCGCGTCGAGGGGCTCCAGGGCCTCGGCAGCGGCGTCGTAGGCCGTGGCCAGCCGGGTTCCGCCGCGGGCCTCGAGCGCGTCCAGGCGGGTCTCCGCTTCGCGTTTCGCGCGGTAGGTCATGGCCCTGGGCGCGAGCAGCCAGCGGCTGCGCGAGGCGAAGGTGACGATGCCCAGGGTGTCTTCGGGGCCGGCGGCGTCCACGAGTTCGCGGGCCCCCTCGACGGCGCGCGCCAGCTTGCTGGGCGTGCCGAGGCCCATCGAGCCCGAGACGTCCAGGACCAGCACCAGCGCCGCACCCTCCTGGGGTTCGGGTTCCAGGGGGATCTTTTCCGCCAGCAGGAAGCGCTGCCAGCCGCCGAAGAAGAGGCCTTTGGGGGTGGCGGTCCACAGCACCGCGCCGCCCTCGCGCAGGTAGCGCTCGAGCCGCGCCCGGTCCGCGACGTTCCAGGCCTCCGCGGGCCCGCCGATCACCAGCAGTTCGGGCGTCTCGGCCAGGTCGGCGGGGGTCCCCTCGGCCACGTCCCAGCCTGCGGCCCGCAGGTAGGCGGCCGCCGCGGGGTCGTCCACCACCAGCGCCCGCCCCGGACCCAGGGGGTCGAGCGTCACCTCGGCGCGGTCGCGGCCGATGGGGGTCTCGAGCCGCACGCGCACCGTGGTGCGCCGCTTCAGCTCGAAGCGGTAGGGCACCGAGCTGGTGCCCGCCGGCAGCGGGCGCTCGTAACGGGTCGTCGTTCCACCGCCCTGGAAGCTCAGCTGCGCCGACGTGGGCTCGGTGCTCTCGAGTACGGCGCGCACCTCCACCGTTTCGCCAAGCCTGGGCGCCGCCGGAGCGATCAGGCGGGCGATCCGGGCGTTCGGCCGCGGGTCGACGTGCAGGGTGTAGACGGGCACCGGGCTGTAGACCCGGCCGCTCCAGAGGCCGTCCGAGATCAGCACGATGCGGTCGGGCGAGCGCGCGAGGACCGCGTCCACAGCGGGTTGCACCCGGGTGCGCCGGCCCAGGTCGTTGCGCCGGGCGCCGGGACCGGGCAGCGGCTCGGCGCGCTCGGCGAAGGCCCAGAAGCGGGTGCCGGGCGCCTCCAGCTCGGCCGCGATGCGGCTGGCTTCGGCGGGCGCCGAAGGGCTCTGGTCGATCAGCACCGCGGTGCGTTCGTACGCAAGCGGCAGCGTGGGGCCGGCCGCCCCCAGCACCAGCAACAGCACCACCAGGCGCAGGAGCGGCTCCCGCACCCCCAAGAGCAGCAGGAGCGCGATCAGGAAGCCCGGCTGTTCGAAGCCCAAGGCCTAGCCTCCGCGCGCCGCGCCGAAACGGCGCTCCACGTAGTCCTCCAGGATGCGCATGAACTGCTCGGGAATGCCCTCGCCGCTCAGGGTGGTGTGGAGCTCGCCGTCCACGTAGACCGGGGCCCGGGGCGCCTCGCCCGAGCCGGGCAGGCTGATGCCCACGTCGGCGTGCTTGGACTCGCCGGGACCGTTGACGACGCAGCCCATCACCGCCACCTTCAGCTCCTCCACGCCCGGGTAGCGGGTGCGCCAGGCGTCCATCTTGAGCGCCAGGTAGCGGCTCACCTCCTGGGCCAGTTCCTGGAAGAAGGTGCTGGTGGTGCGCCCGCAGCCGGGGCAGGCGCTCACCGAGGGGGCGAAGCGGCGCACCCCCACGGCCTGCAGGATCTCCTTGGCCACCTCCACCTCGCGGGTGCGCGGCTCGCCCGGCACCGGCGTGAGCGAGACCCGCAGGGTGTCGCCGATGCCCTCGGCCAGCAGCGGCGCCACCGCCGCGGTGCTGAAGACGACGCCGCGGTCGCCCATCCCCGCCTCGGTGAGGCCCAGGTGCAGGGCGTAGGGGCTCTTCGCCAGCTCGCGGTAGACGACCCAGAGGTCGGCGGGGGCCGAAACCTTGGCGCTGAGCACGATGCGGTCGCGCGCGAGGCCGATCTCCTCGGCCAGCTCGGCCGAGCGTTGCACCGAGACCACCAGGGTCTCGAGCAGCACCTCGTGGGCCGTCTTCGGCTGGGAGCGCCGGGCGTTGGCGTCCATGATCTCGGCCAGCAGCGCCTGGTCGAGGCTGCCCCAGTTGCCGCCGATGCGCACCGGCTTGCCGTGCTCGATGGCCGCCTCCACCATCGTGCGGAAGTTGTCTGCGGCCTTGGCCTTCGCCCCCACGGTGCCCGGGTTGATGCGGTACTTGTCGAGGGTGCGGGCCATCTCGGGGTAGCGCGCCAGCAGCAGGTGGCCGTTGAAGTGGAAGTCGCCCACCAGCGGCACGTCCAGGCCCTCGTCCTCGAGGCGCATGCGGATCTCGGGCACGGCCCGGGCCGCGGCCTCGCTGTTGACGGTGATGCGCACGATCTCGCTGCCCGCGCGGGCCAGCTCGGCCACCTGGCGCGCGGTGGCCGCGGCGTCGGCGGTGTCGGTGTTGGTCATCGACTGCACGCGCACGGGCTCGCCGCCCCCCAGGGCCACGGAGCCCACGCGCACGGTCGGGGTGCTTCGTTTCACGTCTTCAAGGGTAACAGGGGAGGGAATGAAGGGGGTGGGAAGGGAGGCGGCTCGTGGTCTGCGGCCTGCAGCTCGTGGCTCGTGGAAACCCCCGTTCCTTTGCCGCTTCCCTGCATCGGCTTCCAACCACCTGCTACCCACCACTCACTACCTACCGCCGTTTTTCGTCATCCCCGGCGAGGCGCGGAGCGCCGAGATCGGGGATCTTGGTGTTGCTGCGTACGCCTAACGAACCGATGCACCGACCTCAGCCTTCGTGCTTTGAGCGGTCGGGCGCTATTCCGCAAATCCAGATTCCGGACCTGCCCCGGACTGGATCCGGGGTCTCGCAAACCCGGCGGTTTGCCCGCCCGGAATGACGGATAACGGCGGTGCGTGGTACGTGGTGCGCGGCGGTTTGGAAAAAGCGGCCCGCCCGCCGCTCCGGGTCGCGGGCGGGCCGCCTGGGGGCTACTCGCGGATCTTGTACCCCGCCTCAAGGACCGCGGTGACGATCCGGCCCATCTCCTCGTCCACTTCGGCGTCGGTGAGGGTGCGGTCCGGGTGGCGGAAGGTCAGGTGGTAGGCCAGGCTCTTCTGCCCTTCGGCGAGCGGCCGGCCGCGGTAGACGTCGAAGAGTTCGGCCGCCTCCAGGTAGGGGCCGCCGAAGCGGCGGATCAGGTCGAGGATCTCGACGTGGGGCACGTTCTCGGGCACCACCACCGCGAGGTCGCGCCGCGCCGGCGGGAACTTGGGCAGGTCGCGGAAGCTGCGCTCGGCCTCGGGCAGCGGCAGCACCAGCTCGAAGAGGTGAACCGGGCCCAGCTCCAGCGCCTCCTCCACCTGGGGGTGGAGCCGGCCGATGAAACCGCGCGGCTCGTCGTTCCAGAAGACGGTGCCGCTCACGCCCGGGTGCAGCGGCGGGTGCGGCTGGGGCCGCACCTCCACCCGCGCTCCGGCGCGCGCCGCCAGCGCCTCGAGCACCCCCTTGACGGCCGGGTAGCCCTCACCGAAGGCGGGCTGCCAGCCGGCCTCGACCAGCGGCCCGCCCAGCACCACCGCCAGCCGGGTCTCCTCGACGTCGAGGAAGACGTGGCCCAGCTCGAAGAAGAAACGGTGGCGCTCCTCGCGGTTGGCCGCCAGGGTTTCGAGCAGCCCCGGGTAGAGGGCGGTGCGCAGGGCGTTCTTGCTTTGGTCCATCGGGTTCTTGAGGAAGCGGCGCGGCTCGGGGGCGCGGGCGAGGCTGAGGTAGGCGGGGCTCTGCCAGGTGTAGTTGATGGCCTCCCAGCCCCCCAGCCCGCGCATGGCGCGGCGCAGGGCCTCCTCGCGCCGGTAGGGCTCCTCGGCGTTCAGGTTGTCGGGGGCGGGAATCAGCGCCAGCGGCTCGGTGGGCACGTGCTCGTAGCCGAGGATGCGCCCCACCTCTTCCACCAAGTCCTCCTCGATGTTCAGGTCCACCCGCCAGGTGGGCGGCCGCACCGCGTAGGGCTCGGCCTCGCCGGCGACCTCGCAACCCAGGCGCTCGAGCGCGGCCAGCTGGCTCGCGGCGTCGAAGCCGGTGCCGAGCAGCCGGTTGGCGTAGCCGGGGCGGAAGGGCACCTCGCGCCGCGGCTTGTCGCCGCCGACGTCGACCACCACGTCGCCGACGGTGCAACCGCTCCAGCGCTGCAGCAGGTGCAAAAAGCGCGCCGCCGCCCGCGGCGGCAGGTTGGGGTCGACCCCGCGCTCGAAGCGGTAGCTGGAGTCGGTGGAAAGCCCCAGGCGGCGGGCGGTCAGGCGCACCCGTACCGGGTCGAAGTGGGCCGCCTCCAGCACCACCTCGCGGGTCTTCTCGGTGACCTCGGAGTTGGCCGCGCCCATCACCCCGGCGACGGCCACCGGCTCGGTGCCGCCGGCGACCTTGCGGGCGATCACCAGGTCGTCGGGCACCAGCCGCCGCTCCTCGCCGTCGAGGGTGACGATCTTCTCGCCGGCCTTCGCGCGGCGCACCACGATGCCCCCCGCGACCTCCTCCAGGTCGAAGGCGTGCAGCGGGCCGCCGAGCTCCCACATGGTGTAGTTGGTGGCGTCCACCACGTTGTTGATGGGCCTGAGACCCACGGCCAGCAGCCGGCGCTGGGCCTCGAGGGGGCTGGGGCCGATCTCCAGGCCGCCGGCGTAGCGGGCCAGGTAGCGGTCGCAGCCCTCGGGGTCTTCGACCTCCACGGTTACGAAGCGGGCGACGGGACTTTCCTCGACGTCCACAGGGGGTTCGACCAGCTCGAGCTCCAGCTTGGCCGCCAGGTCGCGGGCCACCCCCAGCACGCTGAAGGCGTCGGCGCGGTTGGGGGTCAGCTCCAGCTCGAAGACGACCTCCTCGGGCCAGACCTCGGCCAGCTCGCGGCCGGGCTCGAGCGCGTCCGCGGGCAGCTCCAGCAGCCCGCCGGCGTACTCGCCCACGCCCAGCTCCGCCGGGCTGAGGGCCATGCCCTCGCTCGTCACGCCGTGAATCTCGCGCTCGCCGATCTCGGTTCCGTCGGGCAGGACCACGCCCGGGCGGGCCACCGCCAGGCCGATGCCGGCGCGGGCGCCCTGCGCACCGCTCACCAGGGTGACGACCTCGCGGCCCACGTCGACCTCGAGCTTCTTGAGTTCGGTGCCCGGGACCTCCTCGGCCTTCAGCACCCGGCCGAAGACGACGCCCGCGGGCGGGGCGGGCAGCCGGCGCACCTCCTCCACCGCCAGCCCCAGGCTGTCGAGCACCTCGCGCACGGCTTCGGGTTCGGGGAGGCCGGGCAGGAATTCGCGCAACCAGGAATAGGGTACGTTCATCGCAGACCTCCTAGGGACGCGGGAACTGGCGCAGGAAGGCCAGCCGGTTGGAGTAGAAGTAGCGGATGTCGGGGATGCCGTAGCGCAGCATGGCGATGCGCTCGACGCCGAGGCCGAAGGCGAAGCCGGTCACGTTTTCGTAGACGCGCGGCAGGCCGGCCTTCTCGCGGGCGTCGTCGGCCGCCTTGAAGACCGCCGGGTGGACCATGCCGGCCCCGCCGAGCTCGAGCCAGCTGCCCTCGCCGGTGCGCGGGTTGGTCCACCAGACGAGGAACTCGACCCCCGGCTCGACGAAGGGGAAGAAGCTGGGCTGCAGCCGCACCCGGGCCTCCTCGCCGTACAGCGCCCGCGCCATCGTGAGCAGCGCCCCCTTGAGGTGGGCCAGGGTGATGCCCTCGCCCACGGCCAGCCCCTCGAGCTGGTGGAACATCGCCTCGTGGGTGGCGTCGGTGGCCTCGTGGCGGTAGACCTTGCCGGGCACCACGATCTGGAAGGGCGGGGTGTGGGCCTCCATGTAGCGCACCTGCATCGGCGAGGTGTGGGTGCGCAGCAGGTGGCCGTCTTCGAGCCAGAAGGTGTCCCACATGTCGCGCGCCGGATGGTGGGGCGGGATGTTGAGGGCGTCGAAGTTGTGGAACTCGTCCTCCGCCTCCGGGCCCGTCACCGCCTGGTAGCCCATGCGCCGGAAGACGTCGACCAGCTCGCCCAGGATCTGGGTCGCGACGTGGTAGCCGCCCGGCGCCAGCGCCAGGCCCGGCAGGCTGACGTCCTCGCGCTCGCGCTCCAGCCTGGCCTCCAGCTCGGCCGCCTTGATTTCGGCCTCGCGTTCGGCGAGCGCCTGCTCGATGGCCTGTTTGATGCGGTTGAGCTCCTGCCCGCGCGCCTTGCGTTCCTCGGGGCCGAGCCCCTTCATCGCCTTGAAGGCCTGGGTGAGCCGCCCCTTCTTGCCCAGGAAGCGCACCTTGATCTCCTGCAACGCTTCCAGGCTCGCTGCGGCGCGAATTTCGGCCAACGCTTCTTCCAACATGCTGCCTCCCAAGAATTTGGGGCGGCCCCATGCCGCCCCGCGGAAGCCCGGTGGAGCTTCCGCTAGTTGCTAAAAAAGAACCCGCAGGTCCGCATACTGGGCGTAGTATACCGCCGCGGTCCCGCTTTTCGCCAGGGTCTCATGCGCCGCGGTTAGGCTGGGGAGAGGAGGCGAGGCGAATGCGCGCAGGGATTTGGCTGGTGCTCCTGTTCTTGCCGGTGCTGGCCCTCAGCCCCGAAGCGGTGCAGTTGCTGAACGAGGCCCGCGCCCTGGCTGAGGAAGCGCAGGAAACCTACGAGGCCCAGTTTCCCGACAAGCCGCTCTGGGCCCAGGCCATCGCCAAGGCCGAGGCGGCGGCGAAGCTGGAGCCCGACGAACCCGAGGTGTGGCGGGTGCTGGCGCAGATCTACACCACCACGGGCTGGTGGATCCGGGCGGAGAAGGCCTGGAAGCGCTACCTGGCGCTCGCCGGGGAGTCCAACCCCGCGCCGCTCGCCGAGGCGCTGCGGGCGCTGGGCTTCTTGGCCTACCAGCGCGGCGACGTGAAGGCGGCCCTGGACTACTTCGAGCAGGCGCTCGTCCTCGAGCCCGAGAGCGAGGAGGCCCTGGCCTGGCTGGGCCGCCTCTACCTGGAGCTGGGCGACGGCATCCGCGCCGCCGAGTACTGGCAGCTCGCGGCCAAGGTGAACCCCAGCCCCCGCAACACCTACTTCGCCGAGCAGGCCGAGAAGATGGCCCAGTACGGCCCCGAGGCGGTGAAGGCCTTCTACCAGGGCTACGCCGCCTGGGAGGCGGGCGACTACCCGACGGCCATCCAGCAGTTCGAGACCGCCGCGGGGCTCGCCCCCGACTGGTCCGAGGCCCACCGCTGGCTCGCCCGCAGCTACATGGACGCGGGCATGCCCGCCAAGGCCATTCCTCACTGGGAGAAGGTGATCGCGCTCGAGGGCAACCCCGCCGACGCCCGTCACTTCCTCAAGCTGGCGCGGGAGGCCGCGGGCGTGGGGCTCTCGGCCGCCGACGCCTTCTTCAAGGGGGTGGCCGCCTACGAGGCGGGACGGCTCGAGGAGGCCGAGCGCTGGTTCGCCCGGGCGGTGGAGGCCGACCCCGAGTACGCCAAGGCCTGGCGCTGGCTGGGCCGCGTGCGCTACGAGCAGGGACGCTACGCCGAGGCGGTGGAGGCCTACGCCAAGGCGGTGGAGCTCAACCCCGACGACACCTCCGCCCGCTACTTCCTGCGGCTGGCGCGGCAGGCGGCCGGCGAGTAGCGGCGAACGCGCCAAACCGCCGACGGACGGGGCCGTCGGCGGTGCGGTCTTGCGGCGCCGCGGCTAAGCCTTGATCGACCGCTCGATCTGCTCCACCGCCTGCGGCGGGAGCTCCAGCGCCCGCTGCAGCTCGTCCAGGTACCGGTTTTCCGCGGCGGTGTCCACCTCCACCGCCAGCAGGCTGGCCGCGTAGACCTGCAGCGCCAGCTCGGGGTTGCCGCGCGCCGCCGCCACCATGGGGCCGGTGTCGAGCGGTCCGGCCATCTCGCGGAAGACGAAGTCGCGCACTTCGGGGTCCGCCCCCTGCCGGTCGAGCTGGCCGACGATGCGCCCGGCCTCCTGGGGGTCGATGCGCCCGTCGGCCTTGGCGGCGTTGATCATGGCCATCAGCACGACCTGCGCCGCGCTTTCAAGCTCCGCTTCCTCGTCCGGGGTCTCGGGAGCGCGCAGGCCCAGGGGCGCGCGCGCCGGCCGCCGGCCGCCCTGGGTCATGGCCGCCATGGCCAGGCCGCCCAGGAGGCTCATCAGGCCGCCGCCGAGGTCGCGCGGGGAGGCCGAACCGCCGCCGAGCAGCCGGCCGGCCAGGGCCTCGAGCCCGCCGGCGCCGGCACGGCCGCCGGAGCCGCCCAGCAGCTGCCCCAGCATCCCCGCCGCGCCGCCGGAGCCGCCCAGCAACCCGCCCAGGGCGCCGCTCCCGCCGTCTCCCAGGGCCTGGCTCAGCATCCGCTCGAGCCCGCCGCCCTGCAGCCCCCGTTTCAGTTTTTCCGTGGCCCCGCCCGAGAGCTGGCTCTCCAGCAGAGCGCCCAGTACGTCGCTGAATCCCCCCATGCCGCTCCTTTCTGCACCTCGCATGCCGAAGCAGCCCATTCTACCTGCGGGGTTTTAAAGCGACGTAAAACGCCCGGCTTCAGGCTTCGGGTTCGTCGATCTCGACGGGCAGCAGCAGGTTGACGACCACGCCCACCAGCGCCGCCAGCGCCATCCCGCTGGCCTGCAGCGGCACCTCGGCCCCGGCCACGGTGATCGTGCCCAGGTCGGCCACCGCGCCGCCCAGCCCCAGGACCAGGATGAGCGCCACCACGATCATGTTGCGCGAGTGGGTGAAGTCGATCTGCGCCTCCGAGAGGGTGCGGATGCCGACGCTGGCGATCATCCCGAAGAGCAGGATCGAGATGCCGCCCAGCACCCCGACGGGCAGCGTCTGCAGCAGCGCCGCCAGCTTGGGGCTGAAGCCCAGCAGGATGGCGAACACCGCGGCGATGCGCAGGATGGCCGGGTCGTAGACCTTGGTGACCGCGAGGACGCCGGTGTTCTCGGAGTAGGTGGTGTTGGCGGGGCCGCCGATCAGGCCGGCGAGGGCGGTGGCCGCGCCGTCGCCCAGGAGGGTGCGGTGCAGCCCCGGCTTCTTGAAGAAGTCCCGGCCCACGACCCGGCCGTTGGTGAGGATGTCGCCGATGTGCTCCATCACCGTCACGAAGGCCACCGGGGCGATGAGGAAGACCGCGCCCGGCTCGAAGCGCGCCCAGGTGAAGGCGGGCAGGCCCACCCAGGCGGCCTCGCGCACCGGGGTGAGGTCGACCGCGCCGGTGAAGAGGGCGACGACGTAGCCCACGCCCACGCCCACCAGGATGGGCAGCATCTTGAACAGTCCGTGGAAGAAGACCGCGGCGACGATGGCGGCCGCCAGCGTGACGATGGCGAGCAGCCAGCCCTTGGTGGCCATGTCGATGGCCACGGGCGCCAGCGTGAGGCCGATGACGACGATGACCGGCCCGGTGACGACCGGGGGGAAGACCCGGCGCACCCGCTCGGAGCCGATGGCCGTGACGACGAGCGCCATGAGCCCGTAGATCAACCCCGCGGCGGCGATGCCCCCGCCGATGGCGGCGACCGAGAACCCGGCCTTGCCGGCGGCGACCATGGGCGCGATGAAGGCGAAGCTCGAGCCCAGGAAGACCGGCACCTGTCCGCCGGTGATGAGGTGGAAGAGCAGCGTGCCCGCGCCCGCGCTTACCAGCGCCACCGAGGGGTCGAGGCCCGTAAGCAGGGGCACCAGCACGGTGGCTCCGAACATCGCGACGGTGTGCTGCAGGCCCAGGATCCACTTGTTCGGTGCGTGTCGTTCCATACCCTTTCCTCCCGGCAGGGACTAAAAAAACACGCCCCAAAGGGCGCGTGGCGGTTTTCGTGTCCGGCCCTGGGGCGATCCCATACCGGGAGTCCAGTCTACCACACCCCGGCGCGCGCCAGCGCGCCCGAGAACCAGGCGGGGGTCCCGTCGGGCCAGCGCCGCTCGGCGAAGGAGCGGGCGAAGGCGTCGTAGCTGCCGGCCTCGATGGCTGCGCGCGCCCGTTCCATCAGCCGGTGCAGGTAGCGCAGGTTGTGCAGCGAGAGCAGCCGCAGCCCCAGCAGCTCCTCGGTGCGCACCAGGTGGGTCAGGTAGGCGCGCGAGTGGTTGCGGCAGGCGTAGCAGTCGCAGGCTGCGTCGATGGGGGCGGGGTCGTCCTTGTGGCGGGCCGAGCCCAGGTTGAGCCGCCCCCCGTCCACCAGGGCGTAGCCGAAACGGCCGGTGCGGGTGGGGTAGACGCAGTCGAACAGGTCCACGCCCAGCGCCACCCCGGCCACCAGGTCCTCGGGGTGGCCCACGCCCATCAGGTAGCGGGGCCGGTCTTCGGGCAGCAGGTCGGTGGAGAGGTCGACCACCGGGACCATCTTCTCCTTGGGCTCGCCCACCGCCAGGCCGCCGATGGCGTAGCCGGGCAGGTCGAAGCGGATCGTCTCCAGGGTGCTCGTCCGCCGCAGGTCGGGCTCGACGCCGCCCTGGGTGATGCCGAAGAGGGCCTGGTCGGCGCGGGTCTTGGCCGCGAGCGAGCGCTCGAGCCAGCGCAGGGTGCGCTCGAGCGAGCTCTTCAGGTAGGCGCGCTCCGAAGGGTAGGGCGGGCACTCGTCGAAGGCCATGACGATGTCCGCGCCCAGCTGCTCCTGAACGGCGATGCTACGCTCCGGCGTGAGCAGGATGCGGTCGCCGTTGAGGTGGCTGGAGAAGGCCACCCCCTCTTCGCTGATCACCCGCCGGTGCCCCAGGCTCATCACCTGGAAGCCACCGGAGTCGGTGAGCCAGGGGCCGTCGTAGCCGGTGAAGCCGTGCAGCCCCCCGAGCCGCGCGACCCGCTCGGGACCCGGCCGCAGGAGCAGGTGGTAGGTGTTGGCGAGAACGATGCGGCTGCCGATCTCGACGAGCTCGCGGTTCGACAGCCCCTTGACCGTGGCCTGGGTGCCGACGGGCATGAAGAGGGGCGTGGCCACCTCGCCGTGGGGCGTGGCGAGCCGCCCCGTGCGGGCCTTACCCTGCTGGTGTAGAACGCGGAACTCGAAGGCCATGGCGTACCTGCCCCACTCTAGGGGGCGCCCCGGGGTTGTGCAAGCGGCGTCAGGGGCCGGTGCAGCCGACGCGGTCGTTGCGCGGGGCGGCCTTGAGGACGAGCGGCGCGTCGTCCGGCGGCGGCACCCGCACCGTGCGCTGGGCGGTGCGCTTGAGCATTCGCAGGCGCAGCTCCACCGAGCCGTCGGCGAGCACCGTGAACAGGTTGTAGACCGGCGCGGCGGTCTGGGGCTGGACGTACTCCACCAGCAGCCGCCCCGACCCCGGCAGCCCTCCGTCCGGTACCGGCGTGTTGCTGCACGCGGCGTTGGGTGCGAACCCTACCAGGGCGGTGCGGTACTCCATGAGGACCCAGGTGCCGTCGTTGCGCGGGTCGGAGGGCAGCGCCTGCGCGCTCGTGGGGGCGACGCTGGCGAGGTAGTGGCTGCGGGGGAAGGCGTAGTAGGCGTAGAAGCGGTAGCAGCCGTCGGCGGCCGCGGCGGTGCAGTCGGCCCCGGGGGTCCTGGGGGGCAGCACCAGCGCCAGGAAGGGGTCGGTGCCCACGGTCCAGCGGGGGCTGGCGGCCAGGGCGTTGCGGGTGGTCGCGCCCCCGTTGATGCGGACGGTCGTCCCCGGCGGGTAGACGTGCCAGGCCAGCTTCACCTTGGCCGCGACGATCTGTTCGGCGATCTGCGCCTCGTGCAGCAGCTCGTTGCGCGCGCTGATGTTCCCGGTGGCGTCGAAGGTGGAGGAGAAGATGCGGACGAAGACGAGGCCCAGGAACCCGAGGATCGCCAGGGCGATCAGCACCTCGAGCAGGGTGAAGCCCCGGCGGTTGGCGCTCACGGTCCGCCCCCGCCGGCCGGCGGCCGGGCGACGTCGAGCACCACCTCGGCCTTGGGGCCGCCGCTGTCGGCCACGATGTGCACGCGTCGCAGCGGCGCGCTCGAGGCCGCCGGGCCCGGGCAGGCGGCGAGGGCCCGGGGGGCCGAGGCGGGCGCGGCCAGGGCGTCCAGGTCCTGCACGGTCACGCTCACGCCCGCGGGCAGCGGCTCGGCGGCGAGGTCGAGGCAGCCGCCGGAGAACCGCGCGGGGTCCGCCCAGGCGCTCACGATGCGTTCGGCCACCTGCTGGGCCAGGGTGGTGTTGTTCAGGGTCTGCTGGTTGCTCTTGCTGATCTTGAAGAGTCCCCCGATCGGCCCCAGCACCGCCGCCAGCAGCACCCCCAGGATGACCGTGGCGACCAGGGCTTCGATGAGCGAGAACCCATTCCTGTTCATGGCGCCCTCCTCACGTTCGAACGGATCACCTTTCCGGTGATGCCGACCACGCGCACGTCGGCCTCGAACCCGTGCCCCCGGATCGTGATGCGGTGGGGGACGGCGTCGATCTCGCCGTAGGGGGCGGTGTAGAGGATCGGGCGGCCGACCGGGGGCGCGGCGAAGGTCAGGCCCGCGGGCAGACGGGCGTCCACCGCGTCGGCGCCCAGGGTCAGCCGGTAGCTGGCGTCGCCGGTGCGTTCCCAGCGCGCCGGCAGGTTGGAGCGCTGGGCGAAGCTGCGGGCGCGCTGCAGCGAGGCGGCCACCGTCGCCGTAGCTTCGCCCACGCGACTGCGCTGCATCAGGGGGCGCAGCGAAGCGTACCCCACCGCCAGCACCACGCCGAGGATGGCCAGCACGATGAGCAGCTCGACGAGCGAAAACCCTTTTCGGCGCATCACGGCCCCTCGACCGGCTTCCAGAAGCCCGAGCCCGAACCGCCCGCGGGGCCGGCGAACTCGGCCGCGCTTCCCCAGGGCAGCTCGCCGTCGAAGGTGGGGAAGAAGGGCGGCACCAGCCCGTTGTTGCGCATCCGCGGGTCGTAGGTGAACTTGCGGCCGTAGCCGTTGCGGATCGTCAGGTCGGGTTTGAGCTTGCCGAACCGCCCGTACCAGTTCTGGATCAGCCCGCCGGTCAGGTGGAGGTAGCCCTTGGGGGGCCCGCTGTTCCAGCGCTGGTAGTAGACGCTGCGGCTCGCCGACATGAGCACCCCGTCGACGTGCAGGTTGTAGGGGGCGTTGCCCCTGATGACGATCGCGCCGCGGTCGGAGTAGACGCCCAGCACGTTGCGCGCGTCGGTGTTGGGGCAGTCGGCCGGCGCCACCGACCCGTCGGCCCGCCGCTCAGGGGCCGAGGTGCAGGGGCGGTCTTCGTAGATGAGGTCGCGGTTGAGGCCGATGTTGCGGCCCACGACGGTGACCTGCATGAAGTCGGCGATCGAGGGCTGGATGCAGTCGTAGCCGCCTCCGCCGTTGGCGGTGGCGGTGTAGGGGCAGAGCCCGGGGCGGGCGACGCTCGAGCGCGGGCGGTGGGCGGCCCAGGGGCGAACGTCGCTGGTGGGCTGCGCCACCCCGCCCCCCTGGAGGGTGAACGAGGAGGTGCGGCCCCCGGGGACGTCCTTCCCCACGTAGATCACCCCGTTGAAGCCGGTTCCCACGCTGTACCAGCCGGAGCCGTCGTTGCGTTCGACGCGGCCGGCCGCGTCGATGCGGAAGGCGTAGGTGAAGCGCCGGATGTCGGGCTCGGTCGTAGGGCCGACCCAGTGCTGCCCCGGCGGACAGGTTCCGGCCTGGGCGCGCGCCGTCGTGAAGAGCCCCTCCGCGGCCCAGCCGGCGATCGCGCGCCCGGGGCCGGGCGCGCCCAGGCGGGCGGCGACGCGCAGCGCGCTCTGCAGCAGCGGCGGCGCCCAGCGTTCGACGCTGGGTCCTTCGGGCGGCGGGGGCGGCGGGGGTGGGGGCGGCGGAGGCGGCGGGCCGGGCGGGCCGGGCGGCGGAGGCGGGGGCGGATCGGCGACGCAGCGGCCGGGTACGGTGCGGGTGCCCACGTTCCGGCGTCCGTGCACCTGGACGAACTGGTACTTCACCCCGGCGACCACGTCGGTGCTCAGGGTGACGGCCTCGACGTTGACGTCTCCGATGGACGAGGTGGCGTCGTCGTCTTCGATGAAGAGGCCCCCGTTCTTGGCGGCGCGGTACTGGTCGCTGCTCGTCTTCGGGAGCGCGATGTAGTCCCTGTCCCAGGCGTGCCCGCCCTCGAAGGCGGGCTCGGCCCAGGCCGGGGGGATGGGGTCGATGGGGGGCGTGACCTTGACGTGGCTGCGGGCGCCGGCGTCCCAGTAGTAGTACCCCGGCCGCGCGTCCAGGCAGTCGTCCTTGGCGGCGTTCTCGGCCTCGCAGCCGACGCTGGTCACGCTGTCGCCGAACCAGGGCCGCCCGGTGAAGTTGAACTTGTCGTTGGTGTGCACCGGTCCGTCGAAGAGGGTGCCGTCGTAGAAGTAGACGCGCTCCGCCCCGGCTCCGGCCCCGGCGCGCTGGTAGTTGGTGAAGAGCATGAAGTGGGAGAAGCTGGGCGGGCGCAGGTCGATGCGCAGCTCGCCGGTGAAGGCCTGTTCGATCTTGTGACGGGCGACTTCGGCGCCCTCCTTGGCGAGGTAGCCGCTGGACACGGTCGGCAGCGCGCGGAAGGTCAGCCGCACCGTCGCGTTTGGCAGGACCTCGGCGCGCCAGGGAACGAAGCCGTAGGCCACGCGGTAGGCGGTGGTGAGACGGCCGCGGGTCTTCAGGGTGCGCTCGAAGGTCTGCGGGCCCAACCGCGCGCGCCAGTAGTCCTCGGGTGCGGTACCGGCGGGGTAGCGGGCGGCGTCGATGTGGCCGTCGAGGAAGATGCTGTAGGGGGCCGCGTGCGGGTCGGACCAGTCGAGCCGGTCGGGGTCGGCGGTGCAGATCACGCTGCCGACGGCCGGTTTGTCGGTGGGTACGAAGGCG
>Ga0256832_1001426_pt1 | contig 16151 bp, 16 predicted proteins | sample 134614metaG_FD_190534 | JGI IMG/M metagenome (GOLD analysis project Ga0256832, IMG submission 190534) | Hydrothermal vent microbial communities from Lau Basin, Pacific Ocean - 134-614 | ecosystem: Environmental > Aquatic > Marine > Hydrothermal vents | place: Pacific Ocean: Lau Basin | collected...
ATATACTCGTCGCCCAAGAATTTCCGGATTTTCGAGACCGCCCCTCGCGCCCAAGGGCCAGGCGCGGAAACGAGTCATAGCCCGTTACCATGACGCGTTTCCACAACGACGCCCACGGGTGCGGGGATGGTCGCGATGGCCGAAAATTCATGGGCGACGGGTATACTCTTTAGAGCTACAGACAGACCCGCAATAGAGGAATCCAAGATGTTGCTACTCAGCGAGATCATCATCGCCAATCCCCAGTTCCAGTCTTTCGATGAACTGATCGCAGCGGTCGAACTGGCGAAGGAAGGCGAGATGCATTTCCGCATGGACGTCAAACCACCCTATCCGGACACCCCGGAGAACTGGGAAGACCGCATCGAGGCGGCTTTCAGTTGAACCCGCGCTGGCGCGCACCCAACCCTGATGGACCCGACCCCGATGAAATACCACGACCCGGACAAACTGCCCGATACCGCGGCGGACTCGCTGCGCAAGGATCTCGGCGAGAAAGCCAGCATCGAAGCACATCTGGCGGCGCTGATGGAAGACTGGAACCGGCCCGGCGAGCCCGTGGCGACGACCGGGCGCGCCCGCCGCCAGCTGGAAATCGGGCGTGCGCTGAAGGCGCTGGAACGCGGTGAGGAAGCCTGGCCCTGGGCGCGCGAGGCCTTCGATGCCTTCGCCGCCGCCAACGAATGGGAGTGGGCCGCCGACGCTTGCGAGGTGATGTCGCAATGCGAGCAGCCGGGCTCGCTGGCGGCGCTCGGCCACGGCATATGGCTGTCGGTCACCTTTCCAATGGACCTGGAGTTGACCCTGGCCCTGCTGCAACACTTGGTCGACGACACCCCGGACGACGCCGACGGCGCCGCGGTCGCGGCCGCCACCGCGGCCTTTCTGGCCGACCTGCGTGGCGAGGGTCGACAACGCGAAAGCCTGACCTTCTTCGCCTCGCAACTGTTGGGCCAGGTGGCGCGTCGCCACGGCCAGGTCGAGAACCAGGAGCAATTCCAGGCTTGGGTCGAACGCCTCGAACTCGACCAACCGGACAAATTCCTGGTCCGCCTGCGCAACGTCGTAGACGTACTGGTGCAGGACGACTGGTGGATCGACCGGGACGCCATCCAGGCGACACTGCCTGAATAGAGGAGAACCCCATGTTTTGGCAAGAAGACGACCGCTCGACGAAAGCGCTCAGCGACATCGTCGACGTACTGTTCCGCATCCGCTGTCGCGAACTGCCGGTCGACCACCTCTGGCCGCTCTCCCAGGCCCTGCGCACTGCCGCTCCCTGGCTGGACGAAGACCCACGCGTCGCGATCCACGAGATCCACGTCGCCGGTTCCCAGAACGGCTGGGAGCGACCCGGACGCGATGCCGCGCAGCAATTGGTGCTGTCGCGCCGCACGCGCCTGATCCTGCGCATGCCGCGCGAGCGTCTTGAACAGGCATGCGCGCTCGAGGGCATCACGATCGATGTCGCCGGCCACCCGCTGACCATCGGCGAATTCAAGACCCGCGAGCTGAGCAAACTGACGACCCTGTTCTCGCGCCACCTGCTCACCGCATCGGACGAAGACGAAAACGCCTTCCTCGAACGGATCGCCGCCGAACTGCGTCAGCGCGGGATCCGCGTGCGCAAGGCGCTGTGCGGCAAACCGGACATCATCGACACCCCCCATGGCGTTCTGCATACCCGCTCGCTGATGCTCGCCGACCTCGCCACCGACGAGGCGATCGAGCTCCAGGAACAGGGACTCGGCGAACACCAGAAGCTCGGCTGCGGCATCTTCATCCCGCACAAGGACATCGAGGCGGTCAAGAAGATCGCGGATGACGAAACCAGCGGAATTCTATAGAATTGCTCGGATTTTCTTTTGATCCGCGCCGCCCCGGGGGCGGGCGTTCCATTCAACCAACCCGACAGAGCAGGGGGTAGCGACATGGCTTTGGAAGTAAACGGCAAAACCATCCCGACGACCGATAACGATTATCTTGAAAACCTCGAAGACTGGAACGAGGACGTCGCCGTGGCGATCGCCGAGATCGAAAAAATCGAGTTGACCGATGAACACTGGGACGTCATCCACTACCTGCGCGACCAACATTTCAACAACGCCGGCATGGAGCCGAACGAACGCCAGATCATGAAGGAAATGGCCAAGAAATGGGGACGCAAGCTGACCAGCAAGGACATGTACAAACTGTTCCCGCTGATGCCCAGCAAGCAAGGACGCAAGATCGCCGGCCTGCCGCAGAGCACCCGCAAGGGCGGCTACTGATACCTCATCGGAACCGCCGCGGGGCGGCGGTTCCAGCATGCCATGAGCCGCGAAGGCGTCATCAAATACCAACTCGATCACCAGCGGCAGGCGCTGCCGGACGACATCGACCTCTCCGACCTGGAGCATTGGCGCCGGCACTTCCACCAGCTCGGCCTGATCGCCCGCGACCCGTCCCGTTACGAGGGCCTCGGCTACGGCAACATCAGCCAACGCCATCCCCTGCCCGACAACCCGAACGCCTTTGTCATCAGCGGTTCCCAGACCGCCCACCTTGCCGCGATGGACCGCGAGGGCTACGCGCTGGTCACCGGCTTCGATATCGCGCACAACCGGCTCAGCTCACTGGGCCCTCGGCCGCCCTCCTCCGAAGCCCTGACGCACGCCACGATCTACCAGCATGAGCCGACCGCCATGGCCGTGATCCACGTGCACGACCCGGGGCTGTGGCGGGCCGCCGTCCACCTTGGCCTGCCCGTCACGCCAGCCGGGATCGAATACGGCACCGTTGCAATGGCCGAGGCGATTCAGCGCGTATTGACGGAACAAAAAGACGCGCCCTGCCTGTTATCGATGGGAGGCCATGAGGACGGCGTGATCGCCTGGGGCAAAAGCCTGGCCGAGGCTGCGGCGACGCTGACCCGCTATCACCGTCTTGCATCCGAACGCTAAGCCACCTCTGACGATTCCCGCCAGCCGTGGCCGGACAATTGCAGAAAAGTCGCCGAAGCGATACCCGCCGCGGCATACACCGAGGCCATGATCACAATCTGGTAGCGCACCGCGATCAGCGGCGAGACACCGGCCAGGATCTGGCCTGTCATCATGCCGGGCAACGAAACCAAACCGACCGCGAACAGGGAATTGGTGATCGGGATCAGCCCAGCCCCCAACGCGACTCGGCGCGCGGCTTCCACCGGCTCGCCACGCGCGCGCTCGGTGCGCATGCGCTCGGCGCTCAGGCTGACGCTGTTCATCGCATTGGCGAAGAACATCCCGGCGAGCGGCACCAGGAAACGCGGTTCGTACCAAGGCGAGACATCGAGGATAGCGACCACCAACAAAGCCAACACCGAACCGCCGCCGAGGGCGATCGCCAACACCGCATGGGCGAGCAACCGCCAGCGCACCCCGGGGACCGTGCGCAATGAGATCCAGCTCGAAACCAGAATCATGAACACGAGGATCGCCAGAACCAACGGCGCCTGCTCGATTGCGAACAGCCAGGTCAGCAGAAAGCCGACCGACAGCAACTGCACCAGCATGCGGATCAGCGCGATCAGACCCTCGCGCCAAGACATGCGCCATTGGAACAGAAGCCCGACGACGAGCAACGCCGGCAACAACGACAGGAAAACCCCGCCGAGCGAGATGGGAATGACCTTCATCGTAAGCCGGCGGACCGAAGCGGCAAGGGCATGGTCACCAGGAGGGGACCGCCCGCCTCAGCGCGAAGGAAGGCGATTGATCTCTACGCGGCGGTTCTTGCGCCGCCCTTCCGGCGTCGCGTTGCTGGCGATCGGTCGCGAACCGCCGTAGCCGCGCGCGATCAACAGCATCTCGCTGACGCCCTTCTCGATCAGATAGCCGCGCACCGCCTCGGCGCGCTGCTGCGACAAGCGCTGGTTCAGCTCGGCGCTGCCCGAGGTATCGGTATGCCCGGCCACCTCATAGCGTTGCCCCTCGATACGCAGCATGCTCGCGGCGACCACATCGAGCACCTGCTTCGCTTGATCGGTCAACGAGACCGAGCCGCTGAGGAAGGTCACGCCTTCGAGTACGATCGCCGAGCGGGGCGCGCAACCGGTGCGATCGACCTCGGCGCCCGCCTGGGTCGCGGGGCACATATCGACCTGATCGGCAACACCGTCCCCATCGCGATCGGGAGCACAGCCGCTGGCATCGACATGCAACCCGGCAGGCGTGGCCGGACAAGCATCGACGCGATCGGGGACGCCATCGCCATCGACATCGCCCACGCGCCGGGGAGGCTCCGCCGCTGGCGGCTCGCCGCAGGCGGCCACGGCCGGCCGCGCCGCCGCGAAAGCAGTATCGCACAACGACATCAGCGACGACGGGAACAAGCCGAACCACAGCACCGCCAGCGCATTGACGCTGAGCATGAAACGCGTGTCGATACCGGCCTCCAGCGGTGTCTCGTCTTCCGGCGCGTCGAAATACATCAGCTTGACGATGCGCAGGTAGTAGAAAGCGCCGACGATCGAGAAGAACACCCCATACACCGCCAGCCAGACCAGACCGACATCGACCACCGATTCGAGCACGAACAGCTTGGCGAAGAAGCCGACCGTGGGCGGCACCCCCGCCATCGAGAACATCAGCAACAGCATCATGCCGGCGAACCAGGGACTACGCTGGTTCAAGCCCTTCAGATCGTCGAGCCGCTCGACATCAAATCCCTTGCGTCCAAGCAGGATCAACACGCCAAAGGCGCCGAGCGCCATCAAGGCATAGACCACGGCGTAGAACAGCGAAGCGGCATAGCCCTCGCGGGTGCCGGCAAGGATGCCGAGCATCAGGAAACCAACATGCGAGATCGTCGAATAGGCGAGCATGCGCTTGATATTGGTCTGCGCGATCGCGACCAGATTGCCAAGCGCCATCGACAACACCGTGAGCACGATCAACATGCCCTGCCAGTGCGCGTGCAACGGCAACAAGCCATCCACCAGGATGCGCATCGCAATCGCAAAGGCCGCAAGCTTCGGCACGCTGCCGAGCAGCATCGTGACCGCGGTCGGCGCGCCTTCGTAGACATCCGGCGCCCACATATGGAACGGCACCAAGCCGGTCTTGAAGCCGATGCCGATCACCAGGAAGACCAGCCCGAAGACCAGCACCGTGGCATCGAAGTCACCGGCGCACAGCCGCGCCGCGATACCCGGGAAATCGATGTGGCCGGTGGCGCCATAGATCATCGAGATTCCATACAGCAGCATGCCCGAGGCAAGCGCGCCGAGCACGAAATACTTCATCGCCGCCTCGGAACCCGGCTTCGAATCGCGATCGAAGGCGACCAGCGCGTAGAGCGACAACGCGAGCAGCTCCAGGCCCAGGTAAAGAGCCAGAAATCCGCCGGCGGAAACCATGATCATCATGCCGAGCAGCGCGAACAGGCCGAGCTCGTAGTACTCCGCCTTGAACAGGCCGTGATTGCGCAGATAGTCCTTGGCATAGACGAAGGCAAACAACATCAGCACCATCATCGCGGCCTTCAGCACCGTCGCCATCAGATCGAGGCGGTAGTTGCCGTCGAACAGCACCTGCTCCGGCCCCTTGCCGACCAGCATCGTAACCAGGATTGCCAGGATCAGACCGCCCTGCGCGATGCCGTAGGACACGATCCGGTACTCGTCGTCGAGGAACAGGTCCACGACCAGCACGACGCACACCAGGCACAGAACCAGGATCTCCGGCAGCAGCGGCACCAGCGTATTCAGGTCAAAAGCCATCGAAACCTCTTAGCAATCCATCAGAGTTTGGAAACGGAAATCTGCTGCACCAAGTGAGTGATGGACTGGTCCATCACCTCGATCAGCGGCGCCGGCCACAGACCCAGAATCAGCACCGCGGCGGCGAGCAGCCCGAGCACCAGAAACTCGCGACCGTTCAGATCGGTCAGCTTCGCGACCCGCTCGTTGCCGATGTCGCCGAAGATCACCCGCTTGACCATCCACAGCGTGTAGGCGGCGCCGATGATCAACGTCGTCGCGGCGAGGAAGGCATACCAGAAATCGGCGCGGAACGAGGCCAGAACCACCATGAACTCGCCGACGAAGCCCGAGGTGCCGGGCAAGCCGGCATTCGCCATCGCGAAGAACACCATAAAGGCGGCGAACACCGGCATCACATTGACCACGCCGCCATAGTCGGCGATCTGACGGCTGTGCATGCGGTCGTACAACACCCCGACGCACAAGAACATCGCCGCCGAGATGAAACCGTGCGAAACCATCTGCACCATGGCCCCTTCCGAGCCGAGCACCGCGCCGCTGTGCGCGTCGGCGTTCGCGGCGATGCGGAAGACGATGAACAGCCCCAGCGTAACGAAGCCCATGTGCGCGATCGATGAATAGGCGATCAGCTTCTTCATGTCCGCCTGCACCAGCGCGACGAAGCCAATATAGACCACCGCGATCAATGACATCAGGATAATCAGCCAGTCCAGCTCATGGCTGGCATCGGGCGCGATCGGCAGGCTGAAGCGCAGAAAGCCATAACCGCCGATCTTCAGCATGATCGCGGCCAGGATCACCGAGCCCCCGGTCGGCGCCTCGACATGGGCATCCGGCAACCAGGTATGCACCGGCCACATCGGCACCTTCACCGCGAAGGCCAGAAGAAAAGCGATGAAGATCAGGATCTGCGCGTTCAGCGGCAGCTTCACGGCATGGAAATCGAGCACGCCGAAGCTGCCGGCCTGGGTGTACAGGTAGATCAACGCGACCAGCATGAACACCGAGCCGAAGAAGGTGTAGAGGAAGAACTTGATCGTCGCATAGACGCGGTTCGGACCGCCCCAGATCCCGATGATCAGGAACATCGGGATCAACATCGCCTCCCAGAACACATAGAACAGCATCGCATCGAGCGCGGAGAACACCCCGATCATGACCCCTTCCATAATCAGGAAAGCCGCCATGTACTGCGATGGCCGTTTCTGGATCACCTCCCATCCGGCGATGATGACCAGGATCGTGATGAAGCTGGTCAGCAGAATCAATGGCATCGAGATGCCATCGACGCCGAGATGGTAATGGATATCCCAGGCCGGGATCCAGGACGCCTTCTCCTGGAACTGCATCGCCGCGGTGGAACTGTCAAAGCCGGTCCACAGCGGGATGGTCGCAAGGAAGGTCAGCACGGCGAAGGCCAGCGCCAGCCAGCGGGACACGTTCGCGGCCCGATCCCCGCTGCCCAGCACCAGCAGGCCGCCGAAGATCGGCAACCAGATCGTCAAACTCAGTATCGGCCAATCCGCCATCATCCCGTACTCAACATTCAGAAGTAAACAAACCAGGTCAGCAAACCGAGCAGACCGAGGATCATCGCGATCGCATAGTGATAGAGGTAGCCCGTCTGCAGATGGCGCGCGACGCCCGCGAACAAGGCCACGCTCTTCGCCGAGCCGTTCACGATCAGCCCGTCGATCAACTTGCGATCGCCGAAGATCCACAGCAGACGTCCGATCACGCGGCTGCCGCCGGCGAACAGGAACTGGTAGAACTCATCGAAGCCGTATTTCTTGTCGAGCACCTGATACAACGGCAACAGGGCGGTCTTGATACGCTCCGACCACTCCGGCCGCCACAGGTAGACCGCCCAGGCGGTCGCGACGCCGGCCATCGCGAGGAAGAACGGCCATTCCATCATGCCGTGCAGGATGAAACCGAGTGGGCCGTGATAGTGCTCGCCGAGTTCGGCGAGCACATCGTGCTCGGGGATGACCTGGATCGCGCCACGGAAGAAATCACCGAACAGCATCGGCTGGATCGTCAGCCAGCCGATCACCACCGACGGGATCGCCAGCAAAATCAACGGCACCGTAATCACCTTCGGCGACTCATGGAGATGTTCGCGCGCATGCTCGTCCCGCGGACCCTCTCCATGGAAGACGAGGAAGAACAGGCGGAAGCTGTACAAGGCGGTGACGAACACGCCGGCGACGACCATCAGATAGGCGTAACCCGAACCGGCAATCTCGGAGTGATGTACCGCGCTGATGATCGCATCCTTCGAGAAGAAACCGGAAAAACCGGGAAAGCCGATCAACGCCAGCGAACCGATCAGGAAAACCCAGTAGGTCACCGGCATGTACTTGCGGATCCCACCCATGTTGCGGATGTCCTGGTCATGGTGCATGCCGACGATCACCGAACCGGCGCCGAGGAACAACAAGGCCTTGAAAAAGGCATGGGTCATCAGGTGAAAGATGCCGGCGGCATAGGCCGAAACGCCGAGCGCGACGACCATGTAGCCGAGCTGCGACAGCGTCGAGTAGGCGATCACGCGCTTGATATCGTTCTGCACGATACCGATCAGGCCCATGAAGAACGCGGTGGTCGCGCCGATCACCAGGATGAAGCTCAGCGCGGTCTCGGAGAGCTCATACAGCGGCGACATCCGCGCGACCATGAAGATACCGGCGGTGACCATGGTCGCGGCATGGATCAAGGCCGAGATCGGGGTCGGACCTTCCATCGAATCCGGCAACCAGACGTGCAGCGGCACCTGCGCCGATTTGCCCATCGCGCCGATGAACAACAGGATGCCGATCACCGTCATCAACGACCAGGCGCTACCTCCGAGGATTGAGATGCGCTCGTCGGCAAGCGCCGGCGCGCGCGCGAACACCTCGGCGTAGTCGAGGCTGTTCATGTACATCGCCACCGCCGCGATCCCGAGGAGAAAACCGAAGTCGCCGACGCGGTTGACGAGAAAGGCCTTCATGTTGGCGAGAATCGCCGACTCCCGCTTGAAATAGAAACCGATCAACAGATACGAGACCAGACCGACCGCCTCCCAACCAAAGAACAGCTGCAGGAAGTTGTTCGACATCACCAACATCAGCATCGAGAAGGTGAACAACGAGATGTAGCTGAAGAAGCGCTGGTAACCGACCTCCTCGTCCTGCATATAACCGATGGTATAGATATGCACCATCAGCGAGACGAAGGTCACCACCGCCATCATCAGCACGGTCAGATTGTCGATCAGAAAACCGATCTCGAAGCGCAGGCCGTCACTGACCATCCAGGTATAGACCGGCTGGTTGTAGACCGCGTGGCCATCGATGGCGTAGAGCTTCAACAGGTACAGCGAAAGCGCGCAGGCGATGCCGACGCCGATGATCGTGACCCAATGCGCCCAGGCGCGGCTGACCTTGCGGCACGCCAGACCGGCCAGCGCGGAACCGAGCAACGGGCTCAGAACAATCGTCAGAAGAATCGCTTCCATAGTCGCCACTCAGCCCTTCAGCAGGTCCAGATCGTCGACATCGATGGTCTGGCGGTTGCGGAACAGCACAACCAGGATCGCCAGCCCGATGGCCGCCTCGGCGGCGGCGACGGTCAACACGAAAAACACGAACACCTGCCCGGTGGTATCATCGAGAAAATGCGAGAAGGCGATGAAGTTGATGTTCACCGCGAGCAGCATCAGCTCGATGCACATCAGCAGGATCAGCACATTGCGCCGGTTCAGGAAGATCCCGGCGACGCTGATGCAAAACAGGATCGCGCCGAGGATCAGGTAATCGGACAGGGCAATCATTTCGGCTCCATTTTCGCTTCGGCCGGCATCTTGACGATGCGCAGGCGTTCGTCGCGCTTGACCCGCACCTGCTTCGACGGGTTCTGATAGCGCGAATCGGGCCGACGCCGCAGCGTCAGGCCGATCGCCGCGACGATCGCGACGAGCAGAATCACCGCCGCGATCTCGAACGGGTACATATAAGTGGTATAGAGCATCTCGCCAAGCTCACGCGTGTTGCTGTAACCCGGGGCGTGCGGCGCCGGCGCGGCGTAAAGCGCCAGGCCGAAATGGCTCGGGCCGACCACCATCACCATCTCGACGACCATCGTCAAGGCAATCAGCAAGCCCACCGGCAGGTATTTGATGAAGCAGCCCGGCTTCAACTCGGCGACGTTGATATCGAGCATCATCACGACGAACAGAAACAACACCATCACCGCGCCGACATAGACCAGCACCAGCGCGATGGCGAGAAATTCGGCTTCCATCAGCATCCACAGCCCGGCCGCGTTGAAGAACGCCAGCACCAGGAACAACACCGAATGCACCGGGTTGCGCCGCGTGATCAGCATCAGGCCGGCGAAGATCACCATCGCGGCGAAGAAATAAAACAGAAACTTCTCGAAGGTCATGTCGGCATCCGTCTCAGCGGTAGGCGGCCTGCGCGGCGCGGTCGGCCGCGAGCTGCCGCTCGTAGCGGTCGCCGAGCGCGAGCAGCTTGTTCTTGGTCATCACCGCATCCTCGCGATTCTCGAAGTGGTATTCGTAGATCCGGCTTTCGACGATCGCATCGACCGGGCAGGATTCCTCGCAGAAGCCGCAGAAGATGCACTTGAACAGATCGATATCGTAGCGCGTGGTGCGACGCTGGCCGTCCTCGCGCGGGGCCGCCTCGATGGTGATCGCGAGCGCCGGGCAGGTGGCCTCGCACAGCTTGCAGGCGATGCACCGCTCCTCGCCGTTGGGGTAACGACGTTGCGCATGCAGACCCCGAAAACGCGGCGACTGCGGCGCGCGTTCCTCCGGGTATTCCAGCGTGAACTTGCTGCGGAACAGGTAGCGCCCGGTGACGCCCATGCCGCGGAACAGCTCGAGCAGAAACAGGCTGCGCACATAGTTGACGAGGGTATTCATCCACGGTCTCCGTCAGTCGAACCAGATGGGGAACTTGTAGACCACCGCCACCGCCACCACCAGAATCCAGACGATGGTGATCGGGATGAACACCTTCCAGCCGAGCCGCATGATCTGGTCATAGCGGTAGCGGGGGAAGGTGGCGCGGAACCACAGGAACAAAAAACCGAAGATCAGGATCTTCAGGAAGAACCAGACGATGCCCGGCACCCAGTCGAACCAGCTCTCCATGAAGGTGCCCTGGAACGGCGACAGCCAACCTCCGAGAAACATCAGCGCGGTGAGCGCCGAGACCAGGATCATGTTGGCGTATTCGGCAAGAAAGAACACCGCGAAGGTCATGCCGGAGTATTCGACATGGAAGCCGGCGACGATCTCGGATTCGCCCTCGGCCACATCGAAGGGCGCGCGGTTGGTCTCGGCGACGCCGGAGACGAAGTAGATCACGAACAGCGGCAGCAACGGAAGCCAGAACCAATGCAGGATACCGCCCTCCTGGGCATGCACGATCTGGCTCAGATTCAGACTGCCGGCGGCGACCAGCACGCCGACCAGCGCGAAGCCCATCGCGATCTCGTACGAGACGATCTGCGCCGCCGAGCGGATCGCGCCGAGAAAGGCGTACTTCGAGTTCGAGGTCCAACCGGCGATGATCACGCCATAGACCGCGACCGAGGTCAGCGCCAGGATATAGAGCAGGCCGGCGTCGATATCGGTCAACACCAGACCGTCGTCGAACGGCAACACCGCCCAGGCCGCTAGCGCCGGTCCCAAGGCCAGCATCGGCGCGAGCACGAACAGGAACTTGTTCGCCCCGGTCGGGATCACGATCTCCTTGAACATCAGTTTGACCGCGTCGGCGATCGGTTGCAGCCAGCCTTTCGGCCCGACCCGGTTCGGCCCCAGACGCACCTGCATATAGCCGATGATCTTGCGCTCGGCATAGGTGAAGTAGGCCACGGCGAGCATCAGCGGAAGCACGATGACGACGATCCGCACCAGGATCCACAGCACCGGGAACTCGCTCGGAAAGGAGGCCAGGAAATTGCTTATCGCGTCCATCGGCTATGCCTTCTCCAACTTGATGTCGCCCATGCACGGGCCCAGCGTCTCGGCCCCGTCGACCGCGGCCGGGCACCATACGGTGTCGTCCGGCACCCGCGTCGAGATGCGCAGCGGCATCTCGGCGACCGCGTCGCCCTGGGTGACGCGCATCGGCTCGCCCTCCTCGGCGCGCAGGCGGCGCGCCAGACGCGGATTGACGCAGGCGAAGGCCTGGGCCGGCTCCGGCGTCCGTTGCAGCGCATCGGCGCGCCGGCACAGGGCATCGGCGCGGTACAACGGCACGTCACCGAGCCGTTGCAGGCCACGCGGGTTCCAGCTCGCGCCATCGTCGACCGCGCCGGGGGCGTTGTCCACCCCGTTGGCGTCGAGCGCCGCGCGCGCCGCCCGGGCGACCGCCTCGGGGCTTTCGTAGTCGAAGCCGTCGAGTTCGAGCAGGGTGCCGAGCACGCGCAGGATCTTCCATCCCGGACGCGCCTCGCCGGGCGCTTGCGCGCAACCACGGAAGCCTTGCACGCGCCCCTCTCCGTTGACGAAATGGCCGGCGGTTTCGCTGAACGCGGCCATCGGCAGGATCAGGTCGGCAACGGCCTTCAGGGATTCGCTGGCGTAGGCGCTCAGCGCGACGACGAAATCGCTCTGTTCGAGGCTGCGCATCGCCCGGCTTGGATCGTGCAGATCGGCGGCCGGTTCGATGTCGAGCAACAAACGCGCCGGAGCCGCTTGCGCCAACTGGGCGCCGGCGTCGAGCCCGCCGTCGCCGGGCACGCAACCGAGCAAGGCCGCGCCGACACTGTTCGCGGCCGCCGGCAGGAAGCCGAGGGTGGCGCCGGTGGCCCCGGCGATGGCGCCGGCCAGACCTTGCAGCAACGAAAAATCCGGGTGACTCTCGGCCAGCGCGCCGAGCGTGATCCAGGCGCGTCCGGCCTCTTTCAGGCGCGCCGCGATGGCGCGCGCCGCGTCGCCCGGAGCCGCATTGCCGATGCGCTTGCCAAGCGCTCCGTCCGCCTCGACGCCGGCGGCGCGGGCGATGCCGGCGAGGGCGTCGACCAACCCCGCCGGCGCGGTGACGACGGACTCCGCCAGCGGGTAGTTGAATTCATAGTCGGCTGGATTCAGCGTCATCACGCCGGCCCCGCCGCGCACCGCCTTGCGTAGCCGGTGGTTGATGATCGGCAGCTCCTTGCGCAGGTTGCTCCCGACCAGCAGGGCGGCATCCAGCGCCTCGATATCGGCGATCGCGAGGCCATAGCCGGGGGCCTTCGGCGCGGCGCGAAAATCACCCTGACCCAAGCGGTAGTCCAGGCTTGGCGCGTTCAGGCCAGCCATCAGTTCGCGTAACAGGTAGAGTTCTTCCAGCGTCGCCCGTGGCGAGGCCAGCGCCATGGTGTTGGCGCCAGCGGCCTTCAGTTTCTCGGCGGCCAGGGTCAGCGCGTCGCTCCACTCGATTGGCCGCCAGCCGCCGCTGCCGCGCAACAACGGCTGGGTGGCGCGATCGGTGGCGCTCAACCCTTGATAGGAAAAGCGATCACGATCGGAGATCCAGGTCTCGTTGATGGCTTCATTCTCGGCCGGCACCACCCGAATGACCTCGCCCCGGCGCAGATGCAACTGGATATTCGAGCCCACCGAATCATGCGGCGCAATGCCATCGGCACGGGTCAATTCCCAGGCCCGCGCGCGGTAGCGGGAAGGCTTGGCGGTAAGCGCGCCGACCGGACACAGATCAATGATGTTGCCCGACATCTCGAAGGTGACGGTCGTGCCGACATAGGTGCCGATGCGGGTATGCTCACCCCGGCCGGTGGCGCCAAGCTCCCGGACCCCCGCAATCTCGGCGCCAAAACGCACGCAACGGGTGCAGTGGATGCAGCGCGTCATCTCGGTTTCAATCAGCGGACCGATGTCCTCTTTGGGAACCGCGCGCTTGACCTCGACATAACGCGAATCGGCGCTGCCATGGCCCACTGAGACATCCTGCAACTCGCACTCCCCGCCCTGGTCGCAGATCGGGCAGTCCAGCGGGTGATTGATGAGCAGAAACTCCATCGTGCCCTGCTGCGCCTGGATCGCCAGCGGCGAACGGGTATGGACGACCATGCCGTCCATCACCGGGGTCGCGCAGGCCGGCAGGGGCTTCGGCGCTTTCTCGACCTCCACCAGGCACATCCGGCAGTTGGCCGCGACCGACAGCTTCTTGTGATAGCAGAAGCGCGGCACCTCGATGCCGGCGGCATCGGTGACCTCGATCAGCATCTGCCCGGCGGTCGCCTCGAGCTTGCGCCCGTCGACCTCGATTGTGACCTTTTTGTCCGACATGCTCTTGTTTCTCTCCGTCGGCCCGTTCAGCCGCCCGCTCCGACCAGGCATTTCTTGTGGTCGATGTGATACTGGAACTCGTCGCGGTAATGCTTCAGCATCCCCTGTACCGGCATCGCCGCGGCGTCGCCGAGCGCGCAGATGGTGCGCCCGGCGATGCGCCCGGCGACATCCTCGAGCAGATCCAGATCTTCCTGGCGGCCCTGCCCGGTCTCGATGCGATGCACCACGCGGTACAGCCAGCCGGTGCCCTCGCGGCACGGCGTGCACTGGCCGCAGGACTCTTCGTGATAGAAATAGGACATGCGATCCAGGATGCGAACCATGCAGTTGCTGTCGTCGATGACGATCACCGCGCCGGAGCCGAGCATCGAACCGGCGTTCTGGATGGCGTCGTAATCCATCGTCAAATCCATCATCTGCTCGCCGGGAATCACCGGGGACGACGAGCCGCCCGGGATCACCGCCTTCAGCCGGCGCCCCTCGGTAACCCCCCCTGCCATCTCGAGCAGCTCGGAGAACGGCGTACCCAGGGGCACCTCGAAATTCCCGGGCTTGTTGACGTTACCGGAAACCGAGAACAGTTTGCTGCCGCCACTGTTCTCGACGCCGAGTTCGCGAAACCAGTCCGGCCCCTGGCGCAGGATGTCCGGGATCGAGGCGAGGCTCTCGGTGTTGTTGATGATGGTCGGTCGCCCGAACAGGCCGAACTGAGCCGGAAACGGCGGCTTGAAACGCGGCTGCCCCTTCTTGCCTTCGATGGACTCGAGCAATGCGGTTTCCTCGCCGCAGATATAGGCGCCGGCGCCAAGGTGGCTGTGGATATCGTAGTCGAAACCGCTTTCGAGGATGTTGCTGCCAAGATAACCCGCCTTGCGGGCTTCCTCCAGGGCCGCCTCGAAGCGTTCGTACGGCTCCCAGAACTCGCCACGGATGTAGTTGTAGCCAGCGGTGGCGTTAATCACATAGCCGGCGATGATCATCCCCTCGATCAGCGCGTGCGGGTTGTAGCGCAGGATGTCGCGATCCTTGAAGGTGCCCGGCTCGCCCTCGTCGGAGTTGCATACGATGTATTTGTCCCCCGGCATGTCGCGGCGGATGAAGCTCCACTTCAGGCCGGTCGGGAAACCCGCCCCGCCGCGTCCGCGCAGGCCGGACTGCTTGACCATCTCGACCACCTCGTCCGGCGACCAGTCGCCGGCGAGCAGCTTCTTCAGCGCCTCGTAACCGCCCTCGGATTCATAGACCTCGAGGGTCCACGAACGATCGCGATGCAGGGTGCGGAAACAGACCTCGTTTGCCATGCTTACTCCAGTCCGTCGAGGATCGAATCGACCAGCTCGGGGGTCAGGTTCTCGTAGTATTTCTTGTCGATCTGCAACATCGGAGCGCCTCCGCAGGCGCCGAGACACTCGACCTCCTTCAGCGTGAAGCGCCCGTCGGCGGTGGTCTCGCCAAAACCGATGCCGAGTTTCCCGCGCAGGTGATCGACGATGCGGTCACAGCCGTTGAGCATGCATGAGACATTGGTGCAGACGCAGATCTTGTGCCGCCCGACCGGCTTGAGCTCATACATCGAGTAGAAGGTGGCGACCTCGTAGACCGCGATCGGCGGCATATCCAGATAGGCGGCGACCTGATCCATCAGGGCATTGTTCAGGTAACCGCCGTTGGCGTCCTGCACGATACGCAACGCGGCCATGCAGGCGCCCTGCTTCCAGTCGGCTGGATATTTTGCGATCCAGCGGTCAATCTCGGCGCGGATCTTCGCGTCGAACAGCTCGCTCTTGTCTTTTGCCGCATTCATCTTGGATTCACCGGTCGATCTCGCCGAATACCACGTCCATCGTGCCGATCACCGCCACGACGTCCGCCAGCATGTAGCCCTTGGTCATCTCGTTCATCGCCGACAGGTGGGCGAAGCCCGGCGCGCGGATCTTCAGACGAAACGGCTTGTTCGAACCGTCCGAAACCAGATAGCAACCAAACTCCCCCTTCGGCGCCTCGACCGCCGCGTACGCCTCGCCGGGCGGCGGACAGTAGCCCTCGGTGAACAGCTTGAAGTGGTGGATCAGCGATTCCATGTCGCCC
>Ga0256832_1001427_pt1 | contig 16150 bp, 16 predicted proteins | sample 134614metaG_FD_190534 | JGI IMG/M metagenome (GOLD analysis project Ga0256832, IMG submission 190534) | Hydrothermal vent microbial communities from Lau Basin, Pacific Ocean - 134-614 | ecosystem: Environmental > Aquatic > Marine > Hydrothermal vents | place: Pacific Ocean: Lau Basin | collected...
AATTTCTTTTAGTAAAGATGTTAAGTTTGAATACGACCAGCTACCAGACTACAATTTTGATATTGCTTTAGGTTATTCCCAGACCTCTGGGAATACCAACACAAAAGCTTTAAATTTAAAATCAACATATGTTAAAAAGAAAGAAAAGTATCGTATTTACCTTTTTGCAAATGGAATGTATGCAGAAAGTAACGATATTAAAATGGCAGAAGAAATTGATCTGAAAACTCGATTTGAATATAGAAAAGCACGAACATTTTTCTTTTGGGATATTAGGTATTACAGAAATCCATTCCAAAACTTTACACAAAGACTTGCCACAGGCCCAGGGATAGGTTATTACTTTTCTCATTCAGAAAAATTTTATTTAACAGGAAGTTATTATCTTTATTATTATAAAGATAAAGTATCAAACACCATCAGCTATACAGACAGGTATTTTATGCATAATGTGGAAGAGCGATTTAAATACAGCTTAAGCTCAAATTTAGCACTGAGACAGAAGTTAATTTACAGTTTAAATAATGAAAACTCAAAAGATTATTACATAGACTTTGAACTATCCTTGATAAATAACCTTACCGAACATCTTTCTTTAAGTATTGTGTATTCATACAATTACCAGAACCAACCGAAAGAAGCAGGAATAAAAAGAACCGATACGGCTTTTACAACAAATATAATTATATCTTTTTAAAATGATTAAACTAAAAAATGTAATTTTCAAATACGACAAAACAGAAGTTTTAAAAGATATATCTTTTGAAGTTAAAGAAAAAGAAAAAATAGTTCTTCTTGGTATTAATGGCAGTGGGAAATCAACACTTTTAAAAATAATAAATGGTCTAACTTTTCCACAAAAAGGTGAGTATTTTTATAAAAATGAAAAAATTACACCGAAAAAGTTAAAAAATAAGGATTTTGTCAGAAAATTCAGGAAAGAAGTTGTTCTGTTATTTCAAAATCCTGACACAATGATTTTTAATCCAACGGTTTATGATGAGATTGCATTCGGATTAAGACAGTTAGGAATAGAAGAGATTGATGAGAAAGTGAAGTACTGGGCAGAGAAATTAGGAATAGAGCAATATCTGGACTGTCCTCCTTTTGAGCTAAGTGGTGGAGAAAAACAAAAAGTCTGTCTGGCTTCACTTCTTGTTTTAGAGCCTGAAGTTTTACTTTTAGATGAACCTACCTCAAATTTAGATCCACGGACGACAGGATGGTTGATTGATTTTCTTTATGAACTTGATTTAACAACAATAATAACAACACATAATTTGAGCCTTGCCCTTGAGCTTGGGGATAGAGGGCTTGTTATTTCTGAAGATCATCAGTTAATTTATGACGGAAATCTGGAAGAATTTATTAAAGATATTGATAAGTTAAAAGAAGCCAACTTAGTCCATATTCACAGACATAGACACGGTAATATTCAGCATAAACATTATCATTTACACGATTTTTAATATTTGTAAAAACGATAAAAATCGATACTGAATTTAACAAAATAAGTTAGAACAATGAGTCCAAATAACAGCCAGATTTCACCACTTTTTAAAATGAAATCACCGACAACAGATAAAACAAATATAGAAACCAAGATATATACCATTTTATTAATTACATTCTCATCTAACACTTTATTTATCTGAGGAACCTGTTTTCCCTGTCTTGCTTTTTCTACGCTTACCATATTCCAAATGATTCTTGGAGTAAGATGTAAAACTCCGCCTATGACGGTAAATAGTCCAAAACCATAAATCATAAAATCAAAATGAATGTTGATATATTGGAAAAGTTGAAAACCTGAAACAACAACAGCAGTTATTAACCCGAGTATTAGAAAAATGTGCCCAATAGAAAAAAACTTCACTGCGTAAGGAATTTTAGCCAGTTTCATACCTTTTTTAATAACACTAAACATATAACCGACAAAAGATAGAACGGCTATAAGCTCTAATATTCCTGCAAAAGCCAAAAAGTGATAATTAAGAAAGTAAAAAGAACTCAAAACAATAACAGCTAAAATCTGAACAACATAAAAAATTCTGTTTAAGATTTTAAAATCTAAATTTTGCATAAAAAACATAGGGAACCAGGCAGTCTGGACACCAAAAACTGCGTTTATTAATACACCGATCGTAAAGGTATGAATGGCTAACTGAACGGGAACTATCTGAAAATTAGATAATACTAAAAAGATTGAAGATAAAAAGAAATAAAATAAAGCAGCTGCAAGATATCTAATCGTTATAGGCTTTACAACTTTTATGATCGGTAAAAGATTTGATAAAAACAGCACTACTGCCACAAAAAATAAAACAGATGCAGGGAAAATATAATTCATCCATAACAAAATTGATTCTATAACCAAAATAGCAGAAACTACAAAAGATATTGGTTCATATTTTAGTTTCTGTTGTTGTGAGTTAGGTATTATCTGATACATTGCAGATATCAAAACAGTCCCTAAAAATCCAAATACAGCGATTAATCCTGAATGGATATAATCCTGAGAACTGGCTTTAAAGTAAATTGAAACAAATAGATTTATAAAAGCTAAAACGAAAAGTAAAGGCGTAACTTTAGATATATAAAACATTTCCCACCTGCCAAATTTTTATTAAAAGTCGAAATTAAAGTCCTGTTAAAATTTCAGGTGGTATAGAAACAAGTTTTTTTGTTTTTATGTCTAAACAACAATGTTTCGTAATTCCTTCAGCATAAAGAACTTCATTTATCATCACTTTATACTCAAAAGTGAAAAAATACTTATTTATATCTGTAATACCGAACACTATATCAAACTCATCACCGAACTGAAGGGCTTTTTTGTATTTTACATTCATTTCTAACAAAACGATATCCACTCCAAGTTCATTTCTAACAAGATGGTAAGGATAACCGATGTACTCTAAATAGTATCCTCTTGCCTCTTCAAAATATCGGGGATAGTTTGAGTGATGAACTACCCCCTGTGCATCTGTTTCGTAAAAATTAACTTTTCTTCTGTATGTTAATGTTTCCATCTTTCTTACTCTGTTTTTTCCACAACTTCCTGAACTGCTTCCCACATTCTTCCGGCACCTTCGATAAAACCTTTAAGGTGTTCGTCCAATTCAAGGCTAATTGTTATTGCATCGTGAACATCACCGTGGTCTAAATCATACTGTGTTAATAAAGCCACCGTAATAGTTCCTTTTTCTGATAATGCGTCCCACGCTTCACCGTAAGGAAATGCCATAAAAATTTGACCATTATCTTTGTGTAAAGTTACCATTAAGTATGGCTCTTCTGATTCTTCATCATAATCAACATCTAACTCAATTTCCCAGCATGTTTCGTGGTTTTCGATCATTTCTTCTAAATAGCTATCAGGTTCAACAATAGCTATTATTTCTTCGTCATCTGTAATTCTTACATCAAATGGTTGGTAAATGTGTTCCATTTCTACTATTCCTCCAGTTTTAATATTGCTCTATTAGTTTTTTACCAGCTTCAAGAAGTTTTTCAACCTCTTCAGTAGAAGGGGCTTCTGCATATATTCTTAAAACTGGCTCAGTCCCTGACGCTCTGAATAATATCCAAGAATCATCTTCAAATATAAGTTTTATTCCGTCGGTTAAATCAACCTCTTTAACTTTTCTTCCAGCAAATTCTGATAAAGGCTTTTCTCTTAATTTTGCAACAAGATTTCTACCTTGATCTCCTTCCACTTCTAAATCAATTCTTTTGTAATAAGCAGGGCCGAACTCTTTAAAAACATCTTGAATTATCTGTGTTAATGATTTTCCTGAAAGTTCTATCATCTCTAAAATCATTAAACCTGATAAAAGACCATCCCTTTCAGGTATATGAAATCCAAACCCATATCCACCTGATTCTTCACCACCGAATGCAATCTGTTCTTTTATCATAATATCTGCCACGTATTTAAAACCTACAGGCGTTTTATATAGCTTTCTACCTTCTTTTTCACAAATTCTGTCAACAAGATAGGAAGTAGATACGGTTTTAACGACAGCTCCAGGAATTTTTTTATTTCTAATTGTATGGAGCAAAAGTAAAACATAGCCAAGCTGTGTACTTACAAACTCACCTGCTTCATCAACTATTCCAACTCTATCTCCATCTCCATCATTTGCAATTCCAGCTATTGATTCTGAGGCAACGACTTTACCTTTTAAAAGTGATAAATTTTTATCAATAGGTTCAGGATGTACCCATCCAAAAAATGCATCTCTGTAATGGTTTATCTCCAAAACATCATAAAGAGAACCTTCTAAAATTTCTTTTAAAAGACCCATAGACGCACCGTGCATAGGATCGTGGACTACTTTTTCTATTTTTTGAGAAAACACTTCGGGGGTTAGATATCCTTTTAACTTATTTATATAATGTTTATTAAAATCTACTTCTTCCCACTCTTTTTTTCCAAATTTTGGTTCGTTGTTTCCTATTTTATTTTCTACATTTGAGATAATTTCAGGTGTTCCAGGGCCACCGTAACCACCTTTTATTTTGTATCCGTTATATTCATATCCATTATGTGAGGCAGTAATCATAACACCTTCATCAGCACCAAAATCTTTTGCAGCAAGGGATAAAGCTGGTGTAGTACAAATTCCAGAAGACAGTAAAACTTCAAAACCATTTGAACTGAAAACCTCTGCAACAGTTCGTGCAAAATTTTCTGAATGAAATCGAGGATCGTATCCTATAACAACTTTTTTTCCATTTTTCTCTTTTAAATGATCTGCGTGAGCCTGTGCCACTTTTGCCACATTATCAAATGTAAAGTCTTTGGCGATAATTGCACGCCAGCCATCTGTTCCGAACTTTATTTCCATACCACCCTCCTTATTCAGTCTGTATAAAATATCTTATCAAATTTATAAAACTTTTTATCATCTTTAAAAGGAGATAAAAATTTCGTTAAAGTTAATGATTTGAGATTCTGCAGGAGAGAATATATATTATTGTTAATAAAATTAATGGGGGAAAAATGAAATTTAGATTTACTTACCTTTTTATCATACTCATTTTTAGTTTTTCATATGCTAAAAGTGGAAAAAGAATATTTTTAGATAACGGTTGTGGTTCATGTCATAAAGAAACTATTTCTACAATTGGCCCGTCTGTTGAGCAGATAGCTAAAGCCTATAACGGCAATATAAAAAGAATGAAATTATTTTTATTAGGAAAAGCAAAACCTATTTTGGATAATGATAGTCAACATCTTATGGCTAAATTTTTAAAATATACTAGAAAACTAAGTGAAAAAGAACTTGATGCCCTTGCCAGATATCTTACAACTATACCTGAAAATAAATTTGAACCGTTTAAAAAAAACAATGATTAGGTAATATTAAGTTCAAACTTTGTTCTAAATGTTCTTTTTTTATCTCTTCCGTTATGGTTTCTACTGATTTTTCCAGTTTTAAAAACGGTGGTATTACATGAAAGGTGTTGAAATGGATAGGAATCATGCATTTTGCTTTAAGATCTTTAAATGCCTGAACCGCTTCCCAAGGAGCCATATGAAACTTTTTTAGCAAGATTCTCGGTCTGTATCCACCTATTGGTAGAAAAGCTATATCAATATCAAATCTTTTTCCATATTCTTTAAGCTCAGGGAAATATGCACTATCCCCTAAAAAATAAAAGTTTAATCCGTCTATTCTAAACAAATAACTATTAAGACCAGTATTTAAATAAAATGGAGGTCTTCCTTTATTATGTTTAACGGATAATGAAGTTATGAATATTTTATCGTCTTGATACGATTTATAATTTTCAAGTTCTAAAACATCTATAAATCCTAAATGGTCAACTATTCTTTTACATTTTTCAGGCAATATAACTTTCGCATCCCTATTAATATGCTTTAAGGTTTTTAGATCTAAATGGTCATAATGTGCATGGGTAATCAGCAGATAATCTATTTCTGGCAGTAAAGATGGATGAAGACAATCCTGTTGCCTCGGAATTCCAAACAGAGATAAAGACAAAAAAGGATCTGTTAGTATTTTTATTCCGTTAAAATAAATTAAAAATGTGGAATGTCCTAAATTAGCGATAAAATCAGTCTCTGTTTCTAATAAATAACGTATCTGTTTATAAATAAGGCTATTTTTATCTAAATATTTAACCAATATATTTATCCTTTCAAAAAAAATTTCGAAATACAATTATACAGCTTATTTGATTTTTACAGTTATATGCATATGTTTAAATTATGACTTAAATCATAAAAGGAGGATCGAATGAAAAAATCTTTATTTGCTCTTGGTTTAGTATCTGCTGCCGTGATTTCTGCATGTAGTGGTGGAGGTGGTGGAGATTCAACAGCTCCATCTATTAGTGAACTCTTAGGAGAAAAAGTAAAAGAAAATCCACAACAAGCTACCAAGTATGCTAATTTTATTGCAAGCTCAACTGCAAAAGTTATATCTGTTTTATCAGGCATTCGTTCTTCTGATGATTTACCAGTAGATAGTGACCTTCTAAAACCTTTTCTTCAACCTGATAAAATGCTTAATAAAATTGGATTTATCATTAGAGAAATAGAAACCCAAAATGGAACACAGAGCTGTGATGATGGTGGGACATGGACAATAACAACAAATCCAGATGGCTCTAAATTGGTGACCTTCAATGATTGTCAGATTTATGATCTAAAGATTAATGGAACAATGGATTATTCAGAAGAGGATAAGAATGGTAACAATATTCCTGAAAAAATTAATGCAGTTTTCCACAAAGGTTCTACTATAGAATTGGTAGATGATAAGGAAATTTCTGTGACAGAAGATATTACTATACCTGATAATACTGTAGTAAAAATTGTTAATAACAATATTCCATTTACTATTACAGGGAACTTAACAGATGGTGATATTTATAAAATTGTAAATAATAAAGTAGAAATCGATGAGAACGTATCTATCAAAAACAGCAATTTAGAGGTAACTACTAAAAAAGGAGATGTCTATAATCTTACAAATGAGGAAATTTCAGGCAAAGTAGTCAAAACTGAAACATTGGCAAGCAGTGACCTTGACATAAAAAATCTTGTGGTTACAGATCAAAGCAATAATAGATTTGAACAAAACTTTGGAATTAAGTCTGAAGTTACAATTGATCCAACAACGCACGGCTATAAAAAGATTTCTTTAACCTTGAAAAAAGGCAAAATCTTCAGTCTAACTTATAATAACTCAACAGCTTTTGCAGAGCTGGAAAATGATCTAAATCTAAGCATTACAGGAAAATTTGAAAATGGCAATATTGTTAAAATGCCAACATCCACTCCTGCTTCACAGGATAATAACTTACCTGATATTAAGGCTGATATAGTTATAGACGGTGGATATCTAAATACATCTATCTTAGGTAGTAATAACAATTTCAAATTTGAAAACTTTACCGTTTCAGTTGATACTGAAGATAACGGGACTGTAGACAGACAGTTCAGTATAAATGGGAAAATCTATGTGGATCAAACTACATGTATCATGGATAGATACTTTGTGGAGTTTTCCACAGAAAAACCATTTGTGCTATCAGAAGATGAATCATGTCCGCATGATGGAAAACTTAATATAGGAAATGCTATTTCTATTACTGCATATAATGCTGGAACTGAAAACCATTTGAAAGCTGTATTTGATAATCAAACTTTATTTGATTCAAAATGTGAAGATATAAGTGTTCAATGCTTCAGTTCAAACAATAATAACAATGGTGGATAAAAAAAAGCTCCCGAAAGGGAGCTTTTTATCATTCATTCATATATTTTTCTAATAAATCCATCTCGTATTTACTACCTAAGAATACAGGAACACGCTGGTGAAGTTTTTCAGGTTTAATATCTAAGATACTATCTTTGCCTGTAGATGATTTCCCTCCTGCCTGTTCGATTAAGAAAGCCATCGGTGATGCTTCATATAAAAGTCTAAGCTTTCCATTAACATTTTTCTTGTCTGCAGGATAGCCGAACATTCCACCTTTTATAAGCGTTCTATGGACATCTGCCACCATTGAGCCTATGTATCTTGCTGTATAGCCTTCGTCTTTTAAATGGTCAACATACTTTCTGAGAGGTTCATCCCACTTTTTATAGTTTGATTCATTTAATGAATAAATTTTCCCTTTTTCTGGAAGTTTTATATCAGGATGTGAAAGTAAAAACATTCCAACAGATGGATCCAGTGTAAAACCGTTTACACCTGAACCTGTTGAATACACTAACATTGTTGAAGAACCATATATAACATATCCTGCGGCAATCTGATTTTTACCTTCCTGTAAGAAATCTTCCTGTGTTCCGTTTATTTTTCTCTGAATAGAAAAAATTGTTCCTATACTGACATTAACATCAATGTTTGAAGAACCATCTAACGGATCAAATGCAATTATATATTTTCCGTTTTTCCCTTCTTCAGGAAAGATTGCTTCATCTAACTCTTCCGACGCAAGGGCAAAAAATTCACCACAGGCTGATAAGTGCTCTATCATTATGTTATTTGAAATAACATCTAATTTTTGAACTTCTTCCCCCTGAACATTGGTAGTTCCTGCCTTCCCTAAAATATCTGCAAGTCCTGCTCTTCTTACGTGGGATGCAATTTTTTTAGCTGCTGCTTCTATTGCCATTAATGCCATTGTTAAAGAACCAGTTGCATCTGGATGTTTCCTTTCTTCTTCCAAAATAAAACTGTTTAAATCTGTTCCTATTTTTGCCATATCTAACCCCTCTTTATGCTTTAAATTGTTTAAATTTTATAACGGCTCTTTTATCTTTTAGGTTCTGGAAAATGTAATGGAAATTGATATTATCTCCGTAGGATTTTATTAACATTTTTATAATGTCACAAACGATTTCATCACCTTCAACACATTCTGACATCATATCAATAAGAAGATCTTCTAAAGAAACTACATTGATTATAGTTCCTTCTGCTTCTATTTGATTAAATGTTCCTGTTGGTATCAGTTCAAATTTTTTACTTATTTCAACTGCCACATCACCCTTTGTCCAGATATCACCTACTTCATGTTTGAAACCTAACTCTTTTAAAACTTTTTGCAGCAAAGGTATATCTGGATATAAAAAAGATATGATGTTAGAAGGATACATTCCCTGTGTATAAACAGACAGTGCAAATTTACCAACAATCACAGGCATAATTCGTGTTTTATGTTTTTCTAATTCTTTATATATATCTTTGATTGCTTTTATTTGATAATCAATTAATGCCATCTGAACCTCTTTATAATATTTCTGCTAAATTTATTTTGTTTTCGAAAACTGAAATTTCTTCATCTTTTTTATAGATATGAATGTCTTTAAATAGTTTTCCTGAAGGATTTGTGTATTTTTCTACAATTTTTTCTTTTAAATTTATAATCCAGACTTCTCTTGCTTTCCCTTTTGCATAAATTGGGAGTTTAACATTTTTGTCATATTCAAGGGTGGTATCTGAAACTTCAATTATCAGATATGCATCTTTTATGTCGGGGATTTCTTCCTTTTGATAGATTTTTTCTGGATAAATGGCTATGTCAGGATACAAAAGTTCTTTATTGTTTTTCTTTATTGGATTTTGGACACTTACCACATAGGGAAGATTATTCTCTGAAATTAGATTGTTAAACAGTTTATTTAATTTATCTACTACCTTCATGTGTTTAAATCCAATCGGTGTCATCATAACAAGTTCTCCGTTTATCAACTCTATCTTTTTTTCTGGCTCAATAAGACCGAGTTCATACATTTTCTTAAGCTGATTTATACTGAATTTATAAGGTTTTGGAGCTGATTTTTTGGAAGATCTTTCTAAGATGGCAGACATTTTATAACCTCACAGCTGAGCTTTTAGTTAGTTTTAAATATAAGGCAGGAAAGAAATCCTGCCAAATGATAATTACGCTTTTATATAGCCGTAAGGATACTTAACAAGCTTTATATATTTATCTGTGTATTCTTTTGTTCCAAATACTGCAAGTTTTTCAAATAAAAATTCAAATTTGTTACGAAGTGCTTCTAAAATTTTATTTTTATGTTCTTCATCTAAAGTCCACCATTCATACTTAAATGGGCCGAATCCTTTCTTTCTTGTTTTATAGATAAACTGTTGTTCTGTCCAGCCTTCTTTCCATTCATTTTTAAGGTTTTCTTTTATCCAGTTGTAAATTTTTTCTTTAAAATCTTCAGGAATTAGATCGTACATTATGTTCTGGAATCCTGTTGCAAGGTGGATTTCACAGCAGTTGCTTTTTGGGAATTTATCAAAAAGTTCTTCAGGAAGTGTAGAAGCACCGTGCTGAACTGTTCCACCGAGCCCATATTTCTCTCTGGCTACTTTTCCAATCTCTCTTAAAACATCAAAATCTAATTTTACTTCTGCAACCTCACCAGAAGGTAAAGGAACTCCACCGTGTTCTGTTCCAGTTTGAACGCTCATTTTTGATATACCTGCCATTCCTTCAGGTATATTTTCGAGATATCCTTCCATAAATGCTTCGAACTCTGCTACCGTAGAGTTTTTTCCTCCGATATGTCCGATTTCTGCACCGATTGATACAGTTATTCCTTCAGGTTCTATTTCTCTAATAAATTTTGTCATTTTTGCTGTGTTCAAGTAGTTATGATATTGCTGTTCTTTTTCGGTAGGTTTTGAGTAATCAACCAGTGTTGAAGGATCAATATCAATATTGTAAAAACCTGCTTCAATTGCTTCTTTTGTAAGTTCTTGAATTGATTGGAGTTCCTTTTCTGGATCTTCAAAATATTTTTTTGCATTAAACTGAAAGTGGTCACCTTGAATAAAAACAGGCCCTTTATATCCTTCTTTTATCGCTGCTGATAAAACTGCTGCTGCATATTCTGAAGGTCTCTGGAATGTATATCCGATCTCTGACTTTGCTATTTCAAAAATGAATGCCCCAATATCGTGTTGTAAAGCAACTTTAAATATCTGTCTTGCCACATCATAAGTCATTCCTCTTATGTTAACTGCAGGAGTTGTGAAGTCTCTAACTTCTCCTCTTCCCATGGCCATATAAAGGTCGTGGATTGAAGATGCCACTGCACCGAACTCGTTAGCTATTTCTCTGATTAAAGCTTTTGTTTCCTCTCTCAGGTTTTCATCTTCTGCAAAAACTGCTGTGTAAATGAGGTCATCTATAACAGATTCTCTCAGTTTATTTTCATCTAAAATAGACACATTTCCATTTTCTGCGGAAACTACACCTTCTAAAAATGACTTAAGTTCTTCTGAATTTTTAGCTATTCTTGGCATTGTATCCCTCCTGATTAGTTAGGTTTATTAGTAAATATTATATCATTATCATAATATTATCTAAATTTATAACTTTCTAATTAAAAATCCTTTTAAATAAAGAGAGTTAGGGATATTTAATACATAAGGATGGTCTATGTCTTGAAAAAGATGTTCTAAAATTTCCACAGGAATTTTTGTATCTTTAGAAGCAGATAAACTAACCTTTTTTAAATCATCCAAATCAACATGATGAGAACACGAGAACACCGCCAATAATCCATCCTTCTCTAAAAGTTTTAAACTGTTTAATATTAGATATTTAAATCCTTTTAAAGCCCCTGCTTTCTCATGTTTTGTTTTTGCAAACGATGGAGGATCAAGGATGATAAGATCATACCTGTTCTGAGTTTCCAACTCATATTTTAAAAAATGAAAAACATTATTTTTCTCAATCTGTATGTTGTTAATATTATTAAGCTCAGCATTCTCTTTTATTAAAAAAACTGCATTTTCTGAAATATCAACAAATTTTATAAAATCTGCTCCTTTTTTCCCTGTATAAATTCCGAATCCACCAGTATTGGAAAAAAGATCCAGTACTTTAAATCCTTCTTCTACATAGTCTGAAACAATTTTTCTATTTTTCCTCTGATCAAGGTAAAAACCAGTCTTCTGACTGCTTTTCAGTGCAACATTAAACCTGACACCATTTTCTTCTATTACTATTTTGTCGGGAATTTCACCGTATATTACCTTTTCCTCTGTTTCCAATCCTTCTTTTTTTCTGGCTTTTTCATCAGATTTTTCATAAATCCCTTTTGGCTCTATAACTTTTAAAATGGCATTTACTATTTCCTTCCTAAAATTTTCCATCCCTGCCGTGTTTATCTGAATAGAAAGATACCGATTATAATAGTCGATTATAAGTCCTGAAAGATTGTCAGCTTCAGAATGAACAACTCTGAAAGCATTTGAGCTTTTTATATATTTTTTCCTTTTTTCGTATGCTTTTCTTATTGTTTCTTCGAAAAATTTTTGATCAATAACTTCTTTGTGAAAAAAGGATAAAACCCTTAATGTAATTTTACTTAAAGGATTAGCATATCCTATTCCTAAAAATTCTTTATCCTGTGAATAAATCTCTACAATTTCACCTGATTTTAAATCTTTTGGTATCTTTTTAATCTCATTTTTATATATCCATGGATTAAATGTTCTGAACTTTTCAAGGGCTATATTTTTTACAATAATTTTTTTCATTTACATTTTCCTTACATCTAAAAATGAACCGCTTTCATACTGGAGAAGTTTTGGAAATGTTTCATATAAAAGCTGTGCAGCTTCTTCTGGAGACATTTTAGGAGAGGCTTTTAATCTTTTAACTGAAGGAAATTTTTGTTCATCAACTTCTTCAAGAATATGGTTTAACATAGGTGTTAATACAAGTCCAGGTGCAAGTGCCGTAAGATGAGTTTGCGGCATTTCGTGGGAATAAAGTTTAATCAGACAGTTTAAGGACGCTTTTGAAAGGGAATATCCGCTCCAACCTCTATTACAGTTTACTGCTGCCCCTGAGGATATTGCCACTATCTGCTTAATATTGATATTAAGATCTAAAAATGTATCAAGTATAAGTTTATTTACCCATAAATTTATATCAAAAACATCTTTAAGTTCTTTTAAAGATGTTTCGTGCATATCTTTTATTTCGCCTAAAACACCAGCATTTAAAATACCTATTTCAAGCTCTTTAACATCTTTCAAAAGTTTTTCTACGGCACATTTAACATTTTCAAGCTGGGATAAATCAGCCTGGACAAAATTTATATCTTTAAGATCAGGTGGCAGATGTCTGCTTAAAGCATAAACTGTATATCCTTTATCAACATAAAGTTTGGCAAGGGCTTTACCTAATCCTGATCCAATTCCTGTAATAAATACGTTTTTCACCTTCCTACCTCAACTATTTTTTAATATTTTATCCTATTCGATAGGGTCATCTCTATGGGGAACCCATACTTCTTTGAAAAATTTCTGTTCATTTTTCAGATAATCTTCAGGAACTTTTTCTATTATATGTTTTGCCCATTCTTCTATCTTTTTACCTGTATCTCCCCATTTTAAATAAATCTCTTTTTTATAGTCCTCAGGAGTCTCAACCTTCCCTGCCACGAAAGGCCAGCCATTATAAGAGGCAAGTTTAAAGATCTTGAATTTATCCCAATCAAGATTTATTTCCTCTTTTTTCTTTTTTTCCTCTTCTTCATGATACTTTCTTTCAGAGTGAGCAAGTCTTTTAAAAATGGCGTATTTTAGGGCTTCTGCTATTCCGATAGCTTCTGCAAGATCCTCTGGATAACCTAATTTCAAAGCCCGATACTTTTGAAGTGCTGCCATTTTCGGGAAACGGTTTACTTTCGGCATTTTTCCCTCCAACTTGTTTATTTAAATTTTAGATTTCAGATTAATAATAAGATTACTACTTTTCAGAGGTTTTCAACAATGAAATATAGAATAGAAAAAGACTCAATGGGAGAAATTAAAGTCCCTGCTAATGCTTACTACGGTGCACAAACTCAACGGGCAGTAGAAAATTTTCCTGTAAGCGGAGAAACAATGCCGTTTGAGTTTATAAAAGCCGTTGTTTTAATCAAACTTGCTGCTGCAAAGGTTAATATGAAGCTTGGATTAATTGATAAAAAAATTGGAAAAGCCATTGTAAAAGCATCAAAGGAGATTTTAAAAGGAAAATTTAAAGATCAATTTCCAGTTGATGTATTTCAAACAGGTTCAGGAACTTCTACAAATATGAATGTAAATGAAGTTATAGCAACCAGAGCTAATGAAATTTTAACAGGAAAGAGAATAACAAAACATCCAGTCCATCCGAACGATCACGTTAATTTCGGACAATCAAGCAATGATGTTATACCTACTGCTATACATATCTCTTCCATGTTAGAGCTAAAAAATCATCTTTATCCTGCTTTGAAAAAGTTAGAAAAATCTTTAAATAAGAAAGCAAAAGAGTTTGATCACATTGTAAAAATCGGACGAACACATCTACAAGACGCCACTCCAATCAGATTAGGACAGGAATTTTCTGGATTTGCCACACAAATAAAACACGGAATAAAAAGAATAAAAAATACAGAAAATTATCTAAAAGAGCTTGCGATAGGTGGAACTGCAGTAGGAACAGGACTAAATACACATCCAGATTTTGGAAAACTTGTAGCTGAAGAAATTTCAAAATTGACAGGAATAAAGTTTGTAGAAGCAGAAAATCATTTTGAGGCACAGAGTGCAAAAGATGCTGTTGTGGAACTCAGTGGAGCGTTGAAGACGGTAGCTGTCAGTTTAATGAAAATAGCTAATGATATCAGATGGATGGGAAGCGGCCCGAGATGTGGGATCGGTGAAATCTTTATCCCACCTGTTCAGCCAGGTTCTTCTATAATGCCAGGAAAAGTTAATCCAGTTATAGCTGAATCTGTTTGTCAGGTATCTGCTCAGATTATTGGGAATGATACTGTAATCACAGTTGCAGGACAATCTGGAAATTTTGAGCTGAATGTTATGATGCCTGTAATAGCTTATAACATTTTAAAATCTATAAAGTTATTATCAAATGTTTCTGAAATCTTCGTCGACAAATGTATAGACGGAATCAAAGCCAATGAGGAAAGATGTAATGAATGTCTTGAAAAAAGTTTAGCTATGGTAACGGCACTTGTTCCGAAGATAGGATATGACAAGGCTGCTGAGATAGCCAAGGAAGCCTATGAAAATAATAAGACAATAAGGGGACTTTTAATTGAAAAGAAAGTTTTACCAGAAGAAGAGATTAATAAAATTCTTGATCCTTACAAAATGACGGTAGGAGGAATTATTAAATAAAAGTTTCGTTTAGTTGAGATAAAATTTCAGTAAAAATCTGGTGATTTTTAGAGGGATTTTTATTGATTTAAATCAAAGGTTAATTTTTGCCTTAGAAATACAGTGGTAAAAATAGAAAATATAATCTCATAAAATTGAGATTCAACTTTTTATAATAAAATGAATAACTTACCAACACAGGGAAAACGCTCTTCAAAAATGAATAAGTAATATCAACGCTTTGTCGATTCGGACAATCTGTACAGAATAGCGGGGCAATTTTCACAGTGCAAGTTTTGTAAATTATTGAAAAATAAAGATTTCATAATTGAGACGGAATTTAGACATTTAATTTGACATTTTCTTTATTTTTCAGTATATTAAGTTATAGCTTGTACAAAATTTGGGATATTTGGCAATAGAATATGTTGATTTTCAACGGTCGCAAGGGGGTCTCTCGAATTGTCCCGCTTAACTAAGGGCATTGCGACTTTTGTTTGCATTTATATTCGTAAACGATTTCGTCAAACTCGAATTGTCCCGCTTAACTAAGGGCATTGCGACATTCCAGACACCAATTCTAACGATACGCTTCCATCTTCCTCGAATTGTCCCGCTTAACTAAGGGCATTGCGACTATTTTATCAATGGAAATTTCCAAATTTTTCAATGTTTTTTCTCGAATTGTCCCGCTTAACTAAGGGCATTGCGACTTTCTAAGAAATAATGTTTTTTAAATAACAGTGTTTTATATACTCGAATTGTCCCGCTTAACTAAGGGCATTGCGACCTTATTCCATTTCTCGACAAGAATATCATCAGCAATATTGTTATCTCGAATTGTCCCGCTTAACTAAGGGCATTGCGACTTAATAATTATTGGATTAAGGAAATCAAATTTTTCTTCTCGAATTGTCCCGCTTAACTAAGGGCATTGCGACCTAACAGGAATTTATCGCCATTTTTTATTCTTTTTTCTC
>Ga0256832_1001428_pt1 | contig 16147 bp, 11 predicted proteins | sample 134614metaG_FD_190534 | JGI IMG/M metagenome (GOLD analysis project Ga0256832, IMG submission 190534) | Hydrothermal vent microbial communities from Lau Basin, Pacific Ocean - 134-614 | ecosystem: Environmental > Aquatic > Marine > Hydrothermal vents | place: Pacific Ocean: Lau Basin | collected...
CGCCCCGAATGCATAGTGCATGAACAAGGCCTCCAGGGAGTTCCCCTCGGGTTCCAGCGTCCTCAGCCCCCAGCCGGCGGCGCTCGCCTGGGCGAGGAGCCGGTCCAGGGCCGTTTCGTCGCGGAGCCGCACCCGATACGCGGCTACGCCGGCGCGTGCCACCGCGTCCACCCCCTGCAACGCCTCCAGTGCTGCGGCGCCAGGATCGCGGGCGAAGCGTACGCGATAGCGGGACGCCTCGGCCGTAGCCCCCAGCGCCGATTCGTGAACGATGCGCCCGTCGACCAGGATCAACACCCGGTCGCACACGGCCTGGGCCTCGGGCAGGACGTGAGTGGACAAGAGCACCGCATGATCCGCGCGCAGGCCATGCACGAGCTCGCGCACCTCGCGCAGCTGGACCGGGTCCAGGCCGACGGTGGGTTCGTCCAACAGGAGGATCGGCGGGTCACCGAGCAGCGCTTGGGCCAGACCCACCCGTTGCCGATACCCCTTGGACAGCCTACCCACCAGACGCCGGCCCACGGTATCCAAGGCACAACGTGCCTTGACGCGGGCGATGGCCGCTCTGCAGGCCCGGCGCGGGATCTCCGCCAGGCGTGCGGCCAGCAGGAGCTGCTCGTCCACCGTGAGCTCCGGGTACAACGGGGGTTCCTCCGGGAGATATCCGATGTGGCGCCTTGCCGCGCGGTCCAGCACCCTCCCCTGGACCGTGATGCGCCCGCCCTCGGGCACCAGCACCCCGGCCAGCAGGCGCAGGGTGGTGGACTTGCCGGCACCATTGGGGCCCAGCAATCCGACCACCTCGCCACGCCGCAGGCGCAAGCTGAGATCCCGCACGATGCACCGCCCCGGTGCACTGCGAAACAGGTGTTTCGCCTCCAGGGCAGCCGGGGCTGCACCCCCCCGTCCCTGCGGATCGCTCATGGTTCTGCCTCCGACTACAATGGCTGGCCACGGAACCGGCTCGGCAGCGCGGGTATTTTCTCAGAAAACAAGCGGGCTGGAACACGGGCGCCCCGAGTCGCCCGCGGAGGATCGGTGAGGATGCGACGATTGGGTGTGGACACGGGCGGTACGTTCACGGACTTCGTATACCTGGACGAGGGCGGCGTGCGGGTGCACAAGGTCCTGTCCACACCGCACGCACCCGACGAGGCCATCGTGCGCGGCATCGACGAGATGGGGCTCGACCCACAGGGGTTGGAGATCGTGCATGGGTCCACCGTGGCCACCAACGCCGTGCTGGAAGGCAAGGGTGTGCGCACCGCCTACATCACCAACCGGGGCTTCGAGGACGTACTCACCATTGGCCGTCAGGCCCGGGAGGCACTCTACGATCTGCAGCCACCGCCACGGAGGCCGCCGGTGCCCGCCGAACTCTGCCTGGGTGTGGGAGGGCGCCTGGGCGCCGACGGCAGCATCCTGGAGCCGCTCCACGCGGCGGATCTGGAGTCTCTACGCGCGCGGCTTCGGGCGTTGCGGCCCCGGGCAGTGGCCATCAACCTGTTGTTCTCCTTCCTTGACGACCGCTTCGAGGCCGCTGTGGAACGCGCCATGCCGGAGGCACTGTTCGTTTCACGGTCCTCGGAGGTGCTTCCGGAACTGCGCGAGTACGAGCGCGGCATCGCCACTTGGCTCAACAGCTACGTGGGGCCCGTCATGGGGGGTTATCTGCGCCGCCTCGCCCAGGCGTTGCCAGGGGCTCGGGTCTCCGTGATGCAGAGCCACGGCAGTGCCATCGCCGCGACGAGCGCCGCCAGGCACACGGTCCAGTTGCTGCTCTCGGGGCCCGCCGGGGGACTGCGCGGTGTGCTGCACACCGGCCGTGCAGGCCGGCGCTTGCGCATGCTGAGCTTCGACATGGGGGGAACCTCCACGGACGTCGCGCTCATCGACCAAGAGATCCGCCTCACCTCCGAGGGGCGCATCGCCGGTTATCCCGTGGCGGTGCCCATGGTGGACATGCATACCATCGGGGCCGGAGGCGGTTCTCTGGCCCGGGTGGACGCCGGTGGTGTCCTGCAGGTGGGTCCCGAGTCGGCCGGGGCGGATCCGGGGCCCGCGTGCTATGGGCGCGGCGGGACCGAGCCCACGGTGACCGACGCCAACGTGGCCCTGGGGCGCCTGCCGGCATCCGTGGCCCTGGGGGGGAGTCTGCGCCTGGACCGCCACGCCGCGCTCCAGGCCCTCGGGGCGCTGGCCCGTCGGTTGGGGGTGGACGTCCTGGAAGCGGCCCGCGGCGTGCTCCAGGTGGCCAACGAACACATGGCGCAGGCACTGCGGGTGATCTCTGTGCAGCGCGGGGAAGATCCGCGACGCTATACGCTGGCGAGTTTTGGCGGGGCGGGCGGGCTGCACGTCTGCGACCTGGCCGAGTCGCTGGGCATGGATGAGGCCATGGTGCCGGTCCATGCCGGGGTCCTATCCGCCCTGGGGATGCTGGTTGCGCCGCGCGGGCGGCAGCTCTCCCACGCCATCCACACCCGGCTGGAGGTATGCGGCGAGGACTGGATCGGCCGCCGCCTCGACCGGATCGCCGAACGGGGCGAAGCCGAGCTGCGTGCCGAGGGCGCGACCCGCCTGCGCCGTGAGGACAGCCTGGACCTGCGCTACGAGGGCCAGTCCTATACCCTGCGGATCCCCTGGCTGGGCGTGCGCAAGACGGCAGACGCCTTCCACGCGGCACACCGTCGCCAATACGGTCACGCCCTGGACATGCCGGTGGAGGTGGTGAACTTGCGCGTGGGACTCACGGAGGAACGCCCCGCTCCCGAACCGCCTCCCTATCGGCCGGCGGGGCCGCCCGACCCGGTGGCACACAGCACCGTGGCGGGGAGCGAGGCTCCGGTCCCCGTCCTGCCCCGCCAGCGGATCCCGTTGGGCCGGTCCCTGCAGGGGCCGCTGATCGTCACCGAGACCGTGGGCACCACCTGGGTCGCGCCCGGCTGGTCGGTACAGGCCGATGCGGTGGGCAATCTGGTCCTGATCCGCGATGGGGTCGCGTAGGGCGCCGTCCGTTCTGCACCGTTCATCGGCACTGGCGCAGGACGGGGGACCACAGTGGTATAGTAGATCCACGTATCGGGGCCGGTGTCCGGCCCGTTCCCTCCACCCGCTGACAGATTTCCCATGATCGAACTCGACTGGCTGGACGGACTCATCCGTCTTCCCTGGTGGGGCTACGTGCTCGTCGTACTGGGCCTCACCCACGTCACCATCGTGGCCGTGACCGTCTTTTTGCACCGTAGCCAGGCCCACCGCGCCTTGGACCTGCATCCGGCGGTGGCCCATTTCTTCCGCTTCTGGCTGTGGCTCACCACAGGCATGGTGACCCGCGAATGGGTGGCCATTCACCGCAAGCACCATGCCCGGTGCGAGACGGAAGAGGATCCGCACAGCCCGCAGGTCAAGGGCATCGGCAAGGTCCTCTGGGAGGGTGCGGAACTCTACAGGGAGGCGGCGGCGGACCGCGAGCTGGTGGCACGCTACGGTCGCGGCACCCCTGAAGATTGGGTGGAGCGACGGCTCTATACCCGATGGCGCAATCTGGGGATCACGCTGATGCTGGTGATCGACCTGGTGGCCTTCGGCGTGCTGGGGCTCTCCATCTGGGCGGTACAGATGATCTGGATCCCCTTGTTTGCCGCCGGCGTCATCAACGGCCTCGGACATTGGTGGGGCTACCGCAACTTCGAGTCACCGGATGCAGCGACCAATATCGTCCCCTGGGGCCTGCTCATCGGCGGCGAGGAGCTGCACAACAACCATCACGCCTACCCCAGCTCCGCCAAGCTCTCCAGCCGTTGGTGGGAGATCGACCTGGGCTGGGGATACATCCGGTTGCTGTCTCTGTTCGGTCTGGCCCGGGTGCGCCGGGTGGCACCCGTGCCCGTGATCGATGCCACCAAACAGCAGATCGACATGGATACGCTGCGGGCGGTGATCGCCGCCCGCCTGCACGTCATGTCCGCCTACGCTCGCACCGTCATGATGCCGGCCTTCCAAGAGCAGCTGCGCCGTGCGGACAGTGGATCACGCGCCCTGCTCGCCCAAGTGGCGCGCGTCTGGACACGCAGCGAGGAACGCCTTGACGACACCACGCGCCGGCGCCTGTTGGAGGCCGTCTCGCGCAACGAGGTGTTGCGGACGGTCTACGAGTTCCGCCAACGTCTGCAGGCGGTGTGGACCCAGTCCGTGAACAACGAACGCCTGCTGCAGGCGCTCCAGGACTGGTGCAAGGAGGCCGAGGCCACGGGCGTGGAGAGCTTGCAGCGCTTCGCCCGGCAGCTGCGCGGCTTCGCGCTCACTCCGGCCTGAGTGGAAGGACCTTGTGGTTCCCTCTCAGAACACCACCATGTTGTCCCGGTGGATGAGTTCGGGTTCGTCCACGTAGCCGAGGACCGCTTCGATCTCGTGCGAGGGCCGGCCGAGGATCTTGCGAGTCTCGGCGGCGCTGTAGTTGATGAGCCCGCGGGCGATTTCACGGCCCTCGGGGTCGAGGCATGCCACCAGGTCCCCGCGCTGAAACTCGCCTTTGACCTCGCGCACGCCCACCGGAAGCAGGCTGCGCCCGAGATCGCGCAGCACCCGGGCGGCGCCTTCGTCCAGCACCACGGAGCCCGAGGCCCGCAGCCGGTTGGCCAGCCATTGCTTGCGCGCCGCCAAGGGACCCTGACTGGGCATGAGTAGTGTGCCGACCGGTGCGCCGGAAGCGATGGCCCGCAGGGCACCGGGCCGGCGTCCGGAGGCGATGATCGTGGCCGTGCCGGAGCGAGCGGCCCGTCGCGCCGCAGCGATTTTGGTCACCATGCCACCGCGGCCCAGATGACCCACGCTGGGTCCGGCGGCCTCGTCCAGCACCGGGTCGTCCAAGCTGACCTGAGCGATGAGCCGGGCGTCGTCGTGGTGGCGGGGATCCCGATCATAGAGGCCCTCCTGATCGGTGAGGATGACCAGTAGCTGGGCGCCGATCAGGTTGGCCACCAGGGCGGCCAAGGTGTCGTTGTCCCCGAAACGGATCTCGTCGGTGGCCACCGTGTCGTTCTCGTTGACCACCGGGATGGTGCCGAGCTCCAGCAGTTTGCACAGGGTGGAGCGGGCATTGAGATAGCGTTGGCGATCCTGCAGGTCGTCGTGGGTGAGCAGGACCTGCGCGGCATGCAAGCCGTGGCGCTCGAAGTGGCTCTCATAGGCCTGCACCAGGCCCATCTGGCCAACCGCGGCCGCCGCTTGCAGCTCGTTGAGGGCATGGGGGCGGCGGCGCCAGCCGAGCCTGGCCATGCCCTCGGCCACGGCGCCGGAGGAGACCAGCACCACCTCGCGGCCGGCCTCGCGCAGCCAGGCGATCTCTTCTGCCCAGCGCGCCAGTGCGTCGGCATCCAGCCCCTTGCCATCGGCAGTGATCAGTGCGCTGCCTACCTTGATCACCCAGCGGGGTTGCGCTCCGAGCCGTCGTCGTTCGTCCATCGTCGTGGGTCCGTCTCCCGGGCGGCCTATCCTACCGTGGCTGCCGTGAAGGATCCCTATCCGGCGGAGCCGTACACGGACCTCCGGTCCAAGGCCAGCGCCTAGACGGCCTGCTGGATCTCCCGCAGGTGTGCCCACACCGCCCGCTTGAGGGCTTCGGTGCCCATCCCGGTGGCGGCCGAGACGCCAAACACCGGTCCGGTCCAGGCCGCCGCCCCGACGATCTCTCGCACACGGGCCTCCCGCGCCCGGGGCGGCAGCACGTCGAGCTTGTTGACCACCAGCCAGCGGGGCGTTTCGAGCAACCGTGGATCGTGTGCACCGAGCTCGCCTTCGATGACCGCAATGTCTTCGGCCGGGTCGTGTCCATCCACAGGGCAGGCATCCACCACGTGCAGCAACAGGCGGGTGCGGGCGATATGGCGCAGGAACCGTGTGCCCAGGCCGGCCCCTGAGGCCGCGCCCGCGATGATCCCGGGGATGTCGGCGACGATGAAGCTCTCGTGCGGCGCGAGCTGGACCACACCGAGATGGGGGTGCAGCGTGGTGAAGGGATAGTCCGCCACCTGGGGCCTTGCCCGCGAGACCGCGCGGACCAGCGTGGATTTCCCGGCGTTGGGCAGCCCCACAAGTCCCACGTCGGCCAGCAGTCGCAGCTCCAGCGCCAGCTCGCGTGCCTCGCCGGGTTCCCCTTTGGTGAATTGACGAGGTGCGCGGTTGGTGGAACTCTTGAACCGCGTGTTGCCCACGCCGTGCCGCCCGCCCCGGGCCACCAGGATCCGCTGACCGTGGTACGTGAGCTCGCCGATGTCCTCTCCGGTCGCGGCGTCGCGCACGATGGTTCCCACGGGGACCGGTATCACCAGGTCTTCGCCCTTGCGCCCGGTGCGTTCCCGGCCCATGCCGTCCTGTCCGCGCTGGGCGCGAAACCGACGCTTGTGGCGGAAGTCGACCAGGGTGGACAGGCCCTCGTCCGCCTCCAGGTACACACTGCCGCCGTCGCCGCCGTCGCCGCCGTCGGGCCCCCCGAAGGGGATGAACCGTTCGCGGCGGAAGCTCACGCAGCCGTGCCCGCCCCCGCCTGCCTCCACGGTGATGGATGCTTCGTCAACGAATTTCATGGCCGTATCCGCCAAGAACGGGTCCGCAGTGGGGTTTTCGAGACCCGTAACAGGGAGAATGCCATTATTCGACCGCGACACCGCGCCTCGGGTTCGCCCTCACAACGAAAAAAGCCCCGACTGGCGGGGCTTGTCCCTACAGGCTGCTCGGCCGATCTCAGGCCGGCACCACACTGACGAACTTGCGCCGACGGGGCCCCTTGACTTGGAACACCACTTTGCCGTCCGTCTTGGCGTAGAGGGTGTAATCCTTCCCGCAGCCCACGTTGGTGCCGGGGTGGAAGTGTGTGCCCCGTTGCCGCACGATGATGTTGCCGGCGCGCACGGCCTCACCGCCGAACTTCTTCACACCGAGCCGCTTGGACTCGGAGTCGCGTCCGTTGCGCGAGCTGCCCCCTGCCTTTTTGTGTGCCATCGTTCGCTACCTCAAGCCTGGATCGAGGTGATCTCCACCTCGGTGAACCACTGACGGTGACCCTGGCGTTTCATATGGTGTTTGCGGCGCTTGAACTTGATGACTTCGATCTTTTTGCCGCGTCCATGGGAGCGAACGGTACCGGTCACCCGGGCACCTTCCACTCGGGGCCTGCCTATCCGTACGTTCTCGCCGTCGGCGACCAGCAGGACCTGATCGAAGTCCACCGTCGTCCCCTCTTCGGCATCGAGCCGTTCCACACGCAGGACGTCGCCTTCGGAAACCCGGTATTGCTTGCCGCCCGTGGTGATCACCGCATACATGTGCTGTCGTCCCGACTCATGACACTGGATCGAAAAGGGCGGCTATTCTAGCCGTGGGCCTGTTGTCTGTCAAAGTCGTTGCCGCTTTCTACCGCCTCGGTCGCGTCGGTATCGGCATGGCCGGTCCCGAGGGTATAGTATGCGCGCCATGCAAGCGTCTCAGGGGTTTTCCGTGCAGGGAGGCAGCCGCGGCAGTGGAGCCATGGACTTGGAGGCCATCAGGGCTCTGGTGGCCGAAGACATGGAGGCGGTCAATGCGTTGATCCACGAGCGACTGCGCTCCCACGTCGTGCTCATCAACCAGCTGGGCGGCTACATCGTGAACAGCGGCGGCAAGCGACTGCGTCCACTGCTGGTCTTGCTGAGCGCCAGGGCCTGCGGGTACAACGGGGACCGTCACCGTCTGCTGGCGGCCATCGTCGAGTTCATCCACACCGCGACGCTGCTTCACGATGACGTGGTCGATGCTTCCGAACTGCGCCGCGGTCAGGAGACTGCCAATGCCCTGTGGGGCAACGAGGCGAGTGTGCTGGTGGGCGACTTCTTGTACTCGCGCGCCTTTCAGATGATGGTGGAGGTGGAGAGCATGCGGGTCATGGAGATCCTGGCCGATGCCACCAACACCATCGCCGAAGGTGAGGTCCTACAGCTGCTGAACTGCCACGACGCGGACACGACCCAAGCGCGATACATGGAGGTGATCCGTTGCAAGACGGCCAAGCTGTTCGAGGCGGCCGCTCGGCTGGGAGCCGTGCTGGGTGGGATGCCGCCAGAGGTGGAGGAGGCGTTGGCGGCCTATGGCATGCACCTGGGCACGGCGTTCCAGATCGTCGACGACCGCCTCGACTACAGTGCCTCCTCCGAACAGATGGGCAAGAATCTGGGGGACGACCTGGCCGAGGGCAAGCCTACCCTGCCCCTGATCTATGCGATGGAACACGGGTCCGAGGAGCAGCGTGTACTCATTCGCCAGGCCATCGAGACCGGTGGCCTCTCCGCCATCGACGCGGTGGTGGAGGCGATTGAATCCACCGGAGCCATTGCGTACACTGACGCCGCCGCGCGGCGCGAAGCGCAATGGGCCATGGATCGGCTGGCCTCGGTTCCGGACTCGAGGTACAAAGAAGCGCTGCGCGCGCTGGCCCGGTTCTCCGTGGAACGGACGTACTGAGGCCTGCCCAGCGGAGAGTAGCTCAGCCTGGTAGAGCACTGCCTTCGGGAGGCAGGGGTCGCAGGTTCAAATCCTGTCTCTCCGACCAGCTTCCACAGGGTTCCAGCGGTCGGCAACGACCGTTGGCCTGCCCTTTCAATTCAGCCGTTGCCCCACCTTGAGCAAAGGGCGCTCCCCGAAGCCGGCGCACATGTGCGGCCATTCCCGGATGAACCGGGTGATCTGTTCGGCATCCTGGGGGGGCGAGACCCAGAAGCCCTGGATCAATGGACATTCGTTCTCCACCAACCAGCGGCACTGTTCCCCGGTCTCGACCCCTTCGGCGATCACGCGCATGCGCAGCATCCGTCCGAGATAGATGATCGCCTTGACGATGGCGGCCTTCTCGGGATCGTGATCCACGCCCTGGACGAAGGAACGGTCGATCTTGAGCGTGTCATAGTTGAACTTCGCCAGATTGCTCAGCGAGGAGTAGCCGGTCCCGAAATCGTCGATGTGGAGTCCCACCTGCGCCTCGCGCAGCATCTCGATCTGGCGCAGCGTGATCTTGTGATGATCCATGACGGCACTCTCGGTGACCTCCACCTGGATGGTGGAGCGCGGCAGGTCGTAACGCTCCATGGTGTCGAGCAACTTCACCGCCATGTTGGGATCGCGGAACATGCGGCCCGAAACATTGATGCTCACGGTGGGGGGCTCGCGGTCGCGGAACGTGCGGGACCACTCGTAGGCCTGCCGGCAGGCCTTCTCGATCACCAGCCAGCCCAAGGGCACGATCATCCCCGTGTCCTCGGCCAAGCTCGTGAACGCCCCCGGTAGGATGAGCCCCTCCTCCGGATGCTGCCAGCGTACCAGGGCCTCCACGCCCGTCACTCGTCCGTCTTCCGTGGAGACGATGGGCTGGTAGTAGAGCTCGAATTCGTCGCGTTCGATGGCTCGGCGCAGATTGGTCTCCATGCGATGGAGGCGCACCACGGTTTCGTGCAGGGCGCTGCCGAACAGCTTGCAGCGGTCGTGGTGGCTGCGCTTGGCGCGATACATGGCCAGGTCGGCATCGCGCAGAATGTCTTCCGGCGCCTTGTAGTCGGGATGGCTCATGGCGATGCCGATGCTCACCTCCACGAACACCTCGTGGTTCTCCACGGTGAAGGGTTTCTCGAACAGGCGCTGGAGCCGGGCCGCGATGCCGAGGGCAGCCTGGTCGGTGTCCACCTCGTCGAGGAGTATGGCGAACTCGTCACCGCTCAACCGGGCCAGCGTGTCGCCCGGACGAATGAAGGCCGCGATCCGGTCGCCCACCAGGCAGAGGAGCTTGTCCCCTGCGGCATGGCCCAGGCCGTCGTTGATGTTCTTGAAGCGGTCCAGGTCGAAGAACAGGACTGCGAAGCGCCGGGCAGGATCCCGCTGGAACCGGCGCAACCGCAGATCCAGGCGATCGAGGAACAGCGACCGATTGGGCAGCCCGGTCAAGGCATCGTGCATGGCATTGTGGATGAGCTGGGCCTCGATCCGCTTGCGATGGCTGATGTCGGTGAGTGAGCCGGCCATCCGGTACGCGATGCCAGCGCTGTCTCGAATCGCGGCACCGCGCAGCAGCACCCAGCGAACCTCCCCGTCGCGCCGACGGATGCGGTGCTCGAACTCCAGGTTCTCGCTCTCGCCATTGATGTGGCGGTCCAGTTCGGCCTGAAAGGCGTGCCGATCCGCGCAGAAGACACGCTCGAACCAGGCCTCCAGACGAGGGGGTTCCTCGTGCAGATCCATGATCTCCCGCCAGCGCTGGGAGAAATAGACCTGGCCGGTGTGCAGGTCCCAATCCCAGATCCCGTCGTTGGCCCCGGAGACCGCCAGTGCGTAACGCTCCTCACTGTCGCGCAGTCGCTGCTCGGCCTCGTGCCGCCCGATGGCATAGCGAATGGCACGGGTGAGGGTGGGTCGGTCGATCTCCTGCTTGAGCAGATAGTCCTGTGCCCCCAGGCGCACCGCCTCCGTGGCCATGGCCTCGTCGTGTTGATTGGTGAGGATGACGATGGGAACGCCCGGATGGGCCGACTGGATGCGCCGAAAGCCCTCCAGGCCCGAGGCATCCGGCAGATTCAGGTCCAGCACCACGATATCCGTTGTGCGACGGTTCAGGGCCTCCAGTGCCTCTTGAAGCGAGGCGGTGGTGACCACCCGGAACTGCCCGGCTGTCCCCAGGATGTCCAGTACGATTTCCGTCTCTACCGGACTGTCCTCCACCAACAACACCCTGATGGCCTGATCGTCCATTCCCGCCTTCCTCCTGTGGGACCGCGGCTGCGACGGACGTGGAGAACTCCACGTGGTGAGGGGGAGTGACGGTTGTCGCTGGTGGGGGCGGTTGTGTCCTGCCAGGCTGCAGGCCTTTCCGCGACGACCCCATCCGAGTCCTTGCCCCGGACGACGGGTCCGCGCGAATCCGATCCCCTATGACTCGTGCGCCATCTCCCTCGGTCCGTGTCGAGCAGCGTCCCCTCCGGGCTCAGTCCTTTTGCGACGCTCGACCAGCGTCACCTGTTTGCGGGAAACTCCGATGCGCAGGTCGGCGGTGAGGGCGACGGTATGGTGCTGGGAATCGGGCTCATCTCGAACCGGACCTGTTTTTCTGGAATCGTTCGACGGCAGTTTCCAGTTGAGATCCGGCGGGCCTTTTCGCCTCCCGGGCACCTTGTGTCCTTCATCCAACCTGCATTGCTCTATGGATCGGTGTTCCCCTTCAGGAAGTCCTGAACAATCTGCTGCGTGTCCGAGTGGCTGCGTCGTGCGGTGCCCGGATATTCATCCATCTAGCGGATATGTACCCCGGGCATCCTGCCCTGCGCCCTTCGGCCGCTCATGACGATCGATTCAGGACCTCCCTTATTGTTCTGTGGGTGTCTCGTCACCCCGCTTCGGCAGTGTGAACAACAGGGTCGTGCCTCGGTCCTCTCCGGGGCGTACCCAAATGCGGCCGCCGTGGCGTGCCACAATCCTTGCACAAATGGCCAGTCCGATTCCTCGGCCGGGTTTGCCCTTGGCTGCGGCTCCTCGGTGGAACATCTGGAAGACTTTGTCCTTTTCTTCTTCTGCTATTCCAATGCCGTTGTCACTTATACCAAAGATCCAGCTGCTTTTCTTCTCGGAAACCGTGATGCGGATCTGTGGCGGTTCCTGTGAACGGAACTTGAGCGCATTGGAGATCAAGTTGCGGAAAAGCACGCGCATCTGTTCGGCATTGGCACGCACTTTGGGCAAAGAATCACAAACGATTTGCGCGCCCGCCTCGTCCACCTGTGGGGCCAGTTCAACCAGGGCTTCGTTGACGATGGTATCCAGATCGGCCCACTCATGAATTTCGGAATCCGATGCGGTGCCTGCGTACTCCGACAGACCGTCCACTATGGATTGCAGCTGCGCGGAATGGGCACGCAGGTGCTCGAGGTTGCGCTCCATCTTTTCGGGCTCCAGACCCTGTGCGGCATGCGCCAGTCGTTCCACGTAGTGGCGCAGGGCGTGCAGCGGCTCGCGCAAGTCGTGGGAGACCACCTGGATGAATTCCTCGGCCAGGTCGGCACCCGGCGCTAAGGCGCCCGATAAGGCCTGCGCCGCCTCCGGACCGATGCGCAGGCCGAACACGCGTGTCTCCCCTCCCGGGGTTTCCACGGGCCAGATTTCGACCGCCACGCTTTCCCCGGTCTGCCTGGCCTCGGTCTCGAAGCGGACCGGGCCATCCAGCGTGGCCAGATAGCTCCGCCAGCCTTTGGCCGGCTTGGGTGGAGTGAGGAGGGTGTCGATGGTCGGGCGGCGCCCTGGATCCTCAGCGGCGCCGAGGCTCCGACGTGCCGATTCGTTCCAGCGCAGGACGTTGCCGTATTCGCCCACCACGAGTGCCGGATAAGGTAGCTCGCTCAACAGATCCCGCTTCGCCTGGGTGCGCGCAGGTTCGATCCGTCGGGTCCGCTCGAGGAGTGTGCGCAGGCGTCGGGCCACTTCGACGAATCCCTGCCTGGACTTGGCGATCTGCCCGCGCAGGATGAGGGCCAGTTCCGGGTTCTCCGACAGGGGAATCGGGGTATCGGCAAAGAAAAGTATGGGGGCGGCAGGAAAGCGGCGATGCAATGCCGCGGCGATTTTGACCCCGTCTCCCCATTCGATGGCGGGATCGACGACGGCGCCGTCGACTGGATGGCTCACGGCTTCGAGCAACTCTTCGGCATTGCCCACCGGGGCGATCTCGGCTTCCGGGATCTCCAAGGCCAGAACGGCGTGGAGCGTGATCCTGTCGGCTGCCTGATCGTCGACGACGAGAATCCTCAGCCTCGCCGGCTTGTCCCGTTCCATGGCGGTTGTTCCGGTTCCCTCCGTTCGCCTTCCGGCACCGGGCAGCCTGAAGACGCTGCCCGGCCGGGTGCGACATTCCCTGCGCCTCGTTCCCTGGCACAGGTTCATTGCATTCTACCGCCGCGACCGAGTACGAGACTGCCCAGCCGTTCACATGGCACGCTTTTCGGCGCAGGGGCGGACCGAGTGCCCCCGCCGTTGATCTCCCGTGAGAACATGTCGTCTTGATGCTCGAAACGAGAATTCGCGCACATTCTCGCATATTCAAGTGTCCACGGAGTCCATCGCGGGTCTCGGCTCGGGCGGCCTGCTGTCCGCTACCGCTCGTCTGGATCCTCGAAAAGGCGGTTGACCATGTTTCGGAATGCCCGGTAGCGTGGTCCCGGCATGGGACTTTTGGGTGACGCAAGCCGGCACATGAAATCTAGGGTTTCGGGTATGAGAGGGTTTGCCAGGAAGGCGGGATGGCTGCTGGTTGGGGTGCGAGCGAAATGAGCCGACGCGCGCCCAGCTTGCCTTTGTGGCGCCCCACGGTCGCCGTGGTCGGCCTGGGGTACGTGGGCCTGCCGCTGGCAGTGGCCTTCGGCCGGAAGTTCCCGACCATTGGCTTCGACATCGACTCGGGCAAGATCGCGCGTCTGCGCAAAGGGCACGATCCCGCGCGCGCGATGAGCCCGGAGGCACTGCACAGCGCCCGCCGGCTGCAGTTCACGGCGGATCCGGCACGCCTGCGCGAAGCCGAGGCGGTCATCGTCGCTGTACCTACGCCCATCGACAGGGCCCGTAGGCCGGATCTGGGTCCCTTGGTCCAGGCCTCGGAGACTGTGGGCCGCAATCTCAGGCCCGGTGCTCTGGTGATCTACGAATCCACCGTGTATCCGGGTTGTACCGAAGAGGTCTGCATCCCGATTCTGGAACGTGAGTCCGGCCTCGCTTGGGCGGCTCGGTGCGCAGCACGCGATTCCCGGACCCGCGAGACCCTCGTTCGCAGCCGTGCGGCGGGCGGTGTCGCAGCCCTCCATCTGCCCGAGGCGGCGGGGGAGCCGGGCTTCCACGTGGGATATTCCCCGGAACGCATCAACCCGGGGGACCGGGAACATCGTCTGGAGACGATCGTCAAAGTGGTTTCCGCGGATTCCCCGCAGGCGTTGGAACGCGTCGCCAGCCTCTACGAAGCGGTGGTGGAAGCCGGCGTCCATCGGACCTCCAGCATCCGCGTGGCCGAGGCCGCCAAGGTCATCGAAAACACGCAACGGGACCTCAACATCGCGCTCATGAACGAGCTGGCCATCCTCTTCAATCGGCTGGGGATCGACACGCAGGAGGTTTTGGAGGCGGCCGGCACCAAGTGGAATTTCCTGCCGTTTCGGCCGGGACTCGTGGGCGGTCACTGCATCGGTGTGGATCCGTACTATCTCACGTACAAGGCCGAGCAGGTGGGTCACCATCCGCAGGTCATCCTCGCCGGGCGCCGCATCAACGACGGGATGGGCAAGTACGTCGCCGAGCAGACGGTGAAACAGATGATCCGGGCCGGAGCCTGCATCAAAGGCGCGCGGGTCAACGTGCTCGGGCTCACGTTCAAGGAGAACTGCGCGGATCTGCGCAATTCGCGCGTCCCGGATATCGTCCGGGAATTGGAAAGCTACGGATGTGAGGTGACGGTCCACGATCCCCTGGCGGACCCACAGGAGGCGCTGGCCGAGTATGGAATCGAGCTCGAGCAATGGGAACGCCTGCCCCGTGCCGATGCACTGGTGCTCGCCGTGGCCCACGACCATTATCGGCGCCACACACCCTCAGAGCTGGCCGGCCGGCTCAAACCCGGAGGGTGCTTCATCGACGTGAAAGCGGTCTTCGATCCGGCATCGCTGGGCCGCCACGGGCTGGTCGTCTGGCGCCTTTGAAGGCCCTCCAGGAAATCTCTCCGCCCCTGGGAAGACCCGACGGCCGCTTTCAAACCCAGTCGCGCGGCACGAGGAACTCTTTGTATAGCCGCTCTTCTTCCGAGCCGGGCTCGGGCTGCCACCCATAGCGCCAGCGCACCAGGGGCGGCAGCGACATGAGGATGGACTCGGTGCGACCGCCGGACTGCAACCCGAACAAGGTACCGCGGTCGTAGACGAGATTGAACTCCACGTAACGCCCGCGGCGGTAGAGCTGGAAGTCGCGCTCACATTCGCCGTAGGGCAGCACCTTGCGCAGGTGCACGATGGGCATGTAGGCCTCGAGGTAGTGATCCCCGACGCTGCGCATGAAGGCGAAACAACGTTCGAATCCCCATTCGTTGAGGTCGTCGAAAAAAAGCCCACCGATGCCACGGGGCTCGTTGCGGTGTTTGATGAAGAAGTATTCATCACACCACTTCTTGAACCGGGGGTAGACCTTCGCACCGAACGGTTCGCAGGCCTTCTTGGCCACTTGATGCCAGTGGCGGCAGTCTTCTTCGAAGCCGTAATAGGGGGTCAGATCGAAGCCGCCCCCGAACCACCACACCGGCTCTTCACCCTCTCGCTCCGCGAGAAAGAAGCGTACGTTGGCATGGGAGGTGGGCACGTACGGGTTGTGGGGGTGGATGACCAGTGAAACCCCCAGAGCCGTGTACCGCCGGTCGGCGAGCTCGGGCCTGGCTGCGGTCGCCGAGGGCGGCAGGGCCTCGCCTTCCACGCGGGAGAAATTGACCCCTGCCTGCTCGAAAACGTGACCCTCTGCGAGCACCCGGGTGCGGCCGCCTCCGCCCCCACCCTCGCGCTCCCAGAGGTCTTCGCGGAATCGGGCCAGTTCTTCCTCACCCTCGATCGCGGTGCAGACGCGGTCCTGCAAGTCCAGCAGATACGCTTCGATGGCTTGGATGTCGGGCTGGTCGGCCATGCGTGGACACTCCCATGTCGGTGGGCAACGGAGCGGGCGCAGGGCGTCGTTCCCCTATGGACGCCCCGGCCCGGATATCTTACCGGTTCATCGGGCGAAGCGGGGGCCGTGGCCAGACCCGGCGGATGGCCGGACGATACGCCCGGTGCGGGCGTCCCGAATTTCCGTGGGGGCGCCGTGTCCGCCCACTGCCCCGGCGACCACGAAATCCAACCCCGCTGGGAAGTAACGCAGGACTTGGTCCGTGGTTCGGGCCGGGGATGCCCCCGCCGGATTGGCACTGGTCGAGACCAGTGCCGTGCCGGCCAGCTCGCAGAGCCGCCTTGCCTGCGGATGGGCGGTGACGCGGCAGGCCAGGGTCTCGTGTTCCCCGCGTAGCCACCGCGGTACGCCGGCTCGCGCTGGCAGGAGCCATGTCGATGGGCCGGGCCAGGTG
>Ga0256832_1001429_pt1 | contig 16146 bp, 13 predicted proteins | sample 134614metaG_FD_190534 | JGI IMG/M metagenome (GOLD analysis project Ga0256832, IMG submission 190534) | Hydrothermal vent microbial communities from Lau Basin, Pacific Ocean - 134-614 | ecosystem: Environmental > Aquatic > Marine > Hydrothermal vents | place: Pacific Ocean: Lau Basin | collected...
CCTCGACACCCTCGACTTCGGCCCCGACTACTTCATCCCCAAACCCTTCGATCCCCGACTGAAGGAAAAGGTGGCCGGCGCGGTGGCGCAAGCAGCCATAGACACGGGCGTGGCCCGTGTCAGGGACGAGGGACGAGGGACGAGGGACGAGGGCGGAACCGACTAGACGCGTTCAGAAAGCACCGTTGCACGACTTCGAAGAAATTCGGAACCACTGCGGTAAATATCGGGACAGTTCTTTCCTCGCCACTCGGCCCTCGGCCCTGTCCCGTGGCCATCCGATCACGACCCGTCCAGAAGCGCCTCCACTTCCTTGCGATCCGCACGCTTCATGGGCCTGCCATCCACGGGACTCAAGGGTGCTTGTCGCGATCCGTCCAGCGGGAACACCACCACTTCCAGCGGCGTGTCCTCGGCCAGGAAGCGGTACAGGGGCAGGGTCTGGTAGCGGTCGGCGCCGAAGCGCAGGCGCTTTTCGCCGGTCTCGAAGGGGATGCCGTGATCGAGCAGGAAGAGATCGATTTCCTCCGGCGTGCCGGCATAGAGGTGCAGGCTGATCACCGAATGCTCGTCGGCGGATCCGCGCAGCACGCTGCCCACCAGCCGGGGACGGAAGTCGGCAAAGAACTTCATGGCCTCCAGTGCCACCTCGCGCAGATGACGCAGGGCGAGGGGCTGGCTGTCGGCGCGAAAGATGCGCTGGTGGGTGACCAGCGCCAGCTCGATTTCGGCATTGCTGGGCATGTTGCGGGTGTCCACTGCGCCCAGGCGTTCGGCCGCCTTGCGCTTGGCGGCATAGAAGTCGCGGCTGCCGCTCTCCAGCAGGATGCGGGCCGCCTCCTGGGCGAGACGTTCGCGCATCTGCCGCTCGCGGCCGTGGCGGGTAGCGCTCATGGTTCGGTTCCGTGGTTGTGTCTGTTCTGTCCGCTCAGAACAGTTCCTCGGTGATGTCCCCCGCCCCGCCGGCCGGACTGCCGTCGGCCGCTACCGGCGGCGGCGTCTGGTCGGCCTCGGCCTCGCGGGTCGGCACGTGATCCACGCGGAAGTACTCGAACAGGGTTTCGGGGCTGTCGGCCGTGGCCAGCTCGCCGGTGCGGGCGTCGATGCGCACCGAGACGATGCCCGGCGGCTGCACCAGCGGGATCTCCTCGGTGCCCGCCAGGGCCTCGCGCATGTAGTCGATCCACATGGGCAGGGCGGCACGGGCGCCGGTCTCGTGGCTGCCGAGAGGCCGGGGCTCGTCGAAGCCGACCCAGGCGATGCTCACCAGGGCCGGATTGAAGCCGGCGAACCAGGCATCGCGCTGATCGTTGGTGGTACCGGTCTTGCCGGCCAGATCCGAACGCTTGAGCACCAGGGCCCGGCGGCCGGTGCCGTGACGGATCACGTCGCGCAGCATGGTGTTCATGATGAAGGCCACCTGGGGCGAGAGCACCCGCGGCGCGTAGCGCCGGGGCTCGGGGCCCTGCAGAACCTGTTCCCGTTCGGCCGGGTCCAGTGCCGCGAGGCGTGCCTCGGCGGCCTCGCGCCGGGCCTTTTCCTCGGCCTCGCGGGCCTTTTGTTCGGCCAGCTCCTCCGGAGTGGGCTGCGGTTCGGCCTCGCCGGCCTCGGCCCGGGCGGCAGCGGCTTCCTCGGCCCGCTTGCGCTCGGCCTCCTCGGCGTCGGCGCAGGGCACGCAGACCGCATCCGGCCGGGTCAGCATCACCACCCGGCCCTGGCTGTCGAGCACGTGGTCGATGAGCCAGGGCTCGATGCGATAGCCGCCATTGGCGAATACCGCATAGCCGCGGGCCAGCTCCAGCGGCGTCAGTTCCCCCGAACCGAGCGCCAGGGAGAGATCCCGGCGCAGGCTCTCGCGGCGGAAGCCGAAACGGCGCACGTAGCGCACCGCATAACCGATGCCGATGTCCCGCAGCAGGCGGATGGAGACCAGATTGCGGGACTTGATCAGCGCCTGGCGCAGGCGGGTGGGGCCGTAGAAATGGCCGCTGTAGTTCTCGGGCCGCCAGGTATCCTCGAGTCCCGGGGCCTCGAACACCACCGGCGCGTCGTTGATGATGGTGGCCGCCGTGTAGCCCTTGTCGATCGCGGCGGTGTAGATGAAGGGCTTGAAACTGGAGCCCGGCTGGCGCTGGGCCTGGGTCACGCGGTTGAACTTGCTGTCGTAGAAGTCGAAGCCGCCGACCAGGGCCTCGATGCGCCCGTCATCGGGGGCGAGGGAGACCAGCGCCCCGGAGACGGTGGGCTTCTTGGCCAGCCAGCTGCAACCCCGCTCCGCGGGGGCCACATAGATGACGTCGCCGACCTTCAGAACCTGATCGGCCCGCTCGAGTTCGGGGCCGAGGTGGTTGTCGTCCACGTAGCGCCGCGCCCAGGACAGTTTCTCCCAGGGCAGCCAGGCCACGCGGCCGTCGGCGGTCCAGGCCCAGGCCGCCTGTTCCTCCAGGGCGAAGACCACCGCCGGCTCCAGGTTGCCGCTGGGCCGGTAGTCGGCGAGAACGGCTTTCCAGTGCGCCATGTCGTCCACGTCCTCCCCCAGGGGCTCCACGTGCCCCTCCACGCCGCGATAGCCGTGGCGGCGGTCGTAGGCCAGCAGATCGTCGCGCAGGGCGGTGTTGGCCGCCCGCTGGCGGACCGGATCGATGGTGGTGTAGACCTGATAGCCCTCGGTATAGGCCGCGCTGCCGAAGCGGCGGACCATGATGGTGCGCACCATCTCGGCCACGTACGGGGCCTCCAGATCCACCTCCTGGCCGTGGACCTCGGCGTGGACCGGATCGGCCAGGGCCGCCTGGTATTCCGCGTCACTGATGAAGCCGAGGCGGTGCATGCGCCCGAGGACATAGTCCCTGCGCACCCGCGCCCGCTCCGGATTGACCACCGGGTTGTAGCGCGAGGGCGCCTTGGGCAGGCCGGCGATCATGGCCATCTCGGGCAGGGTCAGCTCGGCCGGGGTCTTGCCGTAGTAGACCTGGGCGGCGGCGGCGAAACCGTAGGCCCGCTTGCCCAGGTAGATCTTGTTCAGGTACAGCTCGAGGATCTGCTGCTTGCTCAACTCGTCCTCGATCTTCAGGGCCAGCAGGATTTCGTTGAGCTTGCGCAGATAGGTCTTCTCGCGGCTGAGGAAGAAGTTGCGGGCCACCTGCATGGTGATGGTGGAGCCACCCTGTCCCTTCTCGCCGGTGCGGATCAGGTGGAAGGCGGCGCGCAACAGCCCCTGGTAGTCCACGCCGGGATGCTCGAAGAAGCGGTCGTCCTCGGCGGCCAGGATGGCCTGGATGAGCCGGGGCGGGAATTCCGCGTATTTCAGGGGGGTGCGCTTCATCTCGCCGAATTCGGCAATCAGCGACCCGTCGCGGGCATAGACCCGCAACGGCACCTGCAGCTTCACCTCGCGCAGGGATTCGATGTCGGGCAGCTTCGGGGTGAGATACAGCCAGGCGCCGAGCAGGCCGAGACCGCCGAGCAGGACCAGGGTGAGGGTGGCGGCCACGCCAAATGTGACCAGTTTCCTGAAAATGGGCTTCATCCGGATCGTTTAATAAAGGACAGCGGGGCAGGGACCGATACTGAAGGAATCGTCAGTATACCGCCTGTACGAAATCGACACTACGAGATATTTGTATTTATTCATTACTTGACCTATAGTTGACTCTAAAACCTAAAGTAGTTATACATCATTTTCCTCTAACTCTACGCAATTAAAGAAAAATTATGGGCCTGGCCGACCTCTTCAAGCCGAAAAAGCCGCCAGTTCTCGGACTCGACATCAGCTCCACCGCCGTCAAGCTGCTGGAGCTGGGCAAGAGCGGCGACCGCCTGCGGGTCGAGAGCTACGCGGTGGAACCCCTGCCCCCCAACTCGGTCATCGAGAAGAACATCTCCGATGTCGAGGCGGTCGGCGAAGCCATCAAGCGGGCCGTGAAGCGTTCCGGCTCCCGCACCAAGTTCGCTGCCGCGGCGGTGGCCGGCTCGGCGGTCATCACCAAGACCGTCTCCATGCCCGCCAACCTCAGCGAAGACGAGCTGGAACAGCAGATCCAGCTGGAAGCGGACCAGTACATCCCCTACCCCCTCGAGGAAGTGAACCTGGACTTCGAGGTCCTCGGGCCCACCGAGAACGATCCGGAGCGGGTCGACGTGCTGCTGGCCGCCTCCCGCTCCGAGAACGTGGACGTGCGGGTGGCCGCCATCGAGCTGGCCGGCCTCAAGGCCAAGATCATCGACGTGGAGGCCTACGCCATCGAGAACGCCTTCCAGCTGCTGGCCCCCCAGCTGCCGGAGCAGGGCATCGACCAGACCATCGCCGTGGTGGACGTGGGGGCGACCATGACCACCCTCAACGTGATGCACGATCTGAAGACCATCTACACCCGCGAGCAGGTCTTCGGCGGCAAGCAGCTCACCGAGGAAATCCAGCGCCGCTACGGCCTCTCCTACGAGGAGGCCGGCATGGCCAAGCGCCAGGGCGGCCTGCCCGACAACTACGTGCCGGAGGTACTCGAGCCCTTCATGGAGGCCATGGCCCAGCAGGTCAGCCGCTCGCTGCAGTTCTTCTTCTCCTCCAACCAGTACAGCAGTGTGGATCACATCGTGCTGGCCGGCGGCAGCGCCATGATTCCCGGCATCGACGAACTGATCGCCGACAAGCTCGGCGTCCACACCTCCATCGCCAACCCCTTCGCCAACATGACCCTGGCCTCGCGGGTCAAGGCGCAGAGTCTGAGCAACGACGCCCCGGCCCTGATGATCGCCTGCGGCCTGGCCCTGAGGAGTTTCGACTGATGGCACGCATCAACCTGCTACCGTGGCGCGAGGAGCAGCGCAAGGAACAGCTCCGGCAGTTTCTCACCATCATGGGCCTGTCGGCCCTGCTCATGGTGGCGATCATCGCCCTGGTGCATCTGCAGATCGCCGGCATGATCGACAAGCAGATTGCCCGCAACAACTACCTGAAACAGGAAATCGCCAAGGTCGAGAAGCAGATCAAGGAAATCGACAATCTGGCCAAGGAGCGCAAGCGCCTGCTGGCGCGCATGGAAGTCATCGAACAGTTGCAGCGCAACCGCCCGGAGATCGTGCACCTGTTCGACGAGATCGCCAAGATCATGCCCGAGGGCACCTATCTCGTCAGCCTCAAGCAGCAGGGCAAGAACCTGGTCCTCGAGGGCCGCGCCCAGTCCAATGCCCGGGTCTCGGCGCTGATGCGCAACATCGAGGCCTCCCCCTGGCTGGCCAACCCGCAACTGCAGGTCATCAAGAAGGATCCCAAGTCCGAATCGGAGGAGCGCAACTTCGTGTTGCGGGCCACCCAGATCAGCGAGGCGGATGAGAAGAAAGCGTCATGAAAGACATCGATCTGAACAACCTCGACTTCAACAACGTCGGCGCCTGGCCGGTGCCCGTCAAGGCCGGCCTGATCGCCGTCGTCTGCATCCTGATCCTGGTGGCCGGGTACTTCCTCGACATCAAGGGCCAGCTCGAAAACCTGGAGCGGGCCCGCGCCCAGGAAGCCAAGCTCAAGCAGGAGTTCGAGCGCAAGCAGGCCAAGGCCGCCAATCTCGAGAAATACAAGGCCCAGCTGGAGGAGATGAAGAAATCCTTCGGCACCATGCTGCGGCAGCTGCCCAGCAAGACCGAGGTCGAGGACCTGCTGGTGGACATCTCCCAGACGGGTCTGGCCGCCGGGGTGGAATTCCAGCTCTTCCAGCCCGGCCAGGAACGGCAGATCGAGTTCTACGCGGAACTGCCGATCAAGATGAAGATGACCGGCACCTATCACCAGTTCGGGCGCTTCGTCAGTGGCATCGCCGCCCTGCCGCGCATCGTCACGCTGCACGACATCAACATCAAGCGTGACAAGAAAACCGGCAAGCTGATCATGGAAGTGACGGCCAAGACCTACCGCTACATGGACGAGGCCGAAATCGCCGCCGCCCGCAAGGCGAAGAAGGCCAAAGGCAAAAAAGGTCGCAGACGCAGATAAACCGCTACGGAATCATCATGGCAGGCAATCGACAAAAACCGACGCTTACCCGGGTACTGCTGCTCGCGGCCCCCCTGCTGCTCGTCGCCTGCAGCGGCACCGAGCACGAGGATCTCCGCGCCTGGGTCGAAAAGGTCAAGGCCAAACCCGGCGGCAAGATCCCTCCGCTCCCGGAAGTCAAACCCTACGAGACCTTCGTCTACGTGGAAGAAGACCGCCGCGATCCCTTCTCGCCCTATTTCGAGGAAGTCCGCCAGCCGGAGGCCAAACCCGGCCTGCGCCCGGACATGAACCGCAAGCGCGAGGCGCTGGAAGAGTTCCCGCTCGACAGCCTCAAGTACGTGGGCACGCTGGAGAAGAAGGGCAAGCTCTGGGCCCTGATCGCGGCGCCGGACAACACTGTCTACCGGGTCCAGGTCGGCAATCACCTGGGCAAGAACTTTGGTGAAATCATCGCCATCAACGAACACGAAATCAAGATCAAGGAAATCATTCCGAACGGTGCCACCGGGGGCTGGGTCGATCGCGAGGCGACCCTGACCCTGGCCGAGTAGGATCTGATGGAGACACGACAATGAGAACAAACACCGCTTCCCTGAACCCTTGGCTGCGCATCCTGGCTCACGGCCTGTTGCTCCTGACCGCACCGGCGCTCCTCTGGGCCAACACCCTGGAGGACATCGACTTCACCACCCTGCCGGGCGAACGCATCCAGATCCGCCTGAAGCTGGCCGAACCGGCACCGGAACCCTCCACCTTCACCATCGACAACCCGGCCCGTATCGCCCTGGATCTGCCCAACACCAAACTGGGCCTGAAACAGCGCTCCAAGGACATCGACGTGGGCGTGGCCCGGCGCATCACCGCCGTCGAGGCCGGGGGACGGACTCGCGTGGTCATCAACCTGGCCAAGCTGATCGGTTACGAAACCCGGGTGCAGGGCAACGAGATCATCCTGACCCTGTCCGAGAAATCGGGCCGCGGCAGCGGTTTCACCACAGTGGTCGCCAGGGGCAATGCGGCCCCGGCCATCGGTGGTGCCGACATCAACGTGCTCAACATCGATTTCCGTCGCGGTCTCAAGGGTGAAGGGCGGATCATCGTCACCCTGGCCGACCCCAACACCCCCGTGGACATGAAAAAGCGCGGCAAGCAGCTCATCGTCACCCTCAAGCACAGCAAGCTGCCCGCCAAACTGGAACGGCGCCTGGACGTCACCGATTTCGCCACCCCGGTGCGTACCGTCGATGCCTTCAACCACGGCAACGATGCCCGCATCGTCATCAGTGCCATTACCGATTTCGATCACATCGCCTATCAGGCCAACGAAAAACTGACCATCGACGTCAAGCCGGTGCCCAAGAAGGAAGAACTGGTGGGCAAGGAGAAGCGCAAGTTCCCCTACACCGGTGAACGCCTGTCCCTGAACTTCCAGAACATCGACGTGCGGGCCGTGCTGCAGCTGATTGCCGACTTCACCGGCCTGAACATGGTGGTCTCGGACTCGGTCAGCGGCACCCTGACCCTGCGTCTGAAGAACGTGCCCTGGGATCAGGCCCTGGACATCATCCTCAAGACCAAGGGCCTGGCCAAGCGCGAGTCGGGCAACGTCATCCTCATCGCCCCGACCGAGGAAATCGCCGCCCAGGAAAAACTGGAGCTGGAAGCCAAGAAACAGGTCGTGGAACTGGCTCCGCTGGTCAACGAGACCATCCAGGTCAACTATGCCAAGGCCTCCGAGCTGGCCGACCTCATCAAGTCCAAGGAACAGGGGCTGCTCTCGGATCGCGGTTCCGTGACCGTGGACCAGCGCACCAACAAGCTGCTGGTCACCGACACCGCCGATCACATCGACGAGGTCATCGCCCTGGTCAAGGAACTGGACATCCCCATCCGCCAGGTGCTCATCGAGTCGCGGGTGGTGCTGGCCGGCACGACCTTCAGCAAGGAACTGGGCGTCAAGTTCGGTATCTCCACCACCAAGGCGGCCAACGGCCAGGTCACCACGTCCGGCTCGCTGAACGCCGCCGACAGCTTCAACCAGTTCGGCACCACGCCGCAGCTGGATCAGCGCCTGAACGTCAACCTGCCGGCCGCGGCCGCCACGGCCGGGCGTATCGGCCTGGCCATCGCCAAGCTGCCCTTCGGCACCATGCTGGATCTGGAACTGTCCGCCGCCCAGGCCGAGGGCAAGTCGGAAACCATCTCCAGCCCGCGGGTCATCACCGCCAACCAGCAGGAAGCGATAATCGAAACCGGCACGGAAATTCCCTATCAGCAGGCCACTTCGAGCGGTGCCACCAGCGTATCCTTCAAGAAGGCTGTGCTGATGCTCAAGGTCACTCCGCAAATCACACCGGACGAGCGCATCATCATGGAACTGGAAGTGCGCAAGGACAAGCCCGACTTCTCGCGGGAAATCCTCGGGGTGCCGCCCATCGATACCAACAAGGTCACCAGTCAGGTGCTGGTGGACAACGGCGAGACCATCGTTCTCGGCGGCGTCTACGAACAGACCAAGACCCACAACATCAACCGGATACCTTTCTTCGGCGATCTGCCGCTGGTCGGCGGCCTGTTCCGCAACCGTTCCGACAAGGACGAAAAGGCGGAACTGCTGATCTTCGTCTCGCCCAAGCTGCTCAAGGAAGAAACCGCCCTCTGATCCCGTCCGCACCCTGCCGTTCCGCTCGGCAGGGTGCCTTTCCTTTTCTGACATGGCCCCGCGACCCAACATCTTCCTCGTCGGACCGATGGGCGCCGGCAAGACCACCATCGGGCGGCAACTGGCCGAGGCGCTGGGCATGGACTTCGTCGATTCGGATCAGGCCATCGAGGCGCGCACCGGCGCCACCATTCCCTGGATTTTCGACGTGGAAGGCGAGGCCGGTTTCCGCAAGCGCGAAAAGGCCATGATCGACGAGCTGACCCGGCGCCAGAATGTGGTCCTGGCCACCGGCGGGGGCGCCGTGCTCGATCCGGAGAACCGCCGTCACCTGCAGTCGCGCGGCACCGTCATCTACCTGCATGCCGACATCGATCAGCTGCTGGAGCGCACCCGCAAGGATCGCAACCGGCCGCTGCTGCAGACCGACGATCCCCGCGCCCGCCTGGAGGCGCTGATGGCCGAGCGCGATCCCCTCTACCGGGAGGTGGCCGACATCATCCTGGAGACGGGCCAGCGGGGGGTCCGCCATGCGGTCCAGGCCCTGCTCAAGCGACTGCAGGCGCAATGAGGCCGATTGCCGATATAATAGGCAGCCCCGTTCAGCAACCGGCAGCCCCATGAAGACCCTCACCGTCGATCTCGGCGCACGCAGCTACCCCATCCACATCGGCCGGAACCTTCTCGGCCGTGCCGATCTGGTGGCGCCCCACGTTCGTGGCACCCAGGTCATGATCGTCAGCAACGAGACGGTCGCCCCCCTGTATCTGGACGCGGCCCGCAAGGCCTTTGCCGACTTCCAGGTGGAGACGGTCATCCTGCCCGATGGCGAGCAGTACAAGACCCTGGAGACCGTGGATCGCATTTACGACGCCCTGCTGCGGGCCCGCTTCGATCGCCACTGCACCCTGGTGGCCCTCGGTGGCGGGGTGGTGGGCGACATGACCGGCTTCGCCGCGGCCACCTACCAGCGGGGCGTCGACTTCATCCAGATCCCGACCACCCTGCTGGCGCAGGTGGACTCTTCCGTGGGCGGCAAGACCGGCGTCAACCATCCCCTGGGCAAGAACATGATCGGGGCCTTTCACCAGCCCCGCTGCGTGATCATCGATACCGACACCCTCGACACCCTGGAAGACCGGCAGCTCTCCGCCGGCCTGGCCGAGGTCATCAAATACGGCCTGATCCGCGACGAAGGCTTCGTGCGCTGGCTCGAGGCACACATGGCCGACCTGTTGCAACGGGAACCGTCGCTCACCGCCGAGGCCATCGAAACGTCCTGCCGCCACAAGGCCGAAGTGGTCGCGGCCGACGAGCGCGAGAGCGGTCAGCGGGCCCTGCTCAACCTCGGCCACACCTTCGGCCACGCCATCGAGACCGGCGCCGGTTACGGCAACTGGCTGCACGGCGAAGCCGTGGGCACGGGCATGCTCATGGCCGCCGATCTCTCCTGCCGCGAGGGCTGGCTCGGCCCGCAGGACGTGCAACGGGTAGAGGCCCTGATTGCCAGCGCCCACCTGCCGACCCGCGCCCCGGCCGACATGGACTACGACCGCTTCATGGCGATCATGGCCGTGGACAAGAAGGTGCGCGCCGGGCGCATCCATCTCGTCCTGCTCAGGGCCATCGGCGATGCCTTCGTCACCGACCGCTTCGACCCCGAACACCTGCGCGCGACCATCGAGGCCCTGCGCGCAGGGGAAGCGTCCCGGAGCGGCCATGCCTGAACTGGCCCCCTGGGCGGCCAGGCCGGAACGCAGCCGCGGGCGGCGTCATCCCGAACCGCCTCCCGAATACCGCACCGAGTTCCAGCGGGATCGGGACCGCATCGTCCACTCCGCCGCCTTCCGACGCCTGGAATACAAGACCCAGGTCTTCGTCAACCACGAAGGCGACATGTTTCGCACCCGCCTCACCCATTCCATCGAGGTGGCCCAGATCAGCCGTTCCATCGCCCGCATCCTGCAGCTCAACGAGGATCTGGCCGAGACCATCGCCCTGGCCCACGATCTCGGCCACACGCCATTCGGTCATGCCGGCCAGGACGCCCTCAACGCCTGCATGCAGGACTACGGCGGCTTCGAACACAACCTGCAGTCCCTGCGCACGGTGGACGAACTCGAGGAACGCTACGCCGAATTCCCCGGCCTGAATCTCACCTTCGAATCCCGCGAGGGGATCCTCAAGCACTGCTCCCTGCGCCACGCCGAACAGCTCGGCGATGTGGGCCGGCGGTTCATCGACAAGACCCAGCCCTCCCTCGAGGCGCAACTGGTGAACCTGGCCGATCAGATCGCCTACAACAATCACGACGTGGACGACGGCCTGCGCTCCGGACTCATCCGTCTGGAACAGCTGCTCGAAATCCCCCTGTTCGCCAACCAGCACGACGAGGTGGTGGCGCGCTATCCCGACCTTTCCGAAAAGCGCCTGACCCACGAGATCATCCGCCGCCTGATCAACCTGCAAATCATCGATCTGGTGGAGACCAGCCAGCAGGCCATCACCGCGGCCGCACCGGCCGACATCGATGCCGTGCGCGCCCACCCCGAACCGCTGATCCGCTTCAGCGACGCCATGCGCAAGGCCAACCAGGAACTCAAGGGCTTCCTGCGCCGCAATCTCTACCAGCACTACCGGGTCCACCGCATGACCGACAAGGCCCGGCGCATCCTGCAGGACCTGTTCCACGCCTTCATGCAGGATCCGAAACTGCTCAAGCCCGAACACCAGGCCCGCATCCGCCAGCTCGAGGCCGAGGACGGCGAAGCCGGCCGCGCCCGCGCCGTCGCCGACTACATCGCCGGCATGACCGACCGCTTCGCCATCACCGAACACCGGCGGATTTTTGCGGCCGAAGAATTAACGTGAAAACAGGAACTAGGGACTAGGGACTAGGGACTAGGAACTTGAAAAAGCGTTTGGTCGGGGATCCTAAAATGTATTCGAGCGTAAAATTGTGAACATCGACATTTTTCAAACCCGCGAACCCCCATGTTTTTCCTAGTTCCTAGTCCCTAGTTCCTAGTCCCTGAATCGACATGCGGATTTATTTGCAAATCCCCGCCCTCGACGGCAAGCCGCCGCGCTTCTATCACCTGGCGCTGCAGCCGGATCTGCTGGGGGGCTGGAATCTGGTGCGGGAGTGGGGGATGCAGGGTTCGCCCGGGCGGGTGAAGAAGGATCATTTCGACGATCGGGACACGGCGCTGGAGGCCCTGCTGCGGGTGCGTGACACCCAGCTCAAACGCGGTTATAAAGTGGTCTTCATGCAGGGACAGGAAGCGCCGCCATGACCGACTACGATGTCGCGCAGCTCGCCCGGCTCGAACCCGCCTACCAGGAGCGGCTCGGTCTGAACACCGCCCCCTTCCCGCCCACCCACGAAGATCGCTTCCTCTATCTCGACGCCGAACGGCGTCAGCGGCTGCAGATGCTGCAGCATCTCACCCAGTATTCCAACCTGCTGCTGATGATCGTCGGCGATCGCGGCATCGGCAAGACCAGCCTGCTGGATCGCTTCGTCGCCGAGGCAAAACCTGAATGGCAGATCGCCCGCATCCAGGCCAACGCGCTGATGGATGCCGACCAGCTCCTCTACGACATAGCCCTCGGCTTCGGCCTGTCCGCCCCGCCCCATGATCCCTCCTCGCTGCAGGACGCGCTCTTTCAGCATCTGCTCAAACTGCGGGAACAGGATCGAACGCCCATCCTGATCATCGACGACGCCCATGAGCTTCCCCGCGACGCCCTGCTGGCCGTGTTTCATCTGGCCGATGCGGAGACCGCCGAAGGCAACCTGCTGCGCGTGATTCTGGCCTGTGAGCCCCAAATCGAGACCATGCTCGCCGATACGGCCTTCGCCCCGCTGCGCGAGCGCATCACCCATACGCTCGACATTCCGCCCTTCGACAAGACGGGCACGGCCGAATACCTGGCACACCGGCTGGCCGTGGCCGGATACAGCGGCGCCAGCCCCTTCGACGACAAGGCGCTTCAACAAATCTGGCAGGCCGCCGAAGGCAACCCGGCGCGCATCAACGAGGCCGCGCACCTGTGGCTGAGCGACGGCGGCGCCCGGGAACTGCCCTCGCCATGGGAAGGCGACGGGAAAGAAGCCGCAACCGAAACAGGTCCGACCTTCCTTCAGCGCCTGCCCAGGGGACAAATCGCCGCAGCCAGCGGCATTGCCCTGCTGCTGATCCTGGCACTACTGTTCCAGGACCGCATCAACACCCTGTTCGAAGAACCCGCCACACCTGCCGAAACGCAACCGCCGGCGTCCGCACACACCTCGCCCGCACCGGTTGAAGAACCCGCCCGTCCGGATGCGCAACCGATCGGTGGCCCGCCCGCAACAACCGAAAACCCGTCGGCCGAAAACGCCCCGGAAGAAACCGCCGGAGTTTCGCCTGCCGCGCCGGAACCTGAAGCCGCCACACCGGCCACCGAGGACACGCCGGCCGAACCATCCCCGGTTCCGGAGGAAACCCCGGCCCCGCCACCACCCGCCATCCCGATCATCGAGCGCATCGAACCGGCGATCATCGACGGCTCCCGCAAGCCCGTCACCCTCACGCTGCACGGAAAGGGTTTCACCGCCGACAGCCGGGTCGAGGTCGTCTGGAAGGACGGACGACGGTTCCTGCCTGCCGAACGTGTCGAATGGATCGATACCCGCACCGGGCGCATCACTCTGGTCCCCGGCATCAGCGACGATACCTGGCAGGTTCGGATCCACGGCCCCGCCGATACCGTCTCCGAACCGGCCAGCTTCCGGGTACGTGCGGCAGTCACCACGCCGTCGGCCAGGGACACCGGCACACCCAAAACGCTCTGGGATCGCCAATGGATTGCGCAACAACCCGGCGATCACTTCACCCTGCAACTGCTTGCCACCCGTCAGCGCGACAACGTGTCACGATTCGTCGAACAGCATGGCCTCAAGGGTCTGGCCGTCGCTTTCGAAACCCGGCGCAACGGCCAGACCTGGTACAGCGTCATCGTCGGCAGTTATCCCGATCGGCAACAGGCGCAGCAGGCCTTCTCCCAATTGCCGGCCAGCGTGCAGAAACTGCAACCCTGGATCCGCCGCTTCGATGGCATCCAGCAGGCCATGCAGGAGACCCGCACGCGGCAGGCCACACCCCTGCCGATTCATCTGCCGCCACCGGATACCCTCAATCCGGCCGATCATCTCTCCTGGCTCTGGAGTCGTGATCCGAGCCATGTCACCCTGCAACTGATGGCCGGCCACGACGAACAGGGCATCCGCCGTTTTCTGCGCCAGCATCGTCTGCTCGGCAAGGCCGCCTGGTATCGCACCGTGCGCAACGGACGTCCCTGGTTCGTGGTCGTCTACGGCGACTATGCCGATCGTCGCGCGGCCCGCGCCGCCATCGACAAGCTGCCGCCCGCGCTTCAACATCTGAAACCCTGGCCGCGCACCTTTGGTGACATTCATGCCGAACTGAACCGGAACGGCGTCACTGAACGATGACGTGTGCGCATGATCGTTTTCGATCGCAGCGCACAAAGTTTCCATAACGGAAATTAAACGCTATACTCGAACACACCGAACACTCTCAGGGGGAATCATCCATGGCTGCAAAGAAGAAAACCGCACGTCGCAAGACCACCGCTGCTGCCAAGAAGAAAGCGGCGAAAAAGAAAGTTGCGAAGAAGAAGGTCGCCCGGAAAAAGGTCGCCAAAAAGACGGTAGCCCGCAAGACTGCCGCGGCCAAGAAAGCCGCGAAGAAGAAAGCGGCTGCCAAGAAAAAGGCCGCCGCCGCAAAACGCAAGGAACTCGAGGCCAAGCGCAAGGCGCTCATCGCCAAGTTGCGCGAAGATCTGAAAGCCTCCAAGGAGGCACTGCGTGAAGCCCGGGCCGCGGCCCAGGAAGAACTCAAGGCCGCTCGCGAAGCCGCCAAGGCCGAAATCAACACGCTCAAGGAACAGCTCAGCGTTCTGGCCAAGCGTGAACAGGCGCTGATCAAGCTTGGTGAGAAACGCGCCAAGCAAATCCTTTCCTCGGTCGAACGCTGGGAGCGCAAGCAGATCGCGGCCATCAAACGCAAGGTCGGCAAGAAGAAGCGCCGGCGCAAGGCTTCGGCCTGAGCCTAAAAAACGGCCCACACGGGCCGTTTTTTTTGGGCCGTTGCCGATAGCCGGAAACAGGCGCCCACGAAACATGCATCCGGCATTCGTCACAACTCCCCCTGCCCGTCCCCGGCGACACACAATTGAAGCCAACCCCGGCGGGCTGTATACTGCGACACCATTTTGCCCGGGCATTTTGTGCGCTCGGCCAGTCAAATCAATTATTTGCAGCCCCAGACACGGTTCGACAGACAGTGAGCACCCACAAAACCCCCCAATCCGGCCTGTATCGTCCCGAATTCGAGCGGGACAACTGCGGTTTCGGCCTGATCGCGCAGATGGACGGCAAGCCCAGCCACTGGCTGCTGGAGACGGCCATCGGCGCCCTGGCGCGTCTGACCCATCGCGGTGCCGTGGCCGCCGACGGCAAGACCGGGGACGGTTGCGGGCTGCTGCTGAAGAAGCCCGACGACTTCCTGCGCACCGTCGCCGGTGAGCTGGGCATCACCCCCGCGGCGCTGTACGCCGCCGGCATGGTATTCCTCAATCCCGACGAGTCCAAGGCCACCGCTGCCCGCCAGAAGCTGGAAGCCGAACTGAAGGCCGAGGGGCTGCACCCGGCCGGCTGGCGCAGCGTACCGATCGACAGCGAAGCCTGCGGCGAGGAGGCCCTGCGCACCCTGCCCACCATCGAGCAGATCTTCGTCGATGCCCCGGCGGAGATGGACGAGACCGCCTTCGAGCGCCACCTGTATATTGCGCGCCGGCGCACCGAGAAGGCCATCGAGCCCCACGACGACTATTTCTACATCCCCAGCCTGTCCTCGCGGGTGATCTCCTACAAGGGACTGGTGATGCCGGCGAACCTGCCGATTTTCTACCGGGATCTGGCCAACCCGGCCATGGCCTCCTCGCTGGCCGTGTTCCATCAGCGTTTCTCCACCAACACCTGGCCGCAGTGGCGCCTGGCCCAGCCGTTCCGCTATCTGGCCCACAACGGCGAGATCAACACCATCCAGGGCAACCGCAACTGGTCGGTGGCCCGCGGCCACAAGTTCGAGACGCCCGAACTGCCCATGGCCGACGTGCGGCCGCTGGTGTCCATGACCGGATCCGACTCCAACAGCCTCGACAACATGCTCGAGGCCCTGCTGGCCGGGGGCATGGACATCTTCCGCGCCATGCGCCTGCTGATCCCGCCGGCCTGGCAGAACGTGGCCGACATGGACGCCGATCTGCGCGCCTTCTACGAATACAACTCCATGCACATGGAGCCCTGGGACGGCCCCGCCGGCATCGTGCTCACCGACGGCCGCTATGCCGCCTGCTCCATGGATCGCAACGGCCTGCGCCCGGCCCGCTGGGTGATCACCAGGGATCGCCATATCACCCTGGC
>Ga0256832_1001430_pt1 | contig 16136 bp, 12 predicted proteins | sample 134614metaG_FD_190534 | JGI IMG/M metagenome (GOLD analysis project Ga0256832, IMG submission 190534) | Hydrothermal vent microbial communities from Lau Basin, Pacific Ocean - 134-614 | ecosystem: Environmental > Aquatic > Marine > Hydrothermal vents | place: Pacific Ocean: Lau Basin | collected...
TTTTTAAGAAAATAATATAAATGCTGGCTGGTAATTCCAGCCAGTTTCTAAAACTAATCTTGAAACAAATCTTTTTTCTTATATAATATTTTCAGTTTTTTTCGAAAAGGTGTTATAATAACTTTTCCAATTTTGGCGGAGTAGCCAAGTGGTAAGGCAGGGGACTGCAAATCCCTTATACGCCGGTTCGATTCCGGCCTCCGCCTCTAAATTAAAATTCATTCAAAACCTAATAAAATCAAGCTTTTCAAGAGATTTTATAGTTAAATTTTTAAATTTTTTGCACTAAAAATTAAACCTGTTATCAAGTTTATTAAACTTAAAAATGAGTTTAATAAAGTTTTGTGTGTCCCAAATATGTCCCACTTATGTCCCACTTGGTTTCAGTTAAGTTTCATTTTCTTGACTTTTTTGCAGATGTTTTATACCTTAAATATCAGGTTAAAGAGATTAATTAAACTTGAATTGAGTTTTAGTTTAAGAGAGAGGTTAAAAATGAGAAAAGAAACTGTAAGAGGAAGTGTTGATAATACATTAGTAAGACTGTACTATTTGGCAATGATTGATTATCCATCTAACTGGCTTGAAAAGAACTTTCAGTCTATCATTTCACAAATGAAAAATATAAAAAATATTGATGACTGCTACAGCATATTCTTTCCACATTTAGCAATGAACTTAAAAGATAAAAATAGAAGCGTTGAAGATTATTTAAATAGACTGCCTACAATGTCGTATCCTGATGTTGAAGGAGAGAAATTCTCTCTTTTAAAGGTGGTCAATCTCATTAATGATTTCTGGCAGAAACTTCAAGAAAAAATCAAAAAGAAGGATAAAAAGGTTATTGAAACATTAATAAAAAACAAAATAATAGACAATGAGAACTCTATACCTTTCAGTTCTGTAAAATATGCTCTTTTTCATAAGATATTCACTTTTAAATTAGTTCCTATTCAAAACTTAAAGGGAACAAACTCTCTGTTAATGCTTTATGTGGTTTATTTGATTGAAACAGGAAAGATTGGAAAATTATTCCCAGAACCTGCAGAAAAGATGAAAGAGGTTGCACTTTTTTATGCCTGCGAAAGTTCAAAAAGTGCGGTGGTTGACCTTGAAGAACTTTGGAAGCTAATTAACTACGTGATGAAAACTAAAGTTAAAACCGATTTAAACTGCGACTTTTAATCTTTTTTTAACTTCGTTTTCTAATATTTTTAAATCCGATTTTTTAATATAGTACAAAGTGCCTGATATTTTAATTTCATCTTTTATACACTCTGTACAGCATGGATCGGGGGAAACTTCAAATGTATCTTCATCAATAAGAAAGAAAGCCGAATCAATCCCGAAAGTGTTGCAAACCTCTTCAAATGTTTCCAGTAAGAATTCTAAATTTTCCATGACTGCCCCCAAATGAAGTTTTTATTTATTTTATGTGATAAATATTCACATTGTCAATAGTTTTTTTAATATTTATTTACAAAATGTTATATTATGTTAAAATATATCACATAATTAAATATCGGAGGACTGCGGTGGAGTTTACAGATAAAACTATTGAAAAGATAAGACAAATCCGTAAAGAAAAAAATATAACATCTGAAGAACTCGGGAAAAGAATCGGTAAAACAGGTTCCTACATAAGACATTTGGAAAGGGGAAAGGTTAGATTATCCCTTGAAGTTTTAGAAGACATAGCAAAAGCTCTGGATGTGAGCATTTATAAACTTTTAATAGAAAAAGATGAGATAGAAGAAATAGAAGATAATTTAGCTTACATTCCCGTTTACGGTGAAGTTCCTGCAGGAGATTTTAAATCTGGAGATTTAGAAGTTGTAGATTTGTGGCTTACGCCGACAGAAATGATAAAAGGTTATCCTAAAGAAGCCGTTGCTTGGGTTAAAGTAAAAGGCGACAGTATGAAGCCTCTTATTAAAAGCGGGGATAGGGTTCTCATAATAGATACTTTTTATACAGGTATAAAAAACGGAGATGTCCTCATTGCAGTTATAGACGGAGAATCTACTTTAAAGAAGTATTACGATAAAGGCGACTATATTGTTCTTCAGCCTTTAAATGAAGAGTATGAACCTATTGTAATTAAAAAAGAAGAGCTTGCAGAAAAACCTATTAAACTGTATAAAGTGCTTTGGAAAGCGGAAAAATTCTATTAAACACAGCATTTTTTATCTTTATACCATACAACCACGCCTGCATATCTTTGATTCTTAGAAGGCATTTCTTTTTTATATGACGGAACAGACCAGCTTTTAAGTTCATTTTTTAATTTATCTGGATGTTTAAAAAACTCCGTTATATTGTCTGGACTGCTTATATCCATTAATTTGTTTGCCAACGGATCGGTAGAGTAATATCCTGGTTTAAAACAGGGTGACTTTTGAGGATTGTAAAGCTGATATCTTATTTTACTTCCGTATTTTATCTTTTTTAGAATAGGAATGGTTTTTGAAAATAAATGGTGAAATCTGGCAATTGCCAACAGCCCTGCAGTAATCGGATCGTCATGTCTTACTATCCCCGTTCTTAGATATCCGTATCCCCAATGTCCAACACACAAGAAATCCAAATCAATTCCTTTCGGTATAGGAACACCTAAGGACAGTTTTGATAAATAGTGTGTTAAATACGGACAGGCTAATTTTCCTATCGGCAGGGAGGATTTGGAAATAGCTGTATGGACTGCATTTAAAAAAGGTGCAATGGTATATCTATCCACGGCAAAATTTTCATCATCCCAAGCATTCATAATAAATTCCGACAAGAAAAAAGGAACGTAAGAAAGGGCTGATTGGTATTCGGCTGATATGCTGTCCAAAGTAGAGCTGTCAACACCGTCAATATCTCTTATCTCATCAAATTTATCAAAAATGTCAGAACCGGGTATTAACTTCTTTGTTACCTTTCCTGTTATGGAACACAAGCAGGCTAAATCACCTGTTTCAATAGTCCCTGCAATACCTTTTACAGCATCCCCGACAACTGGAGGAAATCCTATGAAATGGTTGTAAACTTTCATATATGTTTCACTTCCCCTAACTTCACCGATGGTAAATGAGCCGTTAGGCATAAGTTTTCCGATACTTTTATCTAAAATGCTTGTTATTGGATAAGATAAGGTGTGCATAAAATCAAGGTTTGAACTGGAAGCCCCTACTTTAAATTTCGGTGCAGATTCTATAAATCCCACAGGCGACCAGAATCTAATTTTTGGAAATACTATTTTGCATGTTCCGTCAACTTCACACTTCATACAGTCGTCAAAATTTATCAAAGAGGTAAAGGCAAAAGGATTTATTGAAAAACCGCTTTCATCTGCAAAAGAAAAATGATTAATAGGCAGAGTAGCCCCTAATGATACGTAAAACATCTTTTTTAAAAATTCCCTTCTTGAACAGCCCATTTACACACCTCTGATTGTCAGTTTCTTTCCCGTTCTTCTTTTAACTTCCAAGGTTAAAGCATGAAGAACTAAATCTTTATTTTCGCCGTCTGCCACTACAACCGCCTTATTCCCAACATCAAAATCTTTCTTCCCTTTTAAAATGCTGGATACGTTCTCTTTTAAATTTTTTAGACTTTTTACCTCTTCTTCATTGGCAAACTTTTCTAAATCTTCAAGGGATACGGCATTTTTTCCTTCCGATATGTTTTGTTCTATGGCTTTTCTAAACAGTTCTTCAATTCTTCCTGCATTTATATTGGTGGTTCTTTTTAAAACTTTCACCGCTTCTTTAAACGTTTCATCTTTTATCTGAAGAATAATTCTCCAGCTGTTTCTGTTTTTAGTAGTCATTCCGCTGATTTTTACCGCTTCCTGAAAAGAGATTGTGTTTTCACCTTGAAGAAATTTATCTTTTGCAGTTTGATGAAGTTTCTGTTTAATGTTTGATAGTTCTTTTGTCCTGAAGCCGTAAAAAGATAGAAAAGATTTTACATCGGGTTCCAAGTAGTCAAAAACCTGCCCTAAAAGTTCCAAATAAATCTTTTCACCATTTACATAAACACCTTTTTCATCCAATAGTTCCACCTGATATGAGTCTGAATTACTGCTTATCTTCTTTTCCAGTTCTTCCACCTTTTGAACAAGATAAGGAATGGTTTTTGACATCATATCTTTTATGTTCTTTATCTCATTCAGTATCACACCGCTTAATTCACCGTGTTTTTTGGTTTCTTCAAATGTTTTTGCGGTTATCTCTTTAACTTCTTTTATTTCCCTGTGAATGTCGGCAATCAGATTGAGAAGGTCGTCTTTTTCGGCTTTTATCGGATATTTTTTGTATTCTGCAGAAATTTCAAAAACTATTAAATCCCTGTTGTCAGTTTTAAACTTGAAGGCGTTGTTTAAAGCCTCACTTTCATTTTCATCAAAAACAACTGCGGTTATGTAGTGAAGCTCATCTTTTGACTCGATAGATATTAAAACATTCGGAACGGTCATGTTTAAGGAAGGTTTTTTAAAAGCTATTGCCGTTAAGATAGCGGAATAGTACTTTTTTGTTTTTATTCCCCACTTCCATTTCTGATGATTTTCGAAAATGTCGGAAACGTCTATCTCTATATTTCCCTTTTTATTTTCCTGAACTGCAACGGGATTAAAATCTTCCTGATATATGTAAACATCTTTCTTAAAATCTATTTTTTCCGTTCCTTTTATTTTCACAGAACCATTCCCCTGAAAATGCCTGCGGTGTTTACTACTACCTCTATTCTTTCTTTTGCTTCTTCAAAACTTTCCGATGTTTCAGTTATTTCCTTTATATCGCTTACCGTTAAAGAAACAAAACCTTTCTTCTGGTAAAAGATTTTTGCTTCATCCGACAAAACAACAGCAACTTTCAGCTTATCTTTGCTTTCTATGAATAGAGGTTTTTTATTTTTCTTTATAAATTCTTTTAGGTTTTGAAAATCCTTTGATGAGATCATCTCATATCCCTAAAATTTCAACGCTTTCCGTTTCTTTCTCAATCGGTGAATTCTGATAAATAGGCAGAACCGATTTTTGCTTCTTTTCAAGCTTAAAATCTGCAGATACATCTTTTTTAAACTTTAATGCGTCCTGCTTTCTTGTAAATGCACCGACAACCAACTTTTCTATCGGCTTCAAATAAACAACTTTGTTTCCGCTTCTGATTATTAAATACCTCATAAAGCATATATCCTGAGATGTTATCTCCGATGTGTCTATTAAAACGTAAAATCCGTGTTCTAAACCTACCGCCTTTAAATAGTTTCTCAATTCCTGTTTGGTTTCGATTTTAAAATCCTGTTTGTAAGATTTTGAACTTTTAATTTCTTCTAAAACGCACTCTTTTATATGCGTGTAAAACTTGTCCCAGTAAGGTTTTATCGGTTCCGCAAAAGAAACGGTAGGAATGAGCATTAACAGAAATAATTTCTTTTTCATTTTACACCTCTAATATTAATTAAACTTAAAATCAAGTTTAATATAAAATAAGATAAAAAAATATAAAAATCAAGATTCAAAAGACAGTTTTTCTATGGCTTTTCTTAAATTTCCCGTTTCCCTTACTGCTTTTTCTCTTTTCAGTTTGAATACGGGATCGGTTTCGGCTATCCATCTGAATTCAGGATAAGAAGGAAGAATAAACAATCCTTTTTCAGTCTTTCCAAGCTCATTTTTAAACCTTATAAACATTTTTGAGTATTTGTATCCGTATGCTTTAGGTTTATCTATGGTTTTTAATAGCTCATAATCCCTTTCCGTGAAGTCGTCAAAAACCTCAACCGCTTCACGTGGATTTTCAAGATAAAGAATAAATATGTAAGGCAGATAGTTAAGCATTGTTTTAAAATCAACAGGTCTTTGAGTTCCAAAATCTATGGAAATTCCCCTTTTTCTGTATGTTCTGAATGCTTCATCAATGAAATCTTTTGCCATTTCATTGGCAAGGAAAAACCATCCTTCATCGATAACCACAAGCTTTGTTTTATCCCTGTATTTGAATGAGCCGTAAATTCTGTTCACATAGTCTATTATAGTCATAACGGCAATAGGGATAAGTTCCTGTTCGTTAAATCTAACTTCAAAGAATATGTTTTCTACATTCTCATCAATGTTTGTAGGCTGGTCAAAAAGATGTCCGTATTTCCCGCCCTGCTTAAAAGAGTAAAGTCTGTTTAAAAGCCTTTTCTTTATTTCACTTTCTTCAACATTATCTTGTATATATTCGTAAAGGTCTGATATTAAAAGTTCCTGATAGGGATTTTCTTTGAATCTGTTTTTGTAAAATTCATCAACCATTCTTTCTATCAATGCGGTTGTTTCGCTGTCCACTTTTTCGTCAATACCTTTATACATGAAGGATAGAATGGTATTTATGAAAACTTTTCTTGAAGCATTTACGTCAAATTTCACTTTCCATTCAAATCTTTCTGGCAGGTCGTTGAAAATATCTTTAAATCTGACTGTCTTTTCATCTAAAGAAGTTATATTTATCAGCTCTTCTTTTGATAAGGTTTCTTTTTTATTTTCAAAAATGTAGTCGTCCAATAAATTGGTTATAGCCCCTCTTTCGTTTTCATCAAAATATTTGTGCGGTGTTTTTACAGATGTATGCTCTTTTAAAAGTGAGAATATAGAAACAGTAAAGTAAGAGTAAGCCTTTCCAAGCGGATTTATTGATACAGGAACTTCCAAAGACAAAGGAACGTAATCACCATCAAAGTAGTTGCAGTAAACTGCATAAGAACCTACATCAGATTGAATTTTTTCAATAAATACGGACATATCAAACATTGTGGAAGTGTACTGCATGGTTACAGATTTACCGCCTCCCATCTGTCCCACTTTTCCAGCGTTGAATAAATCTCTATTAATTGGAATGTAAGCAGGCTCTAAAGCTTCATTAAGCATAGGAATAAAATAACCTTCTGGCTTTCCCGTAAATCGTTTAGTTACAGGAAATAAAGAGGTTAAATAATCAAGTGTTGAATATCTGATTATTCCAGCCAAATCTTTACTTTTAAGAAAATCCCAATCTGTCATTATAAAAGGCATTTCAAATTCTATATCCCCTTCAAATGCTAAATAGTAAGGTGCTTTTGATTTGATTCTCTGTGCTTCTTTTAAAACTTCTTCTTTTGAATCTCCAAATAAAAATAACGTCTGACAGAAAGATAAAATATTTGCTTCTTTTAATGTGATTTTGTTTTGAAGTTCTCTCAATTCTATTACAACTTCAGGCGGTAGATGTGTTTTTTCTGCTATTTTTACGGCAAATTCAACTTTTCTTTCCTGCTTCATTGTATCCATAGGTTCAAAATGAAGTACGTGGATAAAATCTGCAGTTATGTGGTTTAAGTAATCATTTGCAAATTTTATGACTTCTGAAGGAAGTCTGTATTGAATTAAAGCTACTGCGTATTTATTTCCTACTTTAAATCCATATTCCCATTCTTCAAGTGTTTCTCCGAAAGGATAGTCAGGTGTTCCGTTGAAGAAATAAGCAAGTTCTTTAGTCAGTTCCATACTGTCAACGGGATTCATTAAAGGTGTATCCGTATTTACCAGTTCTCCGAATAAAGCCCTTTCATCTATCCAATCAGGATAAACAAAAAATCTTTCTCTGTGTCTTATATTCCAAGTGCTGTTTATATATTTTTCCATTTTTCTGAGGAATTCATTTTTGATAGGCGATTTTAAATGCGGATAATTCAAATATCCTTTTTTTCCAATGGTTATAATCTTGTAAGGACTAATAGGTATCTTTTCTAAAGATTTTTTTAAGGTTATGTGTAAATCCGTTAGTTCCTCATAAGTCATATTATCGGTATTTCTTGCGATTATCTTTCCAACTTTTGAATTATCAGGAAAGCGTATAACAGGGTCTAACTTAAATAGATTTTTTAGTTTTTTGTCTTCGGATAAATATAACATATTAAACCTCTTTTTAAGTTTAATATATTATACATAAATTTAGTAATTTATTTAATGAAGTATACAAAAATTAATGAAGTATACAAAAAATTTGAAAGAAATAGTTGGGATGAGATAAAATCATTATCATAAAAAAATATAAGTGGAGGAGAAGAGGGATGGATACTCATTCGTCAAATGTCATTATCATTGATTTAAATCAACGAAAAACTTTTCTTTCTAAAGAAAATTATTATTCGTTTTTTGCTCCATGGCTATTTGAAGAGCTGAAATATCACATAAATGAAAGAATAAATGAACTTGATTCTTTTGTAAAAATGAAAAAAACTAACTTAGGAGATGATTTTAAGTATTTAAAAAAATATGATTCTATAGTTGTAGAGGGACTAAGAGGTTCAGGGAAAACTACTTTTTTAGAGATGTTAGATAAATTTATAGAGAATGAGAAACTGCCGGTTAAAGCTGTATCCTTAATAGATACAAATGAAATATTATCTAAACAAAGTATCATTTTAGTTTTATTAAAAAAATTTGAACAAATAATAAAAGAAATTGAAGATAGATTAATAAATATGGGCTCTTTTGATGAAAAACTATCCAAAATAAATGCTTTAAAGAATGAACTTTTAAATATCCAAGAGATTATTGAAAATTCTTTAATTGATATAAAAAATTATCATCCCGGAGTTGAAAGAAGTAAGTATTTTGATGACTTGGCTGAAAGAATAGAGCTTGGAAAAAAAATACATTACTTTTCTGAACAGATATGTGAACTTTTAAATATTAAGAGTATTTTAGTCCCTATAGATGATCTTGATATGGATTTTAAAGTTTATGAAAATGTTTTAGATGAAATAAGAATGTATATGACAACACCATATATCATCCCCATTGTTGCTTTTGACGTAAATCAAATTTATCTTCTCTTAAAAAAGAAATATTATGACGTTTTCAATTTACATCTATTAGAAGATGATATGAAGATTCAAAAAAAACCTGAATTTGCTTTTCTCCGCAAATTAACTTCTGAATATATACAAAAAATATTCCCTCCTTCCAGAAAGATAACTATTCCGGACATGCTTGATTTATATAGAAAATATTTGAATAATAAATCTTTCAATATCTTCTTTAGATATGAAATTCAAATTGACAAGCAGAAAGAAATTTTTGAGATAGAATACAAAGATTTGTTGCAAGCTTTTATGAATGTAGTTTATGGCTATGGTGGAGAAGATATAGAAAATCCGGAAGATTATCATATTGTAAATTATCTTAAAGGTAAAACTTTAAGAAGTATAATAGATGATTTTAAAGCATTTCTCCAAGGATTAAAAAGCTTAAAAGGGGAAGACAAATACTATAGATATTTTTCATATTCAACAGAAGAACTCAAAAAAAGGTTTAGACCTTATAATAAAGAAAGTTTTTCTAATAAATATGATGCTACCAATTGGTTTTGGGAAAATTACATAGAAAGTGTTAATACAGAAATTGATTTATTTAACTTGTATAAAAATAGCCTAATTAAGGATAGCTCTTCTTTGGGTAAACCTTATATAAGAATAGATGAGATAGAAAAAACTATTATAGTAAATCCAATGGATGCGTCTGGAGAAGATAGGAAAGAGAAAACTTATGTAAGATTATTTTTGCAGGACTTTTTTGTATCGGAAATTGATATAGGTTTTAAGAAAAATGAGGAGAATAATAAACCGTATGTTATAGTTAATAAATTAATTGATATCGCTGGCTATTTTGAGTTGTCTCTTCGCACAGTCTTTCCTGCTACTTTCTTTGAAGAGTTAGTTAATACCAATAAAATAGATATTGCAAGTTTTCCAGTAGAAAATTTATCAGCTTTTGCACGAGACGATAATAAAAATAATTTGGAAGAATCTTTACAAAATATATCAACATGGACTTATCTACATGGATTTGCCCAAAACGAAACTCTTCAAAATAGAAAATTTCTATCAAGGGAAATAAATGTAGGAGAAACAAGTATTTATAAAAAACATAAAAAATTTTATACTGAATACTATGATATTTATTATTCGGGAGAAATTAAGTTTTTAATATCACCTTTTAAATATTTATACTATGTATATGAACAATTAAATAAAAGTAATGTAAAAATATCTTCTAAAAATTCTTCACTTGGTATAGTTTCTATAATAGAATTTTGCAAAAATTTAGGTATAAATTTTACAATGATTTTTACAAATCCTAACGACAAAAATAGTATTTTTGAAGAGAAGAGAGTTTGTGGATTTTCTGATGAAACTTCAAAAAAATATATAAACTATCAAGGAAACTTACAGTTCATGGCTTTCATTATTTCAACTGTATTTTATCACCTGTTATTAAATATTGTGAACAACATGAATTATTTATTTAAAAAAGAAAATTTAAAAAATCAAGACGATAAGAAAAAGAAAAAAGTAAATCAAGATAATGAGAAAAATATGATAGATGAATTTATTATTCATAAAAATCTATATAAATTGATGCTTTCTGGTAGGACTATTTCGTGCGTTTATAAATTAACAAGTAGTTTATTTATAGACTTATTGGATAAATTGTTGGAAAAAATGAGAGATTTAACTATAATGAATTTTTTAGATTTCATAATAAAAGAAATTTTAGAATATCATAAAAAAGATCGAGAAAAATCTTATGAATTTTTACATGTTTATATGTTAGATAAGTTAATCAAATATAGACAAGATATATTTGATTCTTCTCCTAACTTAAGGAAATACAGACTGCTAAATTCTTTTTTATTTTTTTATATAAGAAATAATGTAAATGTTCAGCAGAGAAATAAAAATTTGTTGAAATCTATTATTATTTTTTCAACAAAAAAATATAAACAAATTGCATCTTTTACTACTTTAACTGAATTTTTCCTTGATGTAGTAGTTGGTCCTAAATATAATGTATGTGAAATTCTCAATAATAATGAACAAGAAGAGTTGGTAGATAGCATGTGGAAGGGATTAATATACGATTTTTATAAGTATGAGTTTTTAGAATTTCTAAAGGAAAAAGAAAATATAAAGATTTTAAAGGACACTTCTTTGTATAAAGGTAAAAAGTTAGCAGGGTATATATTCTTCTTAATTGATAGTACTAATGTTGGAACTATTGATGAAAAAATTTTTAAAGATATTGATAAGAGAAAAAGAAAATTATATGAATCATTATATGAATTTTTCTTTAAAGATTTAATAGGTACGCATGGAAGTGAAAAATATAAAAATATAGTTCTTGATTATATTTCCAATCAAATCAAAACTACTAATAATAAACAGAAAGAAAACTATTGCGATTTTATAAAAAATAAACTTGAAATTTTTATAAATAATAAACCTAAAGATAAACTTACATATATTGATATAACTAAATTAAATAAAAATGAGATAGGTTATAGAACTGTTGGAAAGTATAAAATTTTCTTATCTAAACTTGATGAAGTTTTAGATTTTGTTGATTATGTAATAAGAAAATTAGAAACAGAAAGTAAATAAAATGCAAATTAATTACAAAAAAAATTTAATAAAGCTAATAGTTTCAGCTTTTACTAATGAAAGAAGTATTGATGAAATCATAAAAAAACCAGAAGATGATATTGACATTATTAGATATATAAAAGATGAATTTTTATACAGATATCCAAGTGATAATTACATTTTGTCTGAATACGATTTTTACAAAAATATATTTTCCTCAAATAATGTTTTTTCAATATTAGAAAGATTTTCTAACATATTTTTCAGCTTCAAAAATGGAAAGTTTAGGTTAAAGGAAGATATTTATAATGAGTTCCACTTTTTATCTTCCTCTATTGATGAATATTTACTAATTATGCCGGACTTACTTTCATTTATTAAAGAAAATGAATTTTTTTTAGATTTTTTTACAGATAAAATTGAGCAATTTTTTCCTCAAATTTTTCTTTCTGAAGATATAATTCCATTTTTGAAAAAAGATTTAAATACCATCCCTGATATGCATGTTCATTTAGGTGGAAGTTTAAGATTTGAGTATAGGTTAAACTTTTTATTGAAAAATCCTATAGAGGGCTCTAAAAAAATAAGGGAATTAAAAGATAAAGACTTTCCTGAAAGCATAATTTTAAAAAAAATGTGCAATAAAAATTTATATGAAATATTTCTTTTACTGGTTTTAACAGAAAGGGCTTTAATCTTTACAAAAGATAAAGAGGATAAAGAAGAAAAAGAGAATAAAAATATAAGTGAATTTTATAAAGTTTTAAAAATTTATAACTCTGACAAAAATTTATTCTATATAGAAGCAATAAAGTTAATAAAGAAAACAGAAAACTACAATATTAGAAATAAAAATTTTTATATAAAAAATTTAAATCAGTTTGATTATTTATCTAAAAGGTTATTATTGGAAACTAAAAAACATTTTCATTTAGAAAATGAGAAAACGGATATTTTCTTTGCAGATAAGCTGTTATTGCTGTTTTCAATACATACTTTTAAGGAAGCAGAAAAGATTGAAAATATATTTTTAAGAAAATTTTTAAGAAATATAGCGTGGCTGTATATCAATCTAAAAAATTTATTTAAAAGTATATATATACAACAGGCAGAAAGAGAGGGTTTAGGATTTTTCTCAACATATTCCAAAAGCAAATTTAGAAGAGACAAAGTTAAAAAAGAAAAAGAATTAATAGTAAATTCACTAATAAAGCCTACCACATCTTATCCTTTTATCAATCTACTAATAGAAGGAAGAATAACCCCTTTTTATAATAAAGATTTACCTAAAAAATTTAATCAAAAGATGTTAGAGGATGATATTTTAGAGTATAAAGAGATATTTGAAAAATATAAAAAAGATTTGGATAATTTTAAAATCTTATTCCATTTTATTAAAGAACCGGAAAAAGAAAATAAAAATGAAATTTGGCAAAATACAAAAGAAAAAATCAAAAATCAAGCTTTTAACGTTATTAATCTAATAGAAAGCAATTCTGAATTTTCTAATCTTATAAAAGGATTTGATGTTGCAGGAAAAGAATACAATACACCACCTGAAGTATTTGCTCCCCTTTTTAGATTTTTAAAAAATTATCAAACATTTTTAAATACATCTTTTTCTTACACCTATCACGTAGGAGAAGACTTTCCATCACTTATCACGGGTTTACGCAGAGTATTTGAAGCCATCTTTTTCCTTGATATAAGGAAAGATGACAGGCTGTCGCATTTATTGGCAGTAGGAATAGAACCAAAACTTGTAGAAAATAATGAATTTATAGAAAATCCTATGGATGTATTAGATAATCTCGTATTTATTTACTATATATTAAGTAAATATAGACCTAAATTGGCATCTTTAAGACTTAAAGATATCTATATAGAAAAATTAATAGAAACAATAAAATTAATTTCAAACTATTCATCCTACATATACGGAGATTCATCTTACAATCCGGATACTCTTGTAAAAGGATGGTTTTTAAGAAGAAACTGCATTTTTGAGCTTGAAAAAATCAAAAAAAGAATTGATAAACTACTCTCTAAAAAAATTCAAAAGAGAATTTTTGAGAAAAAAAGCAGTAAAAATTTTGAATCTACAAAAAACAACACATATTTTTTCATAAAAACAATACTATCTAATGAAAAAACCTTACAAAACGAGATTATTAACATAGGAAGATATAGAGACATAAAAGACATTTTATTTTTAAAAAATGCAATTCCTGATTTTTTTGATAAAGATTATATAGATGAAGAAGAATTTTTCATTTTCAGCAATATACCAAGTGAGTCTTATCAAATATTTTATGAGTATAGAAAAAATTATAGAAAAACATCTCCTAAAAATATTAAATATGTAGATGCCGTTAGAAAATTAATAACTAATGATTTATTACTGCTTATACAGGACATTCTTTTAGAAGAGTATATTGCTAAAAGAGGAATAATTGTAGAAGTTCTTCCTACATCTAATATTCTAATAAGGCAATTAAATTCAATAGAGGAACATCCTGTTTTTAGATTTCAACCTTTAGATAATTCGGTTGATACTCATAACATAGGCGTAAGAAAATCCAAAATTAATGTAATGTTAGGCTCTGATGATCCCGGCATACAAAACACTCATATACTAAATGAAATAGCTATAATTTATAACTATATAAAAAATAAGAAAGATTCCATAACTGCAGAAAACTACTTAAAAAGAATTATAAGTCAAAATCAAAAAATATTTACTTTGTAAGGAAATGAATATAAAGTTTCGTATTACGGGAAATAAATCTAAAAGTGATATCTTTTCTAAAAAATTTATGAATTTTTAAAATCAGAAAAGAAATTAGTAAAAATATTATAATAAATAGAAAGAAAAATGAGTAGAAAAGCTCTCTAAAATAGATAAAAAATTGAACAATATGTGCAATATAAACAAAAGGGATAGTAAATATCAGATTTATTCCTAAAAAGGCTCTATAATCTATCTCATTATGGTATTTCTTTATAAAATTATTATTTTTCACAAAATTTAATAAAATCAAATATAAGATATAATCATTATTTTCAAATCCTTTTAATTCTCCAGAAAAATCTAAATTTTTTAATTTTTTTACCGCTTTTTCTCTTATCTTTTTATAAAATTCTATAAAATCGTCTTTAGTGTCTATAATTTTTAAATAGTCATCTTTGATTTTATCAAAAAAACATATTTGTCTGAAAATATATACTAAAATTCCCCATGTAATAAAAAAAGATATTGCCACAAACCATTTTAATTTAGTATTAATATCCCAACTAACCAATTTAAACGTAAAAGCTATTTCTAAAAATAAAGAATTGATAGATACTGTTGTTGTTAAAGAGAAAAAATAGAAAAAATTAAAGAAAAACATAAATCAAAAAACACGAATACTGCAATAACTGTAATACTTTTATTTATAAGTTCAGTAGGGAAATTTTCTATTTTCATTCTAATTAGCTTTTTATTTTTTTAAAAAATTATACACTTTTCACAATGCCTTTTCCTCTACTTTCTTTATAAACACCCTAACACCATACTCTCTTGCAATTGGTTCGTATTTTTTAGTTAATTCCCACACTTTATTTTCGTTTACCTGTATTCCATTTACATATAAAACATTTGCCACTATATTTGCTAAATCATCTATGCTTAGGGATTTGAAAGGAACTACTTTGTCTATCCTTGCTACAAATTCAGATGGAAAATGCGTTGTTTCTAAATCAGATGTAAATCTTCTTAAATCTTCATCTACAATATAATCCCCGACTATTCTTGACGCTTCTTCTAACTTCCCAGATAAAACATCTCTGATTAACATCTCTTTTTTAACTTCATCAAATACTTTTTGGTTTATTTCGTTTATGGTGTTTTGATAAAGATTAGAAGTAAAAACAATTACTGACTGATTAAGAAAAACTCTTTTTCCCGTTGAAACTTCCTGTATTTCCCCTTCATCTATCAGACTCATAAAGGTTTTATAAATTGAAGGATGTCCTTTTTCTATTTCATCAAAAAGGATAACTGCTTTCGGATTCTGCATTAAAGGTCTTGTTAATGCCCCGCCTTCTTCACTTCCAATATATCCTTTCGGTGAACCTGTTAATGTTGAAGCCGTATTCATATCGCTGAAATTTCCCATATCAAACCTTAAAAACTGGTGTCCGTATTTATCCCAGAACCATTCTGCTAATGCTTTTGCAGTTTCGGTTTTACCGACTCCTGTTTGACCTACAAATAAGAATGTTCCTAAAACTCTTGGAACAACACCTTTTCTTTCTGCTTTTTTGATGTTTACTTTTATCTGTTTTGTTATTTCATCTACCGCTTCATCCTGTCCGAATATTCTAAGCTTCAGCCACTCTTTTAACGGCACTTCATCTGCATAAATTAGGTTTTTATCTCTCTTTTTTTCTTTCATCTGTTTCTTTTTGATTCTGATAAATCCTGCTGACAGCATAAATTTATAAAAAATAGAACCGAAAAAAGAAGCCATAGCTACGAACAGAAGAAAAACTGCTAAATCCGTTCCTGCCGTTAGATGTAGTGAAAAAATAGAAGCAAATGCTACAACATCTGCGGTAACGAAATATTTAAATAAATGTTCTTTAAAAAACAGCCATGAAGAACCTACATATAATCCCGATAATAAAAGAAAAGTAAGCTCTATTCCTTTACCTAT
>Ga0256832_1001431_pt1 | contig 16112 bp, 17 predicted proteins | sample 134614metaG_FD_190534 | JGI IMG/M metagenome (GOLD analysis project Ga0256832, IMG submission 190534) | Hydrothermal vent microbial communities from Lau Basin, Pacific Ocean - 134-614 | ecosystem: Environmental > Aquatic > Marine > Hydrothermal vents | place: Pacific Ocean: Lau Basin | collected...
TCCACGTTGATGGCGTCGGGCGCCTGGATCAGGGCCATGTAGAGCGCGATGAGCATGGCGATGAGGGCCACAAAATTCAGGATTTGCAATAAACGGCGAGATAAACTCATAGGCGTGACCTCTGCTATGAAAATAAAGTAATCAGTGATCAGTTATCAGTAATCAGTGGAAATCTGCGAAGCATCTGCGAAAATCTGCGTTCTCATTTTCATCGGTATCGGCGCGCTGCCCGGCATCTCCGGCTTCCCGCGCTGACACAGCCTCATGATGCTTCGCTTTCTACTCTTCAACCACATAATCAAAAGTGAGGTAGGCGACGACGATGTAAAGGATATCGAAAAAGATGATGAGATTGAACCACTTCATCATGTCCGCGAGGGCGTCGCCTTCCATGAAGCCGATGGTGGCCCGAATGCCCGCCATCAGCACGGGCAGCATCACGGGGAAGAGGAGGACAGGCAGGAGGATTTCCCGGGTGCGGGTGTTCACGGCCAGGCCCGAAAAAATCGTGCCCACCGCGGCGAAACCCAGGGTGCCCAGAAAGAGGAGCAGGATCAGGGGCAGGGAGATGAAGTTCGTGTTGAAAAAGATAACCATCAAGGGCAGGAGAAAGGCCTCCACCACGAGGATGAAGATGAGGCTGGCCAGCATCTTGCCAAAGTAGATGGCGCTGCGGTCGACGGGCGCCAGCAGCAGCCCGGCGATGCTGCCTCGATCCTTTTCGCTGATGAACGCCCGGCCCAGGCCCAGCACGCCCGAGAAGGTGATAGTCACCCACAGCACGCCGGGAATGACCACGGTCTTGTCGGGCACGCGCAGTTCGAAGGCGAAGTTGAAGATCATCACCGCCAGCACGGCGAAGACGGCCATGCTGGTGAAAATGTCCTTGCTGCGCAATTCGATGCGCAGATCCTTCCACAAAACCGCCCAAACGACGCTGAGATAACGCTTCATGTCACCGCCCCCTCGCCCACGTATTGGTCGTAAAGGGGGCGCAACTGGTCGTAAGCGATGTCGGATGCGGGCGCATCGAAGACGATAAGCCCCCCCACCAGCATCACCACCCGGTCCGCCAGCTCCAGCCCGCGCTCCAGATGGTGGGTTGTCATGATGATGGTGCGCTCGCTGCCGCCGATCTCCCGCAGCAGGTCGGTCATCATCTCCGCGGCCTGGGGGTCCAGCCCCGTGTCGGGCTCGTCCAGCAGGAGGATGGGCGGGTTGTGCAGCAGCGCCCGGGCGATGGCCATGCGCTGCACCATGCCGCGGGAGAAGGTGCGCACCAGGTCGTGGCGGCGATGCCACAGTCCCACCCGCTCCAGCAGCTCCCGGATGCGGTCGTGGGGCGCGTCCAGGTCGTAGAGTCGGGCGTAAAAGCGCAGGTTTTCGTAGGCGGTGAGGTCATCGTAAAGCAAAGGCGCATGGCTGACCAGGCCCAGGTATTGGCGGATGCCCTCGGGATTGTTCTTGATGTCCACGCCCGAAACGCGCACTGTGCCCGAGGTGGGCTTGCTCAGGGTGGAGAGGATGCGCAGGAAGGTGGTCTTGCCCGCGCCGTTGGGGCCGAACATGACCACGGAGCTGCCCGCTTCGATGCTCATGTCGATGCCCTTGAGCACGCGGTGACGTCCAAACGCCTTACGAAGATGGACGACTTCAATCAGCGGCGTTGTCATCCCTGGATTCCTCGGTCTCTTCCTCAGTCGCGATGTCTGGGGTGACGGGCGTTTCGGGCGTCTCCTCTTCGGGATGGATCTTCGGGGTTTGATCCAGCATGTTGACGCTCTCCCCCTCGCCCATTTCTTCCCGCTCCTGGCGCAGCAGGGCGATGAGTTGCAGCTTGAGCAGATTGCGCTGCTCGTCGTACTGACCGCGCGGGATCTCGCCCGCCTCGAACGCGTCATCCAAAGCCGCGATCTGAATCGCCAGCGATCTCTTCTGCTCCTCGCGCAGGGCCGGGGCCGCGGCCAGCGTCTGCTTGTGCTTTCGCCAACCGATGACAACGCTCAAACCCAGTACAAGCACGCCCAATCCAGCCAAAATCCAGGGGAACGCGGGGAAGCCGGAGATGCCGGGCGGCGCGCCCCGGTCGATGACCTGCTGAGGCTCGCCCGCAGCGTTCTGGGTCACCGTCTCTTCGGTGATGCCGCTGATGACCGCCTTGGGCTCTGCGCCCGCGGGCAGGTCGAGGATGGTGTAATTCAGGAAATCGCCCCCTTCGGTGGGGATGGGATCATCCTCCTGCCAGTCGGGCGCATCCACCGTGATGCCGATGTCGGGCGCGAGCAGGTTCAACATGCGGGTGTAATAAAGCAACGGGTGCGAGACGACGACCTGACCATCCACCACGGGCAGGGAATAGCGCAGGAAAATCTGGATCGTGCCCGGCGGCAAGGGCTGCGTGTCGATGACCGTCGTGCCGTCGATCTGAAAACGGCCTTCGACGTTTTGTCCATCCACATTGATGTTGATGGCGTCCGCCGGCAGTGGAATCTCCAGCACCCGCGGCGCGGCGTTGGGGTCCGGCCTCTCGCCCGCATACACCCGGTCCGCCGCATTGGCGAAAACGTACACTTCGCCCACGTCCACGAAGCCGGGCGTGGTGAGATCGATGAGCCAGTGTGCGCGCTCGATGCTCACCGAATCCTTCGTGGCTCCGGGATCGTACACCGAAACGGTAAGGTCGAGCATGTCAGCGTCGGGCGCAAATTGCCCCGGTTCGCTGTGATAAGTCAGGTCTTGATACGAGGTTTCGGCGATATACGTCCAGGTGGGATTTGTAGGAAGCCCGGTGAACTGCACCCGGCCATCCCCATCCGTCTCTCCCTCGCGCATATCGGCAAACTGATCCTGTTCGAAGATATACAATCGTACGGGATGGTTCGGCAGGATATCGCCCGTGGTGCCGTTCTTGACCAGGATGCTGACGTCACCCGAGCCTTCCACCACGACCTCGGTCTGGTCGAAACCCAGGCTGAAGCGGCGCACCGCGTTCGCCAGCAAAGGCAGGTCACTTTCCCCCACATCCGGGACGTCGGGATGCGCTTCACTGGTCATGGCGGCGATGATGTCATCATCCGTCGCGGACAGCCATTGAGGATTGCGCAAGTCGGGCGTTCCTTCTTCCACGCCCGCGCCGCTGGAGCCGTGACAGGAGGCGCAATTCTGTTCGTAAAGCTGTTGGGATTGGGCGATCTGGTCGGGGGTAAGATGCAAAGACCAAATGTAGGCGACCGCGTCCCAGCGGTCCGCCTCGCTCAACTCGTTGCCCCAGGGCGGCATCATCTTGTCCATGCGCCCGTTGGTGATGACATCGAAAAGCTCTTGGGGCGTTTTGCCATCGGCGTAATCGGGCGCGGTGAAATCGGGCAGGGTGTCGGGCAACTGGTCGGCCAGGGCGCTGTTGCCATCGCCCTTTTCGCCATGACAGGATGCACAGCGCTGCAGGAAAATAGTTTCACCCCGATAGGCTTTCCCTACGGGCTCATGCCCCCCGCCATCCTGTGCAAACGCCTTGCCTTCCAGTTGATTCATCCCCACCCCCAAACCGAGCGCCAGCACGAAGAGAAGGATTGAAATCCGAAGAAATGATCGCGTCATTGAAATCCGCATTGGAGAAATGAATGTGGACGCGGCCGCCTGAAGCTCAGACGACCGCGTAAGATGGACAAAAAAGGCGGAGCCACGTTGATTGTGGATGGATGATCACTGGCCTTCGGGGAGCGCCTCGAATTGGGTGACCTCGGGCGCTTCCTCATACCGTGAAGGGCATTTCAGAAGCAGATTGTCGGCCTGGAATGTGCCATCCGGCCCGATTTCGCCTTCGACAATGGCCTCGGTAGCTCGACTGAAATTGCTGGGACGGCTGCCATGGAAGCTGACCAGCACTTCCTGACCGGTCTGATCGGTCATCGCGAAACGAAGCATGAGGTTGGCGGCGTCCCAATCCTCGCTGCCCTGAACGATCGCGCCCGAGACGCGAATTTTCTTCCCTATATAAGCCTGAGGGTTTTGGTTCAATTCGTCCAGGGGGATGTAGTATGCGCCGGTATTCTTGATAGCACCATAGCCCAGATAGGCAATGGCCAGCACAATCAGAATGCCCCCGATGATGAACTTCAGTTTCTTGTTGGGATTCTTGGCCGCAATCTTGGGTTGCGAAACGACGTTTTCAGTCATACATAAAACTCCGGTTGACGCCACCAACAGGGCCGGCGGCGGGATAATGTCGGATAAAGCATGGTTATTATAACATGCCAGGGCGACGAAAAATAATCCTACGATGAATTGGACGTTAGAATTCGATGAGAATCGGTAAGCAAGCGCCCATTTTGCCCTCCAGTCCCCGCCAAATCCCTCAATTCTCATCCCCGCTCGCCTCATCCTCGATTTCCTCCTCGTCCAGGCCCAGGTGGCGTTCCTCGATGATGTGCACGGCCCGCGGGGCCAGGGCCCGTTTCACAAGCACTTTCACCTCGGCCAATGGCCCGAACTGCATGCCGTACACGCTGCCCACTGACTCGCCGCTGGTGATAGCGGGAATGCCCTCGCTGTCCAACAGGGCCATCACCAGCGCCGCCTCGATCTCATTAGCCGCGCGATAGACCACGACCAGTCGATTTTTATCATCGCCGAACGCGGCGCGACTCACGGCTTTGGCCCGGGCCGTGCGAAAAAGTCCTCGCATCCAGGAAAGAGACAGGCTACTCATGCTTCTATTATAGCATACCCGGGCAATGGACTATTCTCCATCCCTGGTTTTTCAACGGGTGTGTCCCATTTTTTGGCAAGACCTCCGGAAGGTGGCGCCAAACGCTTCATTTTGACCAAAACTCTGCCGCCACCTCCCGGAGGTCGTCTGCGTCGCCAAATTTCTGGGACGCACCCTTTTCAACCGGCACTGCTTTGACAGGAAGGGGCGAGCTGGATATAATAAGAAAAACGCGGCCCGCTAGCTCAACTGGCAGAGCAGCTGACTCTTAATCAGCGGGTTCGGGGTTCGAGTCCCTGGCGGGTCACCAGAAAGCCCTCGGAGGCGCCTCCGGGGGCTTTTTCTTTTGGGTGTGTCCTTTTTCGGTTGAGGAGTCTCACCGCAGTACTCGCCGACTGAAGTCGGACTCTTCTGGCCTACGGCCGGTGGACGGCCTCCGCCGTCCAGTTTTCCGGTCGACGAAGGTCGACCATCGGCGCCATCGCATCCTCCTGCCTTATCTCTTCTCCCGCCCGTCTCGAAGCGGGGGAGGAAGCAAAGGAGGGGGCTTGCGCCTAAAGGGCCTGAGTTCACTCGGAAAATGTCTGCCAATAATCTGGGACGCACTCCTGTTCCGGGCTGATGCTCCTCCGCGGCCCGAAGCCGGGGATGGGCCAGGGGATCACGTAGAAGTCGCCCTGGTGCAGCCAGACCACCAGCGACAGACCCCCCAGGGCCGCGTGTTCGTCCAGGGCCTCGCGCTGATGCGGCTGGAAGTCGCTCCAGCGCAGGTTGCGATCCCGTTCCTTGACTTCCACCAGCACGCTGCGCCCGCCAGGGGCCACGGCGCGAATGTCCCCGCTCACCTTTTCCAGGGGATAGGCCCGGATAATGCGGCCATGCCGGTCACGCACCACCCGCCAGCCGGTCTGGATGGGCTCTACCATGCGGAAGCCCAACGCGCGAAGCTGCGCGGCCGCGGCTTCCTCGCTGCTGTACCCGGCCTTGCGGTTGCGGCGGTTGGTGATACTTCGATAGGGAAGACTTACGGCCATAGAAATAGTTTCACTGTTGTTGAGAAGGGGATTGATTTTGGGCCGCAAAACGTTCTTCGTAAGTCTCCAAGATAAACAAGCCAATGGTGGTTAATGCATTTACTGCTAGTCTGGCATGCCTGCTCTCAAGCCGATATTGCTTGCCACTGGTTCCTTTTCCATGGCAGCTACTATATTTCGTTCTCATGGCTCCTAATCCAGCGCCTACATTGATCAAACCTCCTAGGACCCTTTTAATGTCTTCATCAGCGTATCCATTAGGTGATAACTTCATTTTTTGAAAAACTGCTTTTTGAAGTGACTGAACGTCTTGTTTGGATGGATACGACTCCCCAAAAGCGTCAAGGATCGCTTTGTAAATGCTTTCAAGTGTTGTACAAGCCAGACAGATTGCATTGTCAGGGCGAGTTTCTATGTCTGCAAGGGCCTGTTCAAAATCCCTTTTTGCAAAATAATAAGCGCTTCCATCCAACAAAGTCTGAAGGGTATAGACAGATTTAATTGTCCCCCTGTATGGAATTTCCAAACCCAAATCATCCGCTATGCGGAGAATAGTTGAGTTATCCGCATCTTGCAAAAGCTCTTCCACGTAAACACGTTTACTGTCAACTCGTGAGGCTTTTCCTTGAATTTTGTAATTGGCAAGAAATTGATTTATCTGTCTTGTAGTCATTTCCTGCTGAAGCTTCAATGCAATTTCATGAACTAAGTTCATTCTTTGATATCCATCCAGTATCATAAATTCCCTCCTTCATGTGAGACCGTTCACCGCCCGCAGCAGGTCCTCCCGGCTGGGGCGGGTGTAAATGGCCAGGGTGTTCAGGCTCTCATGGCCCATGTGCGCGGCCACTACGGTCAGGGGCTCGCCCGCGTCGATGAGGTTCTTGGCGAAGGTGTGGCGCAGGGTGTGAGGCGTCAGACTCTCAATGCCCGCCAGCCGCCCGTACTTGGTCACGATGCGGTAGATGCCCGGCCCCGACAGGGGCCCTCGCTGGCCCAGAAAGAGGTGCGGATCATCGGCATAGGGATGCCGTTCACGAGCTTCCAGCCATGCGGCCAGGGCCTTGCGCGCGTCCAGCGACAGAGGCACTTCCCGCGCCTTGCCCCCCTTGCCGTAGCGCACCTGCACCCAGCCGCTGCAGGCGTTGAGGGTCACGTCGTCCAGGCCCAGGCGGATGATCGCCATGCGCCCGCACCCGGTCTTTCTTGCCGTATTCCCGCACGGCCCGCAGCAGGCGGCGCTGCTCCTTCTCGGTCAGCCATTTGGGCGCGGCCTGCTTCTGCGCCTTCACGCCCACCCGCAGGCCCTCGAATGGACTTTCGTCGATCAACCCCTTGCGCACGGCCCATTTGTAGAAGCGGCGCATGGCGTTGAGGCGGCGGTTGATGGTAGCGGGCTTCAGGCCCTGGCGCACCATGGTGCCCTGGTAGTCGCGGATGTCCCGCGGATCCGCGGCGGTCAGGGCCTGGCCGCCTGTGGTCTGGTCATACCATTTTGCCCAGGCCCGCAGGTCGGCGCCGTAAGCGCGCACCATGTTAGGACTCACGCCCTCGGCTTCTAAGTCGTTGAAGAAGGTGGGAATAGGGTCGGGTATGGCTACGGTTCCACGCGAGTTATCTGGGGAAAGCGGTCGAAGTCCCGGTCGTAGCTGATGATTTCGTCGATGCCCATTTGCTCCATGTGGGCCACAGCCAGGGCGTCTTCAAAATCCACGTTATGGCTTTCATACAGTTCCAGCGCCCGCAACACCACCGATCGCTTGGGCAACCGCAGGCCGGGCAAGGTGAGCAAAGGCATCAGCCGATTGCGTACATCCTGGCGTGAAAGATTGTATAAACGCGGGGAAGAAAGCACATAGACGATCTCGGCGATGATGGTTTCGGTTGTAAACAGCGTCACCTCGCCCCTCTCCGCTTGCTGGAAGAGTAACAGACACGCCTGCGCTTTCTCAGGATCATCTCGGGTAAGATAACGCAGGAAAATGTTGGCGTCCACGAATTGCATTGCCTTACTCCTCATCCATCTCGTCTAAGACTTTCTCGGCGTGCTCTTCCCATGCGGCTTGGCCCTGGGCCTCGAAATCCTCGGGACGGTTCAGAGGCGGCACTGAGCCAAAGGCTTCTTCCAGACTCATAGGCGCACGGTCCAGTTCGACCCGGTCCTCGCGGATGCGAAAGACGATGGTCTCACCGGGCTTGACGCCCAACTTGCGGCGCACATCAGCGGGCACAGTGACCTGCCCCTTGCTGGTGATACGACGGATGTGTTCCTTGAGCATGATATTGTCCTTCCTCTTGAAAAGTGCAAGGAAATTATTTGAGGTAATTCTATCATGATTCACATTTCCTTTCAACTCAAACGTCTGCCACCTCTCGTCACTTTGAAGTTCTTTTATTATGTTATCTTGTGAGTTTTTCGGGCCTTAGTACAGCTTTTCGTAAATAAGTTCCGAGTTTTGGTATACTTGGGCAAGGAGGTGAACAATGCGAGGTCCCAAGCCTAAGTATCCAATACAATTAACAATTGAAGAAGAGCAAGCGCTTCAACGGTTGGTGCGAGCCCGAACCACCCCCCAAGGCAAGGTGCGGCGAGCTCGTATTATCCTTTTAGCGAATGCGCATCCAGAGGTAACTACTAACGTACTCGATTTCAGGCCTCGAAAAGCCACGAAGGCTCGAAGTTTTTCGAAGACACGAAGGAAAAATCAAGGAAAAACTTCGTGCCTTCGTTTTTCTTCGTATCTTCGTGGCAAAAAGCGGTGGCGAGACCTTAGTAGTTACGGTGATTCAATGAATTGCCCCTGTTTTGTAACTGCTAACGTACTTGACTTTAGGCCGCCGAAAGCCACGAAGGCTCGAAGTTTTTCGAAGACACGAAGGAAAAATCAAGGAAAATACGTCGTGCCTTGGCTTTTCTTCGTGGCAAAAAATGGTGGCGATACCTTAGCAGTTACCCTGTTTTTGCGTCTCTTGTGTTTTGTGGTGGATTAAGGATGAAGAGCAAGCGTATGGGAATGCGTGGTTTTGTCGTCTTATTGAGTGAGGATGTTTGATAATTTTACGAAGATTGCCGATTTGTTGAATTGTTATTCTTGGGCGATAATTAGCTGGCAATCTTTTTGCCTCTTGCATGGACAAAACAAAAATTTTCTGCTTTTTACATGCTAACAACTTGAATTCTCCGGAGGCGTTTTCATGCCCGAATTCCAAAAGCTCTCCCGCGAAGAGGTCAATAAAATTTTAATGGCAAAAGAAAAAGGTCACGGTCTTTCACAACGCGAATTGATTCTCCGAGCCTATATGGAACAATTGAAGGGCCTGGAGGTGGGGGAAGGGCTGGAGATCAAGCTGGATAAGTCGGAGAACCGGCAAACGGTGAAGAACCGGCTGCTGCGCGCGGCGGATCGACTGGGCATCGAGATCGAATTCATCCGCTCGCGCAACGTCATCCGGCTGCGCCGTACGAAATAGCTACGGTTGCCACGATAACGCCCGCTTCACTGCTTCGTACGCGTCGACGACGCCGTAGCCGAAGCTGGCTTCGGGCCGTTGGTTGGGATCGCCGCACTCGTCCTGCATCCCGCGGTAATCCTGCACGCTTTCCAAAAGGATGCGCTCGGTGGCCTCGACTTCGCCGCGCAGGGCCGGGTTGGCCGACCACATGAGCGCGACGACGCCCGCGACATGGGGCGCGGCCATGCTCGTGCCTGCGGCGCGCTTCCATCCGCCTTGCGGCCACGCGCCCAACACGTCCACGCCGGGCGCGATGAGGTCCGGCCCGCGAGCGCCGTCCGGAGAGAGGGTTTCGGGCCCGCGGCTGGAGAATTCGGCCAGATTTCCGTCGGGCTTCATGGCCCCCACGGTGAGGATGGTGTTGCTGTAATTGCCGGGCGGGGTCTGTTCCGAATTGCAGGCCGGGCCGTCGTTGCCCGCGGCCGCCACGAAGAAAATGCCCGCCGCGCGCAGGGCTTTTGTCGCCGGCCACAGGACAAACTCATCGCAGCCTTCCAGCCGGGGCGGGCATCCCCATGAATTCGTGCTCACGTCCGAGGCCAGGTCGGGACGCCCATCCTGGAAAGGATCGCCATCCAGGGGCCAGGGCGCCAGCATGAATTGCATGCACGTGAGGTAATAGGCGGGGCTGCCGAAGGCCCGCACCAGGTTGGCGCACGCGAACCATTCCGCATCGGGCGCGACGCCCACGTTCATGTCGCCCAGGACGGTGGAGAGCGTATGGGTGCCGTGGCCGTTAGCGTCGTATGGGCGGGTGACGCCATACCAGGGATCGAACCAATTGTAGTCGTGCGTGTTCATGCGCTTGCCGCGATAGCTGGCCGCCAGGGCCTTGTGGGTGAATTCGACGCCCGAATCGGACTGGCCCACGACGACGCCCGCACCCCGCACGCCGAACTCCTCCCACACCTGGGGGACGTGCATGGCCTCCAGTCCCCAGGTGGGACCCTCGGGCGGCGAAGTGTCGCCCGGCTCCAGGGGCGGCGGTTCGGGAATGGGGCGGAGTTCGGGGGAGTAGAGAATGCGTTCCACGTCTGGGCGACGGGCGATCTGCCAGCGACGCAGGGCCGAGGCGTGGACTTCGACGCCGTTGGTGATGTAGTAGGGGGTGTAGGGGATGCCGCGGGCGTCCAGCCAGGCCCGCAGGTCGGTTTGGGTGGATTCAGCGTGATCGACCAGGGTCTCATAGACCCACTGCCGCCGTTGGTCCACGTCGGCGATCTCGCGGGCGGGCGTGAGGTCGGCCTGCGATTTCATCACCACGAAGAAATCATCGCCGAAGAAGCCGGGCTGTCCGGCCAGTACATACACGCCCATGGCGATGGCCGCGGTCGCTCCCGCCGCGGCCAGCCAGACTTTGCCCAGACGGGGACGCAACAGCCGGTCGGCGAGGATGAAGCTCAGCAGGCTGGCGATGACGCCCCAGAGCGCGCTCCAGCTCAGGGCTACATAGGCCCATTTGGCCGCTTCCTGCGTGATCAGATTGTAGAGGTTGAGTTCGATGGGATCGACGAAAGCCAACGGCCCGAACGCGGCCAGTCCGACCAGCGCCAGCCCCGCGCCGACGGGATAGCGGGCGTGGCGCATCCCGAACAGGGCCAGGGGGAAGGCCAGCAGGGGCAGCAACGCCATCAACAGGGCCTGATAATCCATCTGGCCCCAACTGCCGCCGATGAGGAAGAACGCGGTTCCCAGGCCCAGGCCGCCCCAGAGGAGATTGTAGCGCACGCGGGGCGAAGTGCGGGCCAGTTGGGGCATGAGGAAGGCGCTGAGGCCCGCCAGCGTCAGGGCCAGGGCCAGGGCCTGCACCCCATCCACGCACACGTCCCAGCCGTTGCCCAGCGCCCCGAACCGCAGCCAGGGGATGAGGAAGAGGAGTCCGGTCAGCAGGGCCAGGCCCAGGGCGGCCAGGTCGCATCGACCGAGAAAGCCTTGTCGCCTGGCCGCGGCCAGGAGCAAGCCCCCCAAGAGGAAACCCAGGCCCGATCGCAGCAGGATGGGCGCGTAGGAGGCGACAGGCGGGAAGACCGCGCGGGGGATGAGAAAGAGCGCGGCTGCCAGCGTCGCCCAAAGCAGGGTGGTTATCAGTGCCCGCGGGCGAGGGGCCTGGATCAACAATCCTAGCAGCAAGGGAAGCCCGACCACGGGGACGATGATCAGGCCCAGGGCGAGGATGGTTGGCTGGGAGATGGTCATTTTGGTGACATCGCCCATCCAGGCTGCGCCCAGGGTGCCGCCCAGGATGACCAGCGTCCAGAAGCCGGTCCAACCCATGAGGGCGAGGGCGGCGATCCAGGTCAGGGTGGAGGCGGATTGGTTGGCGGTTGGGGTGGCGGGGGCGGGTGGTGTGGTCATGGCAGGGTCTGACATGGGAGACGGTTGTGGGGCGTAGGAGAGAGGAAGAGGTTGCCTTTGAGGTAGAAGCGCCAGGGGCGGTTGAGGGCGAGATCGTCCCCGCGTACGCCCACGCGCGGCCCGGCGCAGATGGGCTCCGCGGGCGGGCGGCCTGCTTCCAGCCACAGCGTTTCGCCCAGGCAGAGATCATGCCCGTCCAGCCGCTTGTCGATGCCCAGGGCCTGGCACAGCTTGCCCGGGCCGTTGGTGAGCCGCCGGTCGGGAACGCGCCCGCGGCGGGAACGCATGAGTTCGATTCCCTCCAGCGGCTCCAACGCCCGGATGAGCACGGCTTGCCCGTCGCCCTCCGGGCCGGTGACGATGTTCAGGCAGTGGTGCATCCCGTAGATGAGGTAGACGTAGGCGTGGCCGGGCGGGCCGAACATGCTGCGGTTGCGAGGCGTGGGCCCGCGAAAGGCGTGGGAGGCGGCGTCTTCGGAGCCGAGATAGGCTTCCACCTCGACGATGCGGCCGGCGAGGCGACGCCCCTCTATCTCGCGCACCAGCACTTTCCCCAGCAGGTCAGGGGCCACCTCAACGGCGGAGCGGGCGTAGAAGGCGCGGGGGAGAGGGTTAGTCATGCTTCCCTCCCACCACGGGCATGACGATGTGAACGACGTCGCCATGTTGCAGACGGACGCTTTCGTAATGGGGCTGCGTGACGGGCCGACCGCGGACGAAGATGATGTACGGGAATTCCCGGCCCAGGTCATCCCCCCGAAAAGCGGTTTCGAAGCCGGGATAGCTCTCCGCCAGGGCAGCGAGCATGTCGGCGAGGGTGGCGTTTTCGGGCAGGGACAGGGTGATGCGGCGCGAACCCACGGTTTTGCGCAGAGGGTCGCCAAAGCGGACGGTGATTTCCATGGTCGATGATGGGTTCATGCCGGAAAAAGATGTCAGGAGGCGTTGATAAGATGAAGGAAAAAGCCGAATATGATCATTTTGTCATCATTTTATCTCATTTTTTCAAGCAATTTTCACGTTGGTTCGCGATACTGTAATCAGGATTGATTCATTGCGGTATTCATCGTTCGGAGATCTTTTCATCATGACCGTTCTTATCCTCATTGTTATCGGCGCATTGCTGGCCTGGACCTTCCTCCAGGATGCCAGCGCGCCCCGATAGCGGCTCTTATCCAGGTTGGGAACTGGCCCGGGCGATGGCTCGGTCCAATGTTTCTCGAATAAGGTGTGCAGAGAGGGCGAGAGAAAAGAGTGGGGAAGAGGCTCGGGGCTGCGGACACATCCGTTGGGCGAGGCGGACCGCAGCCTCGATAGCCTCGCGTCCAGGGGCGGAGCCGATGAGGTCGGTCAGGGCCTCTTCGCACGCGTCGGGCCAGGCGTCGCCCGCAGCCAGGGCCAGGCGGGCGGCGGTGATGACGCGAGCATCGGGGTCGATGACCAGCCAGGCCGCGGCGGCCCAGGCGTCGGGCTGAAGCGCGCCCAGATCGGCTTCCCGCCAGAGGGCGCTGGTTGCGCCTGCGGGCCCGGCCGCGAAGCGCACGTTGAGCAGCAGGTGGGGCGCTTCGGGCGGGGTGAGGATGGCGTCTTTCAGGGGGAACAGAACCCGTTCCACCGCGTGGTTCTGCGCCCGCACCGCCATCTCTACCCGCGCGTCCAGCGCGGTCAGGGCCAGGAGGATGGGGTTGTCGAGGTGCTCCGGAGTCAGGTTGTGGATGAGCGCGCCGCCGGGAAGGTCGTCTTCCTGCAGGCGGCAGGCGTCCACCAGACAGGCGGCCGCGGGCCACAGCAGCCGGGAGCGGATGAGGGCGGCGTGGGGCGTGTTGACGCCGATGATCATCTCCCCGCCCGCGCGCTGGATGCCGGACATGGCGCTCAACCGGCTGGCGTCCAGGATGAGGGCGTGGGGATGGGGGTTGGGGGGCGGTCCGCCCGCGGTGATCTGGACGAGCGCGGGCCGGGCCAGGATGTCCAGGGCCTCTTCCAGGGTGTTCGGGCGGAAGATAATGGTCATGTAGCCAGGATGTCGTCGTACAAGGCGAGGAGCTTGGCCATTTCCTGTTCGGCGTTGAGCTCTTTGGCGGCTTCCAGCGACCGTTGTTTCATGATCTCGATGGCTTCGAGCGAGAGGGCGTTGATCATGCGGGCCAGGGTTTCGGGGGCGAAGTCGGGAGCGATGACGCCCAGGCCATATTTTTCGACGATGGCGGCCATCGCGGGCGAGGGGCCGATGGCCACGGCCAGCCCGGCCATGATGAATTCGAAGAATTTGTTGGGCAGGGTCATCTCATAGCTGTAGTTGACCGGAGGCAGCAGGTGGATGCCGATATCGTACGCGTGGATGGTGCGGGCGATCTCGGCTGGAGGGACCGTCTCGCGGAAGTGGATGCGGTCGGGGGCGCGGGACTGGGCCAGGGCCTGAAGCTCCTCCAGATAGCCGTCGCCCTTGGAGCGAAGCATGAAGTCGAGGGTAAAGCGGGCGTCGAGCCGGGCCAACGCGTCGATCATGATCTCCAGGCGGCGTTCGCGGATGGCCGTGCCGTGATGGATGAGGCGGATGCGGTGGGGATCGACGGGTCGGAAGGGAAGGGCCTGGTAGGCGGGGATGTTGCGGATGACGCCCACCGGGCGGCCCAGCTCCTTTTCGTAGCGCCGGGCGATGTGCGCTTCGACCGTGATCATGGCGTCGGCCTGGGGCGCGTAGCGGTGGATGAGGTGGGTGTAGAGGGGTTGGGCCAGGATGCGCCACCACAGGGAGTTGGCCCGATGGTCGGGGCTGTATTCGTGGGCGTCGAACAGGACTTTGGCGCCCGTTTGTCGGGCGGCTTCGATGGCGATGGGCAGGCCGATGGCCTCGTTGGCGTGGATGAGGTCGGGTTGAGAAGCGATGACGGCCTGCAGGGCCTGGTGATGGTCGGGCTTGGCCCAATACCATTGTTCGAAGGCCCGGGGCGTGAGGCGACCTCCCAGCATCCGGGCGGCCTGCAAGGCCCGTTGCGGCGGCGGCAGGATCACTCGCTGCACGGGCCGCATGGTCACATGGGGCCGCTCCCGGTCGAGATGGCCCCATCCCACCACGGTGATGTCGTACCGGCGGGCGGCGAAGTCGATCTGGCGGAGGACGCGGCTGTCGCGGTGGATGACGGAGAGGGAGAGGATGGTGAGTCGGGGACGGGTCATGTCAGCGGGTGGGCCGGAGGGTGCGGGCGGCGCGGGCCATCCCGCGCAGGCGGTTGAAGAAGGCGCTGCCGGGTATGGAGACGAGCAGGAGGATCAGGGCGCGCAGGTTGCGTTTGTCCCAGCGCAGGGCTTGTTTCCAGGCCGCGCGGGCCTGGGCCATTTCGCCCTGGTAGGCGAGATGACGGCCTGCGGCCTCATAGTGGGCGCTGATGGCTTCATCGAAACGGCGCGGCTCGATCCGATCGCTGAGATGACGGCGCAGCAAGAGCAGCGTATCGACGTGTCTCAGGTTGGGAGCGGCCACGTCGTCGTAAATGTGTTGGGTGACGCCCCCCGCGTGGCGCTGATACACGCCCATGACCTCATCGATGTAGCCGATGTCGCCGTGCGCGGCGTTGAGGATATGCAGAGGCCAGTCCGCGTAGCGGGTTTCCCGGAACCAGTCGGGCAGGGGGTGGTGTTCGGGCCGGTTGCGGAACATGACCGAGAGCGCGGCGATGGAGTTGTGCCGCATCACGTCGCGCAGGCGATAGACGGGCTTGCGTCCGGGCGGGCGGACGGTGCGAATGCGCTGGCCCTGGGCGTCCACTTCATCCACAGCGTGAAAGCAGAGTGCGTAGTCGGGATGGGCGTCGAGCAGGTCGGCCTGTTTTTGCAATTTGCGGGGGTCGGTCCAGTAGTCGTCCCCATCCAGCAGGGCGACGTACTGGCCCCGGGCCGCGTTCAGGTTCTGGATGAAGTTGTAGCGCCCGGTGGGCCGCCCGCCCAGATAAATCACGTCTTCGCGGGAGCGCAGGAAGAGACGGATGCGGTCGGGATAGCGGCGGGCGTAGTCGATGCAGATCTCACGCGTCCCGTCCGAGCTCTCGTCCTCGCCCAGGATGATTTCATAGTCGAAGTCGGTTTCCTGCATGAGGACGCTATCCAGGGCGCGGGCGATGTAGGGCGCGTGGTTGTAGGTTTGCAGGCAGACGCTGACTTTGATGGGGTATGGTTCAGCGTTCATTTTCCATGGCCCGGGTGATGTCGTGGCCGTGAGCTACGGCGAAGCGGATCAGCCCGGCGATGCGTTCGATGGCGCCCTCGTCTACGGCTGTGCCCGTAGGCAGGGAGAGCACCCGATCCACCAGGCGCTCGGTTTCGGGGAGCAGCAGCCCGGCGTGGGGATAGAGGGAGCGGTAGGGTTCCATGCGGTGGACGCCAGGGTAGAAGTAGCGCCGGGCGCGGACGCGTTCGGCATGGAGCAGGCGCATGAGCAGGTCGCGATGGATGCCCGTGACCTCTGCGTCGATCTCCAGGACGATGTACTGGTAGTTGTTGCG
>Ga0256832_1001432_pt1 | contig 16109 bp, 12 predicted proteins | sample 134614metaG_FD_190534 | JGI IMG/M metagenome (GOLD analysis project Ga0256832, IMG submission 190534) | Hydrothermal vent microbial communities from Lau Basin, Pacific Ocean - 134-614 | ecosystem: Environmental > Aquatic > Marine > Hydrothermal vents | place: Pacific Ocean: Lau Basin | collected...
GGCAAATTTACCGGTGTCGCATTATTTTCATATTTAAGTGCTAAATTTAAAATAACAGAATTACCATCAGGAGTGAATTTTAAGCAAATTTTAGGTATTTCTGCAATTGCCGGAGTTGGATTTACAATGTCTATTTTTATTGACAATCTGGCTTTCGAAGCAGATTTAATTAGTTTGAATTCCGCAAAAGTAGGGATAATCATAGGTTCATTGATCTCAGGATTGATCGGGTACATCATTTTAAGATTGTCAAAGAATGGATCATAAAAAATTTTAATATATCAATATGGAAATCATCAATAATTTTCTTGAATTTGAACTATTTCATTTTAAAAATCATTCTTTAACGGTTTTTGAATTGATAAGTGTAATCGGAATATTTTTCATAACAAAACTAATATTGTGGTTAATCAGCAAAACTTTATTTCGCAAAACCAGGCTTAATAAACTTGACAAAGGTTCTTCTTTTGCATTGTTTCAACTTATAAAATATATAATTTGGATCCTTGCAATTGCTTTAATGCTGGAAGCCATAGGAATAAAAGTAACTTTGTTGATAGCAGGATCAGCAGCATTGCTTGTTGGAATCGGACTTGGCTTACAGCAGATATTTAACGATATTTTATCGGGAATTATACTGTTATTTGAACAATCTGTAAAAGTTGGTGATATATTGGAAATAGATGGAGATAAAATAATCATACAGGAAATTGGATTGAGAACCTCTAAAGGGATGAACGTCAGGCAAATTATTGTTATCATTCCAAATTCACAGATCACCTCGAACAAAGTAATTAACTGGAGTCATCAAACACAAAATACATTATTTAGTATCGATGTAGGTGTAGATTACAAAAGTGATGTTGATTTGGTTATTGATATTTTGGAACAAAGTGTTCTGGAACATCCTGAAGTAAAAAAAAGCGATCTTTTGGAAGCACGTTTAACAGGATTTGGTAATTCTTCATTGGATTTTCAAATCCTGTTTTTCAGTGAAAATGTATTCTATATCGAAAAAGTTAAAAGCGATATTAGAAAAATAATACGGAGAAAGTTCATTGAGAATAATATAAATATTCCTTTTCCTCAACTGGATCTTCATTTAAAATCCAAAGTGGATTAATATATTTATCCTGAACAGCAATTTTCAAATTTATGAAAAACGAAATACTCATAATCAAAAATATAACCCGTGAAGGTCCTGGACTTCTGGAACCGGAACTTAAAGAAAAAAGTATTGGATATACCATTGTGGAACTTAGTAAAGGACAAATCCTGCCTTCATTTGAAGATTATAAAGCTGTTGTGGTTCTCGGAGGGCCTGAAAGTGCCAATGACAAAACAGACAAGATAAAAAATGAAATAGATTTTGTCAGTAAAGTGATCAATGCAAATATACCGTATCTCGGTATTTGTCTTGGAATGCAAATTCTGGTCAAGGCTGCAGGAGGAAAAGTTGTAAATTGCCCTGTAAAAGAAGTTGGGTTCACAGATCCTAATGGCAATAATTATTCAATAGAACTTACGGACGAAGGCATAAAAGATCCCTTGTTCAAGGACATGGACAAAAGCTTTAATGTTTTTCACCTTCACGGAGAAACAGTTGAACTACCGGATAATATGACCCGGTTGGCAGAAAGTAAATATTGCAAGAACCAAATCGTTAAAACCGGTTCAAATGCTTACGGCATTCAGTGTCACTTTGAACTTACTCCTGAAATGCTTGGCATCTGGATAGATGAAGATCCCGATCTAATGCAAATTGATAAAAATCAACTTAAAACCGACTTTAAGGCAATTCAGGATAAGTACGCAAAAACAGGTCAACAATTATTTAGAAATTTTTTATCACTGGTTTCTTAAAAAACAAATAATAAAACTTTATATTTATTCTTTCAATTAAAATGATTCTACCTGAATAATCAATAATTAAGTAAATAAAAAATTATGATATTTAGACTCACAGTTTGGATCTTAATGCTTTTTGGAGGCATTATCGGAGGTTATTATCTCGATGGATTATTATTCCCAAATATTCACAGCAATATATTTTTTCATATTATCAGTTTCATCATCGGTGTTTTTATAATGCTTTTATTGATCAGGATCAGCAAAAACACAGGAAGAACGCTGGCAAAATACGGTCGAAAAGGAGAATTGAAAAGAATGGAAACCAATGTTCTGGTAAAAGAAGGGATATATAAATACATGAGGCATCCCATGCATTTGGGATTATTCCTGTTTCCTGTAGCTTTTGCTTTTTTGTCTGGTTCACCGGCATTTATCCTTATTATCAGTCCGGTAGAGATCATTTTTATGCTGATAATGATAAAATTGCTTGAAGAACCTGAAGCCATCGGCAAATTCGGAGATGAATACAGGGAATATATGAAGCAGGTTCCGGGATTTTGTTTAAAAATAAAATGCTTAAAAGAATTATTGAAGAGTGTTCCAAAAGAAAGGGGATGAAATTAGATTCATAAATTAATTTACCATTCAAAATCAAAACTTAATAAGTTAATATTATCCATATTATATAAAAAAATATATGTTTTTATCGAAATCAGGTAAAATTTGTTATTATTTTTATATATTTTTGTGATATAAACAAAAAGAAAATACAAATGAAAAAAATTGAAAAGCTTTTAGTTATATCTCCTTTTGTCATATTAATATTTTTAATGACGGGTTGTACTCCCCAATACATTCCAAATACTTTAAATGTTCCAATGTTGAAAAACAAGGGTGAGTTTCAAGCTTCAGTGAATACAGGAGGATTTATTTTTTTTGATCCGCAATTCGCTTATGCCTTAACAGATAATGTCGGTTTGATGTTGAATACAAGTTTTCAAAACACCAAAGGTAAGATGGGTGATTATCATAAGCATATTTTGGGAGAAGCAGGAATAGGCTATTTTAATAACATAGGAAAATATTTTAATTTTGAAGTATATACCGGTTATGGTTATAACAAGATAAAAACTCAAAAAACCATATATTTAGGTGGTTATGAGACCTATTATTCAAATACGAATACCGACAGAATCTTTCTTCAACCAAACATAGGATTTTCTTATGGTATCTTAGAATACAATCTGTCAGGCAGACTCACTTACAATTTTATACATGACCTGTATAACGAAAAAGAATTGCAAGCTTTGTTTTTAGATCCTGCCGTAACATTAAAACTAGGCAAAAACCCATTTAAGGTTTCCTTACAAGGAGGATTTTCCCTGCCGTTATATCAAAGTGATATTATTGAGTATCAACTTTTTATTGTAGCAATCGGACTCCATTACAATATTTCCAAAAAGGCGTCTACTCAGGTAAAATCATTTTGACTGAAAAAATCCCTGATGGATACCGGAATTGACAAATGACACATATTTAGCAAAGTATTAATATCAACGTTCCTTCATCAATCTGCCTTTATATTTTTCATTGTGCCTGTTGATATAATCTTCCAATAATGATGTTTTTTCTTCAGGAGTCATTGTCGGATTATCCCGGTAGAAATTTTTCGATTCTCTCTGCCTGTATGCTTCATACAAGGTAACAGCAACAGCAACGGAAATATTCAGGCTCTGTACCATCCCAACCTGAGGAATTATAAAATTCCCGTCAAGATGTTTCATAACTTCATCGGATATCCCTGCATGTTCATTGCCAAAAACCAATGCAACTGACTGTGTCATATCAAGATCATACATAGATACCGCATCAGAATTAAGATGAGTACCGTAAATTAGTTTATATTTTTCTCTGATATCTTTAATGCACTTTTCAACATCGGTATAATAAAAGGTATCTATCCACTTGCGCGCACTTGCAGCAGATTTTTTACCCAATACCAGATTATTTTTATCAATGGTATCATCTGTATTCAAAACATATATTTCCTTAATACCGACAGAATCACAGGTACGCAGCACGGCACCGATATTGTGTGGATCATGTACATTGTTCAAGACGACAGTAAGGTCTCCCTGTCTTTTGTCAGATACATCTTTTATTTTATTATATCTTTCTTCTTTCATAGTTTTAAAAGTATATCAGAATTCCCATGATTCTCAAAATCTAAATTCTAAGACTTAAAAATGTATTTCTCATCTTTTTTTACTGTTTTCAAATCAATCCGGCTTCAAAATCACTCCTTTCAGTCATGCTTTTGAGTCCTAAGTTTTCCAGTAACCAATACCCCCTATTCTACCACCACAGCTTTAACATTCACAAATTCTTTTATTCCTTCTTCGGACATTTCCCTGCCATATCCTGATTGTTTTGTTCCACCAAATGGTATTCGCGGATCAGAAGCAACCATTTTATTTATAGACACATTTCCAACTTCCAGTTTTCCTGCCAGCAACTCAGCACTTGCAATATCTTGACTCCATATTGATGCTGCAAGACCGTATTTACTCATATTTGCCATTTTCAGCAACTCGTTTTCATCGTCATATTTGATAATAACAGCCACGGGACCGAAAACCTCTTCATCAAAATCATAGCTTACCGTACTATCCATCTCCAAAATAATGGGAGCACAACTATTGCCTCTGAATTCACCTCCCTTATATGCCAAAGCAGCTCCAAGGGATTGAATTGTTTCTATTTGTTCAAAAAGATTTTCTTTCAGATCAGGTCGTGCCAGACAGGTAATATCCGTATCGGATTCCATCGGATCCCCAATTTTAAGCTGAGATACACTTTGTATTAATTTTTCTTTGACGATATCATAAATATCAGCTTGAACAAACATTCTTTTAGCAGCTATACATATTTGCCCGTTATTACTCATCCTTGCTATTACAAACTGGTCTATTGCTTTATCGATATCAGCATCTTTGCACAAAATAAAAGGATCATTGCCTCCCAGTTCCAATACAGACCTTTTTATATTTTTTCCTGCAATGGCTCCAACACTCTTTCCTGCTCTGTCACTTCCTGTAAGAGATACCCCCTGAACAAATCTGTGTTCAAGCACTTTTTCCACCTGAGGAATATCTATAAAGAGATTTTGAAATGCACCTTTGAACCCAAGTATTTCTTCAAATGTTTTTTCTATTTCCAACGCACACAAAGGAACATTGGGCGCATGTTTTAAAAATACTGTATTTCCTGCAAGCATTGTCGGAATTGCAAATCTGTACACCTGCCAGAATGGATAATTCCAAGGCATAATACCTAATATTCCACCAAGAGGATCATATCTCAAATATGATTTACTATATCCTGCTTCAATAAATTTGGGTTTAAGAAAATTAGCAGCATTTTCCACATAATAATCAATAAGCCATGCTACTTTATTCACCTCACCTATGGATTCTTTCAGGGGTTTTCCCATTTCAGAAGTGATTATCTTAGCATATTTTTCATCATTATCTCTAAGTAACTTAGAAACACCTTTGATTTTATCAACTCTTTCTTCAACAGATATCCGGCTCCAAGAGTCATAGTATACACTCCTTGATAGATCGATTTTCTCATATAATTCTTCATCCGGAATAAACGGAAACTTTTCAATTACTTCCCCTGTAAAAGGATTTGATGAAATAAAAGCCATTATTTTATTTTTTCAAATTTATTAAATTTAAATCCTACTATAAAAAGATCCGTATTTTCAAAATAATTGATCTTATCCAGGTTTTCCTTTTTGATATCTTCTTCTTTTACATTCCTCAACAGATTTATGGAATTTACCAATAAATCATTTTTTTGATTTTCAATAAAATATTGAAATTTAGTTCCGTATTTCATCATATTTTCTCCTACAAACATCATCATGTCATATCCGTCAAATGCTTCATCCAAAGGAAAAACATTAAATCTTTTGTAATAATCATATTTGAATTTCCTGATCTTACGATCATTATCATCAAGATATCTTGGAGATGCTACCCTGATATTTAATCTCTTGAAAAAATTGTATCCTACTTTATTAGATTTCAATAAAATAGGCATACCGTAAACATATACTTTTTTTTCTCCTTTTTCTATATTCAGCTTTCGCAAACAGGAATAGATAAAACTTTCATCTTTATACGACCAGTTAGGAATAATAAAAACTTTCTCTTTGTAATTTTTTTCATAAAAAATATCATCAAAAATCTTTCCTTCATGCTCCAGAGAATCTTTGTTTACAATCAATATGTTATAATCTTCTGCATTCTCATTATTCAGTTTATGTATCTCATTTATCTTTTTAATTCTGGCTTTATCCTTGTATATATCTCTTCCTACTACATAAACATTTCCGGGATTAAAATTCCTATCAACATTTTGGACCAAAGCCTCAAAATGATTTTCCAGTGAAGGTTTCAGCTGAATATAATAGGGATTATTATTCCCAATCGAACTATATGATTTCCATGGAGAAACAACATCTATTTCTTTTCTCTTACCGTAATTAGCAATACTTTTTAGTTGTGATTTATCATATGGTCCAATTATTATATCAGGTGGATCCTGATTCATTTTTGATTTAATCATGGAAATCCTGTCATTTTTCACAGGAGCATCAAATACATTAACAGTGAAATTGGCTCCTTCCTTTTCAAGCTTTTTAAGTGCCATTAAAACACCGCTGTAATAGTGCAAGAATCTGTTTGTCCTGCTTTTCTCAAGAGCAAAAATATCATCGAAATGCTTATTTGCAGCAAAAGGAATCAAAAGGTCTATGGTATAACTATTCTTTATGACAGTACCGTGCAAATCGACCTTATCTTTTTCATGATTATCCTCCGGCCATTGAAGAGTGTCGACTTTATTGTCGTTCTTGTTATTGACTTTATCTTTATGAGCAGGAGGTCTTCTCTTTGTATGTCTTGATCTTTTCTTTGAACTACCTGAAAAAATTCCACAGGAAGAAAAGAAAAAAATGGCTATTAAAACAAAAATTATCTTATTCCCATTCAATAGTTGACGGTGGTTTTGTACTGATATCATAAACTACTCTATTTATACCTTTGATATTATTTATAATCGTATTTGCTATTTTTCCTAATAATTCATGAGGCAGATCGCTCCAGTCTGCTGTCATTCCATCCACACTGTTAACACATCTAAGAGCTACAACATATTCGTAGGTTCTCTCATCTCCCATCACCCCAACACTTTTGGCATTCAATAATATTGCTCCAGCCTGCCAAACTTTATCATACCATCCTGATTCTTGCAATGCATCGATAAATACCGCATCAGCTTCCTGACATAGACGAACCTTCTCTTCCGTAATGTCTCCAAGTATTCTGATCGCCAATCCGGGACCGGGAAAAGGATGCCTTTTCAGAATAGCATCAGGAACACCAACTTCATATCCAACCTTTCTCACTTCATCTTTAAACAGCATTTTTAGTGGTTCTATTATATTCAAATGCAATTTTTCCGGCAACCCACCTACATTATGATGTGATTTGATAGTAACCGAGGGGCCGTGTACAGAAACCGACTCTATCACATCAGGATAAATAGTACCCTGAGCAAGCCATTTTACTCCTTCTATTTTTTTTGCTTCTGCATCAAAAACATCTATAAATGTTTTCCCTATTATTTTTCTTTTTCTTTCAGGATCATCTATCCCGGCCAATGCATCAATAAAAAGCTTTTTAGCTTCGACCCCTTTAACATTTAGTCCAAGACCTTTGTAGGAATCCAGAACACCTGAAAATTCGTTCTTCCTCAACAAACCGTTATCGATAAATATACAATGAAGATTTGTTCCTATAGCTTTGTGTAAAAGCATAGCCGCAACAGATGAATCTACACCTCCTGATAATCCAAGCACTACTTTATCATCTTTTAATATTTCTTTTAACTCTTTAATCTTCTCAATAGCAAAGGAATGAGGAGACCAATCAGGTTTGCAACCTGCTATTTTAAAAAGAAAATATGCGATAAATTCCTTTCCTGATTTAGTATGTGTAACTTCCGGGTGAAACTGTATCCCATAAACAGGATATTTAAATGCATCTTTTTTTGATTTAAAAATAGCAACAGGTATAGATTTTGTTGAAGCTATCACTTCAAATTGATCAGGCAATTTTTTGATAGTATCGGCATGGGACATCCAGACAATACTTCCATCTTTAATACCGTGAAAAAACGGATCATCTTTTATAAATTGTATATGTGATTTTCCATATTCCCTTTTATCTGATGCCTGTACATCCCCTCCATAATAATCTGTAATAAACTGAGCACCATAGCATACTCCCAAAACTGGATATTTGCCGATTATCTTGCTCAGATCTATTTTCAAAGCATTCTCATCTCTAACAGAAAACGGACTTCCCGACAAAATCACAGCTGAAATGTCATCTCCTTCTGGAAATTTATTATAAGGATAAATCTCACAAAACACATTTTGCTCCCTGACACGACGAGCTATTAATTGGGTATACTGAGAACCAAAATCAAGAATTACTACTTTTTTCATGTATATCAAATTATCCTGAGAAAATATTAATTTATTGCCGGTGCTATTTTTGTCAAACTATATAAGAAAAACAAATAGAGAATCAGAAGCATATATCCTTCCCATTTACTCACTTTGCGAAGTGCCATTACAAAACCAAACAAAACGGTTATTCCCACCATCATAGGGATAGAAACCTGAAGAATAATTTTAGGAATAGCCAAAGTCCCAAAAAGAGAAGACACTCCCAATACTCCATAAGTATTAAAAATATTTGATCCTACGACATTACCTACCGCAATTGAATGATTTTTGCGGGCGATAGCAGCAAGACTCACAACCAGTTCAGGTAATGAAGTTCCCAATGCCAAAGCTCCAAGAGAGATAACGGATTCATCTATTTTCATAAATTCCGCAATCCCTTTTAATCCATAAATAACATAATCGGCACTAAAATAAATAATTATTCCGGCCAATAAAAGATACAGAAAATATGACACTTTAAGTTCATCATCATCTGCAACCAGAATCCTTTTTTTCTTTATTGAGTACAAAAGAAAAACTCCCAGCGCAACTATATATAAACCCACTTCAAAATAATCCAAATGTCCATCCATCAATGTAAACCACATTAGAAATGCAGAACTAAGAAGAAGAGGCATATCAATCTCCATTATATTATAATCAAGATTAATTCCTCCTCCGACAATAGCCACGACCCCGATGATCAAAAGTATATTAGTGATATTGGAACCAACCACATTTCCGATAACAATTTGTGAACTATCTGCATAAACCGAAGCGATGGAAGTGGCAAGTTCCGGTAATGATGTTCCGAATGCTACAATCGTAACTCCAATAATAAAAGGAGAAACACCAAGTGCCAATCCTATTTTTTCAGCAGATGAGACAAACATGTCACTTGCTTTTATCAAGAAAGCAAGACTGACAATAAACACCAGTATGTAAAGTAAGATTCCGATTATTCTATTATTTTATTATTTTATTATAACTACTCAGGTAGTATCATTTTATTTATTAAACATGCAAAATTACAAATAGTTATAGTCAGGTCAAAATAAATGGACAAATAAAAACCCCGATATTTTTCACGTATCGGGGTTGGTATGAAAAAACAGCTGATTAATCTAACTCGGTTTAGTTTTTATTGTCTATAAAATAACAGCTACTATTTAGAGAGATGTATTTCATTTTTTACTTATTTAGTGTCTACTCAGGTATAATCTTTTATTGTTAAAAAATCTTTTTTCATATTAAAAACATCCCTGTCTGAATAGTTATCTTATTTCTTTTTGTTAATATTACTCGCATTAAATCCAAGTGATAATCCAAATTGGAATTCTTTTTTCTTTAATACCGTAAAAATATTTAATGGAAAATTGACTTTTCCTGATTTAAAACTTTTTCCAAATCCTACAACAAGTCCTGTGTCCAGGAATGCATCCCCGCGACTATCAAGACGGTATTTTTTTACAAAACCGTCAGGCACATTTCCAAAATGCCAATTACCTTCACTATCATAATAACCTTTTCCTTTTTTGGTCATGATGAAAGTAGGCCCAACTGCAAATTCAAACCCATTGGTATTGAGTCTGACCCCGTTCAATAAGGTAAGACTAGGAATAAAAACACCTTGATCTACTCCACTGATCACCGGTATAATCTCAAATAGCGCCTGAATTTTTCCTGCATTAAGATAACTTACTTCAAATTGATATCCGAATTGAAAATATAAGGGTCTGCCTTCAAAACCTCCTACTTCCGACTTATCTTTAATGATCTTTGCTTCATCGCCCGTAAGCAATGTAAATCCAATACGAGGACCAGATAATGATAGTTTTTCTACATCCGGAACATTGATATTACTTTCATACTGATTTTCCTTAACCAAAGCCTTTTCCAAGGTTTTATCCACCGGCAATTCCAGCAATTCTTTTAAATTAATCTTGAGCATTTCCTTAAGTCTCTCATCAACATCAATAAATTCTATCAATTTTTGCTTTATTATGCTTTTGCTCTTGACATCTACAATCCATAATGATACAACTATCTTATCAAGCAATTTTTCAATGGAACCGGTTAACATATAGTCAACATTTAATAATTTTCCTGCTTTCACAAGACAATTTGTACTGTAACAAACAGTATCAATAATCTCGGATCCGGATAACATATCCTTCATATCATATTCTCCCAATACTTCAAATGTGTCTAACTCTATCAGTGAATTTCTTACTAACTTTGTAACCTGTGAAGTTTTCAACAAAACATTATCGGCTTTAACCGACAAAACCGCTACTTTTTTTGAATAATTCGTAATTTGTGCATTAATCGTATTTGTACCAATAAATGATAATATCACTAAAATTACTGTTAATAATGACTTTTTTTGATTTTTCATAATTTTATGTTTTTGATTATAATACAAAGTTCAGACTAAATATTGGTTGAATTTTATCTATTTTCGATAAAAACATATATTTTTTTATATAATATGTATAAAAAGAAAAAGGAATCAAGATAAAAAGTTGTATGAATTGAAATGTGTATTCCCATATTGATTCAATAAACCATATTTTCATTTTTTGTCTTGATACAAAAAACGAAACAAAAAAAATCAAGACTGTATTCATTTTTTAACGCTCTAAAAGAAGCTAAAATACTAAATGAATTAAACTCACTCGACTTCGTCAGAGCTCAAACAGTAATTCATTTTTAACGTATTTTAACTCCTTTTGCCACTAAAATGAATAAGGTCTTTTGACAACTACCTAAACTAAGAATTTATGATACCCTTCAACTTTTTGGCTTGATCCAAAAAAAGCCATTTCGAAATTCGAAATGGCTTTATTCTTAACGAAATTATTCTTTCTATTCTTCACCTAAAAACGGATACCTGTAATCAACAGGAGAAACAAATGTTTCTTTAATTGTTCTCGGTGAGATCCATCTGTTGAGGTTCAATGCCGAACCTGCTTTATCATTGGTACCTGAAGCTCTTGCGCCACCGAATGGTTGTTGACCGACAACTGCCCCTGTAGGCTTATCATTGATATAAAAATTACCCGCAGCATGTCTCAATTCATTCACAGCCATTTGAACAGCGTCCCGATCTGTTGCAAATATCGCTCCTGTCAAACCATAAGGAGAAGTATTATCTAACAATCTCAAAGTCTCCTCATATTTATTATCATCATAAACATAAACAGTCAACACAGGTCCGAATATCTCTTCTTCCATTGTTCTGTAATGAGGATCGGAAACTTTTATCACAGTCGGATCAATAAAATACCCTTTTGATTTATCATAAGTTCCACCAATCAATATCTCTGCTTCATTATCTTTTTTAGCCTCATCGATATACCATGCTATATTATCAAAAGCACTTTCATCAATAACAGCATTAAAAAAGTTTCTAAAATCTTCCACTGTTCCTTTACCAAAACTTTCGATATCTTCCTTCATAAATTTATAGACATCATCCCACATACTTTTAGGGATATAAGCTCTGGAGGCTGCAGAACATTTCTGTCCCTGGAATTCAAATGCTCCCCTTGTAAGAGCTGTTGCAACCTGTTTTGCATCTGCACTATTATGAACCATTACAAAGTCTTTTCCTCCTGTTTCACCTACAATTCTTGGGAATGTCCTATATTTTGAAACATTTTGACCGATTTTTTTCCACAGATATTGGAAAGTTTCCATCGAACCTGTAAAATGCAATCCGGCAAAATCTTTATGTTCAAAAATAACTTTACCTGCTGTGCTACCTGCAACATTTATCATATTTATCACGCCATCAGGCAATCCTGCTTCTTTGAATATTTCCATTATAACTTTAGCGGAATAAATTTGTGTCCTGGCAGGTTTCCATACTACTGTATTTCCCATAAGAGCAGGTGCTCCCGGTAAATTTCCCGCAATGGAAGTAAAATTGAAAGGAGTAAGAGCAAATATAAATCCTTCCAAAGGTCTGTACTCAACCCTGTTCCATGTAGCTCTGGGGCTAAAAGGCTGTTCTTTGTAAATCTGTGTCATGTAATACACATTGAATCTGAAAAAGTCAGCTAATTCAGCCACTCCGTCAATTTCCGCCTGAAAAATATTCTTTGACTGACCAAGCATAACAGCAGCATTCATTTTAGCCCTGTATGGACCGGCCAACAAATCAGCAGCTTTTAAGAAAATAGCAGCTCTTTCTTCCCAAGGCATATTCTCCCAGTCTTTTTTTGCAGCCAAAGCAGCATCAACCGCTTTATGAACATGTTCCTCTCCGCCTACATAATAATACCCCAATACATGATTTAACTCATGAGGAGGTCTTATTTCCGCAGTTTTATCAGTTCTTATTTCTTTTCCTCCGATATACATTGGGATATCCCATTTTTCAGATTTCATTTTTTTGAGCATAGCTTTTACTTCAGCTTTCTCAGGTGAACCCGGTGCATAATTAAGTACAGGTTCATTTATTGGTTTTGGTACTTGAAAAATTGCATTTGCCATAATTAATTTGTTTTAAATTTTATAATTATAAATCCGGTGCGAAGATACGCAATTTAGAGTTATTTGCATATTATTTATGCAGTAAATCTCCAAACGAATTTAACTAATACAGTAGTTGTTTTTAGTTTATATTTTCCTGTTTCTTTATCTATTAATTGATTGATAACAAAATAAAAATCGCTACCTATTTTAGGTATCCAGTTTATCCTGTAATTCAATATTATTTCTTCATCATCATTATTCCATTGACTAAATATACTTGTGTATAATTTTGGGTTAAATGCATATTCGATCTTACTTCCAAATTCATGGACGACGAAATCATTTGAAGGAAACTCTATATAATTTCTATTCCAGTTCAAATAGAAATTCAGATGTTTATTTACATTCATATCCAAATTCAATCTTGTCCTTAATCTTGTACCATGATAAAATCCTTCATAATTTACCTGAAACTCAGTAGCTATTTTTCTCCCTCTGAATGTTTCAAATCCAAATTCATATCCATTGTTCCAGTATTTCCCAACAGGTACGGTAGTAGTATCAAATATTTCAAATTCTTCATCAATATTTTCGTATGTTCGCTGATATTTGGCAAATATCCTATCACCTGATTTGGTAACTACACCAAACGGTGCCAACTCATACCATAAAGATTGTAATTCATTGGTTTTATCATCAACATAAGCAACAAATTCATAAGGGACAAATTCAAAATTTCTGATATTTTTTAAAGATTTGAATCTGGGCTTATAAACCAATGTTGTATAATACGCCCTATAATTCTCACGTCTCACAAATCCCAGTTCAGGATTATAATTTTCCTGAGTTCCGGTTATTGAACTGATCGCTCTGACAATATCCGTACTATAATACACATATGAATTATATGCAAGTGAATGGGAATTGTCCATATTATCTGTATACGATTTCGCCAATGTCATTCCAAACCCTAAATTCCTGTTTCCCATGAAATTGGAATTACGATAATTGAAATCTCCACCATAAACTATATTTTTCCTGCCGTCTTTTCTTATTTTTGAAGTGACTACAAATCCGGCATTTGAGTTTTCCATTACATCCCGTCTATACCTCAATACCGAATAATTAGTTGATTGTATTGCAATAGAATCGTCAGTATACTGAGCATCGACATTGCCCGTTTGCATAGACATAAATCCTATATTGTTTTTCCCTGCCTTACCAAATAACCTGACTCCTCCGTAAATAGGTACGGCTGTACCATTTTCAAGGCCTATTCTTCTGGAATAATAAAGCAAATTCCTATGTCCCGTTCTAAAATCAAAATAATTGGAACCTTCGAGAAAGAACTGTCTTTTTTCCTTATAATACAGATTAAATCTTGATAAATTAACTTTGGCATCATCCGCTTCAACCTGAGCAAAATCAGTATTTACAGTTATATTCATCTTCAATGTAGGAGTTATATTGCTATTGATTTCACCACCGATTTTTGCAATTTTATCTAATGGTTCATAAGATGTTTTTTCAACCCCGACAGTAACATAAGGTTTGAATTCAAATAATGTTTTGGACTTTATCCCTTTCAGTCCTACCAAAATCCCTGCACGTGAAATCCTTTCCAATTCATATTGTCTTAAAAACCCCTGCCAAAGCAGTTGTTCATTTTTTCTTTTTATATTTCTTTCAAAATTTATCTGCCAGTTTTGAATGGAATCTTTTTGAAAACTTAAAGTTGAAAATGGAATTACAACTTCAGCAAACCATCCTTTGTCATTCACAATAGTCCTGACATCCCAAACTCCGTTCCAGTCTTTAATAAACTGGCTTCCTTCATTTCCGATAATGGCATCTGCCCTTGCTCCGTTGGGATTGATCACAAATAAAAAACCGTTTCTGCTATCATTGTATGTACCTAAAATAAACTCAAAATTGTCTTCACTGTCCCAGCTAAAATCCCTTTTCATCTGTTTTGCCACCAATTTATCGGGAGCGGAATCATATCCCCAAAATCCAATATAAAGATTGTTTTTATCATAAAGAATTGCTACTTTGGTTTTTTCAGAAGGTAAAGCGCCTTCTTCCATCTCTCTTTGCCTGAAATTGGAAATAGCAACTGCTTCATTCCATGATCTTTCATTCAAATGCCCATCGATCTTTATTTTTTCATTTGTCTTGAAAGCATAAATCGAATCCGGTTTGTTTATTTGAGCAAAAATAGAAAAAGGAACAAGTAAAAACACTAAAAATAATTTGATCATTCTGTAAATTCCCTTCATCGCTATGTAATTTTTCAATTTAATCAGCAAAAATAAAAATTAATAAAGATTTAATTGTAAATCAATGGACGAAATGCATTTTATTATAGATGAATAGTGCCTGCACCTTTTTTCAATCAGCACATATTTCATAATTCCACTATCCCCGTATTCCAATATTCATTTATCCCATCCTTCCGGTCTCCTTTTATTTTGTCACTATTTTTGTTTGCTTCGCCACAAAAATACCGCCAAAAAGGGATATGGTTTCGCCTAATTGATTCTACTACCATAATGTCGCCCCGCTGGGGCTCTTAACGGATTTCACCTTTTATTGCTACCATCCCGCAGTATTGCGGGATCGCCTCTAACAAGGCTTTTCTTCTATCCCCTGATAAGCGAGCGTCTCAAATCTCACTTAGTAACAACTTAAATCATTTACCACATAGAATTTATTCAATGTGGTTGTTCTATACTCAATATTCCGTCTTAACAAAATCTACACAATTCATTCCACCCCCTTTTTCCCCCGCCCCCAATGAAATACTTCGTTTATTTAACGGGGCATACCATGTGTGAAATAAATTTTTATTTAGGCTTTGCCTATTTCACGGGGCAGGCAGCGGGGGATTAATCCACGTTTCAAAAACAAGATTAACTGTAAATCATGATAAGCTAATGTCTCTGACTTCGCTTTCCAACAAAATAACTTCTTCATTTTCAATAACCGAAGCCTTTGCGAAGGAGATCATAACGGGTGCATTTCATTTTTTCGTTTTTTCCATAACTCGCCTCTAACTCCTAAAGGAGAACCCAACCCGCAATGCGAAAAAATGAAATGCACCTCTAAGTTTCCCCTATTTTACTGAAAACCCAACAAGCAATAAACAAGGAACAAGAAAACACAGAAAATCCCCCCACTCAACAATTTT
>Ga0256832_1001433_pt1 | contig 16100 bp, 13 predicted proteins | sample 134614metaG_FD_190534 | JGI IMG/M metagenome (GOLD analysis project Ga0256832, IMG submission 190534) | Hydrothermal vent microbial communities from Lau Basin, Pacific Ocean - 134-614 | ecosystem: Environmental > Aquatic > Marine > Hydrothermal vents | place: Pacific Ocean: Lau Basin | collected...
GGATGAGGCGCTCCTCGTCTATGTTGCACTCCAGGATTTGGGTGGCAAGGCGCTTGATGCGCAATTCAATATCGCGATGATTGAGGACTTGCATTTGGGTTGATGAGTTTGATGGTTTGAGTGTTGCCGGCTCAAAGATAGCTCGCTTTGTAAAATAATCTATAGTTAGGGCTTCTTTAAAAAGTCGCCCTACGCCCTAAGAGCCTTGAAGATAAAGGGCTTTTGGCGAAAAAAAGATGCATAGAAGGGCTTGAAGTGTATCGCCCTGAGCGGAGTCGAAGGGCAAGAAAAAGTAGCATTTTGGACAAAAAAGCTTGCACTTATGGTTCTATATATATTATTTAAGCGAATGAAAATTATCAAGGAAGGCTCTGCGAATCCTTTGCATTTTCCGGCTGCCCGCGCCCCCGGCCCCTGAAGGGGTGGGCCGCCCGCGAAAATGCAAAGGTATGTCTTAGGGAGCCAAGACCTGTACTTTTGGGAAACAAATGGCCAAAAACTTAATGAGCCATTGATTAAGATTCCTTGCAAAAACGCATTTATGCGTATCTTTCGCCCTGAAAACGCAAGACCATGCTGCAAGCCGTTATTTTTACCATTGTCGTCATTCCCGCTTTGGCATTTGCCGCAAGGCAATACATGCACATACGCCGGAATATTTTGCTCGGCAAAGACGAAGACCTGAGCGATCACAAGCCTCGGCGTTGGCGCAATATGCTGCTCTTTGCCCTGGGGCAGCGCAAGATGTTTAAGCGCTTTATCCCTGCGATTTTGCACTTTTTCATCTATACGGCCTTCCTCATCACCCAGGTCGAGTTGATCGAAATTTTTGCAGACGGCTTTACGGGGCATCACCGGATTTTTGCCTCTTCACTGGGGGGCTTTTACACCTTTGTTATCAATTTTATTGAGATTCTTTCGCTGCTTGCCTTTTTTGCGACAGTGGTGTTTTTGATTCGGCGCAATATCTTGCATGTTCGTCGTTTTGAGAAGCCGGAGATGGAGGGTTGGCCCAAATTGGATGCCAATCTGATTTTGTTTGGCGAGATTTTGCTCATCATCGGCATCTTCAGCATGAATGGTGCGGATGTGCTGTTGCAAAATTTGGAGCCTCAGCACTATCCCGAGACGGGGCGGCTGTTGATCAGCGATGCTTTGGGGCCTGTTTTATTTGGTGGCCTTTCGGCAAATGCTTTAGAAGTCGTGGAGCGCTTCGGTTGGTGGTTGCACCTGCTGGTCGTGCTGGGCTTTTTGAATTATCTGCCCGTATCCAAGCACTTGCACATTCTGCTGGCCTTTCCCAACAGTTATTTCTCACGCCTGACGCCTCCGGGCAAGATGGAGAACATGCCGGAGGTGATGAACGAGGTCAAGAGCATGATGGACCCCGAAGCGGCCTTTGCAGAGGCGCCTGCCGAGGAGGAATTGCCAACCTTTGGCGCCAACGACGTCTTTTCGCTCTCCTGGAAAAATATTCTCGAGGCTTACACTTGTACGGAATGCGGTCGCTGTACGGATGAATGCCCGGCCAATCAAACGGGCAAAAAACTTTCGCCCCGGCACATCGTCATGGCCGTGCGCGACAGGGCCGAGGAGGTGGGCAAAAAACTGCGCAGCGGCGATAAGCAGTACATACGCGAAGACCTGCGCGCCGAAGCCGACAAGCTGACCAAAGAAAACTTCGACGACGGGCGTTCGCTCTTCGACTATATAGATCGGGAGGAATTGCACGCCTGTACCACTTGCATGGCCTGCGTAGAGGCCTGTCCCGTTTTGATACGTCCGCTGGAGGTCATACTCGAGATGCGCCGCTACGAGATTCTCATGGAATCTGCCGGCCCCTCCGACTGGCTGCCTCTGTTTAACAGTATAGAAAACAGCGGGTCTGCCTGGGCCATGTCGCAGCCCCGCGATGCCTGGGTGCAGGAGTAACTTAAAACGCTGATCGAAAAACAAAAGCGATGAAGATACCAACCATGGCCGAGATGGCCGCTCGCGGAGAAAAACCGGAATATCTTTTTTGGGTGGGTTGTGCCGGCAGCTACGACGCGCGTGCGCAGAAAGTGGTGCGTGCCTTTTGCACCCTGCTGCAGGAGGCCGGTCTGAGTTTTGCCATCCTCGGCGAAGAGGAGAGTTGTACGGGCGACCCCGCGCGTCGGGCAGGCAATGAGTTCGTCTTTCAGATGACGGCCCTGCAAAACATCGAAGTGCTGAATGGCTATGGCGTTACGAAAATCGTTACGGCCTGTCCGCATTGCTTCAACATCCTCAAAAACGAGTATCCCGAGCTGGGGGGGCAATACGAGTTGATTCACCACACCCAACTGCTGCAAAAGCTCCTCGACGAAGGCCGCCTCAAGGTGGAGGGTGGAGCCTTTAAGGGCAAGCGCCTCACTTACCACGACTCCTGCTACCTCGGCCGTGCCAACGGCGTTTACGAGGCTCCCCGCAAGGTGTTGGCCGAGCTGGAAACCGAGCTGATCGAAATGCAGCGCAATCGCGAACGCGGCTTTTGCTGCGGAGCCGGCGGGGGGCAGATGTTCAAGGAGGAAGAAGCCGGGGAGAAGCGCATCAATACCGAACGCGCCGACGAAGCCCTCGGCACAGGGGCTGAGGTCATCGCCGTCAATTGCCCCTTCTGCCTGACCATGCTGGAAGACGGCCTCAAAGCCCGCGACAAGCAGGATGAGGTGATGGTCTATGATCTGTCGGAGTTGATTTTGAAGAATAAGTCTTCATAGAAACCCCATTCTCCAGGGTTTCCAAACCCGTGGTACCAGGGCGAGATGTTGTTTAACCCTGAGGTGTTGGCCGAAAAAGGCGAAGCCGGCGCGGAAGGTGTCTATGCTCAGGCGCACTTGCGGGTGGCGGGCGATGGTTTCCCAGGCTCTGCTCATGCCGGGCGACCAGTGGATGTCGTCAAAAATCAGCAGGGCGTTTTCGCTGAGATGGGGGAGCAGATTTTCGAACAGTTCCAGGGTAGCCTCATAGCGGTGGTCTCCGTCTATGTAGGCCAGGTCTATCTTTCCCAGTTCTGCGCATGCTGCGGGCAGCATTTGCCGAAAGGCGCCACAGAAAACTTTTGCATCGTGGACTTTGAACGCATCGAGATGGGCCTGTGCTCTTTGGGCCAGCAGGGGGTTGCCTTCGATGCTGCGGAAACGCGCCTGCAGAGCTCCGCCCGTGAGGTAGAGGGCAGAGATGCCGAGGGAGGTGCCCAACTCTAAAATGGTACGAGGTCTTTGCAGGAGCGCTGTTCTGAACAACATGCGACCCAAAGCCGGAGGGGCTGCTGCATGTCGGGCGACCTCTGCTATGCGGCGTTTGGGCGTCTTGCTGCCTGCGCCAAAATCCGTTGGCGGCAGCTCGCTTTGGTCTTTGAGCAGTTTTTTGCGCAGGGCTTCCACCTCGTCGAAGCGGTAGTACCAGCGGCGGTCTTCGAGCACGCGGGCGGCGAAGCGATAGGCCGTGGGGCTGTGCAAATCATATACTACCTTTGCTGACCGGTAAAATTTTACGAAAGCGGAGATGCGATGCCTCATACAATGCTCGTTAAAACCCCATATTCATTTTGCACTGACGGGTGCGCAAGCTACAATTTTTTTTCTATGCGAAGGAGATTCTTTTTTTTGACTTTGACTTTGACTTTGACTTTGACCTTGACTTTGGCTTTTCTGCCTCAAAGGGCCGGCGCTCAGGCGTATTTCACGGCTGCGGGCCTGCGTCTCGGCACGGAATGGGGTTTGACGTTGCAACACCGCGTGCTCAAGCACTGGACGGGCGAGTTCATTCTGCAATCGGGCTTTTCCCGGCCGGATGTGTTGTTTACGGTTTTGGGTGAGCGGCATTTTCCCATTGTTACCAGAAATCTGAATATTTACGGCGGCGCGGGTTTGCATCTGGCCTGGTTGGACGATGGAGCCGGCCTGAAGAAAACCGGTGCGGGGGTGAGTTTCATTGGGGGTGTTGAGTTGTCGTTGGGCAGGGTCAATTTGTCTTACGACATCAAGCCGGCTTTTACGCTTTCGACTTACCGGCCGGTGCTGATTCATACGGGGATATCCATACGTTATATACTCATCACGGGGAAGGCCTTTCGCAAACGCCAGCGTCAGAAGCGGCGGGAAGCGCGCCATTGGCCCTGGGAAAAGGATTCATAGTCATGGAAAAAAAATATCAAAGGGGGCTTGTGCTCTCAGGCGGCGGTGCCAGGGGCATCGCCCATATCGGAGCGCTAAAGGCTTTGCAGGAAGAGGGTTTTTCTTTTGACATCGTTGCGGGTTCCAGTGCGGGCTCGATTGTAGGAGCCATGTGGGCGGCCGGTCTGGAGCCGGATGAGATGATGGAAATCGTGCGTAAAGCGCAGGTGTTAAGAATGTTTCGCCCTGCCTTTTCGCGCAATGGTCTGATACGCTTGCAACATCTGCGGAATATTTTGCGAAAGCATATTCCTTACGAGCGCATTGAGGATTTGCCCAGGCCGCTGGTCATTACGGCTGTCAATTTGGAGTTGGGGCGGCCGGAGTTTTTCCGCACGGGGCCTCTGGCCGATTGCGTGGTGGCTTCGAGCAGCGTTCCGCTCATTGTGAAGCCCGCGAAAATTGGGGGCAGTCTTTATGCCGACGGCGGGCTGATGAAAAATCTTCCCGTAACGCCCATTCGGGAGTCCTGTGAGCATATCACGGCTTCTGATGTGCTGCCTCGCGGTCGGGCTACGGCTAAAAGCCTGCGTTCGGGCATCAAGCTTTCGTTGCGGGTGGTGCAGCTTTGCATTCAGTGCAATACTTCTGAGGATGTTGAGTTGACGGATATGTACATTCCTCACCGCAATTTGGGGAACATTTCGTTTGCGGACTTTGGCAAGCGGGAGGAGTTGTTTCGCCTGGGTTATGAGTCGGCGAAGAAGATCATTTCTCAATTCCATACTCCTCCATCTTTCGGTACAGGGTAGAGAGGCCTATGCCGAGGAGTTGTGCTGTTTTTGTTTTGTTGCCTTTGGTATAGGCGAGGACTTTTCGGATGTGTTCCTTTTCGATTTGGTCTATGCGCAGGGGGTGTTCGGGTGTGTGGCCGTCTTCGTAGTGAAATTCTAAGGGCAGGGTATCGGCTGAGAGCAGGTCATTTTCTGAAAGGATGATGGCCCGTTCGATGACGTTTTTGAGTTCGCGCACATTGCCTTTCCATTGGTGTCGGATGAGGAGTTGGAGGAAGCGTTCGTCCATTTGGTAGGGTTTTCGCTTCATGCGCGTGGCTGTTTGCAGGGCGAAGTATTCGGCGAGGAGGGGGATGTCGTCGCGGCGTTCGCGCAGGGGCGGGAGGTGGAGTGCGAAGACGGAGAGGCGGTAGTAGAGGTCGTTGCGAAAGCGGCCGGCTTCGACTTCTTTGAGCAGGTCGCGATTGGTAGCGGCTATGACGCGCACATCTACGGCGGTTTCTTTGGTGCTGCCCAGTTTGATGAAGCTTCCGGTTTCTAAGACGCGCAGCAATTTGGCTTGCAGTTGGAGGTCCATTTCGCCGATTTCGTCGAGGAAGATGGTGCCGGTATGGGCTTCTTCAAACAGGCCCGTTTTTTGTTTTTGGGCGCCGGTGAAGGCTCCGGGCAGGTAGCCGAAGAGCTCGCTTTCCAACAGTTCTTTGCCAAGTGTGCTGCAATTGATGGCGACGAAGGGTTTGTTCGAGCGCGGGCTTTCGTAGTGGATGGCTTGGGCGAAGACTTCTTTGCCGGTGCCGGTTTCTCCGGTGAGCAGCACGGTGGTGTCGGTTTTGGCGACTTTTCGGGCCAGTCGCATGACGCTTTCCATGGCTTTGGACTGTCCTACAATTTGGCGAAAGCTAAAGCGTTGCCCGCTGCTTTCTTCCAGTTCGCGCACTTTGTACTGGAGTTTGGCTTTTTCTGTGGCTTTCGCCAAAAGGGGGATGATTTTGTGATTGTCATCGCCTTTGCTGATGTAATCGAAGGCTCCGTTTTTGATGGCTTGTACGCCGTCTTCGATTTTGCCGAAGGCGGTGAGGAGGATGATTTCGCAGAGCGGCTGGGCTTTTTTCAGCTCGGGGATGAGGTCCACGCCATAGGCATCGGGCAGTTTGACATCGCAGAGGACGGTGTGGATGGCGTCTTCTTCGCGCAGCAGTTTCAGGCCTTTCTTTGCGTTTTCGGCCTGGAAGACCTCGTAGCCTTCGAGGGATATGACCCGCCCGAGCAGGTTGCGGATGTCCTTTTCGTCATCTATAATGAGTATTCGGCCTTTGGTGCTCATGCAGCAAAGATAGGGATTTTGGGCATGTTGCCAATACCGGTAAGAGCAGGAAGCCCAAGCCCTGCTTCCCGTTGGGGGAAGGGGGCTTGGGTGGGAGCTTTAAGCATTTTTCTACAGCGTTACATTGGCGCCGAAGACGATGCCGAAGCTGCGGGCATCGGCATCGCTATGGGTTTCGCCAGGGTCGGGCTGGTTGCCGCCGCTGATGAAGTTCAGGGGAGCGTATCCCTGTGTGGCGAAGGCCTCGACGAAAAGCACGGAGGCTTTTTGATACTGGCAGGAGAAGCCCAGCACCATTTGCGTTTGTCGTTCCCAGGGAGCTCCTTTGGCTCCGGCGCGGAAGTCGGAGTACTCTGCCGAGAGGCCGTACTCGTACTTGCTGCCCGGGTTGAGCAGGTAGCGCAGTCCGGCGTGCATGGAGCTTACTTTGGAAGCGGGATACACATCCAAAGGCGGGTTGGGGTTGTGTGTGCCGGGCCAGACGTCGCGGGTGCTGTTGTACGACCCCTGGAGGGTCAGGCTGCTGCCCAACTGCAGTTTTCCGTAGGCGCCCCAGGCCGGGTTGTTTTGCACGCAGGGGTTGAAATGTTGTACGGGATAATCCTGGCAGTAAGCGCTGCCATGCAGGTAAGAGGCGCCTAACTGAAAGGAAGAGCTGCTGCCAAAGGAGAAGGTGTAATTGGCATCGAGGGAGAAGTTGTTCAGGCGCGAGGGTACGTCTGTGCTGTCCACCAGTGTATGTGCTGCGCGAAACTGAGCGCCTCCCTGGATGAGCATCAGCTGTACGGAGGCTCCGCCCTTTTTGAAGCCGAGCTGCCCGCCGTAGGCCAGTCCGCCAAAGGCATGCCATACGGTGGAGTTGGTGAACATGCTCACGCTGCCGGTCTGCGCAAACGGAATATCCATTTTGCCCACTGCTGCATACAGGGGGAATTTTGCGGTATTACCGAGTACGACGAAGCCCTTGCGCAGTTGCAGCTGGTTGCGCCCGAGCGAGGTGATGGTGCCTGCACCGAAGCTTTGCTCGGGGTTGTAGAGTACTTCTGAGTAGGCGGCCATCCAGTCGTTGACAATGGCCGTGAGCCCTATCTGCCCGGAGTGTACCACAGCCTCGCTGACTTCCTTGCCAATTTGGTTGTTGGAAGTCGGGTGCCGCATCAGGTAGGCAAATTTGGAGTCGCGGTTGGAGTGCTGATAATCGGCAATGGCGATGAGCGAGCTGCTGAGGATGAGGCCGGGCTTGTTGAAGGTTTCGTCTTCTTCCCGGGCGTTGAGCAGGATCTGCACTTTACGCGGGTTCTGCACAGCTTCCAGCATCTTCCAGCTGTAGTCGGAGTCCAGCCGCAGGGTAGGAGCGGAGTCTTGAGAGAAGGCCGGCAAAGCAAAGGCCAGGCACAGCAGAAACATAAGTAATTGTTTCATGGGAAAAGGGTTTTAGCACATCCGCCTGAAGGCGTTCAGATGGGGCCTTTCAGGCAGAAAAAACAATGAAAATGGTTAAAAAATGTCCGCTGGGCGACGTTTTGGACAGCCGCAAAGATGGGAAAAATTGTGGTGATGAGCCAAAAGATTTTGGGGTTTTGTCGTCTGGGGGCAGATGAGGGGGAGAGGGGGTGTTTGGAGGGGTGATTTTTGGGGGTTTTCAGGGGTGTTTTGTGTGACTTTTGTTTGCTACAGACATGTCATGTCTATAGACATGACATGTCTCGCGCGCGCATGCACGCGCGCGCGCACGCGCGCGCGAGAACTGCCCCCCACCCGCCCCCTCAAAAAAATCCTCAAAAAGTTTGCTCAATTTCGAAAAAAGCCCTACCTTTGCGGCCAATTTCTTAACCAACAAAGCATGAATCCATGTTCGCAATCGTAAACATAGCCGGTCAGCAGTTCAAAGTTGAGGAGGGGCAGGAGCTCTTCGTCCACCGGTTAGAAGCCGAAGAGGGCGCGCGCGTAACCTTCGATGAGGTCTTGCTCGTCGAAAAAGACGGCGCCGTACAAGTCGGCAAGCCGAAGCTGAACGCTCAGGTGGAAGCCACGGTGCTTCAGCACTTGAAAGGCGATAAAGTCATCGTCTTCAAAAAGAAGCGCCGCAAAGGCTATCGCGTCAAGAAAGGCCATCGCCAGCAATTCAGTAAAATCAAGGTAGAAGGCATTAAGGCCTGAGTTTTTCATCCCTAAAAAAGAAATTCAACCATGGCACATAAAAAAGGTGTAGGTAGTACCGATAACGGACGCGACAGCAACAGCAAACGGCTGGGCGTCAAACTCTTCGGCGGACAGGCTTGCCGCGCAGGCAACATCATCGTCCGTCAGCGCGGCACCAAATTTCATCCGGGCCGCAATGTCTATATGGGCAAGGACTATACCCTCCACGCCGCCGTTGACGGCATGGTAACCTTCAAAAAAGGCCGTCGCAATCGCACCTTCGTACACGTGATTGGCTTTGAGGAAGTCCTGGAACAAAGCCCGGCGCCTAAGCCCAAGCCAACTCCCAAGCCCAAGCCGGCAGCCCCCAAAGCCGAGCCCGCAGCCGCAGCCGCTCCGGTCAAAGAGGAAGCTCCGAAAAAGGAAGCTCCCCAAAAAGCCGAAGCTCCCAAGGAAGAAGCCGCTGCTAAGCCGAAAACGGGAAAAGTTACTCTGCCTTCCGGCAAAAAGATCAAAATAGACGACCTCAAAATGGTCGAAGGCATTGGCCCCAAGATCGAAGGTCTGCTGCATGAAGCCGGCATCAAGACCTGGAAGGATTTGGCGGAAGCCAAAGTGGAAGACATCCAAAAAATACTGGATGAGGCCGGCCCCCGCTACCGCATGCACAGTCCGGCTACCTGGTCTAAGCAGGCAGCTCTGGCCGATGCGGGCAAGTGGGAAGAACTGGAGGCCTACCAAGACCACCTCAAAGGCGGTCGCGAACCGGAGGAAAAGTAAGCTCTTCCGCTTGCATAGTTTTGTCAAAACTGCATAATAGCGCGCCAAAAAGAGGCGTTCTTAAGATAGTTTTCATAGCTTTTTTTGCCTCGCAGTCTTTTAGATTGCGGGGCATTTTTTTGCCTTCCAAAAAAAGACCGGAAGCGGTCAGCTTCCGGCCTTTTGCCTGCCTCAAAATCGAATGGAGTACATGGCAAAAAAGCTGCGCCCCGGATTGTAAATGGGACGAACCATGTCTCCCCGCACGGAGCGGCTGAGGTGTTCGTAATAAGCTGCATCTAAGAGGTTGTTTACGCCAAGACGCAAGGCTCCGGTTTTTTCCGACTGCCAGGCTATGGCCAGGTCTATGACGTAAAAAGCCGGTGTGGCGGTCTCTCCATACGAGCGTGCGATGTGCTCCTGGGCAAAGGCATAGCGGATGCTCAATTCGGGTTTCAAGCGGTCGTGCAGGTAGCTGCCGCTCAGGCGGTAGCGCAACTCTAAGGGCGGAATTTCAGGGAGGGCTTCCTGTGTAACGAGATTCTGTCCATAGGTGTAGCTCAGGTTGAACACCTGCTGCAGGCCTGCTGCGGGTGTCATTTGGCGAAAGCCCACTTCAAAACCGGCCATCAGTGCCCGATCTATGTTGATGTACTGTCGCACGCCCGGGCTGTTGGGCAGCACGGGGCTTAGGTCTTCCCGGATTTGCGAGGAGATGTAGTCCTGCATCAGCCCTGCGAACGCGTTGAAGCGAAAGGCAAATCGCTGTGTCTGCCAACGGAACAGGACGTCCATCTGGTTGTTTTTTTCGGGCTTGAGCAGAGGATTACCCAACATCTCATAGGGGTCGCTGCCGATGGCCAGAAAGTGAATGAAGCGCTCGCTGATGCCCGGGCTTCGTTGGGCACGCCCCAGCCAGACGGCCAGAGAGGCCTGCTCGTTCAGGCTGTGGTTGAAGCCGGCGCTGAAGCCCGGATTGACTTGCGTAGTACTCGTGTTGGAATACAGCTCAAGGAAGTTTTCAGAAGGTTTCAGGGCCGTGGCGGAGTTGTAATCCAGCCGGCCGGAGAGGATGAAAATCGTTTGGCCTTTTCCGCGCCGGGGAGCGGGCAAATGCCACTCGGCAAAGAGGCCTGTGTGGGTGATGCGGCCGTGTTGCCAGGCATCGTCTGTTGCAGTTTGGCCGGCCATGGGGCCCATGAGGAATTCGCGCATGCGGTCGCCGATGGCCTCCTCGCTCTTGAAGTCTGCGCCGGCATAGAGGTAGGTTTTGTCAAAGCTCCACTGCGTTTCCGTGCGCGCTCCATAGGTGAAGGTTTGGGCGTCCACCCAGGCGTTCATCATGCGGGGGTCCAGGGGCTTGAGCAGGTTGTCCATGCGGTGGTCCACGATGGTGGCGAAGGCAGAACTGCTCCAGTTTTGAAGCTGCTTTTGCTGTATTTGTACGCGATGTGTAGCCTTCAGCAGCCAGGTGTGGTCTTTGCGGAGGTCCATGGGCAGGGCTGCAAAATCCACGTTTTCTGAGCGGTTGTGATCGGCTGAGAAGGTGAGTATTTGCCTTTTACCTGCCTTTACGGCAAGTTGGGCGCCGAGATTGAGACGATTGAAATCGGCAGGGATGAGCGTGCCTTCTCCATCCGTGTAGTCCTGCCCCCGGGCATAAGCGCCGAAGAGACGAAAATCGTAAGCCCGGGCCGTGATGCCTGCCATACCTTCGCTGCGAAAGGCGCCGAGATTGCTCTCATAGCCGGCCGACAGCCGCCCCAGCGCTTTGGGCGCTGATGAGAAACGGGGTTTCACGGAAGTGAAATTGATCATCCCGCCAAAGCCCATGCCATAGCGCAGGGAATAAGGCCCTTTTTGCACCTCAACACTGCTCATGCTATTCAAAGCAACCTGGCTGGCCGGAGGGTCCATGCGGTTGGGGCAGGCTTCGTGTGCGCTTTGCACGCCGTCTATCAGGATGAGGAGGCGCTCTCTTTGAAAGCCCCGCAGCACGGGATCGAAACCATAGGAAGCGCTCTTTTTCACAGTCGCTATTCCCGGCAGCTGCCCGAGATAGGCGCCCGCGTCGGGCGTGGTCTGGTGTACATACCCAATGTCTTCCTGCTGTGCGTTGCCGGCATTTGGCCGCAATTGTATGATTGCTACCGGTTCTAATGTGTGTGCTTTGGGTGTCAGTTCAATATACCCCTTTGACAGTGCATTTTGCACTTCTTCATCTTTGAGTAGCAGTGCTTGGTAAGCCAGGTGGGTGAGCTGCAACTGCTCTCCTTCCCGGTACGCAATTTCGATGATGCCGTCTGCATCGGACAACCCTTGTTGCGTTCCGTAAGTATAAAAAACATCAGCTATTGCATGCCCGTTTTGAGCATTGGTGATCACAAGTTGCCTGGCATGTGCATAGCTGCCTAAAAGCAGCAGCAGGAACGTAAAAAAAATGTTGGCACTCCTTTTGGGAGAAAGGAAGTTCGTGATATGTTGACTTCTCTGTTTCATGATTTTTGTTTGTTTTATTGCCTTTCGGCAAATGATGTGAGTTTCTCAGCTGCAAGGTTTGTTCGTATAGTCAACCGCCGGTCATGGTGTAAAAGGCCGTTGACCTCATAGCACCAGACCGGGCGGTGCTATCAATGAAACCCTTACTTAATTCGAGATGAGACATGGCAAATCATTTGGCATGCTCTCATTTCGAACAAGCAATGCAAAACATTCGTTCCCCTTTGTCCGGCTGCTGCCGGCTGTCTCAAAAGGGAAGATGCCGCCATGTGGAGATTCAACAATTTGGAGACGGAGGCTTAAAGACGCCCTGCAAAAATGGAGAGGGGGGCAGAGAAAATTTTCGGGGAATGCGTATGCCCCGCTTTTGCAGGGCGAATTCGTTTTTTACGCGCAGTGCCTCTTGTTTTGGCATGTGAAAGGGCGCTTTTTCTTTGGTTGGAGAAGAGGGGGCGTAAGGCTTTTTTTCCTCCTGCTCGTGTTGCTTCTTGAGCTCGGTTTTGAAGTAGCAGGAGGCTTTGCAGTCGAGCTCGGGTTTCGTTTTGTTTTGACAGACCGTTTGGGCCAGGTGGTTTTGTTCGATTTTGAAAGTGGCATAGAGCAGCAGGTCCTGCCAGGCCGTGGCCAGCAAAAGAAGGGTGAGCAATATGGCGATGAATGGACGCATCTGCTGTTGGATTGGCACAAAGGTAGAATGCCCGGTGGGTTTAAAAAATGATTTTTATCAGCGATGGTTGGTGGAATCGGGGGAATCGGTGGAATCGGTGGAATCGGGGGAATCGGGGGGGGCGGTCTAAATCAAAAAACCTTTATCTTTGTGCTTCACATTCACAGCCTGCCATCTATGGATTCTTCTTACACGGAACAGCTTGCCGGCCTGGAAACTGCTCGGAAACTGGGTTTATCTGAGGAGGAATACGGGATGATGCTCGATTTTATGGGGCGTCCCGTCAATTTTACGGAATTGAGCATGTATTCCGTGATGTGGTCGGAGCATTGCTCGTATAAAAACTCCATCCGCTGGCTGAAGACCCTGCCGCGCGAGGGCGGTCGCCTGCTGGTGGGCGCCGGAGAGGAAAACGCCGGTTTGGTGGACATAGGCGATGGCCTGGCCTGTGCTTTTAAGATAGAATCTCATAACCACCCCTCGGCCATTGAGCCTTATCAGGGGGCGGCTACGGGCGTAGGCGGGATTCACCGCGATATTTTCACTATGGGGGCGCGTCCCGTTGCGGCCCTCAACTCTCTGCGCTTTGGAGATTTGAGCAGGCATCACACCAGGCATCTGCTCAGGGGTGTGGTGCGTGGCATAGGCGATTACGGCAACTGTTTTGGCGTACCTACGGTGGGTGGTGAGACTTTCTTCCATCCCTGTTACAACCAAAATATCCTGGTGAATGCCATGTCGGTAGGCTTGGTCAAAGTGGGTGAGACGGTCTCTGCCTGTGCCGATGGCCCGGGCAATCCGGTCTTCATCGTCGGCTCCCGCACGGGTAAGGACGGCATCCACGGCGCTACTTTTGCCTCGGCCGACCTGACCGAAGACTCGGCAGAAGACCTGCCCTCCGTGCAGGTTGGCGACCCCTTTCAGGAAAAGCTCCTTTTGGAGGCCTCGCTCGAGGCCATTCGCACAGGAGCTGTCGTGGGTATGCAGGACATGGGAGCCGCGGGCATCACCTGCTCCACCTCTGAGATGAGCGCCAAGAGCGGCACGGGCATGCGCATTCAGCTCGATAAAGTGCCCACCCGCGAGGAAAACATGAAACCCTTTGAGATGCTGCTGTCCGAAAGCCAGGAGCGCATGTTGGTGGTGGTAGCAAAGGGACGTGAAGAGGAAGTGTTGAAGGTGTTCGAAAAGTGGGATTTGGAATGTGCTCAAATAGGTGAAGTAACCGATACCGGCATGTTGGAGTTTTTCCACGAAGGCGTCAAAGTGGCCGAAGTCCCTGCCGATTCTCTGGTGCTGGGCGGAGGTGCGCCGGTTTACGAACGCGAGTACAGCGAACCGGCCTACCTCAAAAAAATAGAAGCATTTGACGAAAGTCAAATCCCCGAGCCACAGGATCTGCCAGCTGCTGCCCGCCGCCTTGCAGCCTCGCCCAATCTGGTTTCAAGGCGCTGGATTTACGAGCAGTACGACTCCATGGTGCGAACGAATACCGTCGCGCAACAAGACCCCTCCGATGCCGCCATCGTGCGCATCAAGGGTACGGATAAGGCCCTGGCCATGACGACCGACTGCAATCCGGCTTATGTGTTTGCCGACCCCTATGCCGGAGCCATGATGGCCGTGGCGGAAGCTGCCCGTAACCTGGCTTGCACGGGCGCCGAGCCCCTGGCAGTAACCAATTGTCTTAACTTTGGCAATCCCTACAATCCCGAAGTGTATTGGCAATTTGTAAGAGCTGTACAGGGGATGGGAGATGCCTGCCGGAAGTTTGGCACGCCTGTTACGGGAGGCAATGTGAGTTTTTACAACCAAACACAAACGGGTGATCGCACCGAGCCGGTTTACCCTACACCCACCATAGGTATGATCGGCCTGTTAGAGAATGTCGAAGAGCGCCTCGGCCTGCGCTTTCAGGCTGAGGGGGATCTGCTCTATCTGCTCGGCGGCCATGCACGAGAAATGGGTAGTTCGGAATACCTGCGTTATATGCACAAGGTAGAGTACAGTCCGGCGCCTTACTTTGATTTGGAGGAAGCAGATCGCTTAGTGAAAGGGCTGTTGGAGCTGAATGCCGCGCGTTTGTTGCGCTCGGCCCACGATTTGTCGGAGGGCGGTTTGTGGCAGGCTTTGTTGGAGTCGGCCATAGCCTCGGGTATGGGTTTTGAGGTGCAAATAGAAGCTTCGGCCGAAGGCGGGCGAAAAGACCGGATACTGTTTGGCGAAAGCCAAAACCGCGTACTGGTCAGTGTAAGTCCGGAGCAAAAAGATGCTTTTGAACAAAAGACTATCGAACTGGGAATTCCCTTTGCTTCACTGGGTAAGACGGGTGGTCAGAACTTGCAGATAAGCGGTGAAGATTTCGGTGCTCTATCGGATTGGAGGGCCAATTACATGGAGACTTTGGAGCGCATCATAGAGTCCGAACCCGATTACTTTGACGAAGCAGAGTGATGTCTGATTTTTTTACTAAAAAACAATGAACGGATGAAACGATTACTCATTTTATGGATTGGTCTGGGGCTGCTGTCTGCCCTGAGCGCCTGCCAGGGCGATTCTGCCGGAAATGTGAAGGGGACGGTTTTGCGTGGCCAGTTGGAGGGCGCCGACGATATGCAGATCAATTTGGATCGCGTTTATATCGGGCGTGCCAACCAATCTCTGGATGCCACGACCAGTGATGGAAAGGGCGCTTTTTCCTTCAGTTATCCGGATGGTCTGGAACTTGGGATTTACAAATTGCGCGTGGGGACAAAAAGCATTGTTTTGGTGTTAGATGACACCCACAACAAGCTGATTGAAATCAAGGGCGCTTTGCCCGATCTCAGCGATCCCAAAAAATTGGAAATTACGGGCTCTCCGGCCACACAGGAGTACAATGAAATGCTGAGCCGGTTGATTGCGCGCACGGCCAAAGTGGATGACATCTCCGCTTTTATTGACAGTGCTCAATCGCCCCTGGCAGCGGCTTACATCGCTTACCAGGCTCTGGGACGGGAGGGTACTTATCTGCCCATGCAACGCAAGGCCCTGGATCGCCTGCGCGGTGCGGGTGAAGGTTTGGCAGATTATGTACTGGCTTATGACGGTTATCTGACACAATTGGAAACAGCTTACCAACAGAAAAAGGCGCAAGAGCCCATTCAGGTTGGAATGGAGGCTCCCGATATCAGTATGCCGAACCCACAGGGGAAGATGATGTCGCTTTCTGATTTGCGCGGGAAGATTGTTTTGCTGGACTTTTGGGCCAGTTGGTGCGGCCCCTGCCGTCGCGAAAACCCCAATGTGGTGGCCGTGTACAAGAAGTACAAAGACAAAGGTTTTACTGTTTTTAGCGTCTCGCTCGATGGAGTAGATGCGCGCACCAAGGCGCGTTTGAAGTCTCAGGAGCAGATTGATCAGATGATTGCTCAGGGCAAACAGCGCTGGATGGATGCCATTCAAAAAGACGGGCTGGAGTGGCCCTATCACGTTTCGGATTTGAAGAAATGGGATAATGCCGCTGCGCGTCAGTATGGCGTTAGAAGCATTCCTCGGGCCTTCCTGATTGACAGAGACGGCAAAATTGCTTCTACCTCGGTACGGGGAGCAGAGCAGTTGGAACAGGAGATACTCAAGTTGTTGAATAAATAAGAGAAAGGAGGCCGGGCGGCCTCCTTTTTTATTCTTTTGTACTTACGGGTAAAGAGAAATAAAAAGTACTTCCTTCTCCGACCTTGCTTTCCACCCATATTTTTCCATCCTGCATTTCGATGAATTCTTTGGAGATGGCGAGG
>Ga0256832_1001434_pt1 | contig 16097 bp, 14 predicted proteins | sample 134614metaG_FD_190534 | JGI IMG/M metagenome (GOLD analysis project Ga0256832, IMG submission 190534) | Hydrothermal vent microbial communities from Lau Basin, Pacific Ocean - 134-614 | ecosystem: Environmental > Aquatic > Marine > Hydrothermal vents | place: Pacific Ocean: Lau Basin | collected...
AACTCCTCTTTATGCGGTTCTTCGACAATGGAGAGTTCCCACCTATCGGTCAGACAGCCTGCCTGATTGTACTCTTTGACACCTTCAAGGAAAGGCTCTACGATCACATCACTGTCAAATTCAAATGCGACATCGAGCGCATAGTCAAGCTCACTCTCGTTTTTAACAATGCTCACCCCGATACTGCTGCCAAGGCGTACCGGCTTGATAATGACCGGATATGCCATAGAAATCTTACGCTCACCGTTCTTACGCAGGTGCTCATAGGGGACTGTCTTGATCCCAAGACTCTGTGCAAGATATTTTGTATAGAGTTTGTTGTAAGAAAGTGCGGAAGCTTCCAGACGCGGTGAAATGTAGGGAATGTCGAAAAATTCCATAAGCGAAGCGACCTTGCCGTCCTCTCCGTCACGGCCATGAATAAGATTGAGCAACACATCAAATGCTACCTGCTTACTGCCAAACATGCCTTCGGTAAAGAAACCACCTTTTTTTAAAGTAAGCTGTTTTCCTTTTTTATACTCTCCTGAAGAGAAGAGTTTGGAGTTGATCTTGTCTGCATCTACCAGATAGAATTCGCGGTTGGCATCGACAAAGATGTATGTCAGCGTACTCTTTTTGAGTACCTTCTTCATTGTAATGGCAGAGACAATGCTGATCTCATGCTCGTAACTCGACCCGCCAAACAGGATTGCGATATTCATAGTAATTCCCTAATTTCTAATTTCTAATTTCTAATTTCTAATTTTACAGCATCTTTGCAAATTCGCCGAAAATATAGGCGCTCTCATGGGGTCCAGGACTCGCTTCGGGGTGGTGCTGTACAGACATGATGGGTGCATCTTTATAGCGCAGCCCCTCAATCGTGTTGTCAAAAAGGTTCACATGTGTCACTTCCGCAACCTCTACAATATTGTCAGGGACATTGTAGTTGTGGTTTTGCGCGGTAATTTCCACTGTACCTTTCTGTGTATTCTTCACAGGGTGGTTACCTCCGTGGTGGCCGAATTTCAGCTTGTAGGTATCGTAACCGTGTGAGATAGAGAGCAGCTGATGCCCCAGACAGATACCGAACATCGGTACCTTCGCAGCGATAAGCTGTTTAATCTTTGCCTGCTCCTCTTTGAGAATAAGCGGGTCTCCGGGGCCGTTGGAGAGGAAGACACCGTCAATCTCTTTTGCCTCAAACTTACCGATGATCTCTTCGGCACTCATTGAGTTTGGTACCACTGTCACCTCCATGCCGGCATGGGTCAGTTCGTTGAGGATGTTACGCTTGATCCCGAAATCAAGTGCAATAATCTTCTTCGTGGTGTCAGGTTTTTCATACGCGAAGGTAAAGGCGTTGTAACGCGCTTCTTTATGCACGTACGGTTCTTTGGTACTCACCTGTTCAATGTAGTTGATCTCTTCGATGCGCGGCGAAGTTTCAAGTACTTTTTTCAGCGCTGCTTCATCATGCACTTCTGTGGAAGCAACCATCATCATCGCTCCTTCGCTGCGAAGCATTTTGGTTAAAAACCGGGTATCAACATCGGTAATACCAAGTACGTTTTCACGCTTCAGCAGTGCATCGAGACTCTCTTCAGAGCGGAAGTTCGAAGGGCGCGCCTGATAGGAGCGTACAATGATACCTTTACAGTAAGCACCTTTGCTCTCCATATCCTGTGCATTACAGCCGACATTACCAATTTCGGGCATGGTAAACGTCACAAACTGTCCCGCATACGAAGGATCGGTCACGATCTCCTGATACCCAGTCAAAGAGGTGTTGAAGACAATCTCACCAACCGCCGTTCCTTCTGCACCGAAACTCTTCGCTTCCAGCATCAAACCGTTTTCAAAATACAAGCTTACTTTATTCATTTTACTCTCCTTGGTGCGTGGTTACGCACCCTACATTCTCTTTTCGGTGTATGGTTACACACCCTACAGCTACAGCATGCCTCTTTTTGCCAACTCTTCCTGGTAGAGTCTGTCATACAGAAGCTCATAGTCCTGGGAGCCGGGAACGATCTCACGTTCCATGTTTCTAATCTTTTCATAGACAATATCATCAATTTCATCAAAAGCATCGGCAAAGGCTTTGAAGGATTTGAAGATGACATTCTTCACCTGATTGTCACTGACACTGTACTCTGCCAGATAGTTCTCATAGAGTTCGTCAAGGATCACGTGTGCAAGGTCATTGTAGCGGTCGTCATAATTCATGATCACCCCGTATTCCGGTGCCATCTTCTTTTTGATCATAAAGAAGAGCTGACGCTCGTCAGCATGCTGAAATTCTATTTCATCGTAGTTCTCGTCAAGTATTTTCTTGACTTGCTCATCGAGTGCACGTTCCTTGGCCAGGTTCTCATCAATAATGCGTTTGGCAACCTCTACGACTGCTTCCTTTCCTTTTGGAAGTGTTACAAAAGGAGCATTTGCCAAATCGATCCCTATCTTGGTCGCTACATATCCCGTCTGTTGTGGTTTCAATCTCATTGCTTGATACTCCTTGTGTTTTATTATTTCTTAACGCAATCACGCAGGTAGGCACAAGGCCTGACCCTGCTTTTACCGTACGATAGTATCTTCTCTTTCAGGGCTTGTCGAAATGATGCCGATCTTGGTACCGATCATCGCTTCGAGCGCTTCAATATATGACTTCGCTGTCTCTGGCAGTTCATCAAAAGTGCGTGCGCCTTCGGTCTTCTCCCAACCCGGGAAGGTCTTGTAAATGGCTTTGACATCTTCAAGATCGTAAGGTACGTAGTCGATCTCTTTACCTTCGAACTCGTAGGCGACACAGACCTTGATCTCGTCAAAGCCGTCAAGTACATCGAGTTTCATCAGTGCCACCTGGTCGACACCGTTGACGCGTACCGCATGACGCATTGCCACAGCATCGAACCAACCACAGCGTCTTGGACGTCCTGTAGTTGTACCAAACTCATGACCGTTTTTTCTCAGTCTGTCACCCTCTGGACCAAAGTCTTCACTGGGGAAAGGACCGTTGCCCACTCTGGTACAGTAGGCTTTGGCAATACCGGTCACTTTGCCGATATCTTTGGGGTTGATACCAAGTCCGGAACAGGCACCTGCACTCACCGTTGTGGAAGAAGTAACATAAGGATAGGTACCATGGTCGATATCAAGCATTGTCCCCTGTGCTCCTTCAAGCAGTACCTTTTTATCAGCATCGAGAATTTCCCACATCAGTTGTGTTGTATCACAAATGAACGGAGACAGTACTTCTTTATAGCTTTGAAGCTCGGCAAGCAGTTCACTCTCTACCGGGGCTTCAACACCCATCGCATCAAAAACCGGTTTGTTGATGGCAAAAAATTCCATGATCTTTCCGGTCAGCTTTTCAGGATGCAGCAGTTCACCCAGCCGGTGCCCAACACGGGCAACCTTGTCACCGTAAGCCGGCCCGATACCCTTACCTGTCGTACCGATGGCCTTGTCACCCTTGAGACGCTCACGTGCCTGATCGATCTGTGCATGGTACGGCAGCAGAATGTGTGCCTTGTCTGACAGAAAAAGCCGTCCGGTAAGATCGTCGAACTGTTCCATCTCTTTGATGAAATCGACAGGTGAGAGTACGACACCGTTACCGACGATATTTTTGGCTTCGGGGTTGAGTACACCCGACGGAATCAGGTGCAGCGCATACTTCTTGTCACCGATGACGATGGTATGCCCGGCATTGTGTCCGCCGGCAAAACGGCACACATAGTCATGGGTCTGCGCCATGTGGTCAACAATCTTCCCTTTTCCCTCATCACCCCACTGGAGCCCTACGATCAAATCTGCTTTACTCATTTTTCTTCCCTGTTCAATTTACTCACAATACACTCATCGGTATAGAGTGCAAACCCCGCTGCTTCCATGCCGTCAATCGTATAAATACCCCCCATTGCCAGCAAACTGTTGCCTTCGAACATACGGAAGGTCAATGAATCATAGTAGCGCATTTTGGCATAAAAGAGCGGTGAAATAACCATTCTCTCATAGGCGACAGTCAAGGTAGCAACTTTAATTTTTTCAAGTTCTTCACGAATATCATCCGGAAAAGCACTGAGATCTTCAAGGTCTTCAACTGTATTCAGACGTACCAACTGTTCGATCCACGGCAGATCACTCTTCAGAATCTGCTCTACATGCATCGCCTTAAGAAGCTCGAGCGATACACCATACTTTTCATTCAGAAGATGCGGAATGCGAATGTTGGCAACCTGAAGCAAAGGACTTGCACCGATCTCATTGAGCAGCATACTGCTGGTACGGACAATTTCTTCAAAACTGCCTCCGAGGATCTCTGCACCTACCTGATACTGCTCTTTTGTAGGGAAAGAGAGGGTCGGCTGAATATAAAACCACTTCTTCGACTCTGTAGTACGCCCCAGTCTTTTGGTCGCAATACGTACAACGTCGGCTGTAGAATCCGCACGAAGCGTTACTTCGTGATTTTCTGCGTCATTGAGGCGCACCAGTGGTTTTTTGTCTTCAAAATACTCATGCTGGTGGTAGGAGAAAAGCGGCGTGACGATCTCTTCAAAACCAAGGTTCTCCAGCATCTCGGCAGAGACAAATTCAATCTCACGTTTGATGCGTGCCGACTGTCCGAAATAGAGCTTTGATCCGCTTGGGATCTCGTGTTCAAATATCATGCACCCTCTTTTTTCAGCGTACTTTTGAAGTACTCTTCGTTAAATACACGGCTTGCTGTACCATCGTAGTCACGTCTGCCGAGTTTCGCCAATGCCAGTTCTACAGCATTGACCACCCAGACCATTTCATATGGCTCAATGAGTCCCATCTGATTAATACGGAAGATCTTGCCTTTAAGGTGATCCTGCCCTCCGGCGACATTGACACCGAAATCGTTTTTGAGAAGATCACGGATCTCTTTGGCATTGACATCATCTATCGTCGTCATAGAACGCGCAGGTACTTTCGGGTAGGAGTGCAGTCCCAACGCTTCAAGTGCGAAACGGGTCGCTTTGGCACGGCGCGCGGTATCGCAGTAGAGTTTACCAAGACCGCCACCCTCTTTGATCTGCTTGAGAACAGCACCCAGTCCGATAACAAGTGTGGTCGCAGCAGTATACGCTGTCGTGTTCTGGCGCTGCTTCTTGATCTCACTGGCAAGGTTAAGGTAGTAGCCTTTTCCTTCACCGATCTTCACGACTGCCGCTTCACTCAAGCCTACAATCGCCAGCCCCGGAGGCAGCATCAGTGCTTTCTGGCTTCCGGCGATCAGTGCGTCAATGTGGCTCACATCGATACGCTCGACACCTACTGCGGTAATGCCGTCAGCAATGACCATCACATCCGGACGCTCTTCTTTAACCGCCTTGGCAATCTCTTCAACAGGATGTCTGAGACCGCCTGCAGATTCACTGATCTGAATAGCGATCGCATCGACAGCGGGGTTGGCTTTGAGTACTTCAAGCACTTCTTCGACCGTTGCGGGAGTGTCCCACTCGTGCTTGATCTCAATATTGTCCAGCCCGTGTGCTTTGGCGATCTTTCCAAAACGTTCACCGAATTTTCCGGCATTGATATTGAGCAATGTATTGTGACAGAGGTTGATGACTGCCGCTTCCATTGCGCCTGTTCCTGTGGAGGCAATCATGACTACCTCATCGGTTGCCATCAGTTCAAAAAGAAGTTCTCTGGTCTCCTTGAAAATCGCTTCGAATTCAGGTGTTCGGTGATGCAGTGTCGGCTCCGCCATTGCAAGGCGTACAGACTCTGGTACAGGGGTTGGTCCGGGAGTAAAAAGTAACATAAACTGTCCTCATAAAACCGCATATATGACGGCATAATTGTGAGGATTATAGCCAAAAAGCGGTTAGAGGCGGGTAAAGCTCAAAACTTCCTCGGGAAAATGACAGGTAGTTTTGTCAACTTTCTAAACAAAAAAACAGTTGCAAAATAACGGTCGAAAGGTGTATAATGAAGTATTGAGCACATGAGGAGAAATAGAATGGAAACACTCAAAAACAAACTGTTTGAAAGTATCGATGCCATCAATGAAAAGGTCGTTCACATCCGCCGTGACCTGCATATGCATCCGGAACTTTCCGGTCACGAAGAGCATACCAAATACCTCGTCAAGGGCATACTTGAAGCAAGCGGCTACGACATAAAAGAGAGTGACAGGCATTATGGGCTGGTTGCCGACCTACGTGTGGATGAAAATGCAAAAACCGTCGCTATCCGTGCCGATATGGATGCTCTGCCCATTGAAGAGCAGACTCAGAAACCTTACGCTTCCCGGGAAAAGGGTATCATGCACGCCTGCGGTCACGACAGTCACACCGCCATTGCGCTGGGAACCGCCATTGCCATGGCACAGCACAAAGCGGCACTTCCGGGGAATGTGCGTTTCATTTTTCAACCCTCTGAAGAGAGCAAGGAAGGGGGCAGTGTGGAGATGATCGAAGAGGGGGCGCTCGAAGGTGTTGACGGCATTTTCGGACTGCACGCCTATCCTTACCTTAGAACAGGACAGATCGGCTATAAATACGGCGTCATGATGGCTTCGGCAGACATCTTCACCATCGAGATTTTCGGAAAATCAGCACACGGGGCAAGACCGCACGAAGGGGTCGACGCCATTCTGGTCACCGCAATGATCGTCAACTCTCTCAACCACATTGTTTCACGCAAAATAGATCCGCTGCATCCGGCAGTTATTTCACTTGGCACCATTGAGGGAGGGAAAGCTTCCAATATCATCTGCGACCATGTTGTTCTCAAAGGCACTGTGCGTACCATCAATGAAGAGGTACGCAGCAATATCCCCGAAATGATGAAGAGTTCCATCGACGGGATCTGCAAATCGATGGGAGCAAGCTATAATTTCGACTACGAATTCGGGCAGCCTGAACTCATCAATGATGATGCCATGGTAGACATCGTCGTAGGTGAAGCCAAAGAGGTCATTGGCGAAGAGAACTGCATCGACCTCAAAGACCCGGTCATGGGAGGGGAGGACTTTTCAGAATACCTCAAGATCGTTCCTGGGGCATTCTTCCGTCTGGGCACCTGCAACGAAGCCAAAGAGACCTGCATCTCGCAACATAACAGCCGATTCGATGTTGACGACGATGCCCTGCAGTACGGTATGAAAATCATGGGAGCAAGTGCACTCGCTTTCCTCTCGAAAAAGGAGGAGTGATGCCCCAAAGCGTAGTTCTCAAAGTTCCGGCACAACACAAATACATCAAGCTTGTCGAAGATACCCTTCGCGATGTCTGTGCAGCTTCCGAATTCAACGAGACAGATCTCAATGCCGTTATAGAAAGTAGCAAGGAGCTGGTGGAGAATGCCATCGAGCATGCCTATCCCGGGGAGGAGGGATATGTGCAGATCTCTGTTCATCCTTTTGAAACAGGCATACGTGTCGATGTCCATGACTGGGGTGTGCCTATGTCACACAGCAAATACCAGAGTGTTCCTCTCGATCCAAATGCTTCAAAGGGCTTCAACCGTATCTACCGGCTTGTCGACCGTTTTGAATACAAAAACCTTGGCAAAGAGGGCAAAAAGTTCATTATCATCAAATATCTCTCACACCCCGTACACAAACGCAAGAAGCATACACCGGCATTGCATCCCCCACAAACAACTGTACCTGATAACATTCCTGTTACCATCAGGGATTTTCAGGAAGGGGATGAAGAGGGTATCGCCTACCTTATTTACAAAAATTACGGCCACAGCTATATCAAGGAGAGTTTTTACTACCCCCGCCGTATCGCCCGGGAGCATGGAGAGCGCTTTTACTCTGTCGTTGCAGAGAGTGAAGGAAAGATTGTCGGCCACTTCGCCTTTGTACTGATCCCCGAATCTACCATCGCTGAGATAGGCATTGTTGTTGTCGATCCACGCTACAAAGGACGCGGTATCATGAACAGAATGATCGAGCGTATTCTTCAAAAGGCTCAGTCAGTGGGACTTGATGCGGTCTTCGGCGAAGCGATCATGTACCATGTCTTCAGCCAAAGGAGCAACCTGCGGCACGGATTTTCCGAAAGCGCACTGATGATCGGAAGAACGCCGGCAGATATTACCCTTGAGAACAATGAACTGACAAAAGTGGAAAAACGCGGTGCCGTCCTGATAGGATACAAATTCTTCCAAACATGGAAACGAAAGCTCTTTCTACCCGATGTCTACAAAAAACAGATTGCCAAAACCTACAAAAATGCCGGTATCGATTTTAAAAAAGCCAAGATAAAAAAGAAAAAGGAGCACACACATGTCTTTCTCTCCTACGAATTCGATCCGCCGACCAATATTGCAACCATCCGTATTGACCGCTATGGCAAAGACTTCAAACGCAAGTTTTTATTGCTGGTGGCACAGCTGCGTGCCAAGCACTGCGACATGATCTACGCTGATGTATCACTGCAGGATATTCCCCAGATAGAAAAAGTCGTCAACATCATGAATAAACGGGGGTTCTTCTACTGCGGGGTTATGTTTTTGTGGCATAAACAGAAAGACTACCTCCGCCTACAAATGAAACACAGTGACAAGGTCGGGAACAAAAATTACGTCTGTTACTCTGACTTTTGCAAAGCGCTCTCACGCTACATTAAAGCGGATGAAAAGCGCTGCAAAGGGCTTTAGCACACCCTTTTAGTCCAGTGCTACTGTCTGTTGCCCAATCGCTTTGTAGCGCGCATAGTAGTGTTCGACGAATGCGCGCACTTCGGAATTGGCAGGCAGAAATACACCCTCTTCTCTAACAACATAGCGTTTGAGGTAATCATTCGCGTCACTCTTGCCCAGATAATGTTTTGCCAGCGATTCATACGCCTCTGTGTAGGCTGATTTCATCATTTCATATCGGTCATAATGGATGACAATGGTATTGTCATAGGTGACAATACCCGAAGCAAAAAGAATATCCAGGTGAATGAGTCCCTCACAGTAGTAGGGCAACACTTCACCCACTTCACGCCACGCTATGAGTCCTACCGCACGGCTGACCAGATCATCGACAATGTGCGGTTTAAGCGCCTCCTCTTCATTGACAAAAAAGGCCATTAGCCCGCCGGTAGTGGCTTTGAACTCTTCAATGTTCTTGAACTGTCCTGTGGCATTCATAGCCGTTTCGGTATCGCTGTCTATCCAGAGTATATGCCCGTACTCGTGCCCGATCGTGGAGATGTCGTAGAGCTTGTGCCAGAGTTCGGGCTCCTCTTCGGCCAGCTTGCGCTGTTTTCGTACAAAATCCTCTCCCATCGTCTCGACTGAGAGTTTCATCACCGGCTTGGACTTTTTGCTCTCGAGGACGAAGTCGGCATAGGCAAAGATCTTCTTACCAAGCTCGCTGCTGACCTGTTCGTCGTTAGGTACAACCTGCGCAGAAAAGAGGCCGTTGAACTCCGCTGCATAGTAGAGCATCGGCTGCCCGATGTAGAGCTGCGTGCCGTCTACCTGCAGGAGGTTCTTGGCAATGGTATGCAGTGCGTCATCACCGAAGCGCTGCGCCATCTCGTAGGCGAACTTCTTGATGTTCTCACGGGTGTGTGAGCCTTCCTGCAGTTTCGGGTTGATGATACGCAGATCCCACTCCAATGCGACCGCTTTACGGTAATGATCTTCGTAGTACTCCAACGGATGCCCTACCTGAATAGGGGTCGTCACTGCCATCCAGCGACGGTCCACCTCTGCCCACATCTTAATGAGTTCGTCGGTTTTCCTATGCCCAAACGCTTCTTTGAGCGCGGTGAAGTAGGCGATCCACTCCTGCTTCTGCCCGAAGACCTCATCTTCGTGCTGCCCAAGCAGCCCGATGAGCTGCTCCAGTGCCGTCACAACAGCTGCCGCCTCCTTCTCGAACGCTTCGGCATATGCCAGCACCTTGTATTTGGACTGATCCCCACTCTCTGCTCCCTGCTCATTGTCTCTGACCAGCACAGAGTAGCAGCGGTCTCCCACGCACCCTTCTTCACGCTCATCGAGCAATGACTCTGCCTGAAGCATTTCGAAGACTTTGGCATCGTCACCGTTAAAAAGTTCGGAGAGTTCAGGATTGATTGTATTGATAATGTGGTGTGTCCAGTGGCTCTGCCACTCCGAAAGGCGCAGTCCCACAAAATGCACACCGAAGATCAGCCCGCGGTAAAACGGCGTCAGGAGATTCTGCTTTTCAATCCAGCCTATAAAACTCTCATGCCTTGCAATGTGCAGCATACTGACAAACCCGTAGGCAAGTTCTTTTTTAATACGTATCTCATCTTCACCAAAGCCCTCTTTCTCAAGCACCTGTTCGAGCGCGTCCTCCCGCAGGTTGACAATACGTGTAAGAGCCGCCATTTCGCTCTCTTTGTTACGAGGCAGATCTACCAGCTGTAAAAAGGCACCCACCACCTCATCGGCCTTGGCATGCCCTTTTGTCTCATCAAGCAGATCATAATAGCCGTTGAGCTCCGCCTGTCTGTCCTGCAGTTCCAGATAGACCGCCTGCAGATCGTTCATAAATGCTTCTTTTGTCACCGATTTCCCTTTTATTTTATTTCATATTTTTTTACGATTTTCTGCAATATTTCCCGAACCGTTGCAATATCATCGACACAGACACCATATACTGTTTCGGCATTCAAGTCAAAATAGTGATGTGAAAGAATATCTCTCATTGCTGCAACAGCACGCCAGTTGACTTCAGGATACTCCGCAAAAAGCTGTTTCTCTGTCAACTTATCTACCTTTTTGACCCCTTCACCCAGTGCAATCAACTGCATACAAATACTGTCAAGAAGCACCTGTCCCTCTTTACTCATCAAGTCATCTACACAGGATACACTGCCGCAACGTTCCACTATCTTGTCAGTAGCTTCAAGCATCTCTGTCAGAAAATCATACACCAGTGAGGTATCAGACATAAATCGCCTCTTTTTCTATTCTTTGCTTTAAGCGCGGGTTCATACGCTTCCACAAAGCAATCACATCCACATCTCTGCCAAAAAGTCTTTTCAGTTGCAGCATCAATTCCGCCTGTTTGAGCAGATTGGGATTTTCAAATTCAACCACAATATCGATATCACTCTCTTTGGTCTCTTCTCCACGCGCCACACTTCCAAAGAGCCCCATCTTTTTCAGCGCATACTGCTTGGCATTTGCTCTGTAGAATTCACGCAACTGCATCAATACCTCATCTTTAAGCATACCGACTCCTTTAGCGTCATTATATCTTTTTTTGAAGCATCTCAATGATAGGCTTCGCCAGTGCCAGTGCTTTGCCACGGTGGGAAATGGCGCTCTTGACATCGTCATCGAGCTCTCCAAGCGTCTTGTCAAATCCGGCAGGGATGAACATCGGATCATACCCAAACCCCTTCTCTCCACGTACTTCATCAATGACTTTACCGTGCATCCATCCATGTACCACGTACTCTCCATATCTGCTCACAATAGCAATCGCAGCGGTATAGTACGCAGGGGTCTCTTTGAGCCCTTTGGCTTTCACGGCATCAACAAGTTTGAAAAGGTTTTCTTTGTCCGTCGCATCCTCTCCTGCGTAACGTGCCGAGTAGATACCCGGCTCACCGCCGAGTACGGGCAGGGATATACCGCTGTCATCAGCAATGACTATGTAGTCACTTCCCAGCTTTTCATAAATGGTACGCGCCTTGATCAGCGCATTCTGCGCAAAGGTTTCTCCATCTTCAACAATATCAAACGCTCCGAGTAGATCGGAGAAAGGCACCACTTCATTTTTACACATGTTGCGAAACTCACGAAGTTTGCCTTTATTGCCTGTTGCAAGAACCATCTTCATTCGGTTAACCTTCATTTTACTTAATAGGAATATAATTGGGACAAATTTTACCCTATCGGAGATATCAAGATGATTAAAAAGGTTTTACCCTTAAGCCTGATTGTCGCGTTACGTTTTTTTGGACTTTTCATTGTCCTTTCGGTTCTTTCCAGCTATGCCAAAGAGCTTCCCGGAGGAACAGCCTTCCTTGCCGGTATTGCCCTTGGTGGATATGCCCTGACCCAGGCACTGCTGCAAGTGCCGTTTGGTGTCATGAGTGACAAATTCGGACGCAAAAAGACCCTCTTGTTCGGACTGCTGCTCTTTGCTTTCGGTTCTGCTGTTGCTGCTATGGCAGACAATATTTATGTATTGCTCCTTGGACGTTTCCTTCAGGGGGCAGGTGCGATCGGAAGTGTCGTTACAGCGATGATTGCAGACCAGGTACGTGAAGATGAGCGTGCACACGCCATGGCTATCATGGGTATGGTCATTGCCATGAGTTTTGCCGCAGCCATGATTATCGGGCCGATTGTTGCAGGGTACTGGAGTGTAAGCGCCCTTTTCTGGCTGACTGCCGCACTGGCACTCACTGCCCTGCTCATTCTTTTTACCGCTGTTCCCGAACCGCCGCATATCGAGCACCACTACTCAGAAGAGGAAGCCAAGATCAAAGAAGTCTTTAAAGACAAAGACCTTGTACGTATGTACATCACCTTCCTTTTTCACAGTTCAACCATGGCAATCGCCTTCTTCCTCATCCCTATTTTGATGAAAAGCAAGTTCGATATGACACGTATGGATTACTGGAAAGTCTATCTGCCCGCGGTCATCTTCGGAATCATTGCCATGGGACCGGCCGCCGTGCTGGGAGAAAAATACGGCAAAGGGAAAGAGGTTTTTGTCGCATCTGTCCTCTTTATCATTGCCGCCTTTGCCATGATGGGCTTTAGCAGCAACTTCTGGATCTTCGCTGCGGGAGCGACCTTCTTCTTCATCGGCTTCAACATGTTCGAACCGCTGCTGCAGAGCTTTGTTGCCAAATTTGCCAAAGTACACCAGAAAGGTGCTGCACTCGGTGTTGCCAATACCTTCTCCTACGTAGGTATTTTCCTTGGCGGTGCCATCGGTGGCTGGATCTATGGTCAGTACCATGAAGAGGGTGTGGCTACAGCAGTAATTGTTCTTTCACTCTTCTGGATTGCATGGATTGTCAGTATGAGAAACCCGGCATTGAGAAAGAACCTCTTTCTTTCTACCGATACATTCGACGAAAACAAACTTCTAACGTTGAAAAATGTAGAAGGTATTAACGACTTTTACACCAATAAAACCGAAAAACTGATGGTTATCAAATATGAAGATGCCATCATCGACGAAGACACCATCCGGGGAATGCTGATCAAGGAATAGGGGATGCCCCTATACTTGGTTTCACCCTCTTAAAGAAGCGATGATCTCCTCCGCTTCCGCCTCATCCATATCCCCAGACTCAATATCTATCAACATCTCCAGACACTCATCGTGCATCGCTTGAAACTCTTCGAGCTCTTCTCTGTCACCTATGGACATCATCCCCTCATGCCGTGCTTCCCTAAAACGCTGGTCGATCTCTTTTTCAAGATCAGGCATTACAACTGTTGTAAGAAACTGTTTGAGTTTTTCTATATTGTTCATATGTATATTCCCTTGTTGTATCATCTATGGTATTGTAGCAAAATATATAGTCTAAAGTATGTAAATGCATATAGTATCACATGTAGGGTGTTGTGCACCACAGGCACTTCCTTTGGTCGCCCTCACAACACCATTAGTATCATTTTGCATACACAATTGGTGTTGTCAGGAGACAATACCCTACAATAATGAGTAATTGATCTAATATAAGTGCTTATTTTCAATAAAAAAAGTGATTGTGTTTTACAAAAACAAATGTTACATGGTCGGAGTGACAGGACTTGAACCTGCGACCTCTACCACCCCAAGGTAGCGCGCTAGCCAGACTGCGCCACACCCCGACATTTTGGAGAGTGTGATTATAGAGCAGAAGCTCTTAAACGGGGTTTAGGGAAAGACTCAGTCTTTTCCCAGATCGATTTTTTTATACTCTACCCCCATTAGGTCACATCCGCGCTTGGTAATGTTCTGAATGGTAAAGCCGAATTTCTCGAAAAGTGCATCGGCAGGTGCGGAGGCACCGAAAGTGTCCATACCCAGCACGTCGTCTGCATAGCGGTAGTACTCTGTCGCTCTGGCCGCTTCTACGGCAAGTACCTTGGTATCAGGATCGACTACCGCAGCTTTGTAGGCATCATCCTGCTCATTGAAGAGATCCAAACACGGTACGGAGACAACATTGGCTTTGATGCCCAGCACTTCAAGGTGGCATGCCGCCTGAAGACACGGCATCAGTTCACTACCGCTTGCCATCAGGGTCATTGTAGCACCCTCACGCTTCTTGACGATATAGGCTCCCTTGCTGACATCGCCGAAATCACGCTTGGGCTTGAGTGTTTTGAGCTTCTGACGGCTGAGCACAAACCCGTGCGGCGCTTTCATAGTAAGTGCTGTTTTCCATGCTTCAACATTCTCAGTCGCATCTGCCGGTCTCCAGACATAGAAATCAGGCAGTGCTCTGAACTGGCTGAGATGCTCGATAGGTTCGTGCGTCGGGCCGTCTTCACCCACACCGATACTGTCGTGTGTCCAGACAAAGAAATTCTGAATACCTGTCAGTGCTGCAATACGTGCTGCAGGCTTGAGGTAGTCAGAGAAGACAAAGAAGGTCGCATTGAACGGAATGGTTGTACCGTAAAGCGCCATTGCATTGGTGATGGCTGCCATAGCATGTTCACGGATACCAAAGTGCAGGTTTTTCCCTTTGGGGAAGTTCCCCATATCTTTGAGTTCCGTTTTATTGCTTGGGGCAAGGTCAGCCGAGCCGCCGAGGAAACTCGGTACCGCTTTGGCAATGGCATTGAGAATCTTTCCGTTTGAGTCACGGGTCGCCATTGCGTCAGTGTCACTGAAATCAGGATATTCGATGGAAAAGAAGTCCGGGTTGAGCAGTGCTTCGAGTGCCACATTCTGCTCTACAAGAGGTGCTTCTTTCTGACGGTGGATCCACTCTTTTTCAGCCATTTCACCCTTCTCTACCGCACATCTGAAACGCAGCAGTACATCTTCGGGAATCTGGAATGTTTTGTCAGGATCGAATCCTTCTTTGGCTTTGGATTCACGGATAATTGCTTCACCAAGCGGTGCACCATGGGTATGGTGTGTCCCCTCAAGCTCTCCCGCGCCCTTTCCGATAATGGTGTTGGCAATGATGATAGTCGGTCTGTCCGCACTTTTTGCTTTTGTCAACGCTTCATCGATTTTGTCATAGCAGTGACCGTTGACAGTAAGTACATTCCATTTCTGTGCCTCAAAACGCTTGGCAACATCTTCGCTCCAGGCAATATTGGTATCCCCCTCAATGGTGATTTCATTGGAATCGTAAATGAGAATGAGGTCTTTGAGTTTCAAGTGTCCGGCAAGTGCACACGCTTCATAGCTGATGCCTTCCATCAGATCACCGTCACCACACAGACAGTAAACCTTATGGTCAATGAGCTCACAGGTTTCAGAATTGACCTGCTCTTTAGTGAACGCTTCTGCCATGGCAAAGCCGACTGCATTGGCGATTCCCTGCCCCAGAGGTCCGGTGGTAATCTCTACACCCGGTGTATGTCCGTATTCCGGGTGACCCGGGGTTTTAGAGTCAAGCTGACGGAAGTTCTTGAGATCGTCCAGGGAGACATCATACCCCCACAGGTGCAGCAGCGAATAGATAAGTCCTGTCGCATGCCCGCCGGAGAATACCAGTCTGTCGCGGTTAAGCCACTTCGGATTTTTGGGATTGTGAGAGAGATGCTCGGAGAGTACCACTGCAATATCCGCCAGTCCCATCGGCGCACCGGGATGTCCGGAGTTGGCTTTCTGTACCATATCTGCCGCCAGAAAACGGATCGTATTGGCCATCTTTTTTCGCATTTTGTTCTCTTCGGTCATTGTTGCCATAGGTCTTTTCCTTTATTGGTGTCTATATAAATATTGTTCCATCAACGGACGGAGTGCGCTCTGCATCGTTTCATCGAACGATTCAAACCGTCTTTGCAAATCTTTTGCCAGGGCATCAGCTTCGCTGACCGCTGCTTCCAGCCCCAAAAGATTGACAAAGCTGTTTTTGTCGCTGTCGTTTCCTGTCGTCTTGCCCGCCTGCTCTTCACTTTGGGTCTCATCTATAATGTCATCCTGTATCTGAAAGAGCAGTCCAAGGTCGATA
>Ga0256832_1001435_pt1 | contig 16091 bp, 17 predicted proteins | sample 134614metaG_FD_190534 | JGI IMG/M metagenome (GOLD analysis project Ga0256832, IMG submission 190534) | Hydrothermal vent microbial communities from Lau Basin, Pacific Ocean - 134-614 | ecosystem: Environmental > Aquatic > Marine > Hydrothermal vents | place: Pacific Ocean: Lau Basin | collected...
AGGTTGATGTTGCCAAAACCCGCCTCCCGGGCGACGCGGAAGGCGGCCCGCACCTGCTTCGCGTCATGCACTCTGCCCAGGGCCTGGAGCTTTTCCCCGGAAAAGCTCTGCACGCCGATGGACAGGCGGTTCACCCCGGCCTCCCGATAGGCGCCAAAATGCTTCGCATCCACGGCGCCGGGATTGGCTTCCAGGGTGATTTCCGCATCAGCCGCCAGGGGCAGGCGCACGGCAATCCCTCCCAGCAGGCGGGCGATGCTCCGCCCGCTGAACAGGCTGGGGGTGCCACCACCGATGAAGATGCTCCGCACCGACCGCCCCGCTGTGCGCGGGGCGTCGGCTTCCACGTCTGCCAGCAGGGCCTCCACGTAGGCCTGCTCCGGCAGGGCGCCCTTCACTTCATGGGAATTGAAATCGCAATAAGGACACTTGCGCAGGCACCAGGGAACGTGCACATACAACGTAAGCGGCACATCCCCCGGCAGGGGCTGGGTCATCCGGCATCCCGGGCGGTCAGGTAGGCCAGGTCGGAAATGCGGCTGTACTTGCGCGAAGCTTCCAGGAAGGCCATGTAGCTGTCGTAGATCTTCTTCGCCGCCGGGTTCTGGCCGGCCAGATCCGCCGCCACCTCCGCCGACACCTTGCGCAGCTGGGCCAGCACGTCATCGGGATAGGCCCGCAGCTGCACATGATGCTTGTTCACCAGCTGCTCCAGGGCGCCGGGATTGCGCGCGCTGTATTCCGCCAGCATATCCATGTTCACCACCCGACAGGCGTTTTCCACGATGGCCTGCAGGTCCTTGGGCAGGGCCTCGAAAGCCTTGCGGTTGATGAGGGCCTCGAGAATGGTGCCCGGCTCATGGAAACCCGGGTAGTAGTAATACTTGGCCGCCTTGTACAGGCCGAAAGCCAGGTCGTTGTAGGGCCCCACCCATTCGGTGGCGTCTATGGTGCCGGAGGTCAGGGCGGTGAACAGCTCACCGCCGGGCAGGTTCACCGGGGTGCCGCCCAGGCGCTTGAGCACCTCACCCCCCAGGCCAGGAATGCGCATTTTCAGGCCCTTCATGTCCGCCAGGGAATTTATTTCCTTGTTGAACCAGCCCCCCATCTGCACCCCGGTATTGCCCGCGGGCCGGCCGATAACGCCAAAGGGCTTGTAGGTGTCGTCCCAGAGCTTCTGGCCACCGCCGTAGTAAATCCAGCCATTCATCTCGTTGGCTGTCATGCCGAAGGGCATAGTGGAGAAGAACTGGGCCTCAGGCACCTTGCCCTTCCAGTAGTAGGCGGAGGCATGCCCCATTTCCGCCGTGCCCCGGGACACGGCATCGAACACCTCAAAGGCCGGCACCAGTTCCTTGGCCCCGTACACCTTCACCTGCAGGCGCCCGCCGGACATTTCCGTGATGAGCCGGGCCAGGTTGTTGGCCCCCGTGCCCAGGCCGGGAAAGTTCTTGGGCCAGGTGGTGACCATCTTCCACTTGATGGTGGAACCGGCACGAGCCACGCTGGAGGCCCCCACGCCGGCGGCGGCCATGGCCACCCCGGTCTTCTTCAGAAAATCTCTGCGATCCATTGGCAAACCTCGTTATTGTTCATTGATCGACTCTCGTGGCGCAAGTAGGTCGGACTTCAGTCCGACGTTTGCTGTCATGGCGGCTGCTGTCGGGCTGAAGCCCGACCTACGGCAAAATCGACAGTTTATAGACGGTAAACCGAAGTGGTCATGACCTTGGACATGAGTTTCATGGCCGTCTTTACCGGCGCTGGCAGCTCCACCCCGCCATGGGCCTTGGCCGTCTGACCATGGCGAATCTCATCCTCTTTCATCTGCTCCAGAATGGCGCGGGTGCGGCAGTCGGATTCCGGCACCTGGGCCAGATGTTCGTCCAGGTGGCCTTCCACCTGCTTTTCGGTTTCCGCCACAAAACCCAGGCTCCACTTGTCCCCGGCCAGCCCGGCGGCAGCCCCCAGGGCGAAGGAACCCGCGTACCAGAGGGGATTGAGAACGCTCAGGCGGCCGCCCAGCTCCTCCACCCGCTGCTCGCACCAGTCCAGGTGATCGTTCTCTTCCGCAGCAGAGCGCTCCATGCTGCGCTTCACTTCCTCCCGGCGGGCAGTGAGGGCCTGCCCCTGGTACAGGGCCTGGGCGCAGACCTCCCCGGTGTGATTGATACGCATGAGGCGCGCCACATGATCCCGCTGGCTCTCGGGAAGCTCGGACTCCTCGCATCGATCCGCGGGATTGGGCCGCTCGGTCACCAGGGGGCGTCCGAACAGGGTACGCAGGGCTTGGTCCAGGTTCACCACCAGGCGGTCCACACTGGTCAGCTGGCGTTGGGCTTCAGTCATCATGCACCTGTCTTTCCTCGATATTCTGTGTGCAATTCTATTCCCTGATCAGCTGTTGCGCCAGCAGCACCAGGGGATGCAGGTAACCGGCTCCGCTGCCATCCCCGTCCGCCAGGTGCAGACGGCAGGAAGGGTTACTGGAGACAACCAGATCAGGCTGCATGGCTTCAATCTCCTCCACCAGAGGCTGGCGCAGCCTTTGCGCCTGCCGGGGCCGCAGGATGGCGGCGATCCCCGCCGCGCCACAGCAGACGCCCCGGCGGCCGATCTCCCGCACCCGCAGATCCGGCACCCTCTCCAACAGGCGCAACACGGCCTGCTCCGCCTTCAGCACGTTCACCAGACTGCAAGGCAGGTGCACCGCCACCGTCACCCTGGAGGGACGAAAACGCAAGCGGGCCAGCACATCTTCCCGGGCCAGGAACTCGCAGATATCCTCATGGGGCACGGGCAGGGAGGCCTGACCGTGAAGATGGGCGCCACAGCCCGTGGCGATACTGACGATGGCTTCCAGGTGTCCTGCCCCTTCGAATGCCTCCCGGTTTGCCTCCATTAGCCGCCTGGCGCGCCCCTCATTGCCCGCATGGGCCTCCAGCGCGCCACAGCAGCCCTGCCCGGCAGGCACGGCCACCTCGTAACCCGCCTGCAGCAGCAGGACCAGGGCGGCATCCAGGACTTCCGCATCCAGCAGACTGCCGGTACAGCCGGTGAACAGTCCCACCCGGCCCACGGCTTCCCTGCCTTCCGGCCGATACAGGGTCCTTGGCTTCCAGTGCGCGGAGGATGCCTGGGCTGCCAGACGCCCGGCAGGGACAGCACGGGGCAGCAGCTTCCCCAGGCCCGCCAGCGGCCGCGACAATCCGGGGCGGGACAACAGGGTGGACAGCAGCCTTTCGCCCAATGGGAGCTTGGCGCGCACCATGCTGCGGCCACGGTCCATGAGTGACCCGAACGGCACGGCAGAGGGACAGACGGCTTCACAACGACGGCACAGCAGGCAGCTGTCGAGGATCTCCGCCCCATGCCTGTCAGGGCACAACTGCCCGGCATCCAGGGCCTGGATCAAAGCGATGCGCCCCCGTGGCGACAGGGCTTCATTGCCCGTGAGACCATAGGTTGGGCATTCCGCCAGGCACAGGCCGCATTTTACGCACTGGGCCGCTTCAGGAATCACGAACTCTCCCTTGGCGTATAATCTCCACAGCCTCATGCTGCCCGGGTTTCAGGACATGTCTTATTTCAAACACCATGTATTTGTCTGCACCAACAAGCGAAAGGATGACAGCTGCTGCGCCGACCTGGGGGCGGAAAACGCCCGCAGCTATCTGAAAAAGCGCTGCAAGGAACTGGGCATCCATGGAAAGGGGCAGATCCGCATCAACAATGCCGGCTGCCTGGACCGCTGCAACCATGGGCCAGTGCTGGTGATCTACCCTGAGGGGACCTGGTATACCTATATAGATAGAGAAGACCTGGACGAAATCATAACACGCCATCTGCAGCAGGGGCAGATCGTCGAGAGGCTGAAAATCTGATCTATCGCCCCCAAGCCAGGCCCCCTTCCAGGCCCCCTTAGAAATCGCGAAAAGATACTTGACAAGAATACTCTAATATTAGAAAATTCTCACATGCTGGCTTTCCCCCTCCTCCTCCCCCTACAGGGAAGCCGGCATGCACCATCCTCCTTTGGTGGTTATTGATTCAGCGCGGCATCCCCTGCCGCGCTTTTTTTTGCCTACCGAATGTCGGTCAGTGGCCGCTCTATCCTTCGGCCGGCACAAAGGACTTGTATCTGTTTTTCAAGTCGGGTATCATTCGCGCCCTTTCGTGGAGTATGGCGATAACCTCGCTTTTTTGGGAACGAGACAAATGACAACGGTAAGCGCTAAGCCGGCGGAAGTCCGCCGTGAATGGTATGTAGTAGATGCTGAAGGCAAGACCCTGGGCCGCATGGCCAGCGAGATTGCCCGCCGCCTGAAGGGCAAGCACAAGCCCATCTATACGCCTCATGTGGACACTGGCGACTACGTGGTGGTCATCAACGCGGAAAAGCTCCGCGTCACCGGCAACAAGATGCAGGACAAGATGTACTATCACCACACCGGTTACATCGGCAACCTGAAGTCCATCAACCTGGGCAAGCTGCTGGACAAGGCCCCCGAGCGGGTGCTGGAAACCGCTGTCAAGGGCATGCTACCCCGCAATCCACTGGGCCGCGCCATGTTCAAGAAGCTCAAGGTCTATGCCGGTCCCGAGCATCCCCATGCCGCGCAGCAACCCAAACCCCTGGACATCTGAATTACGGATCTGACGAAATGGCACAGCAACAGAATTACGGCACCGGCCGACGCAAGACCTCAACTGCCCGCGTATACCTGACCCCGGGTGACGGCAGCATCATTGTCAACGGCCGCCCCCTGGACGAATTTTTCGGCCGCGAAACGGCGCGCATGATCGTACGCCAGCCTCTCGAAGCCACGGATCTCAAGGACAAGATCAGCTGCAGGGTAACCGTCAAGGGCGGCGGCACCACCGGCCAGGCCGGCGCTATTCGCCACGGCATTGCCCGCGCGTTGCTTGAATACGACGAAGAGCAGCGTTCCACCCTGCGTCAGGCTGGTTACCTGACCCGCGATGCCCGCATGGTCGAGCGCAAGAAGGTCGGGCTGCACAAGGCCCGCAAGCGTCCCCAGTACTCCAAGCGCTGATCCTTCAGGCTTTTACGGCTTTCGTCCTCCTCCGCCCGGGGGAGGACGCCGTCCCCCTCCCTGCCTGACTGTAACTTTTCTGCAACACTTCAATAAATTGTGATTTTTTTACAAAAAGCTGTTGCTTTATTGTAAAAAAGCAACTATTATTGCTCCTGCTTAGACATGTTTTTAAACCTAATTTATTTAGCGGAGTATTCCAAATGAAAAAGAAGCTTCTAGCTCTGGCAGTCGCTGCAGCCCTGCCCATGGTTTCTCAGGCAGCTACTGCCGATGTGACCATTTACGGTAAGATCCACACCTCCATCGACTACGTCGATCCCGATGGCGGTGATTCCATCTATGACGTCACCAGCCGCGCTTCCCGCCTTGGCTTCAAGGGTTCCGAGGACCTGGGCGACGGCCTGAAACTGATCTGGAAAATCGAAACCCAGGTAAACATCGCTGACGGCGCCAAGGAAAGCCAGTCTTACTGGCAGGGTCGTAACGCCTACATCGGTCTGGCCGGCGGCTGGGGTACCTTCCTGTATGGTCGTCATGACACCCCCATGAAAATGTCCACCGGCAAGCTGGATATCTTCGCTGACGAAATGGCCGACTACAACGCAACTGCCGGCCTGGTTGACATCCGCGCCAACGACGCTATCGCCTATGTTACCCCCAACTTCGGCGGCCTGACCCTGGTGGGCGCCGTGGTTCCCGATGCCGACTATGACGGTGACGGCGACTTTGGCGGCGCTTACTCCGTAGCTGCCATGTACAGCAACGGCGGTCTGTTCGTAGCTGCTGCTTACGAGCAACTGGACGACCTGCTGGGCGGCGTGGACGCCAACCACTGGCGTATCGGCGCCGGCTATGACATGGGCGCCTTCCACATTGGCGCTGTCTATGCCGACCAGGGCGACCTGACCGGCAGCGACAACTACACTGTCAACGGTTCCTGGAAGTTCGGCAACAACAAGCTGAAAGGCATGTGGGGCCGAGTTGATCCTGACAACGGCGACAAGATGGATGCCTGGGCCATTGGCCTGGATCACAACTTCAGCAAGCGTACCAAAATGTACGTTCAGTATGCTGATTCCGAGGCTGGCCTGCAGAGCACCAATCCTTCTGGCGACCAGTCCGGCTTCTCCTTCGGTATGGTTCACAAGTTCTGATCGATGTGAACCCATGCCTTGCCTGAGCGTCTCCTGAGACCCAGGCGGGAAATCCAAAAAAGGGAAGCGCGCGAGCGCTTCCCTTTTTTCTTGTCTGGATTATGCTTCCCTGAATGAATACCTCCCTGCTTCACATCGAACCTGCGGATTTTCTCCCTGTTTGGGAAAAGGATCCCCTTCACCGGGAGATTCAGGCATTTCGGTCACCCAAGGCAGAAATGGTTGAATGCCCCATGGCCTTGCTGACAGCATCGCGGTTTCTTTCTTCTGAAAAAGGCCTTGGCGGCATTTATGACCGTAAAGGGCAATACCTTCCCTGCTCCCGGCATCTTCGGCGAAAAAAAGACTTCACCCGCGCAAACCCTCAACAAATAGATGTGAAGGGCGGCACTCCAATACTTTCGGGCCGCTATCTCTACCTGGGCTGGTTCTTCAATCACTATGGGCATTTCATCCTGGAGAGCCTGAGCCGGTGCTGGCCCCTGCTGGAAAAGCAGCAATTTGACGGCTATCTGTACCATTTCCACGCCCGCAGCCCACAGCCATCACAGAAATTGTTCGAATTCCTTGATCTTCTGGACATACCCCGGGACAAACTTCATTTCGTTACCCAGGACATGCGGGTGGAACGTGTATTCATACCCACGCAACAAGCTGTGCTTTCCCGCACCATAAGCCCCAAGATGTTGCATTTGTACCAACATCTTGGAAAGACTGCCTGGGAGCATCAGGGCCGGCCAAGCGGCCACCCGAAAATCTATATATCACGGCGACTGCTGGCGCCGGATATGCGCCACGCCCGCAACGAATACCTGCTGGAGCAGCATTTCCGGCAACGGGGGTACCTGGTGTATCACCCCCAACTCCACCCTCCCCGGGAGCAACTGGCCCTGTTTTATCAAAGCACTCATCTGGCCGGCCTGGAGGGAAGCGGCTTGCACCATGTGCTCTTCGCCAAAGCACCCCAGGAGACCTGGTTGCTTGCCACCCCTCAGCGCCGGGCAGACGCCATCACCCAGGCTCAGCTGGATCGATATCGGAACAGCAGCACCCGGATTCTTTTCCAGAAGGGCTGCCCCAGCCCCTTGCTGAAACCTGAACATACCTCGTTTCTTATCACAAGCAACAGCCTTGCATATCTTGGCATGAAAGCAGAACCAGACCCCTGGAGCCACGCGATCTGGCTCCAGGGGCTGGCCAGGCAACTGGCGTCGCTGGCCGGTGCTCTCGACGATTTTGCACAACAAGTCCGCCTGTCATCACTGGAAAAAAAGCTCCTGTCTTTCCTTCTCCATCCCCAGGAAAACCCGGACGATTCGTTACTGGAATCACCTCTGGGAAAAGCTGTTGCCATCCTGGCTCATCAGGCGCAAGGTGATCTGGCGGCCACGAGAACGGCTTTTGCGGACAGCTTTGGACAGTGCCGGAACAATCCGGATTTCCTGGCATGTTATGTCCGCTTGCTGCGCCGTCTGAAGGAACCCGGCAAAGGGGAAGAAATCCTGGAGCAGGCCCTGGCTATAGACCCGGATAACCCTGAGTTACTGCTTCTTCAAGCTCAATTGCTGGAGGACGCCGGCCGCATCCATGAAGCAAAATCCCGGCTTGAGGACATTCTTTCCCAAGCCCCCTTGTTCCGCCCCGCGCTGGTTTCCCTGGCCAGCATTCTTGCCGCTCAGGAAGATTTCGCCGCCGCTGCCACCTGCCTGTCAAAAGCCATAACCGTTTTTCCCGGCAACGGCGCCTTGCACGTCAGGCTGACCTGGTACCTGATGCAGGCAGGCCAATGGGCCAAGGCCGCGGCAGCTGCCCATGAGGCGCTACAGCGGTTTCCTGATAATCCCCATTCCCACACCCACCTGGCACGTATCCGACTGGCGCTGGGCGAGCCGCGCCAGGCCCTGGAACACATCAATGAAGCCATTCGCCGGCAACCACAGAACCTGGCACACTACCGCTTGCGCGCCCGCCTGTATCGTGAACTTGGCCATACGGAGGCCGCACTGGCCGACGAGACCCGGGCACAAGAAAACCGCAACCCGCCCGAAAGCTGATTGCGGTCGTGCAGTGCCGGGATATTATTAACCCGGCAGTATGGTTCTTGGTCCGGATTCGGAACCCAGGATGAGCACGTCAGCCGGGCGATGACCGAAGATGCCCACGGTGACCACCCCGGCGATCTGATTGATCTCGGTCTCCAGTTTCACCGGCTCCATGATTTCCAGGTTCTCCACGTCGAGAATGATGTTGCCATTGTCGGTAATGAAGTTTTCCCGCCACACGGGGGTGCCTCCCAGCTTTACCAGTTCCCGTGCCACGTAGCTGCGCGCCATGGGAATGACTTCCACGGGCAGGGGAAACTTGCCCAGGACATGCACCAGCTTGCTCTCGTCGGCAATGCAGACGAACTTCTTGCTTGCCGCCGCGATGATTTTCTCACGGGTCAGGGCCCCACCACCGCCCTTGATAAGATGCAGGGAGTGGTTGGACTCGTCCGCGCCATCCACATAGATTTCCAGCTCCCCCACGGAATTCAGATCGAACACCGGCATGCCGATGGCCTTGAGCCTTTCTGTGGACGCCTCTGAACTGGACACGGCACCTTCATAACGATTCTTCACATCCGCCAGCAGATCGATGAAATGGTTTACCGTGGAGCCGGTGCCAATGCCCAGCACACCACCATCGGGGAGATATTCCAGGGCAGCCTCCGCTGCCTGGCGCTTGAGTTCGTCTTGATTCATGGTTTCTTTTCTCCTTATAAGCAAACTCTGATAAATTACCACTACAACGCAAAAAACGCCATTGAATAGGTAGTACCCCATGTCCCGCAGTTACCTGGAAAAAATTCTTCGCGCCCGCGTGTATGACGTGGCCCGAGAGACCCCCCTTGATTTCGCACCACGGTTGTCTGGCCGCCTCGGGGTTTCCGTCTGGCTCAAGCGCGAAGACATGCAAAGTGTGTTTTCCTTCAAGCTGCGGGGTGCCTACAACAAAATCTACAACCTGCCGGAGAAGAAGAAACAGCAGGGCGTCATTGCCGCCTCCGCCGGCAACCATGCCCAGGGAGTCGCCCTGGCGGGCAAGCGCCTGGGAGTGCCCGCCCTCATCGTCATGCCCACCACCACGCCCCCCATCAAGGTGCAGACGGTGCGTAACCTGGGGGCGAAAATCGTCTTGCACGGCGATTCCTATGACGACGCCTATGAACATGCCCGGGTTTTGGTGAAGGAGAAGGGCCTGACCTTCGTGCACCCCTTCGACGACCCCGATGTCATCGCCGGCCAGGGCACGGTGGCCATGGAGGTGCTACGCCAGCACGAGGACCCCATAGACGCCATCTTCATCCCCGTGGGTGGCGGCGGGCTCATTGCCGGCATGGCCGCCTACATCAAGCGCGTGCGACCCGAGATCCGCATCATAGGCGTGGAGCCGGAAGACACGCCCACCCTGCATGACGCCCTGAAAGCGGGCCGCCGGGTGAACCTGAAGCAGATCGGCCTGTTTGCCGATGGCGTGGCCGTGCGCCAGATCGGAAAGGAAACCTTCAAGCTGGCAAAGGAACTGGTGGACGAAGTGGTGCTGGTCACCACTGACGAAATCTGCGCCGCCATCAAGGACATCTATGACGATACCCGCAGTGTGGCCGAACCTGCGGGTGCCCTGGGCATCGCTGGCATCAAGAAATACCTGCAGCAGCACCGGAACCGGAAAAAACCCGCCAACCTTGTTTCCATTCTCAGCGGCGCCAACATCAATTTCGACCGCCTGCGCCATGTTTCCGAGCGGGCGGAACTGGGCGAGCAGCGTGAAGCCCTGTTTGCCGTGGAGATACCTGAGCGCCCCGGCAGCTTCCTCAGCTTCTGCCGCTTGCTTGGCAAGCGCAACATCACCGAGTTCAACTACCGCTACCATGACGACACGCGTGCCCATGTATTCTGCGGCGTGGAACTGTCAGGGGGAAACGACGAGCGCGCCGGTATCATCGAACGCCTGCAGTCCAGGGGCTTTGGCGTCACCGATCTCACGGACAACGAAACGGCGAAGCTGCATATCCGTTACATGGTTGGCGGTCATGCGCCCCAGGTGAAGAACGAGCGCCTGTACCGATTCGTCTTTCCAGAACGTCCCGGCGCCCTGCTGGATTTCCTGTCCGGCCTCAGCCGGGGATGGAACATCAGCCTGTTCCACTACCGTAATCACGGGGCAGCCTACGGGCGGGTTCTGGTTGGCGTGCAACTCAGCAAGGGAGAGGCCGGCGAGTTCCGCGCTTACCTCAAGGAACTGGGATACAGATACCATGAGGAAACCGACAACCCCGCTTACCAGTTATTCGCCAGCGCGGGCTGAATGAGGACAACGGCAGTACATCCCTGTACTGCCGAAAAAGAAGACATCAATGCTTTGCTGTTCCCTGTGCAGAAGGAACGGCATAAGGTGAAACCGGGCCGCACACAGGGCGCGGCAATATCAAGCGTCCGCTGATTACTTCTTGCGGGCCTTTTTCTTGGCGGCTTTCTTTTTCGCTACCTTTTTCTTTGCGACTTTCTTCGCCGGCTTCTTCTTGGCAACCTTTTTCTTCGCTGCTTTCTTGATGACCTTCTTGGCAGCTTTCTTTGCTACCTTCTTCTTGGCCACCTTCTTTTTCGCTACCTTCTTCTTTGCAACCTTTTTCTTTGCCGCCTTCTTTACGACCTTTTTCTTGGCGATTTTCTTCTTGGCAACTTTTTTCTTTGCAACCTTCTTCACCGGCTTTTTCTTTGCAACCTTTTTCTTGGCCACCTTCTTTACAACCTTCTTCTTGGCCGCTTTCTTGGAAACGGCAGCCTTCTTTTTTGCGGTCTTCTTCTTGGATGTCTTCTTTACCATGAGTTCCCCCAATTACAGTTACATAACATCAAGATGCATACCAGACATGCATCCATCATGTCGAGTATAAACAACTCATCGATAAATGCCAGCATTTACCATGAGTTAAGCCCCCTCTGTCTTGAGGGGTCGGAGTCGAATCATCGCCGGATTGATAGTAAACAGCACCAGGCGCTTCCCGATTATCGAGTCCAGGCAACATCACCCTGCCGACTCCGGCCCCGCCCGATTCTCAAACCCTGGAATCCATTCAACATCACTTTACTGACTCCGACCCCAAAAAAGTGATGACGTGAGCAAGTTGATTTCAGCCCATGTATACCGTGTTTTCAGTAACAACCGCATCCAGGGGAACATCCCACTCAGATATTTCTATGCGTGTTTGTTTCTGCAACTCATAGGCATAACCCACCAGCCATGGGCCTTTCCAATAGCGCCTGTTAAAGCGCCACGCAAAACTGCGGTCATAGTAACCACCTCCCATTCCCATGCGGTTTCCTTCCACGTCGAAAGCCACCAGCGGCATGATCACCAGGTCCAACGCCCAGGGCTTCACCAGAGTGCCAGGCTTCCATTCAGGCTCGGCAATACCATATCTGTTCGGGTGCAGGACATCACCAGGCCTCCAAAGGGCAAACCACAGGCTCTGTTCCCTTACAGGATGAAGCACGGGCAGGTAACACTGCTTACCCATGGTGCAGGCTTTTTCCAGGACAGGAAGAGGATCGAGCTCACCGTCAGCCGCCAGGTAGAGAGCGATGCGTTCAGCGCTTTTGAAACGGTTAAGGGATGTCAGCTGCCTGCAGGCTGAAATGGCCGCCCTGCGGCGAACGCCAGGATCCAGGCTACGTCTTCTGGCGCGTATTTCCTGCCTGTTGTTGGAAGGGGTCATGAGAAAAGACATCCTCCGCCTGTGCCGCTACTGGCTTGAGACCTTGAACCGGCAGGTTCAAGTGGGAATCCCTGTCACCGTTCAGGCTTTCCGCTCGTAGCGGACATGCACACCGCGGTGATGATCAGATCCCCTGTCTAATGTACTAAGGCTCAAGGGATTACGAAGTCAGCTCACGGACACCGCAGAGGATGCCTTCAGTTAAAAGGCTACTCCGATTCGCCCTAAAGTTCCAGTTGATTGAATTGATGCAGGGCAACTTCCACTTTATCCTGCAGGCTGCGCATGCGGCGTTCCAGGGAGGCATCCCCTTCATCGCATTCCCTGTTTACCGTCAGCAGCTCATGGGCCATGTTCAGGGCCGCCATGACAGCAATGCGCTCCGTGCCGATGATCTTGCCGGTCTGGCGAATCGCACGCATGCGCTCGTCCAGCTCCATGGCGGAAGCCAGCAGGGCTTCCTCCTCGCCAGGCTGGCAGGCCACGCGGTATTCCTTGTCCAGGATGGTGACCGCAATGGTCTTGGCCGCTTTGCTCACGTGTTGGCTTCCAGGGATTTCAGACGGGTAATGATGGCGCCCACGCGGCTGCGGGCCGTCTGGTTCTTCTCCATCAGTGCCGCCCGCTCTTCCTGCAGGCGCTCCTGCTGGGCGCGCAGCAGACGGTTTTCTTCCTTGAGATACGCGCAGGTCTCGATAAGCGAGGCAACCTGCTCCTCGAGAATGTCGAAAGCCTGATGAGAAGGTGTCTTGTCGGATTGCTTGTCCATAACCCTTGGAAATATAGATGGCATAAGGCCCGCGGTCAATGGCTGCGGAGGGAAATTGCGCCGGGCGCAACAGGGGGCGCCAATCTGATAACATTCGCACATGAACGAATACACCCCCAATTACCAGACCCTCTGGGACAGGATAGGCGCTGCCGGCCTGGCCTACTCACCCGCGGAAACCCACGGCATACTCACCGGCATGCTGTGCGCCAGGACCAGCAACTGGCGGGAAGTGCTCTGTGACCAGCTGGATGTGGAAACTGCAGACGCCCGGGAATGCCTGGAGGAACTGGACAGTCTCTGGCTGCATACCGCCACGGAGCTGCGCGATGGTCAGATGCCCCTGTCCCTCATGCTGCCCGGTGAAGCTGCACCCGTGAATGAAAGGGCACTGGCCCTGCGGGACTGGGCACAGGGCTTTCTCTATGGATTTGGGCTGGGAGGAGAACAACAGCAGGATCTCATGAACAGCGATGCCGGCGAGGCCCTGCGGGACTTCAGCGAGATTTCCCGCATGGACGTGGAGACCTTTGGCGATCGCGAAGAAGCGGAGGAAGCCCTGATGCAGATCGAAGAATACCTGTGGGTGGCCACTTCCCTCATCTGGCACGAGGCGGGGCAAAATGACAAGGACTGAATTCAAGCGGCGGCGGCGCCAGCTCATGCGCATGATGGGCAAGGACAGCATCGCCATACTTCCCGCCGCCGCTGTCAGACAGCGCAACAATGACGTGCATTATCCCTACCGCCCGGACAGCGACTTCTACTATCTGACCGGTTTCCCGGAACCGGAAGCCGTTGCAGTACTCATCCCCGGCCGCAAGCAGGGCGAATACATCCTGTTCTGCCGGGAAAGGGACGAGGAGAAGGAACGCTGGGACGGCCCCATCGCCGGGCAGGAAGGGGCGGTGGAAGACTACGACGCCGATGACTCCTTTCCCATCAGCGACCTCAATGACATCCTGCCGCGCATGCTGGAACAGTGCGAGCGGGTGTTCTACGCCATGGGCTGCGATCCCGAACTGGACCAGCAGATGTCCAACTGGGTGAACCAGTTGCGGGGCAAGGCGCGCAGCGGCGTGCACCCTCCCCAGGAATTCATCGCCCTGGATCACTACCTGCACGACATGCGCCTGTACAAGTCCCGCTCCGAGATTGCCCTCATGCGCAAGGCGGCAAAAGTTTCCGCGGCGGCCCACAAGCGCATCATGGCCGACTGCAAACCGGGCATGATGGAATACCAGCTGGAAGCGGACTTTGTCCATGAATGCGCCCGGCGCGGCGCCCGGGAACAGGCCTACCCGCCCATCGTCGGCGGCGGCAACAACGCCACGGTGCTGCACTATGTGGACAACGACGGCAAGCTGCAGGCCGGTGAGCTGGTGCTGGTGGACGCCGGCTGCGAGCTGGAGATGTACGCCTCGGACATCACCCGCACCTTCCCGGTCAATGGCCGGTTCACCGCACCCCAGGCCCAGCTCTACCAGCTGGTGCTGGACGCCCAGCTTGCCGCCATCGGGCAGGTGAAGCCCGGCAACCCCTACAACGCCCCTCACAAGGCCGCGGTGCGCACCCTGACCCGCGGTCTGGTGAAGCTGGGGCTGCTCAAGGGCAACGTGAACACGCTCATCAAGAACGAAAAATACAAGAAATTCTTCATGCACGGCACCGGCCACTGGCTGGGGCTGGATGTGCATGACGTGGGCGACTACAAGATAGACGGACACTGGCGGCAGCTGGAGCCCGGCATGGTGCTGACCATCGAGCCCGGCCTGTACATTCCCCGGGGCAGCAAGGGCGTGGCCAGGAAATGGCAGGGCATGGGCATCCGCATCGAGGACGACGTCCTGGTCACCAAGGACGGTCATGAGGTTCTGTCCAAAGACGCCCCCAAGACCATCGAGGAAATCGAAGCTATCATGGCAGCATGAACACCATGTACGACATTCTCATCATCGGTGGCGGCATGGCCGGCGCCAGCCTGTCCATCGCCCTTTCCGGCCACGGCCTGCGCACCGGCCTGGTGGAAGCCGCGCCCCTGAAGGTGGAACAGGTGCCCAACTACGACGACCGGGGCATCGCCCTGTCCAGAGGCTCGGAGCGCATCCTCACCGCCCTGGGCGTATGGGAGAGCATGGCAGGACAGGCCCAGCCCATCGAACACATCCATGTCTCGGAACAGGGTGGTTTCGGCTTCACCCACCTGCACGCGGAGGAGGAAGGCGTGCCTGCCCTGGGCCAGGTCATCACCGCCCGGAACCTGGGCGCGGGCCTGCTGGCCGCTCTGGAGGCGCTGGATGACGTGGATCTCATCGCCCCGGCCCGGGTGAAGTGGGTCAAGGTGGAAAACGGCCATGCCCGCATCGGTCTGGAAGATGACGAGCTCCAAACCCGTTTGCTGGTGGCCGCTGACGGCGGCAATTCCCTGGTGCGTCAGCAACTGGGCTTCCAGAGCCGCCGCCGGGAATACCACCAGAGCGCCATCATCGCCAACATCACCCCCGGAAGGCCCCATGACAACAGCGCCTGGGAGCGCTTCACCCGCAACGGCCCCATGGCCCTGCTGCCCATGACCGAATCCCGCTGCGCCCTGGTCTGGACCGTCGCCGACAAGGACGTGGGCGAAGTGCTTTCCCTGGATGACGGTGAGTTCTTGGCACGGGTTCAGCAGAACTTCGGCTGGCGCCTGGGCAGGCTGCAACGCGCGGGAAAACGCGCCGCCTATCCCCTGGCCCAGCTCTGGGTGCCGGATGCCGTCCAGCATCGCGCCGTGGTCATCGGCAATGCCGCCCACACCCTGCACCCGGTGGCAGGCCAGGGCTTCAACCTGGGCTTGCGGGATGTGGCCGCCCTGGCCGAAGTCGTCCTGGATGCCGTGAAGGAGGACCGGGACCCCGGCAGCCTGGAAACCCTGAACCGCTACCAGCAATGGCGCTCCCGGGATCAGCGCGGCGTGGTGGAAACCACCAACCTGCTGGTGCGCGCCTTCAGTAACGATTTCCTGCCGGTGAAACTGGCCCGCAATCTCGGCGTACTGAGCCTGGAGGCCCTGCCCCCGGCCCGCCATGCCATTGCCCGCGCCGCCATGGGGTTGCAAGGCCATCTGCCCCGCCTGTCAAGAGGGCTGCCCCTGTGAGCGAAGCGCATTTCGATATCATCATTGCTGGCGGCGGCATGGTGGGCGCCGCCCTGGCCTGCGCCCTGGGCGAGCAGGATTTTTCCGTTGCCGTCATCGAACACCGCCCTCCCGTGGAGGACTGGCCCGCGGACAGCCATGATATCCGCGTCTCGGCCATCAGCCGTGCTTCCCAGAACATCTTTGCCAACCTGGGCGCCTGGGAGGACAT
>Ga0256832_1001436_pt1 | contig 16089 bp, 14 predicted proteins | sample 134614metaG_FD_190534 | JGI IMG/M metagenome (GOLD analysis project Ga0256832, IMG submission 190534) | Hydrothermal vent microbial communities from Lau Basin, Pacific Ocean - 134-614 | ecosystem: Environmental > Aquatic > Marine > Hydrothermal vents | place: Pacific Ocean: Lau Basin | collected...
CGTTACGGTGTGCGTCCCGACCGAGAGGTCGAGGGTCGTGGGGGTGGTCCCGCTCGGGTTGCCGTTGACGGAGAGCGCCGCGCCCTGAGGCTCGGAGCTGATCCGCAGCGCCACCCGCCGGGCGCCGGCGCTGTTGGAGAGCGCCGCCGCGAGAGCCTGCCGGGCCGCGGCCGCGACCCCGTCGTGGATGAGCGACTCGTGCTCGTAGGTCGTGTCCCGGGGCGTGCGCAGGACCACCTGCACCTGCTGGGCGGCATCGTCGGTCGCCGACGCCCAGACGGAGACGAAGGCCGCGAAGGCGACGCCCTCGTCGGCGAGGACCTCGCTGATGCAGGGCGGGTCGATGCAGGCATCCGCCGGCAGGACGCGGACCTCGTAGCCCTCTGCGGCGAGCCCTTCCCGCACCGCTGCCTGGGCCTCGGCTCCAGCCGTCGCGCGCAGATGTTCGCTGCCCTGCGGCGGCCAGAGCACCACCGTCCGCGGCTGCGCCGCCGCCAGCCCGGTCGCGAGGAGCACGCTCGAAAACGTCAGCAGTCGAAGCATCCGCGGGAGGCTACGCACGCCAGGGGCTCGAGGCAATCTTCGAACCCGCCTCATAGCGAGCCTCCGAGCTGCAGCAGCGCGCCGTCGCGCCAGGGAGCGACGCCGACCCGCAGGTCCAGCCCCGCCGACGCCGAGCCCTCGGAGACGCTGTCGTTGTCGTTGTCCGAGTCGTTGTCGAAGAGCGGCAACAAGGGCAGCATCAGCAGCGCCAGGCTCGCCCCGCCCACGAACATCGCCTGGGCGCCGCGCTGCTCGCGGTCGACGCAGGCCCGCCGGTCGACGGCGACGTTGCCGCAGTCGTCGCGGGTCAGCAGCAGCGCAAAGGTCGTCGCCACCCCGCCGGCGGCGCCGATGGCTCCCACGATCGCCGTCGCGCGCCGCCCCCGACCCAGCAGCGGCACCGACGCTGTCGCGAGCAGCGCGCCGGTCAGGCCCAGGCCAAGCACCCGCCCTTTGAGGTTCAGCCAGCGCTCCTGCCGAACCAGGAAGTCCACGTCCGAAGGCTCGGCGACGGCGTACTGATCGCCTCGGACGGCGCGTCGCCCGTGCGCGATGAACGCGCCCACGGTGAGCGCCAGCCCGCTGCCCAGCAGCGCCAGGCCGCTCCCGATCCGCCAGCCGGGCAGCCTTTGCCGGGGAGCCTCGGGGCGCTCGTCTTCGTCCACCTCGACGGCTCCCGGCGTTGCGTGGGCGAGCCGCCGGGCCTTGTCGTCGAGGGTCACCAGCGGGCCTGGCTCGCTCGAGGCCTGCCAGGAGGGCTCGAAGCGGTGGACGCGGAACTGACCGGCGCCGACCGCTTCGACCAGGTAGACCGACGCTCCCAGCAGCCGCGCCATGCGCGCGGCGTGCGCCGGGGCCCGCTCGTTGTCGTCGATGAAGACCGGCCGCGAGTGCGTCTCGCGCTCGAAGACCGTGTCGACGTCCAGCGTCGTCAGCAGGCCTTCGAGGCGCACCCGGTGCACGCGGCCGCGCTCCTCGCCGCACTCGACCTGCACGCGGTACTCACCGAGGGCCAGGTCGGCCATGGAGAAGGGCGTGCGCCCGACCTCGATGCCGTTGAGCCGCACTCGGCAGCCTGGGGGGGTCGAGTTCACCCGCAGGTTGCCCACCTCGCCCGTCTCTTCGCTCTCGAGCCGTTCCAGGATCGCCCGGACCTCTGGGGTGTGGCGAAAGCGGCTCGGCTGCACCTGCGGGACTGCCCGCCGGCACTCGCGCGCCTGCGCCACCGCGCGGCTCTCGTCGCCCGTCTCGATGAGCGCCCGCACCATGTACAGGCAGGTGTCGAGCACCTCCCGGGCGCGGTCGGCCTCACGGTTGAGCTCCTCGGCTGCCTGCTGTGAGAGCCGCTGTGCGCGCAGCAGTTCCTCGCGAGCGGCGTCGTAATCGGCGCGGGCGAGGCTGTGCAGCGCGTTGCGGGATTGCGTCGCCCACTCGTTGATCTGGCGCTGCGTGATGTGCGTCGGCGGCGATGAGATTCGCGCTTCGAAGATCTCCCTCATCCGTTGCGGATCGAGGACGGTCCCTTCGTTGGCGAGGGCTTCGGCGACACGCTCCCGCGCCTGCTCCAGCTCTCCGGTCGGTTCGCCCCGCGTGACGACCCAGATCGGCTCCCGCGGTTGTGCGCTCGCAGAGCCCGGCCCGATCGACGCGAGCACCAACAGCCCCCATCCCAAGCATCGCATGGGCCCGTTTCTCCCACGTCGGCGCGGCGCGTCAACTCCCTCGGGTCGTTCCGCGGACACACGCGCCGCACCGCAGCGTCGAGATCGCCGCTGGGGTCTCGGGTTGCTCGGTGGACGCACGCGCCGGACCCACCGGGCCTCACCAATCTTGGTGAGGTTTCCGTGCTGGACGCTCGGGTCTGAGCGCACACAATGACGAGCGGTTCGGTGAGGCGTTGCGGTGATCCGGGAGGTGGGGATGTTCCGAGTGCAGGTGCGGGTGTGGATGGTGGCGTTCTTGGTGGGCGCCTGCGGGCACCCACAGACGTGCCCCGAGGGAATGGCGCCGGTGGGCACGCGCTGCCAGCCCTACGATGCGAGCGTCGCTGACGCCCCCGCCGACGCCCCCGCCGACGCCCCCACCGACGCCCCCGCCGACGCTCCGCTCAGCTGCACCGAGCTCTGCCCCGATGACGGCAACGAGTGCACCGGCTGGCGCTCCTGCGACACCGCATGCATCCGCGAGCCCTTGACCGACGTGCCGTGCGCCGGTGGCAACGGGGTGTGCGTCGCTGGCGCGTGCCTGCCCAGCTATGTGCTCTACCGAGTCGACACCGACTCGAGCTTCGACATCTACCTCGTGCCCGTCGACGGCTCCCAGGCTGCCCGGAAGCTCACCCCGACCCTCCCAGCGGGCCGCCAGCTCCGGAAATGGAACTTGTCCGAGGACCGCACCTACCACCTCTACGTCGCCGACCAGGAGACCCGCGGCGTGTTCGAGCTCTACGCCGCGCCTCTCGATGGGTCCGCCGAGCCCGTCAAGCTCAACATGCCCCTCGGGGCCGGCGAGGATGTTGAAAGGTTCGATCTGGGGAGCGAAGGTGAGCCCGCGCTCTATCTGACGAGCGCGGACGATCTCTACGCGGTCGCCATCGACGGCTCCGGGGGCCGCCAGCTCAGCACGGGGCCGGTGGAGAGCTACCGGCTGGTGGCGGGCGGCCGGGTGTTCTACCGGAGTCGGGGCGGCGAGCTCTTCGTGACGGACCTCGACGGGACGACCCCCCGCCGCCTCCACCCGGACCTGCCCGCGGGCGCGCGGGTCTCGGGCTACGAGCCGAGCCTCGACGGGGCGCACCTCTACTACCTCGCCGATCTGGACACCGTCGGTGAGCCCGAGCTCTACCGGGTCGACCTCGACGACCTCACCGTCACCCGGGTCAACTCCTTGCTCGTGACCGGCGGCTTCGTCCGCGACTTCATGCCCCTCGACGACGGCCGCGTCCTCTACCGCGCCGATCAGGAGACCGCCGGCGTCGTCGAGCTCTTCCTGGCCGACGGCAGCGGCGTCCGACGGCTGAGCGCGCCCCTGACCGAGGGCCGCGTCGAATCCTTCTTTCCGCAGCTCCAGCTCGGGCCCCATGGCCCGGAGGTCGGGGGCGACCACGTCCTCTACACCGTCTCTCGAACGGCCCCGTCCCCTCAGGCCCTCTACGCCGTCCCCTTCTCCGGCGGCTCGCCCGTCGAGCTGAGCGGACCGCTCCCGCCCGGTGGTCGGGTCGAGAGCTTCTTCTTCGTCCCGGGGAGCGAACGGGCGGTCTACCGCGCCGACCAGGACATCCCTGGCGTCTTCGAGGCGTACTCCGTGGGCCTGGATGGTACCGGCCGCGCGAAGCTCAACGGCCGCCTCGCGACGGGCGGCGAGGTTCTCTCCATCTTTCCGAGCTGGGATGGGGAGCGGCTCCTCTATGTCGCCGACCAGGACATCGACGAGGTGACCGAGTTCTACGCCGCCCGCATCGATGGAAGCGAGCGGGTCAAGCTGAATCAGCCCCTCGTGGCCGGCGGCGACGTCCTTGCAACGGCGGCCTTGTTGAACGCCGAAGCGCGCTCCGCCTGGGCCGTGTACCTCGCCGACGCCGACGTCGACGAGGTCGTCGAGGTCTACGCCAGCCGCCTCGACGGCTCGGAGCGCGTCAAGCTCAACGCGCCTCTCCGCATCGGCGAGTCCGTCTTTTGGGCTTTCCAGCTTCTCCTCCCTCCCTGAGCTCTGCGACAACCCCAGAGGCAACTCCGCCGGCGGACCGGCGACGAAGCGTGTTCCCTAGCTAGTGACTGCCATGACCCATCCACCCATTCTCATCCTCTCCCCCGCCGCGCTGGCTCTGCTTTTGTGCGCATCCTGCGGAAGCCCAGCCGTCACCTGCCCGGAGGGCGAGCCCGTCGATGGCCGCTGCATCGCCGCCGACGCGGGCACGGACGCGTCTTCCTCTGAAGACGGGGGCGTCGATGCGTCTTCCTCTGGGGACGCGGGCGCCGACGCTTCTTCCTCTGGGGACGCGGGCACCGACGCGTCTTCCTCTGGGGACGCGGGCGCCGCCGACACGGGCGCCGCCGACACCTGCGCCGCCGACGAGCGGGTCTGCGATGGGCTCGACGACGACTGCGACGGCGTCGTCGACGAGGGCGTCCAGACCACCTACTACGCTGACATGGACATGGACGGTTGGGGCGACGCGGCCACGAGCTGCGCGGCCTGCGATCCCTCCGCCTGCCCCGTCGGGACCTGGGTCGACAACGACCGCGACTGCGACGACGGCCGCTCCGAGGTCCACCCGGTCGCCGACCCCTCCGCCCCCGAAACGCGCTGCAACGGGCTCGACGACGATTGCGACGGCACCGTGGACGAGGGCGTCCTCTCGACTTTCTACCGCGACGCCGATCGCGACGGCTTTGGCGACCGGACGTTGACGAGGCAGGCGTGCAGCGCTCCCGCAGGTTACGTGGACAACCCCGACGATTGCGCGGACAGCGACGACCGCGCCCACCCCGGCCAGACCCAGTACTTCGACTCGCCGCGCCCCGACGGGAGCTTCGACTTCAACTGCAACGGCCGCGTCGAGCGTGCCTACGAGGACGCCCGCGGCCAGCACCCCGTCGAGGAGGCCCTTCCGGTAGGTCGTTGCACCGTCGCGTGCCCAAGAGCGCCCCTCTGGGTCGACACGCTCCCACCGTGTGGCACGACCGCGTCGTACTGGGAGTGCACCTACCCCTCCGGCATTTGCATGACCGCCCTCGGCCCGTTCGTCACGGACGACGTCCCCGTCGTCTGCCGGTGAGCGATGAGCGGTGAGCGGTGAGCGATGAGCGGTGAGCGGTGAGCGATGAGCGATGAGCGGTGAGCGGTGAGCGGTGAGCGGTGAGCTGTGAGCGACGAGCGGTGAGCGCGCCTTCGCGCCGGTCGGTCCGGCGGGAGCGCTGGCGTCGTCAGCGAGGCGAGCGAGCGCGGAGCACGACGAAGCGCCCGTCGTCCCGCAGCACCGAGACGTCGGCGAAGACCTGGGCGAGGGGGCGGCGCCAGGGAAGGAAGCGGTTGGCCACGAGCCAGAGCTCGCCGCCCGGGCGAAGGTACCGTGGCGCTTCCCGTACGATGGCCTCGGTGGTCGCGTACTCGGTGCCGACTCCGCGATGGAAGGGGGGGTTGGTGACGAGGAGGTCGAAGGTGCCGCGGACGGCCTCGTAGCGGTCGCCAGCGACGACCGTGCCCTTCAGGCCGTTGGCGGCGAGGGTGCGCCGAGCCGACTCGACGGCGAAAGCGTCCACGTCCGTGAGTGTGACGTCGGCGCCGTTCGCCGCGAGGGTCGCGCCGATGGGACCCGCGCCGCAGCCGAGGTCGAGGATGCGCCCGCGGCACGGCGGGAGCGCGTCGAGCAGTAGCGCGGTGCCGTCGTCGAGCTGCCCTTGCGCCAGGACCGATTCGGCGAAGACGCCGGGCAAGACGACGATCTCCAGGGCGCCCACCTGGGCGCGGCGCTCCCAACGGGCGAGGTCAAAGCTCGCTGGCGCCTTCGTATCGACGGCGAGGAGCCGGCGTTTGTGGCCTTGGGCGCTGCCGACGACGGTGCCGAGGCGCCCGAGGGCCCGCTCGGCGGACTTGATCCCGGCGCTCTTGGCCCCCACCAGGACCACCCTGGTCGCGACGCTCGCGGCCTGGGCGAAGAAGAAGTCGCGCCTGCGCTTGCCCTTGGGAAGCTGCACGATCGCGACATCGGCGTCCTCGTGCCAGCGCAGCCCCAGCCGTCCCCGGCCTGCGTGGGCGTGCTCGCGCGCGTCGACGAAGAGCAGCTCCGCCGGCAGACGCGCGGCATGGGCCGAAGCGCCGAACACCACGGCGCGCCCTGGCCACAGGGTCCGGTGTTCGTCGAGCAGTGCGACGGACGACGAAGGCACGGCCGAGCCTGACCCCGAGCCGCCCGCCGCGCCAGGCACCGCTCACCGCGCACCGCTCCCTCAGCAGTCGGGTAGTATACGAAACCGATGGCTCGGTGCCTGCGAACCCTGAGTACGTTCTTGATGTGGACCTTGCCGCTCTTCGTCGCATGCGGCGGCAACCCGGACACCGATGCGGGGGACTCCGGAAGCGACGCGGGAACTCTGGAGCTCGCCGATCCCTACGCCCTGTGGACCGAGGGCACACGGCTGCGTGGCGCCAATGTGTGGCAGCGCCTCGTCTACCCGGAGCTCGATGGCCCCGAGTACCTCGGGCCCGGTCCACTGGGGCCGCCACTGAACCAGGACGACTTTGATGCCCTGGCAGCCCTGGGGGCCAACTACGTCAACCTTTCCCACCCGGGGCTCTTCCGAGAAGATCCGCCCTACGAGCTCAACGAGGACGTCCAGGCCAACCTCGATCGGCTCCTGACGTTCGCTGAAGAAGCCGACCTCTTCGTTGTGATTACCTTTCGCACAGGACCTGGACGCAGCGAGTTTTGGGCGTATTGGGGCGAGGATACGGCGTCGGACCCCGAGAACGGATGGTTCGACCCCGAATACTACAACAACGATGTTTGGGAGAACGAATCCGCACAAGACGCCTGGGTGGCCATGTGGCGCTACACCGCGGAGCGCTATCGGGACAAACATGTTGTCGTTGGCTACGACTTGATGTGTGAACCCAACGCCGAAGAGGTCTTCTTCGATGTGTGGCGAGGGCCCGAAGACTTTTACCCCGCTCACGCAGGAACGACCTATGACTGGAACACGCTCTACCCTCGCATTGTTCAGTCCATTCGCGAAGTGGACGCAAAGACGCCGATTCTCATACAGCCCATGGGGTATGGCACGGCTGCGTATCTCCCGTACATGACCGTCGTCGATGCGGAGCGCGTCGTCTACACGATTCACCAGTACGAACCCATGGTCTACACTCATCAAGCGCTCCCATCGGCCTACCGATACCCAGGTCGGTTCGACGCAGACTACGATGATATCGTTGACTCGGTCGACCGAGACTGGCTCGATAGACTCCTCGCTCCGGTGGACCGCTTCATTTCAGCTCATGACGTACCTGTCGCCTGCAATGAGTACGGTGTGATGCGCTGGCAACCCGGCGCGTCTGTCTTCATGGAAGACCTGATATCCATCCTGGAATCCCGAGGCATCAACCACGCTCTGTGGGAGTGGGCATCCTCCTGGCGACCCTTCAGAGACAACGACGATTTTAACTTTCGTCACGGCCCAAATCCCCGACGCCACCGCGACGTCCGATCCAGCGATCTTCAACGCGTGATCCAGGAGAACTGGAGCCGCAACAGAGTGCGCCCGTCCAATGTCGTGTTTCGCTGATCGGCAGGGCAAAGCGCCGCCCCCAGGCCTGCCGTCGCTGGCCCCCTTGAGCCGGACGCACCCCTTGGGCATCGGGCCGCTCCCAAAGGGCTCGGTGGTGCGGGACGACGGACGTCCTCCTGCTCCACGCTCGGTCGCCGAGTCGACCTACGGGGCTCAGCCGTGGCGCGCCAGGAAGTACACGACGAGGCCGAAGAGGCCCACCATGGACGCCGTCTCGACCCAGTTGACCTTCCCGTCGTCCTGCACCGACTTCCAGAGGATCAACATCGTCGGGAAGGCCAGGAGCACCACGCTGCTTGTCTCGAGGTCGATGGGCAGCACGCCACCGTGCTCCATCGGCGGCACGACTCCAGTCTGCGCGAAGACCCCGAGAAGAATCAGCGCCACCGGCAGCACCACGAAGGGCACCTGGTTGATCTGCCCTGAGGCGCTGGCGAGAGCGATCTCGTACATGCCTTTGGCGTGGGCGGTGACGATCATCGCAAAAGCGCCCGCGGCGGCGAAGACGCTGAGGATGAGGGCACCGACCATCTCGGAGTAGCCGGCGGCGCGAAGCCCCCCGACCAGGACGTCCGCAAATTCGCCGACGGCATGCCCGCCCACGACGCTGGTGAGCAGACCGACGACGCCAAAGAAGACGATCGCGCCGACCGTTGGCGGTGGCGGCTCGTCCTCCGCCGGCGGGAGCTCGAGCTCTTCTTCGTCCTCGGCGAAGTCGACTACAAGCCTCCAGACGGCCACGACCTCAATGCCCAGGAGGGTCGCGCCAAGCACGTAGAGATCCGCCACGCCCAAGGCCTCTCCGTCGTGCTGGCCCGTCTCAAAGAGGTTGAGCAGCAACATCAGCAACCCCGTCCCAAGAAAGACGCCGGCAGCGGCCGCGTAGAGATCGGTGCTCAGCTTCACGAGGGCCTCGGGCAGGCGCGCGTAGCCGGTGGCGTCCCGTGGAAGCAGCCCGCTGTAGATCCCGAAGGCCAGCGCGCCGACGTGGAGGGTGAGACAAGTGACGATGAATCCGACTCGGGGCGCCGCGGCGATGACGAAGCCGAGCATCACGAGTTCGGGGATATTGCTCGCCAGGCCTGCCATCGTGCCGGCCACGAACTTGTTCCACTTGAGCCGCTCGCCGATGCCCTCGACGCACTTGATCATCGCCTCGCAGGAGCCGAAGACCACCGACAGCCCGCCGACGGCCAGGAGCGCGGCGTGCAGCCAGGAGGGTCCAAGGTGAGCCCCATCGACACCGAACGCGGCACCGAGGAGCGCGCCGCCTCCAAGGAGCACGCCGACCCATGTGTTCCCGCCCGAGCCGCCGGCCGCCATGAGCGGGGATGTAACGTTCCGTCGGAGGAGCGTCAACGAGAGCCACCGGCGGAACCTCGTGGCTTCGACACGGGTTGATGGGCGCCGGCGGTGAGGTCAGGGTGCGGCCATGCTCACCGTCCTGGACGCACGGTTCTTGGTCAGCGCGACCGACGTGGCCGATCTTCCTGCGCCGATGTTCGCGGAGATCGCCTTCGCGGGCCGCTCGAACGTGGGCAAGTCGAGCCTCATCAACGCGCTCCTGGAGCGCAAGCAGCTCGTGCGTACGAGCTCAAAGCCCGGCGCCACGCGGGGGATCAATGTCTTCCGCATCCGGGTGCGCACCCCCGACGAGGCCACGAAAGCCGGCCCCGCCGCTACGACGAGCGATGGCTCCGACGAGGAGGCGGCGGGCGGCGGTCCGGGCCGCCTGGAGGCCGAGCTCGACCTGGTCGATCTGCCCGGCTACGGCTACGCAAAGCGCAGCAAGAAGGAGCGGCGCAGCTGGGGCCCGCTCATCGAGTCGTTCCTCAGCCAGCGTCCTGGGCTCCGCGCCGTCGTGCTCATCGTGGACGGGCGGCGGGGGCTCGAGGACGACGACCGGCAGCTGCTATCGTATCTCGCGGAAATCGAGCGGCGCGCGCTGCTCGTCGTCACCAAGCTCGACAAGCTGCCCAAGAGTCAGCGCAAGCTCGCCGTGCGATCCATCGGCGAGCAAGCGGGCGTGCGCGCCTACGGCTTCAGCGCGGTCACCGGCGAGGGACGCGAGCGGCTGTGGCGTGCGCTGCTCCGCGAAGCGCACGTCGGCATCGGACGCTGAACCCATCGGCACCTCAGCGGTACCAGGGGTGCAGCGGCGGTCGGTCGCGACAGGCCGGTCGCGCGCTGGGCGAACAGTAGATGCGCACGTGGAAGTGGTTGGCGTGGCGATGTCCCCGCGCGGGCTGCACCATGGCGCGGGCGGCCCGCTCGATCACCACCGCCGGAGCGTGCCGGCGGCGAGCCTCTCGCAACAGCCGCCGCTTGAGATGGTTGGCGACGAAGATGAACTGCACCTTCGCGTCGCCGTCCGCCACCAGCTTGGCGACGAGCTCCCAGTTGCGCGCGTCGTCGAAAGTGAGCGCGTGGTTGGGGCCGACTCCCCGCCCGTCGGCGTCGAACTCGGCAAAGGCAAAGGGTTCGTAGGGACGCCCGCGTCCGTCACGCATATAGAACGCGAGGTCCACATCGCGCCCGTTCTGATGCGACGCGTGACCGGGGATGCGGCCGCCCCCTTCACGAGAGAGCTCCCCGACGGAGAGGCGGGCCACGCCGCCCTCCCGCACTCGACGCGCCACGCGGTAGGCTGCGCGCTCGAGGAGTTGCACGAGCTCCCAGGTGCCGTAGTGGTTGCCAGCGGCGGCGTACTCGGGGACGTAGCGCAGGTACCGCGACTCGCGTAGACGCACGCCGCCCCGGAGCCGCCCCTGGAACGGGAAGCCGAGCGAACGGCTCCGATGCGGCAGCCGGCGGGCGCCAGGACCGCGGGTCGGATCGCGTCGCCCGCCGTCCGCCGCAGCTTCGGCCGCACCGCCCAGATCGAAGAGCAGCGAAGCCACCAGCAGAATCGGTGCGAGCCACCGCATGGGCCCGCCGTACCGTGACGCGAACCGGCGAGGCAAGTTTTCGGCGGCCGCGAGGAGGCGGGCGCCATGCTACGGTCGGCCCCCGATGAACGACCCAGGGCACCGCCCGAGGAGGGTGCGCGGCTGGTCCGCCCTGCGCGCAGCGGGCCGCGAGCCCCTCGCCGTCGTCGCCGCGACCGTCGGCCTGGGGTTGCTCCTGTGGGGACCCGAAGGACAGACGCTGCTGCCCCACGCCTGGCTTCCGGAAAACCCTCGCCTCGCCTGGATGGCCCGCTTCGCCTTCGGCGCCGCCGTCGTGGTGCTCGTGCCGGCGCTGACGCTTCGGCTCTGGGCGCGTCCGACGGACCCACGGGAGCACTCCCTCGCCGCGTGGGGCTTCGGTCTGGGCGACTGGCGGCGAGGACTCCCCCTCGCCCTCGCCTTCGCTCTCGTTGGGAGCCTCGCGACCTCCCTCGCCGCCTCCGGTGACCCGGGCCTCCGCGCCGAGTACCCGCTCTTTGCGCCAGGCCCCGCCCGGGCGCCGCTTCCTCTCACCGCCTTCGCCAGCTACGAAGCAGCCTACTTCCTGTTCTTTCTCTGCGGCGAAGCCGCCATGCGCGGGCTGCTGCTCTTCGGCCTGGAGCGACGGGTGGGAGCGGTACAGGCCGTGCTGCTGACGACCATCGTCCAGATCGTCTGGCACACCGGCAAACCGGGCGCCGAGCTCGCGACGGTCCCGCTGTGGGGGCTCGCGGCCGGGGCGCTCAACCTGCGCTTGCGCAGTTTCTGGTGGCTGCTGCTGGCCCACTGGGCGAGCAACGTCTCCCTCGACTTCGCGATCCACTATAGTCCCTGACGTGGACGAGCCCCCCCGCGCCAACGGCGCCCTCATCGCTGAGGAGCGACGCGCTCTCGAAGCACTCGTCGGCGCCGATCTCGTCCGGCGAGCCCTCGACGCGCGGGTCCCCCCCGAGGTGCGGGAGGCCTACGAGACCCTCACGGCAATCAGCCGCATCCCGACGGACTACGTGGAGCAGGTCTACTACGCCGTCGCCGAAGAGGCGGGCCTCGACCCCCTCGAAATGCACCACGACGTCGTCCGAGCCGGAGTCGAGCGGGCGCTCAAGACCGTGTGGCGGGTGCTGCTGCGCTTCACGAGCGACGCGGCCATCGTTCGTCGCGCCCCCCTCTTTTTCAACCGCGGGCTCTCCAAAGGAACCCTGGAGGCCCAAATGCTCGGTCCCGGCGAAGCCGAGATCCGGCTCACGGGCTGGCCTGGCGTGCCGCGCATGCAGGTCAACGGCATCGAGGCAGGGATCCAGACCGTCCTCGAGTGCTCGGGGCGGCAAGATGTCCAGGTCTCCCACGACCGCACCCTCGACGGCTGCCGCATCGTCGCGCGCTGGCGCGCCTGAACCGTCGCCGGCTCACCCGGGGCGGTCCACGCCGAAGTCGCGCCGGAATTCGAGACACTGCGGGCTGCCTCGCTCGAACTGGCGGCAGGTGGTCCCACGAATAGGGTAGATGCGGCAGGCGTTCGCGCTGGCCTCCGTGCCGAGGTGGACGCAGCTCCCGTCGGCTCGGGTCGCGAAGGCAACGAGCCCGAAATGCCCCGGCTGAACGGCGTCGGCCACGTCGTGCCGGCCAAGGGCGCGCCAGCGCGTCAGGTCCTCGGGGGGAATGAGGATGCACCCGTCCGAGCCGGTACGACAGCACGCGCCACAGGCGAGGCAATCGAGTTCTTCGCTCATCGCGGTCATCCTACGGCGCTTCGACCCCCCAGGGCACGCGGTCGACCCGGTGGACTGGAGGCGAGCGATGCGCGCCGGTGGAGGATAGGCGGAGCCTCCCCGAGGTCATCGGAGGATGGCAGAGGGTGTACCCAAGGCCCGAAGCACCAACGAGGGCGAGCCCGAGACGTGCGCTGGGGCTGGCGCGACCTTCCCGACGCCCTATCGTCTCGGGGTGAAGCTCGCTCTCTACGGCTACGACGCCTGCCCATACTGCCAGCGGGTCCGCCGCGCCATCGACGATCTCGGCCTCGAGGTCGAGGAGCGGGACGTGCTCGCTCACCCCGAGCGGCGCGACGAGCTCCGACAGGCGCTGGGTCGCGGGACCGTGCCCGTCCTGCGCATCGACGACGGGTCGACGGTCCGCTGGCTCCCGGAATCCGGGGCGATCGTCGCCTGGCTCTACGCGTCCCAAGGCCGTGAGCCACCCCGAGGCCCGAGCCTGCGCCGCCTCGCCACCTTCCTGATGTGGGGCCTGGTGGCGGTGGCCCTGTTCTTCCCTGAGCACGAGGGCCCACTCTTCGTCGCGGCGCTCAGCATCGGCGCCGGACGCTCGCTGGCCAACGCCCGAGCCACCCGCTCCTGGCTCCACGGAGCGATCGCCGCGACCTTCCTCTTCGGCGCCGTCGCGGTGCTCCTACAGCATCTGGGAATCGTCCGCATCCCCTGGTGGTACGGCGTCTACGCTCTCGTGCTGGCTCTGGCGCTCGCCTCCGTCGCCGCGCGGCTCGGGGCCCGCCGTCAGCGCTCCTGACGCCAGCGCAGGACCCGTCGCGGCCAGCGTGGCCCCGCCCCGCCGCGCCGCGCAGTCCAGAGTTGCCGGAGGAAGGGGCGCACCTGCGCCACGAGCCAGGCCGGCGCCCCCTCGAGGCCCTCGCAGACGCTCTGGCCCGCCTGCGGATCGAGGATGGCACGCCCTTCGAAACGCGCGTCGGGGGTGAAGAGCGTCACGCGGTAGCGGACCGCGGCCTCCCCGGCCTCCTCCAGCTCGAGGAGCACCCGACCGCCCGCCTGGGGGTGCAACGACGCCTCATCCATCCCAAGCTCACATCGGCAGCGCTTCGATGAGCTGCTCGTCCGCTACGGCGGGTGCGCCCGGCGCCAGCTCGGCCGCGTCGGCGTCGGCGTCCACGCCCCCGTCGTTCGGGGCCTCGATGGGCGTGATGTTCCCCATGCGGTCCACAGTGACCAGGGTCCCATCCGGCATTCGATAGCCCCCCGCCTCCTCGTCGAACTTGGGGATCGGGTGCTCGATCGGCGTGCGACGACGGCCTCGGATCCGCCCCTCGCGCACGTTCACGCGCAGCGGCTCCTCCAGGTAGAAGACATAGCCGCCCTGGTCGATCTCCATGAGGTACGTCTCCCCTTCGTGCTCGAGCTCGCGCCGGAAGCCCAAGGTCTGCTGCCCCGCGCGGCGGTGCGGGCGGTGGGCGAGCACGAAGCTCATCAGGCGCACGGCGATGTGGTTGTGCAGGCGATGGCACCCGTGCGAGTGGCGGCGCATGATCGACATGTAGTCGACGCTGCCGTGGGTGCGGATGCCCTCGTCGCCACCCACCCGGATGCCCTCCGGCGTCTGCAAGAACTTCTGGTGGTAGGCAGCGACGAGCCCGTAGGCCGAGGCGTAGCTCGGACCTGTCTCGTGGTAGTTCACCACGTACGGTCGCTCCCCCGGCCGGCCCCGGCGCGGGTTGCGCGCGAGGATGTCCCTCGCCGGCGTGCTCTCCGGCGGCAACCACACGGGCGCGGCCACGATCCGCGCCCAGACGCGCTCGCCGACCTCGGAATTCTTGTACTTCCACATCGGCACTCCGTCGACGACCTCCGTGCGCCAACCACCGATGGTCGTTCCGAAGCGCGCAAGGGGGATGCGCTGCCCGTTGTAACGCGTGAAGACGGTAAGCCGCGGCCGGCGCTGCAAGGGCTGCGCTCTCTCCCGCCCGTTCTCGTCGTAGGGGAACTCGTACCACACGTCGCCGCGGTCGATCTCGACATAGAGGTCCATCGCCTCGGCGTAGTACTCCGGCAGCTCCGGCATCCGGATGGCGACGATCTTCGGCTGCCCCCGCTCGAGCTCGCCGAGGCCCTGGAGCCATGCGCGCGTCCCCTCCGGGGTCTGGAGCCCAAACGCCTCCACGAGGATCTCGCGCAGCTCGGCCTCGAGGTTCGGAATCGGGTGCGGCTCACCGTCCGCCCCGCGGAACGTCCGCGGCTCCCCCTCCCGCACGAAGGATCGGCTGCCGTCTTCGATCACCCCCGCCGCGTGCATCGCGCGCTCGGTCAGAACCCGAAGCACCGCGCGCCGTTCCAACTCCCGAGTGCCCAGCCGAAGCATCGCCAGCGTGTCGCGCCCGATGTAGCCCCAGCCGTAGATGCGATGGCGGCGCTCGAACTCGGCGAGGGCCTCGTGGGTGGCCCAGTCGAGGGCACCGTCGGTGTATCGGCCCTTCCCCTCGTAGTACCCCTCGCACTCGAGGCGGGCCTGGGCCGCGCGGATGGCCGCGACTTCCCCGACCCGCTCACGGTATTCGCGCAGGCGCGCCGCGTCACGGTCGCTCAAGGCCGATGGGTCGAGCTCTGCCGGCGAGGCGACGCCGGCCCGCTCGACCATCGCCTCGACGCGATGCTCCAGGACGGCGAAGCGGCGACTGTCCCGCCGCGCCCGATCGTTGCTTCGGTAGGTGACGAAGTCGTCGTAGTCGACGAGCGGCTGCAGATCGAGAGCCTCGCTGCACTCGCGCCCGAAGGCCTCCTCCATGCGGCGACGGAGCACCCCGAGGGTCGGCATGATGCCGTAAAGCTCGAGGTACTTGTCGCGCCGCGCGCGATCCCCGTGGTGGTTGTCGGGGAACTCCTCCCGAGCGAGCGCCAGGTACGTCGCGCGGTAGGCGTTGGGCACACGCTCCCCCGTCTCGCGATCCCTCTCGCTGAAAAGGTAGGGCGTCCATTCCTCGCCGAGGTCCAGCAAGAGATAGCCCTCGTCCCGAGCGGTCCCGGCCTCGATCTCCCGCACGACCTCGCCGCCTTCCCACAAAGGGACGGGGTCCTCCAGGGGGATCTCGACCTCCGGGGTCTCCGGCGGATCCGTGGGCGCCTCGACCACGGGCTCGGGATCGGCCGGGGGCGGCGGAGCCGGGTCTTCCCCGCCGCACGCGAGACAGAAGGCCACGGCCACCGGCAGAAGACGTCTCACCTGCCCTCCAACTTTGGACACCTGCCCCCCATCCGCAAGTTTATGACTCATCCTGCCCGGTCTGCCCAGCACAGCCCGCGCCAAAGCTCCCGGGAGGCGATGTGCGACCGACAGCAGCAAGGTACGTGGCTCTGCGTGTCAAGGCGACCACAACACCGTGGCCTTGGCCGCGTGCCCCGAGAGCCAGGCTCGCCGCGGCCCGCTCGGATGCAGCACCCCGGCGCGCGCTCTGATACCCTGACCGCGATGGTCGGACGTCGCCGCTTCTTCCAAACCTTGAGCGCTGCCGCCGGCGCTGCGCTGGTCTCGCCCCTCCCTGCGCTGGCGAGTCCCCTGCCCGTCCCCCGGCTCCCCGAAGAGCTTTCGGGTCA
>Ga0256832_1001437_pt1 | contig 16083 bp, 15 predicted proteins | sample 134614metaG_FD_190534 | JGI IMG/M metagenome (GOLD analysis project Ga0256832, IMG submission 190534) | Hydrothermal vent microbial communities from Lau Basin, Pacific Ocean - 134-614 | ecosystem: Environmental > Aquatic > Marine > Hydrothermal vents | place: Pacific Ocean: Lau Basin | collected...
AATCGGGAATCTCTTCTATCACTCCTTCCAAAGACCATTCCCAATTTATCTTTCCGCTTTCAAGGTCAATCCCCACAATCTTCTTATAATCATAGGTCATTACCAATTCACCATCCACTACATCGATTATATTTTGGGGATTATAATCAGGATTCTTATCTATCTCTGTCGATATACTCCAGAGCATTTTCCCTGTCATCGCATCAATCATATCAAGTCGCATTTCTCTTTCTCTCAATGCAAAAATATAATCTCCTTTGATAAAAGGATTGTATGGGATATCTATGTCATTTTTCCAAATAACTTTTCTGTTTTTGAAATCAAATAGCCCATATTGAAAACTTGGAATACTGTATAAAACAATCATTAAATCATCCTTGAAAAAAGATTCAGATTCAAGAATTTCTTCATATTCAACTTGAAATGTTCTTTTATTAATCACTTTAGTTAAACTTAAACTCCTTTCTTCTTTTTCAATATCCTTAACATTTAATATATAATTATCAGAAAATTTAAGATAAAACATATCAGGTTCTCCTTTCCAAATTATCGAATAATCATTAATATCAATACATACAGCGCTTTTGTCTATATCTGTATAGAACAAACGATTATTTTCGACGTACAAATTATTTGTTTTACCTGGTATTTTTCTTATTAGTTTCATACAGTATTATTTATAATCTTTTATAGAAATCAGATTATCTAGTGAGGATATAGTTTCCGTATTTGTATTTACTAATATACAAAGTTATCAATTAATTAAAGATTTTATTATACATTCAGAACACATTTTTTGGATTTATGGTATTGATTGTACGACGAAAAGTCAGGTTCTTTTACTATCAAATGCGATTTGCTCACTTTATTTTTGACAAAATAAAAACCGTTTAATCACATGTCTCAATACCCTCATATACAATTACCCCAAAATTATTTTTCACAGTGAAAAAATAACCATCTTTTTTTAACAATAATGAAATTTCGTTTTTTGAAATATCCTCAATTAAATAATTATAAACAGGAATAACTTTTTTGCTTTTATTATAATCTTGCAACCTGTAGATGCTTAAGATATAATTTTGATTCTTCTTGTTCTTCTTTTTTAGTTTTTTTATAATTGTTGAAGGGATATGAAAATCATATTTTTTGTAATTATTGTATTTGGAATATTGATCGTAGCTCAGATTGTTATTTAGATATATATCACAATTTAAATTCGTATTTTGCTTTATTGAAGATGTATCAATTATTGATAACCAGTGCTCAGTTGGGTATTGGAATTTTACCTGATCAATGGTTAAAGGATTAATTCCGGATTCTTCTTTGAAATACTCAGCCATCCTCTTTCTTTTGTTTAATGATTTTTCGTAAATATGGTCAAAACCACCCATAATCAATACTTTTGCAGATGGATCTTGTTTCAGAGTATGATTAATAATATTGATTGCCTGATTAATTTCTCTATCCTTTGTAAAATCGTCATATCCAAAAACATGGTAACCGATTTTTAATGCTTCACTTATTAAATTTGCCATCATGGGTTCTCTAGTATAAAACCCCGTTTTAGTAACTGAAAATCCCCTATCACTAAGTTCATTTTCCTCCTCCCAAATGCTTTCAAGACCCAGATACCTGAATCCTTTTGCATATAACTTTTTTAAAAGTAAAGAAACCACTAATCTATTATTGGGAATAAAATGATTTTCATTAAACATCACAACTTTTTCCTTGCTACATTTATTCACTAACAAACTTAAAGCACTATCATTTGTTGCAATAAAATCAAGTTGAATATCGTGGCTTAAAAAATTCTTTTTTTTCGATTTTTGAAAATTTGTTTCTATTTTTTCTAAGTTGTTTGAAATAAAGGATTCGTATGTAAATAAACACTGATTGTATAAGTTATTTATTGGCTCAGTTTGATAGTTTTTTCTTCTTTTGTTCAATACCTCAACAGGCAATAAATAATTTAAAGTACTATCCTCTCTTATGAACAAATTTTCAGCTATTTTAAAAGGATTAGTAAATTCCATTTTACTGTAATCGTCATCTGTTCTAATATTTTTAAATACAAAACCTAAATACTCATTTTTTAAACTTTTAAAATTCTCTTTTGGGCTTTTAGCAATTATACAGACCTTTCCCAAATTTTGTTTCAAATTTATACATTTTATAACACGATTATTGAATGAATCAATGAATGGTAATTCAGTAGCTAAGTCTTTTATATGCAAAGAATCAATTTTAAATTTATTTAGTTCTTTTACAAAAACTTTATAATCCTTGTAATAATAAGTATAATGATCAAGAAGTGGAGGAATTGTCGTATAGAAATGAGCTAAACAGTATTTTGAACTAAGATTGGCTTTCTGTGTATTAAGTCCGGCAATTCTTTGTTTGTATTCAGTGTCTTCTTTATAGTCCCCCGGCATCATATATGAGAACTTCAATGAATCATTGATATAATATTTATTATATTCTTCTAAAACCCTAGCTCTTTTTCGTATTTTTTTAACAGAATAACAAGAAGGAAAAAATAAGGTAATAAGCAAAATATTAAAACTAAACAATATTATTCGAATCATAATTGCATTTTTAAAATATAGAATAAAGATTATTGCTTTATATATTAATTTTTACATATCACCTTGTCAGTCTAAAAATCACAGGTATTGTGTAATGAACACTCACTTTTTTACCATTTTGTTTTGCGGGAATCCATTTCTCTGAACGATGACTCATCCGTTTAAGTACTTTTACCACTTCGCCTCCACAACCACCACCAATATCTTTGAGAATTTCAATATCTTTCATATTTCCCACGCTATCCACCACAAATCTGGCAACAACTTTACCTTGGATTTTATTTTTTTTTGCTGCATGAGGATATACCAAATACCGGTAAATATATTTATACATTTTCTGTGATGAGCAATTATATTTATCTTCTAAAGTCGATTTATTTTCGCATCCCGGAAATCTGGGCATTTCATCTGTATTTGTTGGTACTTGCTCATTATTTTGTACCTGTTGTAAGTTCTCTTTACTTTTATTTAAGGAAGCACAAGCATTTACAAATAGCAATACAAACACTAATACCGGTATTGCTATTAAATATTTCCATTTTCTGTTTGTTTTTGTTCTATACATCATTTTAATACGATTTTTTATACGTGATTTAATTCGAGTAACTAATTGAATTTGGTATTTACGGTTACAAACCCTGATTGTATTTATAAAACAGATAATTGTATAATACCTTTATCAATGTACTTATTACGTAAATTTATAGCGCATTTATACATTTTACAAATATTCTGATATTATTTTTAAAATTATTATATAAATTCCAACGTTTTATGGAAAAAGCGTGTCTATCAATAGTATAGCGTTCTGAAAGGAACATGATTTTTTTTATATATTTTCATTCAAAAAACTTTAAACACATGAAAAATTATATTTATTTATTTTTGCTTTCAGTTTTGTTTATAGGACTCAATTCATGTTCTGATAGCCTTAGTCTTAACAGCGAATTTTCCGGAAAATATAATGATGGGATATACAATCCTGAAGATACTCAAGGAAAGTTTAATGAATTTGTAGAAAATCCTTTTGTCGCAACCAAGGACGAACCTGTGTCAACATTTTCGGTAGATGCAGATGGAGGATCTTATGCACACGTTAGAGGTATTATAAATAGTGGCAAAATGCCAGAGAAAAATGCTATAAGGGTTGAAGAATTTCTAAACTATTTCCCAATGGATTATAAGGATGATGGCTTAAATAGCATATCACTTAACGGAGAAGTAAGCATATGCCCATGGAATGAAGAACACAAATTGATTAGAATAGGAATAAAAGGTAAGGAGATAGCAAAAGAGGATTATCCTCTTGCAAACTTCGTTTTGTTAATCGATGTCTCAGGTTCTATGAAAAGCACAAATAAGTTAGATTTTATTAAAAAAGGATTTATCAAATTTGTAGATCAAATGAGGGATAAAGACAGATTGGCAATAGTTACTTATGCAGGCAAAGCCGGAGTTTTATTGCCTTCTACACCGGGCTCTAAGAAGAATTATATCAAAAAACAAATCAATAAACTAGGTGCGGGTGGAAGTACCGCAGGTGCTGCAGGAATAAAGACTGCTTATGAAATAGTTGAAGAAAACTTTATTGAGAATGGAAATAACAGAGTTATTCTCGGTACGGATGGTGACTTCAATGTGGGTGTTTCATCTCAAGATGAGCTGATCAAGTTGATAGAAGATAAGAGAAAATCAGGAGCGTTTCTTACTACTATCGGAGTGGGTACATATGTCAATGAAGGGATGTTGGAGCAATTGGCTAATAAGGGTAATGGTAATTATGAATACATTGATAGAGTTGAAGAAATGGAAAAAGTTTTTATCAATGACTACAATAAATTTTTAACTGTAGCAAAAGATGTAAAAGTTCAAGTTCGATTTAATCCTGAGGTAGTTGACAAATATCGTTTGATTGGTTATGTCAACAGATTGTTGGAAAAAGAGGACTTCGATAATGATACTATTGATGCAGGGGAGATCGGAGCGGGTCAAACTATCACTGCATTGTATGAAATCATACCACAAAACATTCTTGACTCAAGATCTCTAGATGTATTTAGCATTGATTTTAGATATAAAGAGTTCAATGAAGATGTGAGTAAGAAATTACATTTGGATATCATCAATAATACAACTAAATTTGAACATTCATCTGAGAATATGATATTTTCTGCTGCTGTTGCTTCATATGGTATGCTATTATACGGTTCGGAGTACAAGGGAAATGCTAATATGAACAATATATCGATATGGGTAAACAATGCTTTGAGCTTTGATCCTTATAAGTATAGAAAAGGATTTCTAAAATTGATTGAAAAGACTAATATATATTGACCGGAAACAATACATGACACTTGGCCATTTAAATGTAAAAATAGTAAATCATGAAAAAAATATTATTGCTTTTGATTTCAATTATACTTCTATCGGATGGATATTGCCAAAGCAGTGAATATAGTTTTCGGCTAAATTTAGGTTTATTTTCATTTTCAGGACAATCATCTGAAAGTACGACATTTATAAATTATGATCTTGATAAAAATGATGGTTATACAAATAATCCTTATGGATCGAAAATGGGTTTAAGTTACGGTATATCAGCAAATATAAGTCGAATTTCTAAACACAATATAATATTTGGTATTGATTTGGGGTATGAACTATTAAGAAGCAAAATTGATATTAATGGAGTATGGGAATCCGGAGGAATAAAAAATGAGATGGTTGCAGCTAATGGTCATACAAGTCTAAATTATAGTTTTATAAATACATTTCCCTATTTCGGGTATAGATTTACAATATCAAAAATCAATATTGATTTGTCAGGTGGAATTGATTTTGCATATTGTCTAAGTGCGATTGAAAATGGAAGTGCAACATCAGAAACAAGGGATTATAACACTAAAAGAGATAGAAAAACTATTGATACCGAATTAAGACCACGAATTCAATTAGGGCTTTATAGCGGAAATATTGGAATATATTTTGGATATTCAAAAGGACTTAGAAACTATAAGTCAGGTTATGATGGAGGAATAAATGTAGCATTTGGAAATTTAATTAGATTTGGATTGAAATATAGATTAAAGTAGTGAATAATTCGAGGTAAATGCCAACGCTTTATCGAAAAAACTGTTCTCTTCAAGAAAGTATTAATTTCTATGGTTATCTTTTCGGCAATTTTGGGTATTGGAATTGCAATTCCCGGTGCTAAATTTATTGAATAAATACATTTCAAATATGATTAATCATTTTTTGTATAGAGCACTAATTTCACAGCATATTTTTCACTTCGATATCATCGAATAAAACAATACGGGAGATTATAATGTTATTTTTGTACATTAAATGATATAAGTATGACACATCTTAAAGAAAATGATAAAGCTCCATATTTTGAAGGAATAATAGAGACAGGAGAAACTATAAAATTGACCGATTTCGAAGGCAGAAAGTTTATTTTGTATTTTTATCCAAAGGATTTTACCGGTGGATGTACTAAGGAAGCCGAAGATTTTGCCCTAAATTACGATTTTTGGATAGAAAAAGGTTATGAAATCATAGGAGTAAGCCCGGATAGTATTGAAAGACATATCAAATTTAAAGAAAAACACAATCTTCCTTTTCATTTGATAGCAGATACAGAAAAAGAAATTGCTACGGCCTATGGTGTTTATGGTAAAAAGAAAATGTACGGCAGGGAGTATATGGGTATTTTCAGAACTACCTTTGTAATCGATGAAAAAGGAATCATTACAAAAATAGTAAAAAAGGTTAAAACCAAAGAATCGACGGCTCAACTTGTAAAACTTCTCGGATTGTGAAATAATAATAATAATGGGAAACAGTAAAGGCATCAAACTCTTTTCTCCTGCGACTATTTCTATGCTTTCGTATGGGCTCAAAGACGTATCGATTGCGATTGAAAAGCCGGGAAATGAGATATTGGTCAAAACCAATAGTAAAACAGGTGTTGATATTATCACTTATAGCAAAGAAAAAGAAGATAAGAACAATGTAAAAGCTTCTGTTCAGGATATTGCTGAGGCTTTTTTGAGTGAAATAGACTCGAAATCAGGTGTTGATATTGAGATATTCAACAGAATACCTTTTCAAGCGGGTTTAGCCGAACTCGAAGCTAATATTACGGGAGTAATCTCTGCATTAAATGATATACTTAACGCTCATTTTGAAAACCACCGGTTATTTGATTTTATTATAACCAAAACAGATGAACTTGGGATTGATATCTTAGCTTCAGCTGTTGCTGCAAATTTATTCGGAGGCATCATTTTGTACAATAAAAATTTGCATCATCCCATTCAAAAACTTTATGCTCCGCATGGGTTGAACTTAACTCTTATAGAAAGAAGGAATAAAATAGATAAAACTATATTCGAAGATATAAGCTCAAATGAATTATTTGAACAATCGAAGAATAATGCCGGCTTCATCAAATCACTATTCACTACCGACCATGATTTATTGTCAAATTCATTAAAACACAATGTTTTTGATGAAAAAATAGCTTCCAATATCGAATGGTATAATGATGTAAAGCAAATATCTTATGATAATGAAGTCTATTCTACCGGTTTCTCTCACTATGGAGAAACAGCTTTTATCATCAATCCTAATACTTTGATAAGGGATGAAAACAATAAAGCCATTAACGAATATTTCAAAAGCAAAAACATCAAAGCCAAATTAATAGAAACAGTGATTAGTCTTAATGGAATATTTAAGTATTAGTAAGATTACTCGAAATATTACACTATTCTTCAGGCATCATCATTTTACCGATAAACAAAATACTATTGGTAATATTATCTCTGATGACAAATACAAAAGGTCTATTGGCAATAAATGTTTCTCCGGTTGAAGTTACCTTAATAATAACTGCTGTTGCTGCGGCAGCTTCTGTTCCTTTTTCGTCCACTTCTACAAATGATTGATGAACTACTTCATCAATATATACTCCTCCTGATTTTCTTATTTTAGTGAAATCTGCCTGTGATGAAGAAAAAGCTTTTGGCATACCCAAATCAACCAGAGTGTTTTTCAATAAATCCTTAAATTTGATTTTAAATTTAGGGATTTGTATCGGCATTTTTATGGGAGTCAAATTACTTGTATATTTATCCCAAGAAGATTTGTCAGTACTGGCGATAATGTCGTTGACTTTTTTGTTATGTAAAGGAAGTAATATACTCATTGAGAATATCGAATCACCGTAAGGTAAATCAATCATCTCGAAAATATCATTTTTATAATATGGTACATACATTTCATCACTAACCATCATATCAACTTCTACATTTGTGCCGGTCTCTTTGATAAATTTAGTTTTATAAGTTTTCTCTTTGTCAAATTTATACATCCACTCCCCCTTGAAGTAAATTGCATTTATCAAATACATCACAGCACCGCCGTCAATATTATCCAAAATATCCTTAATCTTACCTTCGGTTTTATCTTCTACCCAAGCGTTAATCTCATCTTTAGTTTTGGATTTGGAAAAATCCCGCCCATACACTTCAGAATTGTAGTTATTTTTATTCACATCAATAAACTCCTGTAATACTTCAAATCCATTTCTGTACCAAATGGAATTTGCAATACTCATTTTCACTTCATCGTCAAGAAAAGGAACAATATCAAGATATGCCTTGTAAGCTTTGTTCAATTCATCAAGATTCCAACCATTATATTTCAATGTTTTTATCATCTCATCATAAGTATCTCCATTAGCACCGTTTAATGTCATTGATAAAGCAGTGGAAATACTGAATGGAGAAATAAAAAGATTGCCTTCCAAGTGTTTTTTGTGCAATGATTTGAAAATATCAAAAGCAAAATCATTGTTGGATTGTGCAAGATCACAGACATCTTGATTATCCGAACATTGAAATACTACTTCATGAGTTTTATCGCAAGACAAAAAAGTAAGAACAAAGACGAATATTAATAATATAGCTTTTTTCATAACTGTTATTTTTTGGATTAAAAGAAATACACTATATAAGACGTACAATAATTTGAATTAGTTGGTTGAAATAGTTTTTTTTCGTTAAAAAAAGTTAAAAATGTATTAAGGTATGGTTAAAGGGTCAATCAAATACTTCGGACTTGATTAATCAGCGTTAAATTTAAGCGTTATCTATTTATTTAATAACTAAATATAGAATTATGAGGTACTTGCTTTTAATCGCAGTTTTTGTTTTTAGTATATCTTCTTGTGAAAAATATCAAGAGTGCACTATTCCAATTGTTGGTGTGTATGAGACACATATTGTAGGGGTATCAGGTCCATTTAATTTGGTTATTTCCTTAGACAATAAGGATGATATTCAAATTGATGCTCCTTGGTTGGAAGATATATGGATGGTTGTTGATGCGGATACTGACGGTTGCATTGACCCCAATGACGATGAGAGTGATATTTTGCATATCGATATCCCAACACAAGATTTTGAAGGAGGAAGAGAAATATATGGTAGGGGTTTTTATTCTGATTACTACTTACAAATCGATTATACCATTGTTGATGGAAATGATAAATATCACTACAAGATGGTAGGGAGTAAAAAATGATGTTAATTACTCGTATCGCAATGATTCTATCGGATCCAATTTTGCAGCTTTCATAGCGGGATATACTCCGGATAGTAATCCTACAAGAGTATTTATAACAATAGCAAGACCAATCCATGCCCAAGGCATTCTGAATTGACCATCTATGATATGTGCCAAAATAATACCGATAATGACGCCGATTATTATTCCAAGAAGACCACCGATTTGGCTTATAATCACCGATTCAGTCATAAATTGAGTCAAGATATGTCTATTGGTTGCTCCAATAGATTTTCTGATACCGATTTCTCTTGTTCGCTCAGATACCATTACAAGCATGATATTCATTAGTCCTATAGCTGCACCCAATAATGTAATTAGTGCAATTGCGATGGTCGCAAATCTGATTTGGAAAGTAGCATCTTTAATCATTTTGAGTATATTATCGCTTTTCTTTATTTCAAAATCATTTTCGTCTTTAATCTTAAGCTTCCTGATATTTCTAAAGATTCCTGTTGCTTTGGATATCGCCTCATCCATATTAAGCGAATTGTCAAGACCAACATTGATACCATAATCTTTTTTCTTATAGTGATAATATCTTTTACCGTTAAGCAAAGGGATAAGAATACTTTGGTCACTATTTGAGTTTTTATTACTGCCTTTTTCTTTCAATATCCCAATCACTTTGTATTTATATCCATTGATATCGACTATTTTCCCTAAGATTTTATCTTTTCTTACTTTAAAAATCTTTTTTGCAATTCCTTTTCCCAGTATAACTTTATGCATACCATCAAGTAATTCTGAATTGCTAAAAAATCTTCCTGTACCGATTTCAAGACCTGTTATGTCCATATAATTTTCATCTATTCCAATTACCACTTTGTTGGGATTGGTCTTTTTATCTTTGTATTTCACGGTAGCATCAAATAGATAGCGTGTAAAAACGGAGGTTTTTGCTCCGGGAAAAAAATATTTTTCCTTAAATTGATCTGCCTGTCTAAAATTTATCACTTCTCCTACTCTTTTTCTCCTACCGTGCCTGTTTGATTTCAAAGATGCGTATGCAGGTGTTATTTTGAATGAATTGGCGCCAATGCTGCTGAAATTATCATTTATGGAATACAACATAGTGTCAATAGCCGTTAAAATACCGACTAAAGCAGTGATGCCAACCATTATTATCATAATAGTAAGAAGAGATCTCAATAAGTTTGACCTAATGGAACGAATCGCTATTTTTATATTCTCCAAAAACATACTGTAAAAGTATATCTATAATTCCAATTAGCATTATTTTATAGAGAGACATACATAATTAATAGATAAACGAGTTGATTAACTTGAGCAATTCACGCAATAAGGACTTTGAGGAACAAGAAGTAGCCTTCGAATAGGAATCTTTTTATTACATTTTTTGCATATACCAAAATCATCCTTATCAATATTTGCACTCATGTACTCCAAACCTGAAAGCTCTTTTTGGGCTTCCCTCAATCCGGCTTCTGCCACACTTTTATTATTGATAGCATCCATTCTTGAGATTCTACCTATCGCATTGTCGGGAGAAATAGGTTTTGTCAATTCTTTATAACTATCAATTTTACGCTTAAGCCTATTGATTTTTTTATTAATCAATTCAAGTACTTCTGTTTTATTTAACTCACTCATATTATAAGTCATTCGTTTTCATTATTCAAATATACTAAAAGAATAAATAGTGTCTGCAAGAAAGTATATTAAATTTGAAATTATTTCTTTTTGCCTCACCGTCCTCTAACTCCCGGTTTCGGAACAGAGTGGAGAAACAGGGAGAACCGCAACCCGCATTTACTTTTACGATAAGTCGTAGGATGCTACCTCCCCCTATCATTTTTCGTAACAAAGTGGAGAAAAATTATAAGGGGGAGAGCAGAGCTTTTGCGGGATGGATGAGGGGGTAGTTGTGCTTAGAATCAAGAAAAATAAACTTTAATGCAAAAAAATGAAATGCAACTTCTTGGGTAAATGGTAAAATTTTCATATATTTGTTTCATGAATACCTTAGTGTTCTGCGCAGAGCACTAGTTGGACATAATAAATAAAAGTATATGAAATTTATACAAATAATTGGTTTAGTTGTTTGCTTCCATTATTTTGCTAATGCACAGAATGCAGAATGGATTAGAGTAATAGAAAACGATAAGAATAACTGGATTACAAGCTCAACGAGCAACAACCGTAACAAACTTCTTTTTGGAGGAACGTTTTCTGGTAGTTTGACCTTCGATACAACTGTTCTTATTTCATCTGGTAGTTCCGATGGCTATGTAAGTATAATTAATAAAAATGGGGATTTCATACGAACAATATCTTGGGGTGGAACGCAATTTGACAATACAAATGCAATCGAAATTGTTGACGATGCAATCTTTATGATTGGAAATACGAGTAGCTCATCATACGAACTGCTTGGCAATTCATATCAGAATCAAAATGCAGGTAATGAAATTTTCTTGGCTAGAATAGACACTAGTTTAAACGAGGTTATTTGGATCGAAAGTGCCTTTTCTCAAGGCTCGTTAAACTTTAATACAAGCATGAGCACTGATGATCAATTTATCAATATATCAGGATTTTATGGAGCTTTTCAAACCTTAACTTATAACTTAGATGGTGAGATGCTTTGGATTAAAGAATTCCCAACATCAAATAGTATTCGTTCGAAAATTCATCGGGGAAATGTATTCGTAGTAATTGATTCATTCGATGTTAAATATACTAACGGAATTCCCATAGGTGGTGTTTACAAACATAAGTTGATTAAGTATAATATGCTAGGAGAATTTCAAAAACAAGTTGACGCTTTTAAATTTGTATCTCCACAAATAGGCAATGGGGGAGAAATTTACAAAATTGAACTAGATAAAAACGACAATGTCTATTTAATTGGCACATTTAATGAGCCAATCCAATTTAAAGGAGACACAATTGATCCGTTAGGAGAGGAAAAAGGATTTATTGCAAAATTCGACAATTCGCTTAGACCATTATGGTTGAAAGCTGTGGATAATAATAAGTATCAAATATCTTTTCATAAAGACAATTATTGGATTACTTGGAAAGAATACAATGTAGTAGATAGCTCATTTTATTTTCATTTGGAAAAATATGATTTAGATGACATCTTAAAAGCGTCTTACCAATTTACTTCAATAGTTGGGAATTTGGAGTTTATAGAGAACGACATATATTTAGTTGGATATTTAAATGGTCAAATTAAAATTCATAATCAGACTTATACGAATGAAGGATTTCCAGATTTTTTAATAATTAAACTTGGAGATTCAATTACAGCTACAATCGAAACTAATTCAGTTAATGAAAATAGTTTAAAAATTTATCCAAATCCGGCTACAGATGAAATTTCGATTGAAAGTATTCATCCCATTCATCGAATACAATTATTTGATAGTCTTGGAAAGCTTGTGCTTCAAGTTGATAATCTGAATTTGAAAGATTATAAACTAAACTTAAACAAGTTATCAGCCGGTCAATATTATCTTCTTGTAAATAACCAAGATGGATTTAAATTAAATGTTTCGAGATAATAAAGAATAAATTTACATTTTGACCCGAATGGGTGTATTTTAGAAGAGTATATGCTCTTAACTTTGCAAATATTAAATAACATAAAATATTTGCTAGTATGAAATACTTAATTATTATTCTATTTACATTTCTTTTTTCATTTCAACTGTTTGGACAAAATGACGTAAGTGTCGAAGCACAAGACCCTAGAGTCATTGCTAAGATATCAAATAGCCATGGTGGGTTTTATTTGCAGAAAGGCTCTAAAGTTGAAGGTGGACTTATATATACTCAATCCGATAGTACTATACGATTGAGTGCAGGAGAAAATCCGGATGCAGTACTTGGCTTATCCACAAAAACCAAAGGTAGTCATGCAGGGCATATCGGATTGGGAATCTCTCCCGGCCAACATTATTTTACGATAAGCCACGATTCAAAAAAAGTTGCCGGAGTGGTCAATCATCCTGATAATTCAGCTCACCTTGCCTTAATAGAAGAATCTGAAGGAGATTTTGCAAGACTATGGTTTTTAAACAAACACAATAATGATAGATGGGCTCTTGTCGGGAGGACAGGATTAAATAATGATATGTCCTTTGCATATAATGGTGAGAATAGGCTTAGGATGAATAGTGATGGAAGCCTTACCTTGAATGATGCGATAACTTTCCCTAATAGTGATGGTACTGCAGGACAATCTCTTGTTACCGATGGAAGTGGAATACTTTCTTGGTCTAGTGTATCAGCAAATATGGAAGATATCGATAACGACACAAAGATAACAGTCGAGGAAACTCCCGATGATGATAATATAAACTTCTATTGTGAGAATAATCTTATGATCAATATGAAAAAAGATACCATGTATGTTCCTAAAGGTGTGCTTACCGGTTATGGAACACATGATCCTCAAGATCCGGTACATATTGTAGCCGAAGATACAGATGAATTTGCAGGATTATATTTGGAAGGAGGTACCGGAACCAAACACGTCCATTGTGTCTTGGATAATAGGGCAGCAAATGGCAAAAGATACTCTCTTGTATCTGTAGGTGATAACTCAGATATTCCAAGTGAATCATTTGCAATAAGAGATTTGACGGGAAGTGGGACAGAAAGATTAGTGATTGATAAAGATGGAAATATCGGTATTGGTGTCAATGTACCATCTGATAAACTACATGTGAATGGTTCTTCAAAAATAGATGGCAATATGACAGTCATAGATAGCTTGGCAATTGGTATAAGTACAGCTACCAGAAGGTTTCATGTTCAAGGTTCTTCATTGCTGGATGGTGCATTGTCTGTCACAGACAGTCTAGTTGTAGGATTAGGTCAAGGTGCTAAGTTGTATATTGGAAATGAATTTATTACAGATGGTGGAGCTAATATTTTAAGGGCTAAATCAAATTTTACCCCATATAGTACAGCTAATTATAATTTAGGTGGTAGTAGTTTTAGATGGAAAAACATATTTCTTTCAGGAAAAATCAAATTGGGAGGAAGTGAATTGTATGAAACAAATAATGCATTAGCTACCAATACCCATTTTTCTCCGGATGAGGATGATATGTACAATCTTGGATTTGCAAGTAAAAGATGGTCTCAAATATTCGCCGCCATTGGAGTCATCAATACCTCGGATAAAAGGGCTAAGAAAAATATAAATGATCTCAAGTACGGTATAGAAACAATTATGCAATTGCGTCCGGTTGACTTCGAATGGAAAAACAAACAGAATAAATCTAAAACAATCGGATTGATAGCTCAAGAATTGTTGGAAGTAATCCCGGAAGTTGTTGTCGTCCCCGATAATGATAAAGACCTGTTAGGAGTAAAATACTCTGATCTAATACCCGTTTTGATAAAAGCGATTCAAGAGCAGCAAGAGCAGATAAAATCATTGCAAGCTACCAATGCTAATATGAAAATAAATGCAAAGAATTACGATAGGTTAGAAAAAGAAATAGCTGATTTAAAGGGTTATATGAAACAAATATTGGGACAGAATAGCAATTAGCGTACAAAGATGAACAGATTTGACATATTAGCAGAAGAATGGTATTTAGAGCTCTGATGAGTTCTAATGGCAAAGAATACTTTCAATGAGATTCAGAAGAAAGTTTCATTATTAAATGAAATGGAAGTCCATGATATTGGTTCCGGAACCGGTCTGTTGCTATTAATTTTTTTAAAAAAAATCATACCGCCACACAATATAACTATATTTTCGTTGTTATAACTATTAATTAATTTTATAAACTGAAATTTAATTGATGTTATGATTAGATTATCAAAATTAGAAGAAGATATTTTGGATAAGCTTTGGCAATTGGAAAAAGCATTTCCAAAAGTATTGATTACGTATTTAAAAAAGCCTGTTCCTCCGTATAATACAGTTCTATCTTCTATAAGAAAACTGGAAAAATTGGGATATGTGGGCTATAAAAAATATGGAAAATCCCACGAGTATTTTCCTATTTTAAAAAAGGAAGAATATAGCAAATCACTGTTCAAAAAGCTATTTCATGACTTGATTGGCGGCTCTAATGAAGCTATGTTGTCATATTTTATGAAAGAAGAGAAAATTGATATCGAAGAATTGGAAAAATTAGTTAAAAAAATGAAAAAAAAATAATTGATTATGGTCTTATCTTTATTTTTCCGAAGCATTATTATCTTGTTTATATTTACAGCAGTGTATAAATATTTGTACAGGTGGAATAAACAATTTTTATTAAACAGATTTTACTTGATATTAGCGGTTTTGCTAAGTATTGTCATTCCGTTTCTTTCTTTTGATGTATTTCCTTATAATAGAATAATCTCAGCAGTAGAAAAAAACAATAACCCAATTATCCCAATCAGTAATACTGAATCTACGGATTGGGTTTTAGTGATTTATTTGCTGGGAGTGTCATTGAGTTTTGCCTATTTGGTATATAGGTTGATAAAGATTATTGGATTGATTAGGAGAACAAATTTCATCAAATCAGGGAAATACAAAATCGCAACCGGATACAGCACTACATTCAGTTTTCTTAAATACATTTTCATCTCAAATCTCAACGATGCGATTGTAGTTAATCATGAAAAAGCTCATGTTTCCCACTATCACACAATCGATATCTTTATTATCGAACTTTCCAAATGCATACTATGGTTTAATCCATTTGTCTATATTATCAAATACTATATGCAGGAAAACCATGAGTTTGAAGCAGATTTCATCGCTATGGAGAAAAAAAACATAGATGATGTTACAATGGCAGAGTATCTACTTATTTAGTCAAAAAAACATATCGCCAATCAGCGATTGATTACAAATAACTTCTTTTCATTA
>Ga0256832_1001438_pt1 | contig 16079 bp, 13 predicted proteins | sample 134614metaG_FD_190534 | JGI IMG/M metagenome (GOLD analysis project Ga0256832, IMG submission 190534) | Hydrothermal vent microbial communities from Lau Basin, Pacific Ocean - 134-614 | ecosystem: Environmental > Aquatic > Marine > Hydrothermal vents | place: Pacific Ocean: Lau Basin | collected...
GTAAATTGACTAAACACTTCCGCAACGGTCAAACTATCGCTTGGTCGCTCCAACAAATAAACATCATCCCCGACTCGAACGGCACCTTCTTGAAGCACCTTGACATAAATACCCGAAAAACCGGATACCAGAAACTGTTTGAGTATTTCTTGTGTTCCGAATTTTACCCCCAATTTATAGCACGGAATGCGCGGCTGGGTGATTTTTACAATGGCTTCCCCTATTTCCAGCACATCGCCAATATGCATTTTATTTTCCGCAAGGCCTTTTACCGTAAGGTTTTCGCCCAAAAAGCCCCAATTCCAGTCCAAGCCGGGATATTTTTCCTGCCAATACGCATAATGACCGGCACTGTAGAGATAGCAAGATTTATCAATTCCCCCGTGTACCTTTTGATTGACGACCGCATCTCCCTTCACTCCCGTCCGGGTCAAAAAAACAGGCTCTTTGCGGGGCTTCTTAAAAATCCCGGTTTGCACGGTTTTATCTTTCCAAGTTATTGTTTGTGCCTGGCCTACATTTGTGGAAATTATTTTCATCGGTATTGATTGGTCAAAGGTTAAGGGTCAAGGGGCTGCCGGATTTTAGCGGTCTCTGTAAAACTAAAAATTCCTTTCTTTGTTCTATATCCCATGAAAAATAATGCCAAAATATTCTTGCAAGATTTGGGCTTGATGGATTACCAAAAAGCTTGGGCGCATCAAACTAAGCTTCATAAACAATTGGTTAACAACAAGTTAGAGTCCAAGCCTAATCCGGAGCAATATTTTATTTTGTGCGAGCATCCGGTGGTCTATACCCTAGGCAAGAGCGGCTCATTGGATCATTTACTGCTTTCGCAAAAAGAGCTTGCGCAAAAAGGATACGCCTATTACAAAATTAATCGCGGGGGCGATATTACCCATCACGGCCCCGGTCAAATCGTCGGTTATCCCATACTGGACTTGAGCTACTTCAAAGAAGATGTGGGCTGGTATGTCCGCTCTATCGAAGAAGTGATTATCCGGACTTTGGTCGATTTTGGGGTCGAAGCCATCCGCATTGAAAAATATACCGGGGTTTGGATTGAAGGCCGTCCGATGAGAAAAATAGCCGCCATAGGTGTCCACATGAGCCGGTGGATTACTTTGCACGGATTTGCTTTGAATGTCAACAACGATATAGGCCTGTTTGACCACATCATCCCTTGCGGAATACAAGACCCTGACAAAACGGTCACTTCTCTGGCAGCCGAAATCGGCAAAGAAATTGCATTAAATGATGTAAAAAAGCGTCTAATCCGGCATTTTGAAGCCGTTTTTGGCGCAAGCATCACCCTTCCGGAAAAAATCGAACATCATGACTAAAAAAGGAAAACCCGTCCACCTGTCCAAAACCACCATGACCGAAATGGTGATGCCCAATGATACCAACCCTTTAGGCAACTTAATGGGGGGCAACTTACTCCGCTGGATGGATATTGGCGCAAGCATCTGTGCCGCCAAACATTGCGAAAGCCTAGTGGTCACGGTGTCGGTGGACTTGGTTTCGTTCGATGAACCTATCTTGTTGGGCGAAGTCGTTACCATCGAGACCACGGTCACCCGTGCCTTTAATACGTCCTTGGAAATCAATGTCCAAGTTTATGCATCCAATATTCAAGGCGGCGACACGCGCAAGTGCAATTCCGCCTATTTCACCTTTGTCTCCCTAAATGATGACAAAACACCCCGAAAAGTGCCCAAAGTCCTGCCCATCACCGACGAAGAAATCAGACTTTACGAAAGTGCCTTGCGCAGACGGCAAATCCGACTCATCCAAGCGGGTAAGCTGGACCCGAAACAGGCGGATGAGATTCGGGATTTTATTAATCGGTAGGATTGCCCCCCCCGTATTGTGCAAGCAGCAAGGGGAAGATGTCGCACTCGGCTAATCTTAGTCGATTTTTATAACAAAGGTATCAATAACTCCACATCCGGACAATTCAAAATAGTCAACCTGAAAATCACTTTCAGATGTCGGATTCAAAGCCCAACGATATTTTATTTTATCATCTTCAATGAGATAGCTATATTGTTTTACAAAATAATAATCAATTATAGAATCAATAGCACCGCTTGAAAATGGCCCTGCATATTTCTTATTCCAAATATGCAGAGTGTCTGTGGAATTATAATTTTGTGTAGTCTCAATAAAAACATAAGCATTCCCCCGATTATTTAAGTAAATATCGCCTAAATCTATACTCTTTTGTTCAATATTCTGAATTACAGTTACTCCAAGCATGTAAGGATTAGCGATATTAATTGTTTCAATTTGTATCGGAGCACCATTGTCGTCTTCAAAGGTTACTGAAAAGAAACCATTATCATCTGTTATAAATCTTGCTAGTTCCCCACCACTTTTCAGCCCAAGACTATTTTCATCTTCTTGATAAACTCTCAATTCAACATGCGCAGCAGGATTTTTGGCACAGTCTTTATACAATGTACCAGTGTATTTGAGCATTTCTTTTTCTTTTCCACAAGAAAAGAAAACAATGGTTAAGTAAAGAAGTAAAAGTGTTTTTTTCATGATTCAATAATTTTTTGAAATTGATTCTGGCAACAACTCAAAGCCAATACTGTCCACTTGACTTTAAGCTATCAGTGGGAATTGTCGGTTATATTTGCCTTTCTATTTTTCTAATAAAACCCCATACAGTACGGCACGGTGAGAAGCATGGACTATTCTGTCCAAATTTTCACATTCCTGAGATTTGGCTTCATTTTTTTAAAAGTTCTTCGATATTAGCCTGTAACTCTTTTTCGGCTCCCACTACATCCAAAATCATCATTCTTAGGACTTCTTTTTTCCTTCTATCGGTCTTTTCAAAATTTAGAAATGCATAATCCATTTGTTTTTCTATTCTCATGGTCAGATTTTCTTTTCTTTCTTCAATATCCGCTAAAGAAGATAACCTTTCATATTCAATCAATTCAATTTTAGAATTTGCTATAGCTTTCCATGCATTCGTTTTTATCCTAGGCTTTTGAATTCCATTAGCCCTTATCATTATATCGTATAGAGAAACGTCTGTATTATTCAAATAAGCATCAATGGTATCAATTGATGCCAATTGTTTAGGAATTACGTACTTTATATCCTTGCTGCTTTCTTCAAGTTCCTTTTCGATTGATGAAAATATTTGATTAAGATACTTTCTATCCTTTCTGTCCTCATTCCAATTATTGATTAACAAAGCAATCAAAATCCCAATTATTACCGGAATTACGTCCTTGATTAATTGGCCTATTTGTTTCATTCGATTTTTTTTACTTGCTGTTTATTTTTATTTAAGGTGGTTTTTTCTGTTATAGACCGCTCACGGTTCTAATCAACACAAATATAACATAAACCCGGCTTTTTTTAACTTTTTCCACATTTTTATCCAAAGCATACTGTCCAAAGGACATACGATGCGCTTTGAAGCACAGCCCCGACTGGTTTACCAGTCCATTTGCAGCCAATTAGCTTGATTTCTGTGGCCCAATGCATGCGTAAGTGGCTTCATCTAGGGCGAGAATGTTTTATAACAAGATATTTTCCGCAAGGGGAAATGGCTAAAAAAGTATCAAAAGCCGGCTAATTAGCTAAATATCAGTGATCTAGGGGATTATATCCGTAAAAAAAGAGAATATAACCAAAAACAGAGCAAACTACTCTAACTAGAACATTATCAAGCGATTACCCGTTAAAGCTGGTATGCTATTTGAGATTTCCAAATATATTAACTTGAATAAAAGGGTAAAATGCATGTTTTTTTTCCAAAAAGTTTTGGAAAATTGGATTTGCGGTGTACCTTTGTGAATGCTTCAGGGAGGAGCTGCCGGGGGGAATACTACACCGAACAAACTATCCGGCAGGAAGTAATTTTTTCACTAAGCCATAAAAATGGGAAAAGAGAAATATTTTTACAATAAACAAACGCTGCAATACGAAAAGCATGTAGAACCGCTAAGCAAGAGGCTTTTCCGGTACTTCGGGCTATTTTCGGCGGTGATTGTTACTTCCATTCTGTTTTCGAGCGTTTTCTTTCGTTTTTTTCCTAGTCCACACGAACAAGCCCTAAATAGAGAGCTCGCTCAAATGGAATATAAGTACAGTGTCCTATCAGACAAACTTGCTCTCATGGACAAAGCATTGAATAATATTCACGAAAGAGATGTCTCCATTCACCGTGTCGTCTTTGGCGTAGAACCCATGGACGAAAACGTCTGGAATGGCGGTATCGGTGGTAGTGACCACTTCATGGATGTATTAGACTACAATAATACCGGGCAATTAATCAAGCAAAGTGAGCAAAAGATTCGCAAGCTAGCCAGACAAATAGCCCTCGAGTCTAAGTCTTTAGACACCATCCAAAGATTAGCCATTGAAAAGGAAGATAGATTGGCCTCTATCCCTTCCATTAAGCCGGTCAGAGAAGACAAAATTAAGCGCAGCATCAAAAATCTTTCCGGATTCGGACGTAGAAGGCATCCTATTCATAAAGTAATGAGAATGCACGCCGGAATCGATTTTCCCGCTAAGACCGGCACGCCTATCCAATCAACCGGTGACGGAGTCGTCGTTAAAGTCATTAATAAGAGATCCGGTTACGGCAAACACGTCGTCATTGACCATGGCTATGGCTACAAAACCCTCTATGGACACATGAGCGAAATTGATGTCAAAAAAGGACAAAAAGTAACCAAAGGACAAATCATCGGTAAAGTCGGTAATACCGGCACTTCTACCGGCGAACACCTGCACTATGAAGTGCGTTTCAAAGGCAAACCCGTTAACCCTATTGACTTTATTCTCGATGGATTGACTCCAATGGAATACCAACAATTGGTCAATGCTTCGGCGCAGACGAATCAGTCTTTTGATTGATTTTGGCTGAATAAGAAAAATAATTTGAGAAAAACCATTCTGCTTTGCAGGATGGTTTTTTGTCTTTAGCTGGTTCTCCGATGACTCCGTTCTTGATGGATTTTCTTTATTTGCTTTTTTTTCTTACCTTTCGGTAAAAATCTAAATATGCCTGATTCTATGCCGAATATGGTCTGTCCCAATTGCGGAAGCCATCCGGGTACCGGTCAATTCTGCCCTTCATGCGGGCAAAAGAACAAACCCACTAGGCTAAACCTTGGAACCATTTTTGGCGAGTTGTTTAGTGTCTTGTTTAACCTTGATAATCAATTCTTTAGGACGCTAGGGGCGGCGTTTATTCCCGGGAAATTAGCGACTGAATTTGCCCTAGGCAAAAGAAAATCCTATCTCCATCCGGTTCGCTTTTTCTTTTATTCTTGGCTTCTTTTTGCCTTGATACTCAATTGGACTATTGAGCCGGACAAAAAAACGCCAACGAAAAAAGAGCATAGGTTTAGCGCAATTTTTAAACTAAAGAATGACTCTACTTCCGTTCCGGTCAATCAAGATGTCTTGGACTCTCCGGGGCAAGAGTTAAAAAAAGATGACTTTCAGATGCATTTTGGCTTTGGACGGGATCTTCACTTTGTGGCCGACTCATCCAAAGTCATTCCGGCCAACGATAGTTTAATTACAGTCTGGTACGATGACTTGGAAAATCTCTCCAAGGATTCTCTCTTTCATAAATACGAAATCACCAATTGGCTGGATAAGTTTAAGCTGGAACGCGCCCAACGTATTGATGAAAGCTTTATGGATATTTTTCAGTATATGCTGGATCACTTTATTTGGCTGTTTTTTGCGGTGATTCCTTTTTCTGCTTTATTTCTTTGGTTGCTTTTTGGACGCACCAAAAGGTATTATGCGGAGCATATTTTGTATTTACTGTATCTTTTTTCGGTTATCTTTATCTTTTTGACCATTGTCGCATTTTTGGATGCTTTACCGATAAACGTTTCTTGGATTGTCGTTCTGCTGCTCATGCTGGCACTCACTTTCTATTCGTATTGGAGTATGAAAAAATACTACGGGCAAGGTCATCTAAAAACCTTCTTCAAATGGAATGCGTATCTATTGGTCAACTTCTTTTTGTTTCTAATATTCACCGTTTTTTATGCCATTGTGTCTAGTGCGCTTTTTTAATCTGCTCTTATGAACAACGAATTTGAAACCATCATCGGACTGGAGATTCATGTCCAACTCAATACCCAAAGCAAGGCCTTTTGCCGAGATACTAACGTTTTTGGGCTTCCGCCAAATTCGCAGGTGGGTGTGGTATCACTTGCCCATCCGGGCACACTCCCCTACCCGAATAAAGAGCAGATTTTCTCCGCCATCAAACTGGGTTTAGCCATCGGAAGCAAAATCAATAAGACCAGCACCTTTGACCGGAAAAATTACTTTTATGCAGATTTGCCGAAAGGCTATCAAATTACGCAAGATAAAACGCCAATTTGTGTGGGTGGACAAATTCCAATTCGTGTAGGCGACCAAACCAAACTCATCCAAATCCACCATATTCACATGGAGGAAGATGCCGGAAAATCCATACATGACCAAGATTCGGCGCATTCGCTGATTGACATTAATCGAGCGGGTACGCCCTTGCTGGAAATTGTCACGGAGCCGGATTTACGGTCGGGCGAAGAAGTGGATGCTTTGATGTCTGCGATTCGGCAACTGGTTCGATATTTGGATATTTCGGATGGTAATATGGAGCAGGGTTCGATGCGCTGTGATTGCAATATTTCGATTCGCCCCAAAGGTCAGACCACCTTGGGCCATCGCTGCGAAGTCAAAAATCTAAATTCCATGCGCTTTGCCAAAAAGGCCATTCAATACGAAGTGCAGCGTCAGATTTCGCTTACGCAAAAAGGGGAATCCATCCGGCAGCAGACCTTAAATTTTAATCCCCAAACCGGACGCACCACGCCCATCCGCACCAAGGAAGATGCCCATGATTACCGGTATTTTCCGGAGCCTGATATTCCACCAATCGTGGTTAGCCAACCAAAAATCGAAGCTCTAAAATCCGCACTTCCCAAACTGCCTTGGGACTATGAGCAAGCCTTTCGTTCTTATGGACTTTCGCAAAAAGATAGTGTACTTTTGGCGCAAGACTTGGACATGGCGGAGTATTATGATGCTTTTGTTTCGGCTTACGGGCAGGCGGTTGCTTTCGCCAACTTATTAATAAATCAGATACGTCCGACCCTTTCGGGGAAAATTGGAGACTACCCTGTTTCACAGAAATATCTAGCAGAGTTTTTAGAGTTAATCCATGACAGAGCCATCAATAAATCATTGGCTATCAAGCAGTTACTACCCAAAATGCTTGCGCAACCAATGGTTTCGCCCAAGGAATTAGTCAAAGCATTCTCGCAAGAAAAAGACCATCATTCAGACCAGCTAGCTGAAATTATTTCTAATATTATCGCCGCACATCCGGATAAAGTCAAGGCTTATCAAAATGGGAAGAAAGGGCTTCTTGGTTTTTTTATGGGGGAAGTGATGAAACAAACTCGGGGGCAGGCGGATCCGGGATTGGCTAAGAAGGGGTTGTTGGATTTGCTGGATGGTTGAGAAAAGTTGAAGAAGTTGATTCGCTTCGCTAGTTGATTCACTCGCTGCGCTTCGTTAGTTGATTCGCTTTGCTAGTTGAGAAAGTAGTGAGTGGTGAGTAGTGAGTAGTGAGTAGTGAGTGGTGAGTGGTGAGTGGTGAAAAAGTTGAAGAAGTTGATTCGCTTCGCTAGTTGATTCACTCGCTGCGCTTCGTTAGTTGATTCGCTTTGCTAGTTGAGAAAGTTGAAGAAGTTGATTCGCTCGCAGGCTTCGCTAGTTAAAGAAGATGTGAGTTGTGAGATGTGACTAGAATACTTTTCGGAGCAAACTCAACAATGGGGAGAAATATCCGTTGTACTAAAAAACCGAGCCTTTGGATAAGCTACTACAATATACGGATTCTTATTTTTTTCGACTCAAAAATTTTTGGGAGAGTAAGCTGAATCATAAGATGATTAGCTCTGTTTTGGTATTGACTTTTATTGTTTCTGTGGTGCTTAGTATGTTGGTGATTGAAGGATGGATTAGTTTGGGCAAATTCGATGAGCAATTTTTGAATCCATTCTTTGCCGTGGAAGTGGCATTTACGCTGTTGCTGATTACGGAGTTGTTTAGTTTGATTATTGTTTTGCCAAAGTCTGTGGCCAAATCAGTGGGGAAACAATTTGAGTTGCTTTCGCTTATTTTCTTGCGGAATGGATTTAAAGAATTTAGCCATATCGGCAATGATTATTTGTGGAAAGACATCAGAAGTGAAGTGGAAGGCATGTTGATGTATGCGGGTGGTGCCTTGGCAATTTTTGCCATTATGGGATTTGTTTATACCATACAGCAACATATCAAAGTCACGGACATAGAGAAAGATCAAGCCAAATTTGTAAGCATGAAACGATTGTTGGCCTTGTTGCTGTTAGTAGCTTTTATTGCTATCGGGGTGTCGGATGCTTATGCTTTGTTGACAGAGAGTGTGTACCACCATTCTTTCCATTTGTTTTACTCAGTGCTTATTTTTAGTGATATTATAATTGTTTTGATTGCCCTTCGATACACTTTGAATTACTATAAAATATTTCGGTATTCATCTTTTGTTTTGGCGACTATATTGATACGGATTGCCTTGTCTGCAGAAGAACATTATAATGTGGCTATTGGGGTGGCTTCTGCCCTGTTTATACTTCTTTTGACGATTTCTTATAATTATTTTTTGCGGGATGTGCCGGTTCGGAAGCTGGAGCGGGATCATTAGATGGATTGGTCTTTGGTCTTTGGGGCGCGCTTTTGGTCTTTGGTCTTTGGGGCGCGCCTGTGGCGCTTTTGGTCTTTGGCTTGGGTAGTGGTTTGTTTTTGGCTTCGTTTATTTCATTATTCGGCATTCGTTATTCACCATTCGATATTCTGCTAGTTGAAAAAGTTGAAAGAGTTGATTCGCTTCGCTAGTTGAAAAAGTTGATTCGCTCGCAGGCTTCGCTAGTTGAAAAGGTTGAGACGTTCGCCTACGGCTCTCTAGGTTGAGACTCGTCCTGCGGACTTCGTGGTTGAGAGCTTCGCAGGTTGAGATGATTTGGGTATTTGCCAGGGTTTTTACTTCATTATTCGATATTCGGATTCTGTATTTGATATAGTTGTAATATTTTTTAGCCACCTAGCCGTTATACCGTTGAGCTTACTCCGAAAAGTCAGGCTTGGTGGTTTGTTCTTGAGTCCACAAAATTTTATTTGGTTTCTCTTTGACAACCCTTCCACAGGTTTCCCTTTCCGAAAAGGAAACCGTACGGTAACCAAATAAAATTTTGTTCAGTGCTTTAATTTCTGGCTGAGTGGACTTTTCGGAGCGGACACACCGTTATATCATTTATTGCCTTCGGCATTCAATTTTTTTCGTGTTTTTTCGTGGCTTTCGTGGTTAATCATTTTGATGGTTGAGAAAGTTGAATGGCTCGCCGGCTTTGCTAGTTGAGATGCTCGCCAAGGCTCGCTTGTCGTAGATTTTGAAAATCGGTGGGTGCTTGAGTGGGTTGGGAAGTTGACTAACAGCATGCTGCTTTATTGCTCTAGTAGCTTGGTTAAACTTTTGGCTCTAATCCAATTAAAATCGGAATATTGGGTGATTAGGGCGATATCGACATTGCCGCCGACTGTGGGAATCATATTGGCAAATCGCTGAAATTCTGCGGTCGAATTGGTTAGAAATTCACAGAAGTCTATACCGTCTTGTAGAGAGAAAGCGCCTATATTTATGGGGCTTCGCTGCTTGGCAGCTTCAAATATCTTCATCGCAAAGCCGGTATCCCCACTGATGGTCCAACCTAGATTTTTGTGCTTTTGGATATTGGAGTTTAGGCCAAAATTAAACTCCAACGTCGTGCCGGTCACATCTTCTTCATTCTCAAATCCTACAATTTGCAATCCAAATAGCGTCCTGTCTTTATGGAAATTGGGTATTTGGGCAATTTGCTGATTGACTTGGGGCTGAAAATAGGCTTGGATTCGTTGTTGTACTTCATCCATAGAAATATCGCCTTGGATGGATTTTTCCAATGTTTTGATATGGTTGTAGATGGTACGGCCGTTTAGGATATTCGAGCCAAAAATAGCGACTCCATATTTCTCCTTAAACGAAAAGAGCTTTTGGGCATAGGAAGAAGTAGAAGAAGGGATGCTGATTGGCGGAAGCTTCACTTTTGGGATATTGATTTCTTCTCCGGTGGTTGGGGACTTTACCTTAAAGTCTTTTAATTCGGGATTCAAGGAGCTGATGGATGTCTGCAAGGAGTCTGCGGACAAAATCACTCCATCTGCTATTCTTAGGGATACTACTAGGGTCATATCTTTGGTTTAAGTTTCGGTATTCCGGTGTGACGGTATAGCGATGTAACGGCTACCCGGCTCCTAGATTGTTCTAGGGGCAAAGGTTAAGAGCCCAAGGTTTACAAAATATTTGTGGCAACCAAATAAAATTTTGTTCCGGGCTCAATTCTTGGCTAAGTGGGCTTTTCGGAGCGGACTCAACACAATGTGACTCAAATATACGGGATTTTTGTGGCTAAGGTTGATTACTAGGCATGATATTCACATGCCGGTGGATTTGTCCAACACATACAGAGCTGGAATAGAATATGCTGATTAATTATTATGAGTCTATGACAAAATAGACGGGCTCGTAATATGATTGACTCTTTATCCATTGCGATTTTTTGTTAAATTGTTGAGTTTACTCCGAAGAGTCGGATATAGTGGTTAGCTCTTCGCTCCACAAAATTTTATTCTGTTTGCTTCTTTATGGTTAACCCTCTAAATCTCCCTTCACAAAGGAGACTTATGGTAAACAGAATAAAATTTTGTTCCGGACTTTAATTCTTGGCTATAGTGGTTTTTTTGAAGCAAGATATAAGCAAACCGGATTTTGACCATATCCCGATAATTATCGGTACCCTTCTAAGGGTGCCGATAGCTATCGGCATAGTGGGTTAAAATGAAAAAGACAAAATTTGGTTTGCGACAGGCTGGTAAGATGCCCTAAAAATGGAAACTTACTGATAAAAAGAATATTTTGCTGGCTTGATAGGTAGAATAAGAGTCCTACTCAACCCCAAGCTGGTCATCATCAAATTCTTTGATTTTAATCCCTAAAAAAGCTTTCACACGTCCCCAATTATTCAAGACATCATCATTCATTAACCAAATAAACTTTAGACCCACCAACTTCAAGGCTTCTGTTCTAAATTCCTTCAATTTAATCATGATTATGAAAGCCCCCCATCAACATCAATGATGAGTTTAAATTCATCGCAATAAAAATCTACAACGCTCTACATCTACATACTATCTAAGATTTCTTTTTTCTTTGCAGAAAATTCTTCTTCATTAATCAGCTCCATCTCAAATAGCTCTTTTAATTTTTTCAACTTTTCCATGGGACTTTCTACGGTGGATGGAGGCGTTTGTTGTTGTCCTTGATTCATCAAGTTGGCGGCCCCATTACCTGCATTCATTCCCATAATGATGCCTGCACCACCAGCCACATTATTGGCAGCATCACGCATGGCTTGCAGTTGCTGGTGTTCGGTATAATTGATACCGGCAATTTTTGCTGCCAAAACTTCAGCCTGAATAAATCCAAAACATCAAAACCTAAATCGGTAAACACATTTTCGGTTTTTGCTCGCACTTCAACCGCAATATCATTCAAATTACTATCAATATCAACATAAGAAAATTTGGCATTCGCTAAATAATCCGTAATATTTTGAGTAATCCTTGATAAAAATATTTCTTTTAAATCATGATGGCAAAATAGTTCTTGCCCTGCCACCACATTTTCAAAAAAAACTGGAAGTAGTTGTACAAAACATCATCATTAAATGATTATAATCTTAGGTTTTGGTACGCATAAAGCCCCGTAGTTATTGAAGTTCTTGGGAGTAAAAAAAAAAAAGGCTGAGATAAATTGTCTTAACAGTGAGCTTACGCAAAAAAAAAGACTTAGTAGTTTACTCTTAATAGAACAAGGAGTTTACTCTTAAGAGCATTCTGATGCAAAGCCCCCTAACGCTTGATTAATTGAACAGAAAGTATTCAATCAAAATAATATTTGGCAAATTTTCCAACTATTTCAAAAACTAAACTTTTAGGAGCGGACTCAACGTTTTAACGTATAGGCAGCCGAGAAATCCTGCAATTAATGGTCAAGGGTCAAAGCTGGGCGACAACCAAACCACCAAGTTGGTTAAACCACAAAAGACACTAGTTTTCAAACCACGAAAACCACAAAAAAAATTAATCGCCATAGGCAACTGAACGCCGTAGGAAATTGAACGCCCGCAGGGCAAATTGAACGTGCGAAGCACAAATTGAACGCCGAAGGCAATGAACGGTACAGCGGTTTAACGGGTAGGCGGCTAAAAAATCTTACAACTATATCAATTACAGAATTCCAAGAATAAAGTAAAATCCCAATCAAAAACCCAAATCTCTCAACTAGCGAAGCCTGCGAGCGAATCAACTTCTTCAACTAGCGAAGCTTACGAGCGAATCAACTTCTTCAACTCTTCCAACTAACAGAATATCGAATGATGAATGCCGAATATCGAATAATGAAGTACTAACCCAAACAAAAACCCAAATCGGCTCAACCTGCGAAGCTCTCAACCCGAAGTCCGCATCCACGATAGTAATCGGGACGAGTCTCAACCAGAGAGCCGAAGGCGAACGTCTCAACTTCTTCAACTAGCGAAGCTTGCGAGCGAATCAACTAGCGCAGCGAATCAACTATAATACTTCCCAAATTTCCCAAAATACCTCTTACGACCAGGACGTATTTTTGCGAAAGCGAATCCCAAACCATTGACCACCACTAAGCCCACCCCGCGTCTTCGGCAAATAGCATAAAAAGCTTTGCGCTTATCCTTTGGCAAAGCTTTTAGAGCATCTTTGGGGACGGCCACCCACTGTTCGTTGGCGGGATATTGACCCAATTGTTTAAATACGGCTGCTTTTTGGTATTTTATGGTATTTCTAGTCAACCAATGATTCAGTTGGTAGCCTGTCAAGAAAATCAATACCGGTATCAAAAATTGCCAAAACCCATCATCCATCTTGTATATCGTCAACAACGAACCGCTAGCCAAAACCAGCGCCAACCCCACTCGCAAACTATAATAACGCCGGATATTTTTTGCGGAAGCGGGGCGTATGGCTGCTAAGGTTTTTTGGGACTTGGCCTCCATAGACACCACATAATCCCCCCAAATAAGATGTTTAAAACGCAGCAAACCATCGGCTCGTTTCCGCCCGTATTTGGGCAAAGTCGTGACTTCTTTTTGCGCAAGCACTCGGCTTCTAGCCCGTCGTTGATAGCGCCGTCGAAGAAAATGGAGCGCTTTGTGCTGGACGTATTTTTCAGAGAGCATGGGAGGCACTGACTTTCCAAAAGTGGGAATCTTTATACTTCTTCCAGCTTATCCTTAAACCGGATGCCCATTTCTTCCAATTCCTTCAAAACCAACAAATAAACCTCCTTGATAACCGGAATATTCACCCCCGGAGTCGTCAATTTGCCGGCCATCACCATTTTGGCCGTAATCCCTAAGGGCAGACCGACCAGCTTAGCCATAGCCGTATTTTCTCCATCATCGCCTTCCATTACCAAGGTAGAAGTCAGCTTATAATTTTTGCCATTTTGGGTATATTCAAACTCGTGCTGCATGATGACCATGTCCTTATCTTGGGGCTTGAGCTTCCATTTTTCCAAAAGGAGATTTTCCAATATTTTGGCCGGTGTAGCATCTTTGAGTCCGATACGCTTGCGGCTAAAAATCCCCAACCACTCCAACTTAGCCATCACTTCAGAATCAATGTCTTCACCTATCAAATGCGCAATACAACCTTTGAGCGTCTGCGCCCGGTCATTATTGCCCAAAAACGCTTCGGTCAATTGATAATAAGTCAGTTCTTCGGAGTTCAGGATAGGAAAATCGGCATTGGTATAACCAATTTTTATCAGCGCATCCCAAGCTCTGGAAAATCCCGCATGCCGGATGGTACCGCGTATCAATTGGGGGATATCATCCAACCCATAAATACTCCGGTACAACAAAGAATCCCGGTTGGCATAGACTTCCCAAGTCCCCATATCTTGAATTTCGATAGGCTCAGCCTGAGAAAAAAGCCGGTGATACGGGACAAATTTATACTTTCCGTTTTTCAAATATTGGGCAGTCCCTTGACCGGCGAGCACGACATTGCGCGGATTCCAACTAATCTTATAATGCCATGGATTGTCATCACTTTCGGGAGCCACTAATCCGCCGGTAAAGGAGCGAAAAGCGGTCAATTTGCCTCCTTTCTCTCTGATATCATTAATTCTTTCCATCGCAGACATGTGATCCAAGCCCGGGTCTAGCCCCAACTCGCCCATAAAAATCAAAGCCTTTTCACGGACTTCATCAGCTTTCGCATAAAAGCCTTGCGAGACATAAGAAGCCGTCAACAAATGTTTGCCCAATAGCAAGCAATCTTCCGCAATCATCGTATGCAAAAAAGGTGGTAGCAAGGAAATCACCACATCTGCTTTAGCCACTGTCGCTTTTCTATCCTCTATATTATTGACATCCAACCAGACGGCGCGCCCACAGGGATGAGCCCCTACTTTCCGTTGAGCCGCTTCCAAATTAGAATCTGCCACCGTCACATACCATTCATGTTTACAGGCTTGCTCGAGCAAGTAGTTGATGAGCACAGTCGCAGACCGACCCGCCCCAAGGATTAATATTTTTTTCATGATTCCGTTTTTTGATTAATCACCTAAAAATTTGATTACTAGGTGATTATGTATGATTTAAGCTTGCGCAAAATAAACAACATATCAACTTATATGTTATCTTGTTCCCAAAAGCAAATATTGAGCAAATATTATGTTTTTGCACAATTTTTGAGTGTTTTTATCCTAAAGACTGTATTTTTTGCATAAGCAAGTGCAAATCTAAATTTCTTTTTGGATAAAACTAGAATTATTGAAGAATTCTAGCAAAATAATATGATTATGAAAGAACTCACCTTTAAATATGAACAGCATCCGTCCACCAGACGCTTAAAAGATGCCCAACGCAGCTTGCTAAAAGAAGCCAAAAAAGCACTAAAAAAGTCTTATTCTCCGTATTCAGGCTTCCAAGTGGCCGCAGCCATCGAACTGGCCAACGGTGCCATCATTTCCGGTGCCAACTATGAAAATGCTGCCTACCCGCTTTGCCTTTGTGCCGAAAGAGTCGCTTTGGCTGCTGCCGCGTCTCAATTTCCCAATGTAGCGATTGTCCGAATGGCCATAACCGTCAAAAGCAAAGAACATCCGCAGCACAAACCCGCCGCACCTTGCGGCGCTTGCCGCCAAGTGATTTTAGAAACAGAAAGCAAACAAAAAAAATCCATGGAAATCATCTTGCGCGGAGAAAAAGGAGACATCATCGTCATCCCCGATGGAGGCCAATCGCTCTTGCCACTTGGTTTTAGCGGAGATGCGCTGAATGGGAAATAGGTAACGGTGTATGTGGATGCTCTAATCTCCTGTGCGTGATTCTTGGCTCACCTGTCGATTCCTATCGATTCTGCGCTGTGTTCCAGGCTTAGCGATTCAAATCGACCACTCACCGGATCGCTAAGCTCGTAGCCTTTGGACGACGAAGTCGAAAAAAGGTGGAGCACCGATAGTGATGCGGTGGGTGAGCCAAGCCGTTCGCACTAGACCGAGAAAAAGATACTGCATTTGCTTGGCTTCATGTATGAATCTGGAATTTTGCGATAAAGTTTGGCAGAAGGTGGTGGATGTTTTAATCTTCAATGTGCAATTCTTGGCTCATCTGCCGATTCCTATCGGTATTCCGCTGCGCTCCAAGCTTAGCGATCCGTTTTTGTGGAAAAGTTTGAGCATGGTGTAGTGGATGCTTTGGTCTTTAGTGCGTGATTCTTGGCTCATCTGTCGATTCCTATCGATTCTCTCCCCAAAATATTTAAAGGCCGTAGGGGGTTTCCTTGTGAAACTCCTACGGGATTTTTGGGGATTTCATGAAAAAAGTCTTTAAATATTTTGG
>Ga0256832_1001439_pt1 | contig 16074 bp, 10 predicted proteins | sample 134614metaG_FD_190534 | JGI IMG/M metagenome (GOLD analysis project Ga0256832, IMG submission 190534) | Hydrothermal vent microbial communities from Lau Basin, Pacific Ocean - 134-614 | ecosystem: Environmental > Aquatic > Marine > Hydrothermal vents | place: Pacific Ocean: Lau Basin | collected...
TTTAGCACAAAAACAAGGAGTGCTCAAACAGTTACAAACCAAAGACAGGCGCGAAAAGGCCATTTTAGCGCAAAAACAGCGGGTACCTAAACAGTTACAAATCCGTGCAAATCCATCTCTATCCGTTTTGTCCGCGTTCAATTCTTCCACGTGTCCGCAGGACACGTACCCAATCCGCTGTTATTATGCTCGTCACGAACAGGTTTGGGACTTGGGAATATCGATCACCGATTACTTGTACTGAGCTTACGATGCGGTGAGCAACGTCGAACCGTCGAAGTAACGAATGGAAATCTGAGAAGTCGGCACTTCGACTAGCTCAGGGATTCCTTCTTAAATCTCAAATCGGTGTTCCTTGTTCGATATTCTTTCCGTCCCAAAACAAATCGCTTTGAGTATAATTTCCTCCCTACCGAAAAAACAAAGCATTCGCCACAAACAACTCGCCCCCCTTCCAAAATCCCCGGAACAACGGATCATCCACAAAATACACAATCCGGCCATCGGATCGCGGCCGCACAGCCACCACCACCTTGCCCCCCAACTGCTCCCGCACCTTGGCTCCAAAATGACCGATGACCAGCGGCGGATCCGACACCACACCCACATTATCCCCCTTCGACAACGGCATCACCCGGCTCACCCCACGCCGTAGCGAATAATATACCGGCCGGTAGCCATACGCCAGCGGGTGCGTAGGATCCAAGTCCACACGCACGATACCTCCGGGCACCGTCATTAGACTGTCCGGCGACATCCGATCCCGGTACGAATACCGGACACCATCCTGCTCTTCGCCTGCCAACTCCTTCCCCTTGACCAGCTTGAGTTCTTCCAGCCGGTCAAAAAAATCACAAGCATCTCCAAAGAGAATCAAATTACCTCCCCTCTTTACCCACGAATCCAAATACGTCAAGTCCCGCTTCCATAGCTTTTGGTACCGACCCGAAGGAATCAGAATTGTATTGTAATCCCATATTTTTTTGAGATTGTCGCGATTCAATTCGAGCGCAACAAACGGGTACGCCAGCTCCACATCCAGAAAATGCCAAATCTCCCCGTAACTGTAACGGTTGGCCCCGGGTGACCAAAACACAGCTATGCGGGGCGGAGCTATCAGCTTAACCCGTCGCGAACCCAGATCCGGTCCATGGGTCGTAAATCCCGTGGACACTGCCCGCAGACCGGCTTGGTATCGCCCGGCCAGTCGCTCCAGACGCCGCGCCAGCGTATCGCCGGACAAGTGCCGGTTATCATCAGCTGTAATGACCAAAGTCCCGGGCGCAAACCACCGGCCGGATATCTCCACGCTATCCTGAAGATAGCGTAAACTTATCCCCTCTTGCAACGCCCCCGCCAAAAAGCGCACGGCAGCGTCATTCCAATCTACCAGCCAGGCATACTGTCCCGCCCCCGTCACCGGTGGTGACTCCGGCTCCGGAAAGGCCTCCTGCACTTCGATCTTTTCGTCCACCGCGTATGCCGGCAAATTGTAGGCATAGGGCAGCGCCCAGGCCGTGATATCGTAGGTCTCTTTGTTTTCCAAATCCGGCGCCGGATCAAAAAGCACAGAGACAAGCGTGCCCATGGCTTGCGCCGCAGGGATGACCAAATCACCCGGCATCAAATCAAAACCATGCCGGCTATGCGTAAAATAGTCAAATCCTTTGAGCCGCTGTGACTGCTTGACACTACCATAGCGGATGTGATGCAAGTCCAGCAAGCGTACCAGGCGCCGCAGCCGGCGGGCGTCGGCTGCGGCACGGGGAATGATATAGGTCTTGGTAAAACGACCGGCTGACTGCTTGAAAAAGTCTTCAAATGACGTGGTCACTTCCGCCGCGTGGGTACGAACAAAGTCCAGAACAGCCAACACCGTCGTCGTATGGCGCATGATCCGGTCCGCCATGCGCAGTGTATCCCCATTGGCCATCAAATAGGATCGACCGGCAATTCCGTGACCGGGCTGCTCAAAGGTCATCCCAACGGCACCGTTGAATGTGGGATAGGTATCTCCATAGCCGGGGTAAAACAAATCAAACGTCTCTCCGGTGAAGTACAGCCATTTGTGCCGGTCAAAGGCCCGGGCAATTTGCTCGCCTATGCGTGTGTACAACCGGCGCTGACCTTCAGTGACGTAGGCATGGATGGGCGTCACCACCGGCGGAAAAAAAGAATGCGCATCGGGATGTTGCTCATGCAAATCCATGACTATGTGGGGCATCCATTGATGGTACAGCTTGAGCATCGCCACCGTCTCCGGCTGTTCCGCCCACGCCCAATCCCGGTTCAGGTCAAAGAGATAGTGATTGGTGCGGGACGTGGGCCAGCTCTCATGATGCTCATGGCTCTGGGGTATCGGCATCTCCACGGCATGCGCAACAGAAAGATACCAGGTAACAAACTTGTCAAAGCCGTCGGGATTCAACGAGGGATTGATGAGTATGACACTTTGAGCCAAAACATCCTCCGGCTCGGTGACCAGCCGATACAGGATTTCCATCGCACTTTCGGTTGCACTCGTCTCATTGCCGTGGATACCACAATTGACCATCACGATAGGCACCCCACCATGCCGGCGGCTGCGCCCAGGTTCCAGGCCGGCACGACGCAGATGGTCACGCCGGATACGCTCCAGATTTTGAATATTGGCTTTGGATGAAACAATGACCACGGCCAGTTCGCGCCCCTCCACTGTTTGACCATACACTTTGTACACGACTTGGGGCGATTGCTCAGCGACATAACGCAAATACTGCAACACCTGATCATGCCGCACAAATTGCAGGGGATACTCCGTATTGAAATAAGCGGCGGGCGAAAGAATCTGACCCGTCAATCCAAATGAAGCGAATACACAAAAAACAGCAACAACCCAATATTTCATACTTGCGTTTTTGGGGCCCGCCCGATGATCAAAATACACGCCGGACGATTTCTTTGATCACTTTGGCATCATCCATCGTATAAAAATGAACGGCCGGAACGCCGGCCGCTTTGAGTTCTTGGGTTTGGGCCACGGTCCATTCGATACCCGCCTCGACGCGCGCCTCCGGCGTCTTGGCATGCAAAACTGCTTTGACGAGATCCTCGGGCATATCCACAAAAAAACGCCGCGGAATGGAGTTGAGCTGGTATTTTTTGGTAATGGGTTTGAGTCCGGGAATAATGGGGACGTGGATTCCGGCGTCACGACACATCTTGACAAAATCAAAGTACTTTTGATTGTCAAAAAACATCTGCGTAACGACATAGTCGGCGCCGGCGTCCACCTTCTTTTTCAGGTTGATGATGTCCGAACGCATATTGGGCGACTCAAAATGCTTCTCGGGATACCCGGCCACACCAATACAAAAATCCGTCTTGGCTCCGTTGATGACATGCTCATCCAGATACTTGCCGTTGTTCATATCGGTGATTTGGCGCACCAGGTCTATGGCATACGCGTGTCCGTTTTCCTCCGGCACAAACTTCGTCTCAAATGCACGCGCATCTCCTCGAAGCGCCAGCACATTGTCAATACCCAAAAAGTGCAAGTCTATCAGTGCATTTTCGGTCTCCTCTTTGGTAAAGCCGCCACACAACAGATGGGGCACCGCGTCCACTCCATAGCGGTGCGATATGGCCGAACAAATCCCGATCGTACCGGGACGCTTGCGGATGGCCACTTTCTCAAAATACCCCGATGGCATCTGCTTATAGACGTACTCCTCCCGGTGATACGTCACATCTACAAACGGCGGCTTGAGCTCCATCAACGGATCCAGCACGTCAAACACCGCCTGGATCGTACTCCCCTTCGGCGGTGGCAATATTTCAAATGAGACCAAGGTCTTCCCCTTGGCCTGTTTGAAGTGTTCGGTGACTTTCATATACTATATGACTTCCAGCTCTTTTCCCACTTTGATAAACGCCTCAATGGCTTTTTTGATTTGGTCCCGCTTGTGCGCCGCCGACAGCTGCACACGAATGCGGGCCTTCCCTTTGGGCACCACGGGATACGAAAAGCCGATCACATAGATACCCTCCTCCAGTAAACGGTTGGAGAAGGTCTGGGCCAACTTGGCATCATACAACATCACCGGCACAATCGGATGCGTACCCTTCACGATGTCAAAACCGGCGCGCTTCATCTCCCGCCGGAAAAATTTCGCATGGCGGGCCAGCCGGTCGCGCAGCTTGGTGGTCTCGCTCAACATATCCACCACCGCAATGGAGGCACCCACAACCGATGGCGCCAGTGTGTTGGAAAACAAATACGGCCGCGACCGCTGCCGCAGTATTTCCACGATTTCTTTGCGCGCTGCTGTGAATCCGCCCGACGCACCGCCCAGTGCCTTGCCGAAGGTACTCGTAATAATGTCCACACGCCCCATTGCGCCGCAATGCTCATGCGAGCCGCGTCCCGTAGGCCCGACAAATCCGGTGGCGTGGCTGTCGTCCACCATCACCAGGGCACCGTATTCATCGGCCAGGTCACATATCTTATCCACCTGCGCGATGATGCCATCCATCGAAAACACCCCGTCCGTGGCGATCATTATGCGCCGCGCCCCCTGCGTTCGCGCTTCCTGCAGCTTGCGCTCCAGGTCTTTCATGTCATTGTTCTTGTACCGGTACCGCTTGGCCTTGCACAGGCGAATGCCGTCAATGATGGAAGCGTGATTCAGCTCATCGGAGATAATGGCATCCTCCGGCCCCAGGAGTGGCTCAAACAATCCGCCGTTGGCATCGAAGGCCGCCGCATACAAGATGGCATCCTCCATCCCCACAAAGTCGGCGATCTTCCGCTCCAACTCCTTGTGAATATCCTGTGTCCCGCAGATGAAACGCACCGATGAAAGACCGAAACCATGCGTGTCAATGGCCTTCTTGGCCGCCCGTATAACCTTGCGGTTGGACGACAAACCCAAATAATTGTTGGCACAGAAGTTCAACACCTCCTTGCCATCGGATACCCGTATCGTCGCCCCCTGCGGCGTCACGATAATCCGCTCATCCTTGTAAAGACCTGCCTCCCGGATCGCGGAAAGCTCCTCCTGCAATGCCTGTTTGATGGGCCCGTACATAGCTGGTTATTTTGAGTAGTTACGCAATGAATCGGAAAAGGCCGAAAGTTAGGCAATATTTGGCACATCGTACAATATGCCTCATGCCCAACCGCTGGATTCTTACCCGTTTGTCGGCCACTCGAACGAGAAAAAACCGCCGCCTGCTTCTTCACGACAGGCGGGCCACAAACAGACCGGATTTCCTCTGCCTGGCATTTTGTTTGAAAGGTTGCGCACCCTATGGGCGCGCGCGGGTATGGCTTACGGCACGTGACAAAGGCCGGCGAAACACATCCTGCCCCGTCCGTTGCTGTGGTATTTACCGACAACCCGGCCATCAATCGAAGCCCGTATAGTCCGCGTTCCGTCTTTCAACACGAAGTTTCCAACGCGCCAGCATTCAACTATTATCCATAGACAAAATATTTCCCCTATCTTTGGACGCAAAACAGGAGGCCCGCACATAACAACAATACGCCGTTATGAAATACCATCTTTTGACAGCCTTTTCGCTCCTGCTCTTGACCGTGGCCTGCCGTACCGACCAATTTGACGACACAGCCCTGCCGGGCAGATGGGAGTTGGCAGAAGGCTTCCGGGACGGTAAGGAATCCAAAATGTTGGACGGCCTCTTTTTCGAATTCAAACCCGACGGTCAGCTCATCACCAACATCTTGGGAGAGCAGACATCGGGACGCTATGACTTTGACACCGGCAAACACACCATCTCCATCCATTCCGGCGCCGACTTTCTGTTTGCCATCCGCAAATTAGACAAGGCCGAACTGATCCTGAGCGGCAACATCAACGGCAGCAACTTCAAATTTATCCTCCACAAAAAATAGAGTAACTGTTTAGGTGCTCCTGTTTTTAGGGATAAAATAGGCATTTTAGCGCAAAAACAGCGGGTGCCTAAACAGTTACAAAATAGATACACATGGCTTTGTTGCGTAAATAGACAGAAAAGCTGCCCTTGCTTTGATTTGCATTACTTATCCGGCGGCTTTAGCCGCCGGATAAAAGAATCAAAACTAACCGGGGCTTTAGCCCCATCCCTCGGCACAGTTTCGGAGCAAAAAACCCGGATTTTGTTTAGATCTTCATCGCTTCTCTGACAATTTTTTGGTGCAACAACGCCGATACACATACCAAACAGGCTACGTTTAGCGTATCATCAGTAAATCCAATTTGGCTATGAATTTCGCCGACAGTCTCTTGCGCCATGCCGGCGCACGGGGAGCCGTCCTGCTTCTCATCTTGTTTTGGGCCGCCCGGCCAGCTATGAGCCAGTCCCGTGTCAATCCCGACAGCCTGTGGCGCATCCAATACCAACAACGTATCCGCAAAGCCCGACTCAACGGCATCTATATCCCCCAAAACCTCGGCGACGCCCACCGCCAACTCAACCGACTGATCTCTCCCGAAGCACGCGAGAAGTTTAAGCGCATGTCCGAAAACCAGGTGAAACACAAGCTCTTTTTCAGCCTCAACCGGTGGATATGCGTCAACTGGTCGCTTTACGAAGGTTCCCGCCTCGGCGAATCGCTCCGCCGGCTGGGACTCTATCATCCCGAAGACCAGGCCACTTTCATCATCATCACCTACCACCGCAAGCTCAATGGCCGGCCCCTGGATGCCAAGTCCCTCATCGAATCACTGGCCGCTCAGCGAAAAAAATACTACGCCAACCGCCGCAAGGTGATTAAAGTAGTCCCCGTGCCCGCCCCCAATTCGGATTGATCGTGGCCTTTCTGCCTCCACGCAACGTATGGCCCGTTTTATCGTTTACACACTTTCATTGCAACTGTTTAGGTGCTCCTGTTTTTGCGCTAAAACAGCAGGCACCTAAACAGGTACCTTATCATTGGCGAAAAGTTCCTACTTTTGCGCCTCAAAATCCGCCTGCTGTCAGGCCAAACCTAAAACGCCGCATCCCAATATGGCAAAAAACCTCCTTATCGTCGAGTCACCGGCCAAGGCCAAAACCATTGAGAAAATCCTCGGCAAGGACTTTAAGGTCAAGTCCTCATTCGGCCATATCCGCGACTTGGATAAGGGCAATGATGCCATTGATATCGAGCACAACTACACCCCCAAGTACGTCATCTCTCCCGAAAAACGCAAAGTCGTCAAAGAGCTCAAGGAAGCTGTCAAAGCATCTGACGAAATCTGGCTCGCCACCGATAGCGATCGCGAAGGCGAAGCCATATCCTGGCACCTGTGCGAAGTATTGGGACTGGATAAGAACGAAACCAAGCGCATCGTCTTCCGCGAAATTACCGCCAAAGCCATCCGCGAAGCCATCCAAAATCCCGGCAAACTCAATATTAACCTCGTCAATGCCCAGCAGGCACGCCGCGTCCTCGACCGCCTCGTAGGATACGACCTGTCCGGCCTGCTGTGGAAAAAAATCAAAGGAAAACTCTCAGCCGGCCGTGTCCAGTCCATAGCCGTCAAACTCCTCGTGGACCGTGAGCGCGAAATCGAAGCCTTCCAACCATCCCCATTCTTTGTCATCACCGCTTTCTTTGACGAAAAAGACGCGCACCAAAGAGATGTCACCGTCAAAGCCAAGCGCCCCGAAAACCTGCCCACAAAAGAAAAGGCCGAAAAATTCCTCAACGCCTGTCGCGGCGCCCAATACACCGTGGACGACATCCAGGTCAAGCCCACCTACCGCAAACCGCCCGCTCCTTTTACCACATCCACTTTACAGCAAGAAGCATCCCGCAAACTCGGATTCAGCGTCTCGCGCACCATGCGCACGGCACAGCGCCTGTACGAAGCCGGGCACATCACCTACATGCGAACCGACTCCACGCACATTGCCGACACGGCTCTCGCCGCCATCGCCGATGTCATCAAAAAAGATTTCGGCGACAAATACCTGAAAATCAGACAATACAAAAGCAAAAAAAACGCACAGGAAGCACACGAAGCCATCCGACCAACTTACGCCGACCGCACCACGGTCGCCATGGGAAAAGACGAAGACCGCCTCTACGAACTGATCCGCAAACGCACCTTGGCATCACAAATGGCTGACGCCGTGATCGAAAAGACCATCGCGCGCATCGCCATCTCCACCCAACCCGACGAACACCTCGTCGCCGAAGGTCAGGTCATCAAGTTCGACGGATTCCTACGCGTCTATTTCGAGTCCAAAGACGACGAAAACGGCAGGGACGACGAAAACGGCAAAGACATCCTGCCGCCCCTCCACGTCGGCCAGGTGCTCAACTTCCGCGAAATGATCGCCACCGAGCGTTTCACCCGCCCGCCGGCACGCTATACCGAAGCCAGCCTCGTCAAAAAACTCGAAGCCGAAGGCATCGGCAGACCGTCCACCTACGCCCCCACCATCAGCAAAATCATGGAGCCCAGCCGCGGATACGTCGTCAAAGAAAGCCGACCCGGCAAAGAACGTCAGTACACCGAACTCCGCTTCGACGGCCAAAATATATCCAACAAAGTCAAAACCGAAATCACCGGCGCCACCAAAAACCGCCTCTATCCTACCGATATGGGCATCGTCGTCAGCGACTTCCTCTCCAAACACTTCGACGACATCATGAACTATGGCTTCACCGCCCAGATCGAAAAAAAATTCGACGAAATCAGCGAAGGACGCCTCTCCTGGCAAAAAATGGTAGATGACTTCTACCGCCCCTTCAAAGCCAAACTCGAAAACACCCTCGAAACCGCCGACCGCGCATCCGGCGAGCGCATCCTCGGCAAAGACCCCAAAACCGGACGTACCGTCCTCGTCCGCATGACCCGATTTGGTCGCCCCGCCGTCCAACTCGGCCGGGCCGATGAACTCGCCGAAGGCGAAAAACCCAGATACGCCAACCTCGCCCCGGGACAAAGCCTCAACACCATCACCTTCGAAGAAGCCATCAAACTCTTTGACCTCCCACGCACGCTGGGCTCCTACCGGGGACAGGAAGTAGAAGTCAACTCCGGCCGCTTCGGCCCCTACATCAAATACAACGGCAAATTCATCTCCCTGCCAAAAAGCGAAGACCCCTTCACCATCCAATTGGATCGCGCTATCGAACTCATCCAAGCCAAGGAAAAGGAAGACGCACCCATCGCTACCTACAAAGACCTGCCCATCACCAAGGGCAAGGGCCGATTCGGCCCATTCGTCAAATGGAACGGCCTCTACGCAAACATCCCCCGCAAATACGATTTTGACAACCTGACACCCGAGCAAGCCATCGAACTGGTCAAGGCCAAGGAAGAAAAAGAAGCCAACCGATACATCCAACGCTGGGAAGACGAGCAGATCGCCATCGAAAACGGTCGCTGGGGGCCCTTTATCCGCTTCAAGAAAAAGGTCGTCAAACTCCCCAAAAACGACGACGGTTCCAAAATGACACCCGAACAGGCCAAGGCCCTTTCTCTCGAACAGGTCAAGGCCATCATCGAAGCCCAAATCCCAGGCAGCTTCAAGTCAAAAAAGAAGTGAAAGTTTACGGCGCTCTCGCACCGTGTGGTGACAAACGCTACCCGGCATATACTTGACACGAACAGGTTGGGGACAGTACTGGGAATATCGAACATTCATAGTGCGTTTGGACAAGTTGTTTGGCAGCAAGCCTGTTTTGTTATAAACAAAGCGGATGCTTAGTGCCACGCACCGAAAACCAACAAGCACGAGACATTATTTTTAATTTTTAATTTTTAATTTTTAATTGAACATCAGTGTTCTGTCCACTTAACCGAATCCAAGTCAATCCCCTCCTTGTACATTTCCCATATCGGACTCAAATCCCGCATGTGTTGGGTACCGCGGCGCACCTCCCGAATGGCCAGATCAATATCTTCTTCCGTATTGAAGCGGCCCAGGCTAAAACGGATGGACGAATGCGCCAAATCCGAACCCAAACCATAAGCGAGCAAAACATACGACGGCTCCAGCGACGCCGACGTACATGCCGACCCCGAAGACACGGACAAGTGCTTGTTGAACGTCATCATCAAGCCCTCCCCCTCCACGTGCTTAAATGAAATGTTAGTGATATGCGGCAAACGATGTGTCCGGCTCCCGTTGACATAAGTCTCCTCTATCTTCAACAACTCCGTCTCCAACTTGTCCCGCAGCCGGCGCAGACGTGCAGACTCTTCCGCCATCTCGGCTTTGGCAAGTGCTGCCGCCTTGCCAAAGCCGACTATACCCGGCACGTTGAGCGTACCGGAGCGCATCCCCCGCTCGTGGCCCCCTCCATGAATCTGCGCCGTCACCTTGACGCGCGGGTGGCGCCGCCGCACGTACAGGGCGCCCACACCTTTGGGGCCGTACATTTTGTGGGCGCTCATAGCCAGGAGATGGACACCCGCCTTTTGCACATCAATCGGCACCTTACCGGCAGCCTGGGTAGCATCCGAAAATAACAACACGCCGGATTCTTGGCAGATTCTTCCGATGGCCTCAATATCTTGTATGACCCCCGTCTCATTGTTACCCCACATGACCGCCACCAAAATGGTATCCGGACGGATGGCCGCCTTCAACTCGTCCAAGTCAATCAAACCCTCCTTATCCACCGGCAGATACGTCACCTCCGCCCCGTGCTTTTCGAGATACTTACACGTGTCCAGCACGGCTTTGTGCTCCGTCTTGACAGTAATGATGTGCTTACCTTTGCGCGCGTACATCTCAAACACACCCTTGATGGCCAGATTGACCGACTCGGTCGCACCGGAAGTAAAGATGATCTCTTTCGGGTTGGCGCCTATCAAATCGGCCACCTGCTGCCGCCCCTTGTCCACGGCTTCTTCCGCCACCCAACCGTAAGGATGATTGCGGCTCGCCGCATTGCCAAAATGCTCAGTAAAATAAGGCAACATGGCCTCCAACACGCGCGGATCCACCGGCGTCGTCGCACTATTGTCCAGATAGACCAGCCGTGTATTGTTCTTGTCCATATCCATCGTTTCCCCAGAAAACAACACGACACGATAAAAGTTTGGAAACAGTCTAAATAAGCACCTGCTCAACCGGAAACTCCTATCTTTGGACATCAATTACCGCCATGCCGGACAAAGACTTTTACAAGGAATTTAACAAACCGACCAAGGAAGAATGGCGCCGCGTGCTCGGCGATGCCGCTGACACCGAATTTGTCTTTTCGGACAAGCTACACACACCTGTCTTTATCCACGAATCCGATGCCAAACGACTGCACCCCCTGTCTCACCGCGAACAAAACGACTGGCAAATCATCTCTTCCATCCGGGCAAAAGATGGCCCCAGCGCCAACCGCCTGGCATTGCAAGCCCTCAAAGGTGGCGCCGATGGCATCCTACTAAACATTTCACTTACTCCTTTACCTAGCTTGCGAGCCCTGTTTACCGGCATCCGCCTTGATATGATTGAAGTCTTCTTTACCACTCGCAAGCAAGATCAAAAAAATTTCTTCCGCGTGGCAGAAGCCTTCGCAAACTATGTACAAGACCACACCATCATCACCGCCGGCGGCGGCTTTGCATTGGACCCTTTCAAAGCTATGCGCCTGAAGCGGGAGATCGAAACCTATCAAAATTTTCTGGCCGGCGCGCTACCCGGATTCGTCCCTTTCCGCCTATACATGAAGCGCGACATCCCCCCTGCCGAAGCGCTGGGATTGCTCACTCGTCAACTGGATAAACTTCTCGAAAAATTTGCCCCCACATCCATCCGCGAGTTGACAGACGTCCTATTGCCCGCTGACACCAACATCCATCGCACCATCGGCCTGGTGCGCGCTTTCCGCTTACTCTGGGGCCGCTTGGCAGACAAGCGAAACCATCCCGTCCAACCCAAATTAATCGTGGAACCCGACACATCAAAGTGGAAGGATGACATCAACACCAACCGCATCTTGACCACTGTACAGTATATGGGTGCCGCCATCGGCGGCGCCGACCAAATCATCGTACCCGACACCGGAGACGACCGCTTTGCCGCGCGCATCTTCCGCAATATCCAGCACATCATGAAAATGGAAGCCTTTATGGACCGCGTCAACGACCCGGCCGCCGGCAGTAAGTTTTATGATGAACTGGCCGCCCGCATCGCCGATGCAGCTTGGGCGCATTACAAAGCCCCGTAGGGGCGACACGTCAGTATTCAACGCGAAGCATTCAACACGCCAGTATTCAACGCTCTACACCTACTTGCTCCGCCAGGAGCAAGTAGGTGTAGAGCGATTCAACACAAAATTAGGATTTTTTCCATTTCATCCGTATTACCGGCAAGCGAAAAGGACATATAAGCGGTCTTATCCTTAGCACACATCTTGTCGGCAGCAATACACGGGTATGCTTTTTGCCCATAACTATCTAGGTGCTCCTGTTTTTAGATCAAAAACGGCGGGTACCTAAACAGTTACTTTTGCCCGCATAGCAATTAAACCTCCCGCTACAAACACCATCACACCTAAAAAAACGAGAATGAAAAGAAGGCAATTTCTATCCGTACTCACCCGCAAGGAGGCCTCCCGGCGATATTATCCCGAAAACCCGCCCAGCGACAAAGGCCTGGACCCATACACCGGCCCCTGGACCTTTGAAGAAGCATCCCACCTGCTCCGCCGCACCATTTTTGGTCCTACACTCACCCAAATGGAGCAAGTAGCCGCTATGGACCTGGATAGTGCCATCAATCTGTTATTGCAAGATATCCCCCTGCCCGACCCGCCTGTCAATGCCAATTATCCCGATGACCAATACGTACCCATCGGCCAACCATGGGTCGGACAGCCACTCAATGACGCCAATACAACGGAGCACCGATCCAATCGGATACGCTCCCTCCGCGCCTGGAACCGCGCGCAACTCGCCACTGATGATATCAACATCCGCGAGAAAATGACGCTCTTCTGGCACAACCACTATGCCACCGAATTCAACAGCTCACCCGAAGCCTCCTATCGTCATCTGACGCTCCTGCGCGAAAATGCGCTCGGAAACTTCAGAGAGCTGACCAAAAAAATCACCGTGGATGCACGTATGCTCAAATACCTCAACGGCAACAAAAACACCAAGGCACAACCTAACGAAAACTACGCGCGCGAACTGCTGGAACTCTTTACCGTCGGCAAAGGCCCCCAGACAGGGCCCGGTGACTATACAAACTACACCGAGCAAGACGTCGTCGAAGGAGCCAAAATCCTGACAGGGTGGAAGATTAGAGGACTCAACTCCACTGACCCCAACCAGGGACTCGAAGTATTTTTCAAACCACAGGCCCATACCCCGGGCCCAAAAACGCTGTCCCACCGATTCAACAACGCCGTCATCCAGGAAAATGGTGCCGATGAATACAAAGACTACATTGACGTCATCTTCCAAAACCCGGCTGCTGCCTCATTCATCGTCACCAAGCTCTACCGCTTCTTCGTCTATTACGACATCACCGACACCGTCCGTCAAAACGTCATCGAACCCCTGGCTCAGCTCCTCATTGACTCCGACTATGAAATGAAACCCGTCGTAGAGACCTTACTCAAAAGCGAACATTTCTTTGACATTCCATCCCGCGGGTGCCTGCTGAAAACACCCATTGACTATATTGAGTCGCTCATCCAGCAGCCCGTCTATCAGATGCCCACGGAGCTCAAGGACGTCTATAGAGTAAACCTTAAAATTGCACTCGCATCCAACTCCCTCGGCATGCTCTACCTCAATCCGCCGTCCGTATCCGGCTGGAAAGCCTACTACCAAAGTCCTACTTTCCACCGGAACTGGGTCAACTCCACATTCCTCCAACGACGCAACAACCGGAAAAACAACGCTACCGGCAACGGTATCGGAATCGCTAACCACAGCTATGCCATTGATCTGATTGCCACCGTCCAGCTGACATCCGCCCCACATGACCCCAATACCGTCGTCGCCGACTTGGTGAGACTTTTCTTGCCCGTACCTGTTCCCGACAGCCTCAAAGATTACCTCAAATCCGTACTCATCCCCGGATTGCCGGATTTTGAGTGGACCGTCGAGTATAACAACTACATCAACAACCCCGATGATGACAATATCCGCCTGAGTTTGGAAAAGAAAATCCGAAAACTCCTGCGTGCTATTTTTGAACTACCGGAATTTCACCTCAGTTGAACCGTAACTATTTCTTTTCTCATCCGTCTGCACTTATAAAGTAAGGCAGGAAGCGTTTGCTGCTTATAATGCGTCTTCCTAACATGATCCATAAACCAGAGCCATGATCGCACAAGCAACCAAAAGACGGAAAAAGAAAGTTCATCTGCCCCAACTACCGGACCGCAGGTATCTTCGCCTCAAAAACCGCCGGCAATGGATGGCCACCATCTTCGGCAGCGGCATCCGACAATTTGACAAACTCCAGCAGCTTGGGCCCAGTGAAAAGGGCATTGACCCCTACACCGGACCCTGGACCTACCAAGAAGCCGGCCACCTGCTCCGCCGTACCACCTTCGGCCCCACGCACCAAATGATCAAAGACGCCGTTACCAACGGCCTTGACGCCACCATTGACCAGCTGTTTGCTCCCCAACCCCAACCACCGGAGCCCGTCAACCCCTATTTTGACAATGATCCGCAGGTACCCGTCGGCGAGTCGTGGGTGGACAAAGCGTGGACCGCCGGTGTCGAAGATGAAATCTATATGTACCGCCACGAATCCCTGCGGAGCTGGCTCACCGGACTGGTTCTTGACGAGGGCGTGTCTATCCGCGAGAAAATGACCTTGTTCTGGCACAATCACTTTGTCGTCGCTGACATTGACGAACCAACAGCGCTCTATCGCTACATCAAACTGCTCCGCAGCCACGCCACAGGCAACTTCAAACAGCTCACCAAGGACATCACCATCGATCCGTCCATGCTGTACTATCTCAACGGCAATGAAAACATCGCCGACGAACCAAATGAAAACTTCGCCCGTGAGCTACTGGAACTCTTCACCATCGGAAAAGGCCCCCAGGCCGGCCCCGGCGACTACACCAACTACACCGAACAAGACGTCGTCGCCCTCGCCAAAGTCTTTACCGGTTGGCACATCGAAAACGAGTTTTCTTTTGACCCCAACTATGTACTCGGTGTCAGCTTCTCCCCCGATGACCACGACAATTCTACCAAGCAGCTGTCCGCTCGCTTCAATAATGCGACCATCCCGCCAAACGGATCCGAAGAGTACAAAGACGCCATTGATATCATTTTCCAACAACCCGAAGTGGCCCGATTCATCGTGCGCAAACTGTACCGCTGGTTTGTATATTACGACATTACCGCCACCACGGAAATGAACGTAATCGAGCCGCTGGCTCAAATGCTCATCGCCAACAACTATGAAATCGCTCCCGTCCTCAAAACGCTTTTGAAGAGTGAGCACTTCTTCGACACACTGAGCATGGGTTGTATGATCAAAAGCCCGGCGGACTTTATCTATTCCGCTGTCAAACAATTTGACCTTATCCGGCCGGTACAAATGAAAGACATCCACTACTGGAATCTCGAAATCTTTTACATCACCGCATACATCGGGCAGGAGATCCTTTCTCCCCCGTCAGTTTCCGGGTGGAAGGCTTATTACCAAGCTCCCGGCTACTACCGCTGGTGGCTCAATTCCGTCAATCTCACCGTCCGCGGCCAGATCACCGCAGGGGTGATCTTTGGATACATGGTGGACAACCTCCTGTTCAAAACCGTCGTCCTGGATTACTTGCAAGCCGTCGTGGACAATCCGGCCGACCCCAATGCCGTCGTCAATGACTTCGCAAAAGCACTGCTGCCCATGCCCCTGACCCAAAGCCAAAAAGACTTCTTAAAGTCCATTCTCATCCCGGGTCTGCCCGATTTTGAATGGACCGTAGAATACAACAATTACCTGAACAACCCCGGCGACCCGGCCATCGTGATGAGCCTCGAAGAAAAAATCCAAAACCTGCTGTACTTCATCACCATCTTGCCGGAATACCATCTGAGCTAAACCTTGAACAAAACCCAAAAACCATTCGAAACTATCAACTACTCCCGCGCGAGTGGTTACCAAAAAAAG
>Ga0256832_1001440_pt1 | contig 16063 bp, 13 predicted proteins | sample 134614metaG_FD_190534 | JGI IMG/M metagenome (GOLD analysis project Ga0256832, IMG submission 190534) | Hydrothermal vent microbial communities from Lau Basin, Pacific Ocean - 134-614 | ecosystem: Environmental > Aquatic > Marine > Hydrothermal vents | place: Pacific Ocean: Lau Basin | collected...
CTCAGATGGGTGTTTTTTACCTGTGAGGGGATAGTAAATTATCACATTTCTCCACGGCATCATGCTTTTTTCCCGTTATAAAAATCCAGAATATGCTCCGGAACTTCAGCCCCCTCCTTCATGAAATCATCCGGTATGGGGTATTCAACAACGGTTCTTACCGGAATTGTTCCCGCCCAAAAGTCTAAGTCCAAATCACTTTTATTATCACCCGGAGGGGAATCTGCAATTTTAGCGGAGGCGGTTTCGATTGAAATTTCCAAAACCCTTGTTGCTTTTAATTCTTTCTCGTTCGGCTTGCGGCAATATTCCCAGCGATTGGGTACAAAGTGGTTGATGATGCTTTTCAACCCTTCTAATTTATCTTCATTTTTGGTCAATTCTCTGACGGAGCCGAATATCATTGCCGACCGGTAATTGACCGAATGGTGGAAGGCTGACCGGGTCAGTTTCATTGCATCGAGTATCATTACATTCAGGCATACTTCTTTTGCTTCGATTAAAGCGCTTGTCATTCTGTTAGTATGAGCGCCGTGGAGGTATAATTTGTCCCCACAACGCCCAAAATTAATAGGCTGAACAAAGGGCTTTCCTTCGTGGATGAAGGCGATATGGCAGATTTCCGTTGCATCTAGGATGGCGAAAATCTCACTTTTATCATAAGTCGCCTTTTTCGCCCCGCGGTTTACCTTATTGAGGTTTGATTTTTGAAATTTCATATTGTAAAGTTGTTTAGGTGGCCTTTTCCAAAGTCAAGCTTGTATTTTATACAGTAAAAGCTCTTCATCATCGTCGGGAATTGAAGTAACACCGATTAGCTTCAAGCCTAATTTTTTTAGTAATTTTTGGGAAGAAAGATTGTCCCTGGTCGTAATGGCACTAACCTCAGTTATTCCGAATTCCTCAAAAGCAACATCTTTTAGTTTGTTGGCAGCTTCAAAAGCATAACCCTTTTGCTCGTGTTCAGGAAGAAAGGCAAATCCTATATCGATTCCGTCAAGTCCTTCCCTGTCGTATAAGCCGCAGGTTCCCATTTTGGTATTGTCTGATTTTCGTGTCACGGTATAATTAGCAAAGCCCAGCCTTTTGAGTTGGGGAAGCATTTTAGCCTTGATGTATGCCTCGGCATCCTCTACTGATCTAATATTTCTATCGCCAATATACTTTAACCATTTCGGCGTATTGACCAACGCGACAATAAAAGCAGCATCTTCTTCGGAAGTTGGCTTTAATCGTAATCTTTCCGTTTCGTATATTTCCCTCATGTTGTAAATCCTGTCTTATTCCCCAATATCCTCATTCCAAAGATCGGGATTTTCTTCAATGAATGCTTCCATCATGGCAATACAGCTTGCATCATTGAGGACGGTTACTTTATGTCCCTTGTTTCGAAGCCATTCTTCCTCGCCCTGAAAGGTTTTATTTTCTCCGACGATGACGGTGGGAATACCATATAGTGCGATTGCCCCGCTACACATTGAGCAGGGTGAGAGCGTGGTGTAAATGGTGCATTCCCTGTAAACGGCTGCGGGTTGCCTCCCTGCATTTTCAAGTGCATCCATCTCGCCGTGCAGGATACAACTCCCCTGTTGCACGCGACGGTTATGTCCCCTGCCGATTATCTTCCCTTTGTGTACCAAAATGCTACCGATTGGAATACCTCCTTCTTCCAGCCCTTTTTTTGCTTCTTTTATTGCTTCTTCTAAAAAATCCATTATCTTTTTTTTTAACTGCTTACGTGTACACCATTTTTGTCATAGAAACGCCTTTTTTGATTTAAGAACGAGGAACGTGAAGAACACCGATTGCAGATTTCAGATTTAACAACTGTTTTATAAATCAAAAATTCATTTTGTTTAAAACTTCTAAAATCAGCTTGCCCGCATGGGTTAATCCTTGTTCGGTGTTCGATATTCAATTTCTTGCTCACCATCCATTTGCCATTCCGCCTTTTTTGATTTAAGTCATGAGGTGGTAAGTATTTACCTTTTTTTGTCAAAAAATAAGTTCTCAAAGATATAAGTCAATCTATTTTGCATTTGCCTCGGTGAAATAATCAGCAGGCACCACCGCTCTTACTATCAGATTCAATACTAATACGATGCTCAGAAATAGCGAAATACGGGCTATTAAATCTCCCCACTTGACGTAAAACGTCTTTTCGGAGTTGGCGTAGAGGGTATGCTTGATGGCTTTGGCTTCATTGTATTTGGTCTGTGATAGGATGTCACCCCGTTGGTTGATAAAGGCCGAGATACCGGAGTTGGCGGCTCTCGCTATGCTTTTTCGCGTTTCGATACTGCGCAAGGAGGCGAAATAGAGGTGTTGCCGATGTCCGGGGGTATCATCCCACCAGCCATCATTTGTCATTACGAATAGCAGGCTGGCACCATGGCGTACAAAATTGGCTACATAATCGCCATAGACGGATTCGTAACAAATTAATGGTGCAATATTGGCTTTTTCGCTTTTGAGGACAGCGGGAGTTGATTCCGTTCCATTGCCTTCGAGCGTCCCACCAAGGGCATCCACTAGTGGCTTGAAGACGAATAGAATTTTTTTGAAGGGGAATATTTCCGCACCGGGTACCAGCTTTGATTTTTTATGTGCCTGTGGCGGATTGTCGAGGGGCAATTGCACGGCGTAGTTATAGGTCTCCAAATACCGACTTTTTCCGTTTGCCATCTTTTGCTCCCGTACAGCTCCGACTCTTGGTTCTCCCTCCCGAAATAGATGATAAGCACTCAGCCCCACGACAATTTTTAGCTTCGGGTATTTTGCCAATAGTCCGTACAGTTGTTGAATAGCGGGGTAGCTATCCATTCTACGGTCTTCGACATAGCCAAAACTGGTTTCGGGCAGTACTAAAAAATCCGTGTTTTCATCAACGACTGAGGCTGCTAGCTTTAGATAGTGTTTGGCTTGAATGTTTTCAGGGATTTTGAATTTTTCGTAGTGAGGTTCGTAATTGGGTTGTACGACTGCGACCTCGACTTTTGTCCCTTTGTCTGTTATTTGGGAGTACATAACCATTGAGATGATAATGGGCACGACCAATATACTCAGGATTATGGAAAGTTGTTTTTTGTTCCATTTGGCTGTAGCCGAATAGGTCACCCATAGCCTGAAAATTAAAAAATTAATCACCAAAATCCATAGCGAACCGCCGAATATTCCCGTGTATTCATACCATTGTATCCAGGATGGAACTTCTGCAAATCCATTTCCCAATGCCAACCAGGGCCAGCTCAAATCCCAATAGAAGTGGTTGTACTCGTAAGTGATAAAGAGGGCAACAAAAGCCATTCCCGCCAGACGAGGAATTTTATTGCTAATCTTGTGGTATAAAACCAAAGGGATGGTAGCAAGCAGGCTGTTGACAACATTTGCGAAAATACCCGGCGCTAAAGCTGCATTAGCCACCCACCAGGTGGTCAGGATATTGTATAAAATGAATGTATTAAACGCATACCAAAAGAACTGCCTGCCTGATTTTTGCCCGCCATCGCCGGTGATGAAATGCTCCACCATTAGTAGCGGAACAAACCCCATAAACATAAACAAAGGAACGGGAAGTAAGCCCGGAAAACCAATCGACAGCAACAAACCGCTGATGCAGGAAAGCAAAAAATAGCGATGATTGAAGTGTCTTTTCAATAGAGATATAATCGAGACAATCAGCCCCCATGACCCCAGTAAAAAGAAGAGCGAGAAATGTCCCCATAGGGATTCTTCATCGCTCAATCGCTTCATTTCATAACCCGTATATGCCACGATTAGCAAGGATGACAGCAGTAACGATATTTGTATTTTCTTTTTCAAGATGGTATTATTTTGTGACAAATGTAGGGAAGTATAGGGATAATTTTATCTTGTTTAGGGTATATTGCAGCATAATTTAAAAATATGCATCCATTTAAAGTAAAAATTGACAATTATTGTGCTCAACACACAGCGCCTCCTTCTTCTGTTTTGTACGATTTGGAACGGGAGACTTATCTTAAAACACTCGCCCCACAAATGTTATCCGGACATCTACAAGGTACCTTATTGCAGTTCCTGAGTGAAATGATTCGTCCAAAATTGATATTGGAAATTGGGACGTTTACCGGTTATTCGGCGATTTGTCTGGCACAGGGACTCCGGGAAGGAGGGAAACTCCACACCATTGATGTCAACCCCGAAGTTCAATACCTCGTCGATAAATATATCAGGAGAGCAGGATTGGAGGACAAAATCACCTTTCACCTTGGCGATGCCCTAGATATCGTTCCGACGCTACCGGACGGTTTTGATCTTGCCTTCATCGACGCAGGGAAGCAACAATATCTTGATTTTTATGAATTGATATTACCTAAAATTCGTCCCGGGGGATACCTACTTGCCGATAATGTACTGTGGGATGGAAAAGTTATTGCCGATGTCGATGACGCGGATACTATTGCCATTCGCCAATTCAATCAAAGAATACAGGACGATAATCGCGTTCGAAATATCATGCTCCCCATTCGGGATGGATTGAGTATTATGAGGAAAGTCGAATAAAAAATTATAATTTTTTTTCAGTTTATTTGACTTTCATAATAATTAATCGTATTTTTGCGATAAATTATTTTTAATGGGTGTTTCCAAATCAGAAAAATTCACAGAAGAACAAAACAGGCTGGCTGCTTTCGCAAAGGCATTTGGGCATCCGGCTCGGATTGCAATCGTTCAGTACCTGCTGGAGGTCAATGCTTGTGTCTGTGGTGACTTGGTTGATGTATTGCCCCTGTCGCAGGCGACGGTATCTCAGCACCTGAAAGAACTTAAAAAGGCTGGTATCATCGAAGGAGAAGTGGAAGGACGCAAGGTGTGTTATTGTATCGACAAAGATGCCTGGAATGAAAAATTAGAATTACTCGATAGCTTTTTCATCAAAATCAAAAATTGTTGTTGAAAGCTTTTTTGTAACTACTTACGAGTACACCATTTTTGCCCAAAAACGTCCTTTGTCCGGCTGTTTTTGTAAAAATTTTCTTGCGTAGCTGTGCTATGCGGCGAAAATTTTTACTTCAACAGACGAACAAAATCCTATTTTTTGCCTAAAAATGGGCATTCGTAAGTAGTTACTTTTTTACGTCAATTAATCGTAATATTACGATAAAAAATAATAATTATGGACCAATCAAAAAAATTAAAAGATTTAGTCAAAGAAAAGTACGGACAGATAGCGAGAGAATCCAATGATGGATGCTGCTCGTCCTGTTGTGGTGATGATAAGGTGGATTACACCATTATGTCGGATGATTATACACAGATGGAAGGCTATACTGAAGATGCGGACCTGCACCTTGGTTGTGGTCTGCCCACCCAGTTTGCTAAAATTAAAAAAGGAGATACCGTCGTTGATCTTGGTAGTGGTGCAGGCAATGATTGTTTTATAGCACTATCTGAAACTGGAGAAACAGGACAAGTCATAGGCGTCGATATGACGGAAGATATGATCGAAAAGGCAAAAGCCAATGCGAAGAAATTAGGAGTTGATAATGTAAAATTCGTCCTTGGAGATATTGAGAATATTCCATTACCGGATAATACCGCCGATGTCGTTGTTAGCAATTGTGTGTTCAATCTCGTACCCGACAAAGAGACGGCATTCCAAGAGACTTACCGCATACTCAAAAAGGGTGGTCATTTTAGCATTTCGGATATTGTCCTGCGTGGTGTATTACCGGAAGGACTGAAAAATGATGCGGAGATGTATGCCGGTTGTGTCGCTGGTGCCGTTCAGCAGGAGGAGTATTTGTCTTTTATCAAAAATGCCGGTTTTAAGGACATCGAGATTCAAAAAGAAAAGGAAATTATCCTTCCCGATGAGGTGCTGAAGAACTACCTGACGGATGCAGCTCTGGATACCTTTCGGAAATCTAATTTAGGGATTTATAGTATTACGGTGTTCGGAAAAAAATGATTGAATGAGTGAATGAAGGGGAACACGGATGACGCAAATTGAACGGATTTATACGGATTAGAATGAGTGAATGCGAGAACGATTAAAGGTTTTAGGTTTGAAGGTTTCAGGTTTGAGTGAGTGAATAGCCCTTTGCGATCCTTAGCGAAACCTTAGCGATCCTTAGCGGGAAACTGAATGATTGAATGCTCCTTAGCGCCCCTTTGCGAAACCTCTCCGCCCTTTGCGGGAACCTCTTTGCGATCCTTAGCGAAACCTTAGCGATCCTTAGCGGGAAAAAATGATTGAATAATTTGTCAAAAAAAATAAAATGATAAGAGACTTTTTAATTACGCCATTTCAAAAATTTGTCAAGACGGAGAGTTTGGCGGGAATGTTACTTTTTGGGGCAACCATCATTGCGCTGGTCTGGGCAAACACGCCTTTTGTGGAATATTATGAGCAATTGTGGCAATACAAGGTTGGTATTTCCTTTCAGAATTTTGAACTAAAAAAGCCCTTGATTCTATGGGTTAATGACGGGTTGATGGCGATATTTTTCTTTTTGATTGGGCTGGAGCTAAAAAGAGAACTACTCATGGGAGAAATCAATACACTCAAGAAGGCGGCTTTTCCTTTTGTGGCAGCTGTGGGCGGTGTTTTGGTTCCCATTCTCTTTTATCTGTTCCTGAACCAGACTCCTGCAACTCAAAAAGGCTGGGGCGTTCCCATGGCGACGGATATAGCTTTTGCGTTAGCTATTTTAAGTATGTTGGGCGATAGGGTACCTTTGACTCTTAAGATATTTCTAACGGCATTTGCCATTATTGATGATATTGCAGCGGTGCTCGTCATTGCCATCTTCTATAGCACTCATATTAATTGGAGCCTCATTCTTTATGGGATGCTTCTAATAGCGTTTCTTGGACTTCTTTATTACAAGAGGAAATATTCCTTTGCCATCGGCATTGTACTTTCTGTGATTGTCTGGATTTTGTTTTTAAAATCGGGCATACATCCCACTATTGCCGGGGTTTTATTGGCATTTACTATTCCGATAAAAAAGAGAATTAATATTAAATCATTTTCCACTCAACTTCATTCCATATCAGGTAAAATACTAGAAGGAGCGAATGAAAATGACAAACACCTTCTGACAAAAGAAGAAATAAAGTGCATCGATAATTTGGATGACATGATATTTGAAGTACGCTCGCCACTTCAGCACCTGGAGCACAAACTTCATGGGGTAATTGCCTATTTTATCTTACCTGTTTTTGCTTTTGCGAATGCGGGAGTAACCATCAGTACGGATTACGATTTCAATTTTGCGTTAGTGACGACCATTGCCATTAGCCTCTTTGTTGGCAAATTTGTCGGAGTGGCATTATTTTCCTACCTGGGTGTCCGGCTCAAAATAACGGAATTACCATCCGGTGTGAAGTTTAAACAAATACTAGGCGTCGCTGTCATCTCCGGTGTCGGATTTACCATGTCTATTTTTATTGCCAATCTGGCATTTAGCGGAGACCTTATCAGCATTAATTCAGCCAAAATCGGGATAATTGCGGGCTCCATCGTATCCGGAATAATGGGTTATTCTGTTTTGAGATTTACAAAACAAAAACAGTAATAACCACATCAGGGATTTGTAGTACGATTACCCGACAAGACTAAAGCAGGAATTCCTTTTTTGCGATAGACCTTATTGTAATGTGCGACATCCCTTTCCAGAATGAGCGTAATTTCGGTTTTGGCATCCTCCCATTGTTTCATCAAATCACTCAATCGGTTTTTTACGCCGAGGGTGACGATGGGGTCATTACTTTCGACCTTTGCCCTGAGTGCGATGAATTCAGCATTTAGAGCGTTGGGATAGTTGATGACATCCTGAAAGGCTTTTTGCTTTGGTTGGATTAGCATTTCCTTCCATTTTGTAATTCTGAAACTAATTTCTTTGCCTAGGCTCACCAAATTTTCCGTATCGGGAATCTTACTCAGATATTGATTGAGGAAGTCGAGTTGATTTTGAAGTTCGTTCATACTTATGACCATTTCGTGCATATCTCTGACCGCCTCGTCAATTGATGAAGCAATCTCCGCCTGCTCCTGAAAATCTTCCAGACCCGCGTTTACCCGGGGATCAGGGAGGATTTGACAATTGGTGTGAAGTGTCTTTTTCCCCTTAGTCAATTTAATGGTGTAAGTACCAGGCGCTACCAATGCACCACGATAATCGCCCAGTACAAAAATATCTTCGATGCCGGGCAGGCGACTCCTTCTCATATCCCAGAAGAAACGATTGATACCATGCTTGGCAGGAAGTATTGCCATCGGAAATGGCCCTCCGGTATAAGCTTTGTAATTTTCCTCAGGCGTGCTGGAAAAGGTAGCGACAATATTTTCGTTTTTATCGAGTATTTTCATTGTTAGGGTCTCTCCATTTTTCAAAGGACGAGGAAGGAAGTAATCAATTGCCAATCCCTCCGTAACCGGCTTAGGTTCGAAAACACTTCCCCTGTTATCGGGATAATTCAACCGGACAGTTGGGTCGGGTTCGAAAAGTTGCATTTTGCCGGATAGTAGTTTATTCCTGCCCTGTTGGATAGGATTGAGGTCTTTTAGCACCCAAACTCCTCGTCCTCCTGTTGATACAATCATATCGTTATCCTGAAAAGTTATATCGGTAATCGGGCAGGTTGGCAGGTTTAATTGAAAGCGTTGCCACAGCTCACCATTATCAATCGAAATATATAATCCGGATAATGTGCCGGCGTATAGCATGCCCGCCACCTTGGGGTCTTCCCGAACGACCATTACGTAGTCGTCTTTGCCAATTCCGTTAGTGATTTTCTTCCACGTTGCACCGTAATCCGTCGTTTTAAGGATGATGGGGCTAGGGTTGTTAAATTTATGCTTTGAGGCGGCAACGTAAGCTGTCCCTTCCCGCGTAGTGGATAGGTGAATGGACCGGATCAATGCTTCTCCCATACCAGCAGGAGAAATGTTATTCCATGTTGCGCCCCCGTCTTTGGTCAATTGGATGTTTCCGTCGTCCGTTCCAATCCAGATGACTCCTTGCTGTAACGGCGAGCAGGCGATATAACTGATGGTATTGTAATTTTCACCTCCGGCTGCTTCATTGGTGAAGGGAAAGCCACCAACACCTTGTTTGTCTTTATCGTCGTTGGTCAGGTCGGGGCTGATTTCCTCCCAACTCAATCCGTTGTTTGTCGTTTTCAACAGGAGATTTGCTCCGTGATAGACGATGGTAGGATCAAAAGGATCCACGACAATCGGAGCATTCCAATCAAAGCGGTATTTCATATTTTTGGGCTTAGTGCCCAAGCCAAGAGCCGGGTATGCCATAATGTCTTTAATGGCACCCGAGTGTCGATTGTAAGAGGTAATATTCCCTTGATAGCTTCCGCTGAAAATTAGTTCGGGGTGGTCCTTGTCGAAAGCAATAAAGGCACTTTCTCCGCCACCAACACTAAATGGCTTCTCCGTCGTTCTACCATCTTTTTCTATTCCTACAAACGAAAGGGTGGTATTATCCTGTTGGGCACTATAAATGTGGTATGGGAACACATTATCCGTTGCAACCCGGTAAAACTGCCCGGTGGGTTGATTATCTTGGCTTGACCATGTAGTACCGCCGTTTAGCGTAATAGCTGCACCTCCATCGTTGGCAACTATCCAGGTCTCTTCATGCTTTGGATTTATCCAAATATCATGGTGATCGGAATGGGGTGTTTTGATTTTTTGGAAAGAAGCACCTCCATCCGTTGACATCAACAATGGGGCATTGAGTACATAGACAATTTGTTCATCTGAAGGGGAGGCGACAATTTTGGTGTAATACCAGGCTCGGGCGATGGTTTCCCTGTCCGAAGTGGTTTGTTTCCAGGTGTCACCACCGTCATCTGACCGGTAAACGCCGGCTAATCCCTCTGTGCTTTCTACTAAAGCATAAACTCTATGGCTATTGACAGGCGAAACAGCAACAGCCGTTTTTCCCATTCGGGCGGGAAGACCATTGCCTAATCTATGCCAACTACTACCCCCATCTGTTGAGCGGTAAATGCCGGAGCCTTCGCCACCACTTCTTATTTGCCATGGGCTTCTTTGGTGGTCCCACATAGCTGCATACAATACATTAGGGTCATTGGCATCCATACTGATGTCACTTGCTCCTGTTGTTGCGTTGTAATAAAGTACTTTTGTCCAATTGGCTCCGCCATCAATGGTTTTGTAAACGCCACGCTCTTCCGATGCTCCAAAAGCGGCACCTTGTACAGCCACGTAAACAATCTGCTCATTGGTTGGATGAACGACGATTTTGGCAATGTGTTGTGAATCCCAAAGACCGATGTTTTTCCATGTTTTTCCTCCATCATCTGATTTATAAACACCATCACCAGGGAAAGTCATCACCCCTCTAATGGCAGATTCACCCATGCCGACGTATATGACCCGATTGTTACTCGGAGCAACGGCTATTGCTCCGACGGAAGCGGATTTGAAGTATCCATCGGAAATGTTTTTCCATGTGGTACCTGCATCGGTTGTTTTCCAGAGACCTCCTCCGGCAGTTCCCATAAGATAGGACTGATTGTCATTGGCAAAGCCGACGACAGCCGTTGCTCGCCCTCCACGGGCAGGACTTAGGTTTTTCCATTGTAGGGCATCAAAAAACGGTGCATGAAATAAAGTTCGACGGCGGGAAGATTGTGCATCCGCTTGGATATTCCATAGCAACGCGAACAGCAAAATGATAGAACCAATATAACAACGATTCATAAAACAGCAATTTTTTACGACCAACAAGGAGGGCGCTGGACGTATTTAGTTTTCTCAATAGTATTACAATAGTTAAGACCATTCCCATACAGGAACAGACCTAATAGTAATTACCAAAAAGAAATGTTGATAAAATCGGTGACTTTACTGTAGAAGTTGCAGAGAAAAGGAGGCTCATTAGGTCTTTCGACCGGTCGCTATTTATTTTGTGTGAGTGTGTTATGATTGGTATATAGCAGCGTACTCTCAAGAAAAATATAGTACACTTTGTCTAATTGGGGGGCAAGATACGGACTTTTTTCGTTTTGTCAAAAAAAAAATAAAAAAATCCCTTACCCGATTAGGTGTTCAACTATGAATACGGCAATAATCTGAAAAGGTTTCAATATATAGCATCTTTTTGTAATGTATGAAAAATTTAATGCTTAATAATCTTCCATCTGGTTTCAAAAATACGTACTTTTGCCGCTTAATAAATAATAGGGTGACTACTTGCCACCCAACTCTTTTCTGCCTAAAATCAGGAAATGGAGAGTAGATACATAATAAGAAAATAACTATGCAAGGAGAAGCATTTGATAAATTGAACGAAGTAATAGCCGAGATAGAGGCGACAACCATTGATTCTGCAGAACAGTTAGCAGCTTTCAGAAGCCGATATCTAGGATCTAAAAATATCCTCAAGGAATTAATGGGAGCCATTCGCACGATTCCAAACGAACAAAAGAAAGATTACGGGCAGTTGATTAATAAAGCGAAGACTACCGCACAGGAAAAATTTGATAATGCACAAGTCGCTATCGAAATCGCGGAAGATACCAAAGGGAATAGCGATATAGACCTATCTGCTCCCGGAGAGCCAATAGCATTGGGTTCGCGACATCCCCTCTCGCTTACGATGAATCGAATCATCAGCATTTTTCAGAAAATAGGTTTCATCGTTGAGGAGGAGAGGGAGATTGAAGAGGACTGGTACAACTTCACGGCAATGAATACACCGGAAGATCATCCTGCGCGAGATATGCAGGACACCTTCTATCTGCGCGATGATAAAAATATGTTGCTCCGCACTCATACATCATCCGTACAATCGAGGGTGATGACCACTCAGAAGCCACCAATTAGGATTATCGCTCCGGGGCGTGTCTATCGAAATGAGACGATTTCAGCCAGAGCTCACTGCCAATTCCATCAGGTAGAGGGGTTGTATATTGATAAGGATGTTTCCTTTGCCGACCTCAAGCAGACCCTGCTTTATTATGCCCGTGAAATGTACGGACCGGATGCCCGTATCAGGGTGCGCCCTTCGTATTTCCCATTCACAGAGCCAAGCGCAGAAGTCGATGTCTATTGGGGGTTGAAGAATGAGACCGATTACCGGATTACAAAAGGAACCGGCTGGCTGGAAATAATGGGCTGCGGCATGGTTGACCCAAATGTGTTGAAAAATTGTGGAATCGACCCCGAAGTATATACGGGATTTGCTTTTGGTATGGGTATTGAACGACAAGCTATGTTGCAATACAGAGTCAACGATATTCGCTGGTTCTTTGAGAATGATGTTAGATTTTTGGAACAATTTGAAGCTGAAATTTGATGAAACGTCCATGATTAAATAATTATTAAACTCACAAGGAAATGATTATTTAATCATGGTAAGTTCCATCTGTTGCCGTTACGGCAATAAAAAAATAAAAGATGAAACCTTCTATACCTAAAGGAACGCGCGACTTCACACCGGAGCAAGTAGCAAAGCGCAATTATATTTTTGAAACGATACGAGAAGTCTTTATCAAATATGGCTATCAGCCCATTGAGACTTCTGCTATGGAAAACCTCGCTACCCTAACGGGGAAATACGGAACCGAGGGGGATAAATTACTCTTTAAAGTGCTGAATAATGGTGACTTTTTGGCGAAAGCCGACAAAGAAGCCCTTGCCGCTCTCGATTCCGCCAAGGCTGTTAAGAGTCTTGCTAAACGAGGGTTGCGATATGACTTGACAGTACCTTTTGCCCGCTTCGTGGTTATGCATCGCAACGACATCACTTTCCCTTTCAAGCGCTATCAAATACAACCTGTCTGGCGTGCCGACCGACCTCAAAAAGGGCGTTATCAGGAGTTTTACCAATGCGATGTGGATGTCGTGGGGTCTAATTCACTGATGTACGAAGCTGAACTGGTGCTGATATACGATGAGGTATTTACACGACTGAATATCCCTGTTACCATTAAGTACAATAATCGTAAAATATTAGAAGGAATAGCCGAAGTAGCCGGTATCTCAGAGCAATTTGTTGAGATGACCACTAGTATCGATAAATTGGATAAAATAGGGATGGAAGGTGTGCGCACCGATATGGAAAACCGCGGGATCAGCACCGATGCCATCGATAAAATTGCAGGGATTCTTTCTATCGGGAGTATTGATGAGATGAGGCCTTTGCTCTCCAGCTCTGACGCAGGTAGAAAAGGAATTGAGGAGTTGGAGGAAATGAGTCAATACCTCGGGACTGCTACCGCCCATAATACCGTCCAATTTGACTGTACTCTGGCAAGAGGGCTGAGTTATTACACCGGATGTATCTTTGAGGTGACTGCCGATAATGTAAAAATGGGTAGCATTGGTGGTGGCGGTCGATACGATGACCTGACCGGTACTTTCGGAATGAAAGATGTCTCCGGTGTCGGAGTTTCTTTTGGTGCAGAACGCATCTACGATGTAATGCAAGAGCTGGACTTATTCCCCAAAAGTGACAAATCTGCACTAAAAGTACTGCTGATTGCCTACGATAAGGATAGCCACCATTATGCCTTTTCGGTAACGATAAAGCTCCGGGAAGCAGGAATCAATGCCGACTTGTATCCAACACCCACTAAGATACAAAAACAGATGAAGTACGCCAATGCAAGAAAAGTGCCCTTCACCATTCATATCGGCGGCAATGAAATGGAGCGTGGTAAACTCACCCTGAAAGATATGAATACCGGGGTGCAATCCTCTCTTTCTCTAGAAGAAATAATTAATCAATTGGGAGACCATTAGTGCTTTCGACCACCTTTGTTTGGTGAGTTTTAGCTTGGCGCGCATGCTTAAGTTGAGATTATAACTTGACTTATCTTTGTCTGCTCGCCGATATATCGTTTTTATTTAGTTGCATATACAACAAAAGTTTTGCACCTTTGCACTATGGCTTTGAAGAAATCATACGATTTGCTTGAAAATGTTGATCCCTGGATCTGTATTGCCTCTAAGTTATCACTGTCTATTAGAGTCGTTAGTGCAATTTATCGTAAGCATTTAAAAGCACATAATGTCACTATGAGCCAGTTGAGTTTATTAATGGTGATAGGTAAACATAAGTCCCTTCCTCAAAGTGAGATTGGAAAAATATTAAAATTGGAGCGATCGACTGTAACGAGAGACTTGAAAAGGATGATTGATCAAGGGTATTTTGTTAAAAAGGGTGATAAAACGCGACAAGTTATTTACATCACGGATAAAGGAGCAAGTTACGTGGAGTCAATTATTCCCGATTGGAGAGCAGCAACTCAGGAAGCAAAAACCAAGTTGGGTGAGGATGGAGAACAAGCATTAGACTTGGTTCTTCATAAATTAATGGGATAAAATTTTTTATAATAGTAGTTGTATATACAACACAAAATAGAATAAATATGAATTTCAAAGAAAAGTATGGGCAATATGCCCTAATTACGGGAGCATCATCAGGAATTGGTGAGGAATTTGCAAAGCAATTAGCCGAAAAAGGATTGAATTTAATTTTGGTGGCAAGACGAAAGGAAAAACTTGAAAAGCTATCAAAGAAACTGGAAGAACGCCACAAAATAAAGGCAATTGTGGTAGTGGCTGATTTGTTGTCAGGTAATTTTTTGGACGAGATAACACAAGTGACGGATTCCTTAGAAGTTGGTCTTTTGGTAAGTAATGCCGGAATGATGTACATTGGAAATTATTTGGATAATTCCTTGGAGAATGATCTAAAGATGATTGATTTAAATATCAAAGTGCCAGCAATATTAACGCATCACTTCGTTCAAAAAATGGTTGAAAGAAAAAAAGGGGGAATAATATATACCGCCTCTCTTCTAGGGTATATGGGTACCCCATTTGCTTCAACTTATGCAGGGACGAAAGCTCATGAGATCGTTAAAGGAGAAGGGTTGGCTTATGAATTAAAGCCAAAAGGAATTGATGTTTTGGTTTTAAACCCCGGCCTAACAGAAACAGAAATGACTTCCAATAATGATTTTTCCGGTATGCCTATGAAATTAATGAAGCCTAACCTAGTTGCTAAATCAGCCATTGACGCACTTGGTAAGAAAGTTTTGGTTACTCCGGGATTTATGAATAATATGATGATTTGGATGACGAAGAGAATGATGAGCAGAAAAATGAATACAAAAATGTTTGGTATGTTTATGAAAAAGACGTTCTGAATTCGAAGCTACTTACTCGCTCGCTGCGACCTCTGGTCGCAATGCGGGTATTGGCGTAGGCTTTTAGCTACGTCGCAATGAGCAATCCGTTTTTTTAATTTTTGATTATTTTCCGGGATATTAAATATCCTTTATCGGTAGTGATTTTTACAATATATATCCCACTGTTGAAATTGCCTAATGAAATTGTATCTGAATTAAAATTGGTGTGGAGTAATTTACCTGACAAATCATATATTTTGATAGATTTTATAGATTGATGGTTGATTAGATTAATATGAATAATATCATCCGTTGGATTGGGGTAAATTATTACGGCGTCATCTTCTTCGTGGTTATCTATTCCTAAGGCGATCATTTGTCTTTCTCTGTAAACAATTCTAGATTCTCCTGAACCTAAATAGTTTGGGGATTCATAATTAACACAAACGCGTCCATTTGGCAAAAGTGCAGCTGTTTTAAATCCAATTGAAATAGAATCGTGATCAGATATATACTCCGGGGTTGACCAAGTTTGACCTCTATCCAATGAATAAGTTGCCATCATATCGCCCCCTTTTAAACCAAACAAATCTTCTTCTTTCCAAAAGGTCCAAAGTACATTGTTGTTTATATCATATCTGCTACCTTCAACCAAGTAGCTTCTTTGATTGTCAGAAATTGGGTTGTCATAAAAACTTGTTGATGGCATCCAAGTCTGACCTAAATCATCTGAATAACCATAAACGACTCTTATACCCCAATAATTATCAGTTATAGGAGCATGATGATAAAATAAGTGGAATCTTCCTTGAGGATCTATGACCAAATCCGGGTCTCCTTGAAAATCTGGTGATTGGTTAACGGTTGTAGGATTCGACCAACTCAAACC
>Ga0256832_1001441_pt1 | contig 16062 bp, 15 predicted proteins | sample 134614metaG_FD_190534 | JGI IMG/M metagenome (GOLD analysis project Ga0256832, IMG submission 190534) | Hydrothermal vent microbial communities from Lau Basin, Pacific Ocean - 134-614 | ecosystem: Environmental > Aquatic > Marine > Hydrothermal vents | place: Pacific Ocean: Lau Basin | collected...
CTTTTAATGTTTCTGCTGATATTTGAGGATTCATTTTTAACTGGTCTATGTAGCTACCAGGGGCAAGCTGAATAATAATGAAAGAAACAAAAGTAATCCCTATAACAAGCGGGATCATCTGAATAAGTCTTTTAATGATATAAAGAAACATTTAACTATTTTAACAGAAAATATGTTTTTAAAATAAAAAAGGCGTCCCTTTTAGGGACGCCGAAAAGAAGTAGTACGCTGGAAATCTTATTTCCAACCTTTAACTACGATTTCTTGTGATTTTTTGTATGGGAATTTTTTAACTAACTCTTTGATTGAGAGTTCTTCATCACCTTCTCTCATGAAGTGAATGAGAACAACTGAAGCCCAGTAGTCTTTAGCATAGTCAGTTCCTTCTAACTCAACAGGAACACCTTTTTTGTTAACTGTATGACAAGCCGCACAAGTAACAGGCCCTGCATATTTTCCGTCAGGTGAGAACTGTAATGCCTGCTGATGAGTTGTTAAGTCAACTGTATTATCAGGCCCTTCATATCTAACTGGATATAATCCGTGGATAGATTCGTGACAAGACTGACAAGCAAATTTTCCATGAGCTTTAGAGAATCTGTATAAAGAGTATTTGTTATTTTGATCAACTGGGAAGTACTCTCCACCTAAACTTTCAACAAATGGAGCAGTGTGACAGTTTGCACAATGTGGTTCTGAAGGAGCTAACCACCAGTCTGAACCAGCAGAAGCTGCTTCGTAAGGAACTGGGTTACCTTCTTTTGCATTCCAAGGTAAGAGTTTGAGTTTTCCATTTTCTTTTGTAGCTTTTACGAGGGTAGCACCTTTGTGTTCACCCCAGAAAGTATATAAAGCATCTGGAGATGGATCAATCATAGCTTTAAATTTCTTTTCATCTCCACCTGCAATAACTTTGATTATTTCAGTGATAGATTTGTTTCTTAAAGTTTTACCTTTCTGTAATACAGGATCTTGGAGATCATCGTAGTTGTAAAGTTCCATAGTAACTTGGTTATGACAGTTAGAACAAGTTAATCCTCTTATTTCATTAATAGGATTTCCTTTTTCATCTCTCATACTTACGTTCTTAAGTAAATATTTTCCAATTTCATTTAAGAAGAATGGAGGTTTTACATTTGGATTAGTGTGTGCATCTCTTCTGAGATAACATCCACCGCCTGCAACTCTTTGGTCTCCATTAGAAAATCTTGGATTACCATAATCATCAATTATGCTGTATGGATTATCAACAAGTTTTTCAACTCTTCTTGCCGGTGACTGCCAGTGTGTTGGGTGACAAGCCTGACAGTTTTGTGTTCTGTTAGCTGCATCAGGCATAGGAACGAAAGCCATATGTGCTGCATGCATTGCTTCTGTTAAAGCTTTTGCTTTTACAGTTTTATATCCAGTAGCTGTAGGTCTTGGTTCAACAAGGTTACCAGAAACGTTATCACCGTGACAGTCAGTACAGTTTACGTGTGAAACAGAGCCAAGTCTTAAGTTAGTTGCCTTTGGATTGTACTCTTTCATAAAGTTAGTTCCGTGATGAGCATCATGAAGTTCAAGGATGTTGATAGAACCTTCTGCAAGTCTTGCCATATACTCAGTTTCATCTGGATAATTTTTTATCCAGTAGTTGAATTCTTGTTTGTGTTTCGTTAGACCTTCTTCTCTTGCCATCTTGGAAGCAATACCTTCCCCTGAGTGACATGAATAACAGTTAGGAATATCAACTGGGTTTGTTCCAAAGAATTCGACAGGTTTTCCAGCAACTAAAATCGGTTTTCCATTTTTATCTCTTAACTGAACCATTGAGTATTGGAAAGGCTGAAAATCTTTATTTGTTATTGTCCTAATTGAGCCAGTTCTTTCACTATCATAAAAAGCAGTTAAAGGAAGCCCTAATGCATCCCAGATGTACGATGCAGTTAGTTTGATCGGTACATCTTTAACTTGCGGAACGAGTGTATCTGTAAAGACAATATTTCCACCATCTTTTCCTGCATAGTCCATGTATCCACCATAAAGTGGCTTTCCACTTGGGCCAGCATCAATTGGAACATTAAAATCTTTACCTATTCTGATTCTTTTTTCTTCTTTACTTGCTGCTCCTGGAGGAATAGTTCCTTCAAGGTCTTTATAGATAAACAAGTGAGTCCATACGTAGTTAGCTACGCTATCTCCTGGGTCATTCATATCACCGTCACCGTTAACATCTTTAGGAACAGACCAGTATTTCATTTTATTTCCTTCAGAGTAACGGTTATCTTTAACCCAGTAATACATTTTCACATCATTTGGTGTTAAGAGCTTAGGTATTGCTCCTTTTTCACCTGCTTTTACAGCCTGAGCCTGAATACTGTTGTAAGGTGGGATAACACAACAGTAAGTTATGTCAAAACCAACACAGTGCATTCCAAGCTCATAGTTAATAAAGATGTTATAAGGATTTTTGGGGTTGTATGCTTTTACTTTTTTAAACAACCCTCTTTTAACCTCTACCTTTTCGAGCTGATCAAAACCGAAAGGCGGGTTAGTGTCATAACTTGCGTCTGCATATGCAGAACCAGTCATGGCAGTTACACCTGCTATCGCAGCAGTAGAAAGAAGAAGCTGCCGTAACCTCCTTTTACTCATAATAAAAACCTCCTAAAAGTATTGAAATAAATTTTGTATTCAAATATTCATATGTGTTAAAGTAAATATTAACTTATACACAATTTTCGTTATTTAAAGATATATTATATATATTAGTATGTCAACAATATAAATTAATTGTAATATGTTTATAATATTTTCCATTATATTAAGTAATTGGAAAGTAAATAAGTTTACTGTTTCCAAATGTTAGGGGGTCCATGATAAATGTTCGAAAGATTTTTTGAGTTACTTAAATTTAACCAATATTTATTCAATAAACAATCCACTGTTATTTTTTTCTTAATACTCTTTTTTCTTGGATTTAAATTTTTTATTCATAATATTAATTTTAATGATAACCATTCTGTATCAGAATTACAAGTAAGCCTAAGTAACGATAATATAGAGAAACTAATAACTGTTCCTTATATTGGAGAGAAAACGGCAATTAAGATAATAGAACTAAAATTTAGAAATGGAAAAATAATAAAAGAAGATTTAAAAGAATTTAGAAATTATAAAAAGTTTCAATACTACATAAAAGAGTGAGGTAGAAGGGATGCTATTAGAAAATATGTCATATATAGAAGTAGAAGCTTATTTGTCCGAAAAAGATATTATTCTTATTCCTATTGGTTCTGTAGAGCAACACAGCCCTTGTGGACTTATCGGAACAGATTTTATAACTGCTGAAGCTATTGCAAGGGAAGTTGGAAGAAGGATGGATATAATCGTAGCACCTACACTTCCTTATGGAATGTCTCAACATCATATGGCATTTGCAGGTTCTGCCACTTTTTCACCTGAAACGATGATTTCTGTAATCAAAGATATTACAAAATCTTTCGTCTCCCATGGATTTAAAAAGATTGTATATATAAACGGACATGGTGGAAATATTAATCCAGTAAAAACTGCTTTTGATAGTTTAAAATACGAAGATACACCAGGACTTTTCGAAATAATATCATGGTTTTTATTACCTGAGGTTCAGGAAATAGAAAAAAGTTTATTTCAGGATAAAAATGGACATCATGCCACACCTGGTGAAGTATCTATCACCAAATACTTGAGACCAGAAACATTTAAAACAAAATCAACCAGGAAAAAAGAGATAGAACATTTTAACGTTTACTGGCCTTTATCAAAAAGAGAAATGAAACTTTTTTATCCAGATGGTAGAATGGAATCTGCACCTTGGCTTGCCAAAGAGAACTATGGAAAATTGATAATGGAAGAAGCAATAAGAGTGATAATGGATAGAATAAGAGAAATACTAAAAATAACAGTTGTTTAAAGGAGTAATAATGGAAACAAAACTTTTAGATATGTTTGAACTTCAAGAAACATTAAACAAAAAAATCAATCCAGAATGGAGAAAAATAAGAACAAAAAAAGATTTTGCACGTGCTACATGGATAGAATGTGCTGAACTTGTGGATAGTCTTCCATGGAAATGGTGGAAAAAAATGGAACCAGACATGGAGAATGTTCAGATAGAAGTAGTTGATATATGGCATTTTGTTATGTCATATCTTCTTTTAGATTATGAAGATATAGGAAAATTGCTTGAAGCTGAAGAGATCGAAATGTTCAAAAAAGGAATAAATGAAGATTTTCATAATATTCCAATTGATGGATCATATATCAACCATTATTTAGCAGAAACAGATAAAAATGAAAAACTAATATGGACTGCTGAAAGGGTTGCAGAGGCTTTCTTAGAACAGAATCTGAATGAAGGTTTATTCTTTTTTGGATTACTTGTGAGAAATACAATTTCATTTGAAAAACTTTATTTGCTATATATTGGCAAAAATGTATTAAACCATATAAGACAAGAGATGGGATATAATAAAGGAAACTATAAAAAGACAATAAACGGAATGGAAGATAACCAGTATCTTTTTAAAATAGTTAACGAAGTTGAAAATAAAGATGAATTAGAGAAAAAAATAAGAGAAGCATTTAAAACACTACACCAGGAGGTATAGACAATGGATCCATATGGTTACATGATAAGTCAGTTGTTCTGGCTAATTTTTCTTATCTTGCTAATTTATCCTATGATGAAAGCCCAGTCATTACAATGGGCAAGGGATAAGCTGATTAGGGCTATAGAAGCCAAAAGAAAATCCCGTGTTATTACTATGATCCATAGACAGGAAAGTCGTTCGTTTTTAGGATTTTTTATGATGCGTTTTATTACCATTGAAGATTCTGAGCAGGTTTTAAGAGCTATTAGGCTCACACCGAAAGACATGCCTATAGATTTTATTATCCATACCCCAGGTGGACTTGCTTTGGCGGCAACACAGATAGCAAATGCACTTGCAAGTCACGAAGCTGAAGTTAGAGTAATAGTTCCCCACTATGCAATGTCTGGAGGAACTTTAATCGCATTGGCTGCAGACAAAATAATAATGGATCCTCATGCAGTTCTAGGGCCTGTTGATCCACAATTAGGACAGGAACCTGCAGCATCTATAGTAAAAGTTGAAGAACTAAAAGAATACAAAGATATAGAAGATGAAACAATTGTAAAAATAGATATGAGTAAAAAGGCATTAAAACAGATGAAAGAAAATGTCACAAATCTACTGATCAAAAAAGGCTTTGATAAAGAAAAAGCAGAATATATAGCAGAAGAATTATCACAGGGAAAATGGACTCACGATTATCCGCTAACTGTGGATTATTTAAAAGAATTAGGACTGAACATATCAACAGATGTTCCTGAGGAAGTTTACGCATTAATGGATCTGTATCCTCAGCCTTCAGGTGGTCCTCCATCTGTACAATACATTCCTGTTCCTTATCAGAGACCAGGTAATACAGGAAATGTTGGGAAGTAAAGGTAGAAATTGGAATTTAAAAGGGTTAGACATTACTTTATAACAGGTTTATTTGTTTTAATTCCAATAGCTTTAACAATATGGGTGGTTATCGCCACCCTTTCTTTTGTTAATAATCTTTTCCTTCCTTATCTTCGTTATATTTTGCCTATACCTGACATTCCTGGAATAGGTGTTCTCATAACGCTGGCTATAGTTTTTGCTGTCGGATTTTTGGCAGAAAATTATTTTGGCAAAAAGATTATAGAACTATGGGACACGGTAGTATGTAAAATTCCTTTTGTAAGAACAATTTACTCTGCCACAAAGCAGACAATGGAAAGTCTTTTTTCTAAAAAGAAAAACTTTTCCAAAACTGTTTTTGTAAGATTTCCAGATCAAAAATCTTTATCAATCGGATTTGTTGCTAATAAACTTCAGATGAATGGTGAGTGGTATTATGCAGTTTATGTTCCAACTGCTCCAAATCCCACATCAGGATATACAATATTTTATAAAGTAAAAGATGTAATTCCTACAAACCTCACTGTTGATGAAGCAACAAAAATTATTCTTTCAGGTGGGCTTGCCATCAAAAAAGATATTAAATTTCTGTCAGAGGATGAGCAGGGAAACCATGTCTCAAACGATAAAGATGAACCGTATTCACCAGAAGAGAAGCAACAGTCATAGGCCCTACTCCACCTGGAACAGGAGTAATTGCAGAGACTTTTTCTTTGAGTTTTTCAAAATCTGTATCGCCTACAAGCTTTCCATTTTCTAATTTGTTTATTCCAACATCAATAACGACCGCTCCTTCCTGAACCATATCTGCTGTGATGAGTTTAGGTTTTCCAACTGCAACAATAAGTATTTCTGCTGCTAATGTATGAGATTTTAAATCTCTTGTGTTTCTATGGCATACGGTAACAGTTGCCTCTTCATTTTTCAAAAACAGCAAAGACATTGGTTTACCAACAATATTGCTGGCTCCAACGATAACAACATCTTTTTTAAAAGTAGGTATTTTATAATGTTTTAACATTAACCATATACCTAAAGGCGTACAAGGTATAACACCGTCTTTAACATTGGTAGCTAATTTACCCATATTTAAAGGGTGAAATCCGTCAACATCTTTTGTCGGTGAAATTGCTTCTATAACTTTTTGTGTATGAATGTGAGGAGGAAGTGGAAGTTGAACTAAAATTCCATCGATGTCATCGTCGTTATTAAGTTTTTCAATAAGTTTTAATAACTCTTCCTCTGTTGTTTCAGAAGGTAATTTTAGACATAAAGAGTTTATCCCCACTTCTTCTGAAGATTCTCTTTTATTTTTAACATAAACATTACTGGCAGGATCATCACCAACTAAAATCACTGCAAGAGATGGCGGTCTTAAACCGTTTTTTATATATCCGTTTATTTCTTTTTTTAATAACTGTTTTATCTCTGAAGCAACTGCTTTCCCATCAAGTAATATCATGTGTTATTGTTCCTCCAAATCATTGGAAATCATAAGATTAATATTATACAACAATATGGAAGTATAAATTTTATGAGGAAATTGCCCTCGTTTTGAGGGCATTAAGATTTTACGAGTTCTAAAAACTGTTCTTCATTTAATGTTTTTATACCTAATTTTTGTGCTTTTGCCAGTTTTGAACCTGGAGTTTCTCCTACCACAAGGTATGTTGTTTTATGGCTGACAGAGTTAGAAACTTTACCTCCTAATGTTTCCACCATCTCTTTTGCTTTCTCCCTTGAACAACAAGACAGTGTTCCTGTAAAAACAAATGTCATATCTTTTAACTTTCCTTCTTCTTCTTTTTCTTCTTTACAGGTTTGAACACCTAATTCTTTAAGTTCATGTATCATTTTTATATTCTGTTCATTGTGGAAAAAATCATAAATGCTTTTTGCAACTACATATCCGATATCTTCTAATGATTCTAACTGCTCAATTGTCCAGTCTTCAAGTTCCTCTACACATTTTATATTTTCTGCTAATGTCCTTGCCGTAACCTGTCCTACGTATCTTATGCCTAATCCGTAAATAAGTCTGTGGATAGGTCTGTGTTTAGATTCTTCTATTGATTTTCTAAGATTTTCTGCTGATTTTTCACCGAATCCTTCAAGCTGTTTTATTTTTTCAAAATCTAATCTGTATATATCTGGAATTGTTCTTAAAAGTCCTAAATCATAAAATCTTTCTACAATTCTTGGCCCTAAACCTCGAATATCCATTGCATCCTTTGATGCAAAATGAGCTATTCTCTCTTTTACCTGAGCTGGACAGTTTGCGTTTACACATCTCCAGACTGCTTCTCCTGGTGGCTTAACTAAAGGTGATCCGCAGGACGGACAGTATTTAGGAAATACTATCGGTTTCTCATTCCCAGTTCTTGCTTCTTTAATAACTTTTACCACGTAAGGAATAACATCTCCGGCTCTTTCGATAAGTAATAAATCTCCGATTCTTATATCTTTTTCTTTTATAAAATCCTCATTTATCAATGAAACTGAAGAAACGGTCACCCCTCCTATCTCAACTGGTTCTAACTTTCCTACAGGAGTTACTGCTCCAGTTCTTCCTACCTGAAATACCACATCTAAAAGTCTTGTTGTTGCTTGTCTTGCTCTAAATTTAAAAGCTATTGCCCATCTTGGATGATGAGATGTTGCACCTAAAATATCGTATAATGAAATGTCGTTTACTTTTATAACCATTCCATCTATTTCATAAGGATAACTGTCTCTTTTTTCCTGCCATTCGTTACAATAATCTATAACTTCATCTATATTTTCACATACTTTTATTTCTTTATACGGGGATTTAAAACCAAGTTCATAGAGCATCTTTATAGATTCGTGATGTTTTTTAAGTTTTGTTCCCAAAAGGTTATTTCCGTTTTCGTCAACTGCGTAGGTGATTTGATAAACGAATGCTTCTAAGCCTCTTTTTGCAACCTCTTTAGGATTTTGAAGTCTTAAGGAGCCTGCTGCAGCATTTCTAGGATTAGCAAATGGTGGAAGTCCTTCTTCTAAACGTTCTTGATTTATTTTTTTAAATAGATCTTTTCTGATCAGAACTTCCCCTCTAATTTCTATAGTTTTAATTCCATACCGTTTGAAATCTGCAGAAAGTGGAATTGTTTTTATAACTTTTAGATTAGGTGTAATGTCTTCACCTACAACTCCGTCTCCTCTTGTTGCACCTCTTATAAAAAGGTTATTTTCATAAACAAGAGCAATTCCTGCCCCGTCAAATTTTGGCTCTACAGAATACTCAATTTCTGTTCTTTTTGTTATCTCTTTTACTCTTCTATCAAAATCTCTTAAATCATCCTCGTTATAAGAGTTTTCTAAAGAAAGCATAGGTGCCAGATGTCTTACAGGTGGGAACTCCTTTGTTAAACCACTTGCCACCCTTTGTGTAGGTGAATCAGGGGTTATAAGATCAGGATATTTTTCCTCTATCTCAATCAACAAATGAAATAGTTTGTCATACTCATAGTCTGAAATAACAGGATTTGCAAGAACATAATAACGCCAGTCATGATATTTAATAACTTCTCTAAGTTCCTCTGCTATTTTTCTTGCTTCTTCTTTTGTTTTTATATCTTTTATAGAAATTTTTAAAAGTTGTCTCGTTTTTTCTATCAGTCTTTTTTCTTCTTCTTTTGTATACATCTTTTTACCTCGCTAAATTTGGAAATATGGATTTTTTAATAAATTTTCAACTTTATTGAACAACAAAGGTTTTGAAAAATAATAACCCTGGCCATAGTCACAGTTAAGATCTTTCAGTAATTTTGCCTGTTCCTCTGTTTCAATTCCTTCTATAACTGCTTTACTTTGCAGGTTATGTGATAATTCTATTATAGATAGAACGATAGCTTTGGTTTTTTTATTATTTAAAATATCTGATAAAAATGATTTATCTATTTTTAAAAAATCGAATGGAAATTCTTTTAGGTAATTTAACGAAGAGTATCCTGTTCCAAAATCATCGATTGCAATTGAAAAGCCCAAATCCTTTAATTTATTAAGTATTTTTCGTGTTTTTTCAACATTTTGGATCAAAATACTTTCTGTTATTTCAAGTGTTACTCTATCCTTTTGAGGCAGATTTTTAGTTGTTTCCTCAATAAATTTTATGAAATCTTCGGACTTTAACTGTTCTGATGAAATATTTATTGTAATTTTAAAATCATCAAACCCTTTTTCTTTCCATATTTGTATATGATTTATTGCTTTTTCTATTATCAGTTTTCCTAAATTTATAATTTCACCTGTTTCTTCTGCAATCTGTATGAATTTTTCAGACGGTAATGTTCCAAATTTTTTGTTTTCCCATCTTACTAAAGCTTCAAAACCTTTTAACTTACCTGTTTGTAAGTTTACAATAGGCTGATAATAAAGGATAAATTCATCTTTATTCTTTTCTAAGGCAGTTTTTAATAATTCTTTTAATTTTATCTTTTCTTCTATCTGTTTTCCTAATTTATAAGAGAAAAACATGTATTTACTTTTGTTTTCTTTATTTGAAATATTTTTTGCATGATTCATTGCAATTTCTGCATTCTTTATTAGGTCTTCTGCTGTTTTCCCGTCATATGGATAAATAGTTATGCCGATACTTGCTGTTAATGAAATTTCTTTGTCTTTTAGTGTTATAGGTTTTTCTATAGAAGAAATTATTTTTTCTGTTATTTTTGAAACAGCTTCTATTTTTTCTAGTTTAGGGATTATTACGCCAAATTCATCACCACTTAACCTGCCAATTACATCATCTTCTTTTAACAACTTTTTAAGTTGTTGTCCTGTTATTTTTAGTATGTAGTCTCCAGTTGCGTGTCCATAAAGGTTGATTATTTCTTTAAACTTGTTAATATCTATGTGGAGAAATGCCAATGAATAGTGGTTAGATCTTGCAAGTTTTATCAATTCTTTTAACTCTTCCAACAAAAAGTTCCTGTTGTAAAGTCCAGTTAACTCATCATGTGAAGAAAGGTAAGCTAACTTTTTTTGAAGGTCTTTTTGTTCTGTTATATCAAGGGCAATTCCAATTCCAGCTGGCCTTCCTTTGTAGGTGACAGTATTTGAAACAACATAAAGATCACGGTATTCACCGTTCTTATGTTTTATTCTCAGATAGTGATGAGCTTCTAATTTTTCACCTCTTTCTCTTCTCTCTATTATCTTTTCTACCGTCTTATAATCATCTGGATGTAGTAGATTCATAGGTTCCATCTTTTTAAGTTCATCTATTGAATATCCAGATATCCTTTCAGTAGCTTTATTTATGTAAACAAATTTTCGATCTTGATAAAGATAAATCCCTGCCGGAGACAGGTCTGCTAGAGTTGAGAAAATTTCCGAATTGCTATTAAAATCCTCACTACAGTTTTTGATCTTTTCTAAAATTTCATCAATTGATTGGATAACATTTTCAATTTTCTGTGTTATTTTTTCTGTCATTTCATAAATAATTAACCTTTTAATATTTCTATACTATGACTCGTTCCAATTCTATCTGCCCCTGCTTTTATCATTTCAACTGCTGTTTTAAAATCTCTAATTCCACCTGCAGCTTTTATTTTTATTTTTCCTTTAGATAGCTCTTTGAAAAGTTTTATATCTTCAATTTTTGCACCTTCTGGAGCAAAACCTGTTGATGTTTTTATAAATTCAGCACCAGACTCTATAACGATTTCCACTGCTTTTTTCTTTTCTTCTTCGGTAAGATACGCTGTTTCCACTATTATTTTATGAACACAGTTTTCCGTGTAGCAAACTAATGTTCTGATTTCTTCTAAAACATAGTTGTAGTCGCCTGATTTAAAAGCACCGATATTCCATACTATATCAAGCTCATGGGCACCGTCCATTTGTGCAGAGGTAGCTTCTATCAGTTTTGTTTTTAAAGTATTTGCTCCTAATGGAAACCCTATTACCGTACAGATTTTTATATCTGAATCTTTTAAGATTTCTCGGACTTTCCTTACGTGGAAAGGATTTATACATACAGAATAAAATCCAAATTCTATAGCTTCTTTACATACTTTTTCTATATCAGAATATGTTGCCGTTGGTTTGAGTAATGAGTGATCTATGTATCTTGCAATATTTATTGCTGTTTCCATAGGCTTTACCTGTGTTTTTTATTTTTCAAATACAAAACTGTGCCATAAATCTTCAGGTTTTTCTTCTGATTCTGGCTTTGATTTATGTTCTATCAGTTTTAAATTATTCTCTTCTGCTAATTTTAGCAACTCATCTTTTTCATTTTTAAAAATTCCAGAAATAATAAGATATTTATCAAAATGTTTAACAATGTCTTTAAAATATTTTCTGAAAATATCTATCTGAAGGTTCGCTAACACAACGTCATATACACCTTCAATCTGTTCTATACTTCCTAACTTACATTGAACTTTTACTTCGTTTTCCCAAGCATTGATTTTACATTCTTCTATTGCTTTTTCATCTATGTCAACGGTGTCTACTTTTGAAGCCCCTAATTTAAAGGCACCGATTCCTAAAATCCCTGTTCCACATCCCACATCGAGGACTGTATTTCCTTCTTTTATATACTTTGGTAAAAGTGATAACACAAGCTGTGTTGTGGCATGCATTCCTGTTCCAAAAGACATTCCTACTTTTATTTTTATTGGAATAAACTCATCGCCTTTGTAAATTTCCCATTCTGGAATTATGATAAACGGTGGAACTTTTATAGGTTTGAAATCTTCTTTCCAGACTTCTTCCCAGATTCTATCTTCAACATATTCTTCATCAACGATTTTTCCTTCGCCGATATCTTCAAAAATACAGTTTAAACCTTCTCTAAAAGGAATTTCTTCTTCTTTTTCTGTATAAACTGCAAATTTTACATTCTGATTATCTCTTTCTAAAACTTCTACACCATATCCGTTAAATTCCACTAAGAATATTTCAAATTTGTCTTCAGGAATTTCACATATGAATTTTTTCATTATTCACCTTTTTTAATTTTAAAGATTAGATTTCCATAAATATCAAAATATGATTCAACTGAAAGCATTATATCATTGTATTTATAATCAAAAAATATGCTGTTTAGAACTGTTACTTCTCCGTCACTTTTTATCTTAATTTTTCGGATAAGGGTGGCTTCGTTTGTTTTTAGACAGTATATGATTTTTAGATGGTGCCCATCATGATGGGGAATTGTTTCTACTTTTTCTATTTCTGGAAGGGGGAGTGTCTCTACCCCTTCCATCCAATCTTCATAAAGATCTTCTACTTGTGTTTCTATTTTAAAATTTTGATATTTTTCTAAATTTTCTTTTTCTTCTATAAACTTTTGTTCAAAAACTGGTTTTAGTTCTTTCAGGAACTCGTTGAACTTATGTTCTACTTCCTTTAGAACATTATCATCCACTTATTTTCTCCAGATTTTATTTTTCTCTATCTTTACCTTTATAATTATTATAAATATAATCTTCTATTCTTACCAATGTAACTTTAGGAATTTTTACAAGTGCATTTTTCTGGCTTTCTAAATCATCTTCGTATCTTTTCTTTATTTCTTCCTGGATATACTCTAAGAGATATTCCATCTGCTGTTGTAATTGATTTATCTGCTCTCTCATTCTGAGTATCGTATCAACACCTGCAAGGTTTACTCCTAACTCTCTTGTCAAGAACAGTATAAACTCAAGTTTTTCTATGTCTTCTTGAGAATAAAGTCTTGTTTTACCTTCTGTTCTTGAAGGTGTAAGTAAACCTTCTCTCTCATATAATCTCAATGTCTGAGGATGTATATTAAACATCCTTGAAACTGCACCAATCATATATAATGGTTCTTTTTTGTCTCTTTCTTTGTATCTTCTATTCATGATGCTTCACCTCTTTATTTCTTTTTTGTAAATCTTTCTGGAACTGGTAATTCTTCTTTTAATTCTTTTACAAGCTTTTTAGCTTTTCTTGATAAATCTTTTTCTTTCGGAATTATTACATTTACTACTAATATCAAATCACCATATCCAGAAGACTTAAGTTTTGGCATTCCTTTCCCAGGAATACGAACGGTTTCTCCACTCTGTATTCCAGACGGAATCTCAACTGTTTCTGTTGAACCATCAATAAGTGGAACTTCAATCTTTGTTCCTAATATTGCTTCGGCAACATTTATATTAACTTTTAGATATAGATTATCTCCTTTTCTTTCATATAGCGGATGAGGGAGAACATTAACTATTACCCATAGATCCCCTGCTACACCACCAAATCTTCCACTATGTCCTTTACCAGGCACTCTTAATTTTGTTCCGTTATCTACGCCAGGAGGAATTCTAACTTTTATTGTTTCTTTTTGTAATACAAGCCCTCTTCCGTTACATGCTTCACAAGGCTCCTTCAGATAGCCTGTTCCACCACATCTTGGACAGGTTTGTGTTATATGCATAAATCCTTGTGCATATGTTACCTGACCTGCTCCACCACATTCTGGACATACTTTCGGCTCACTTCCTGCTTTTTCTCCTGTCCCAGCACATTTTTCACAAACAACATATCTTGGAACTTCAAGGGTTAAGGTTGTTCCTTTATATGCATCTTCAAGGGATATGGTTACAGTTTGATATATGTCCTCACCTTCTTCTCTCTGGTAAGTTCTTTCTCTTCTTCTACCTGAGGATCTTCTTCTTCCTCCTCCAAAGAAACCACCTAAAAGATCTTCTAATATATCGTCTAATCCCATATCTCCGAATCCACCGAATCCTTCAAATCCGCCGAATCCAGCACCTTCTCCACCGCTGGCTCCACTGAATGCAGCATGTCCAAACTGGTCATACATTTTTCTTTTTTCTGGATCAGATAATACCTGATATGCTTCACTTACTTCTTTGAACTTTTCCTCAGCTTCTTTGTCATTTGGATTTAAGTCTGGATGATATTTTCTTGCAAGCTTTCTGTAAGCCTTTTTTATTTCATCTGCAGAAGCATTTCTGCTTACTCCTAAGACTTCGTAATAATCTCTTTTTCCTGCCATCGCTTGCCTTTCCTCTTTTTATTATTTTTAGAATCTAAATTTTCTGGTAATAATATATAATTTTAGTCTATCTTTGTCAAGTTTTTAGATGTAGAATTTATAAAAAATTTAAAGTTATGGTATAAATTTTGTCGGCGAAATTTGAAAAATTGTTGATTTAATATATATATTATTAAAATTAAACTAAAATTCTAATGGGAGTTAAGAAATGGATAACAGTTGTAGAGAAGAAGGTAAAAATTTTCAAAAACTTGTTGATATTGTTGCGAGACTAAGAAAAGAATGTCCTTGGGATAGAGAGCAGACAAATCAATCTATAAAAAACAACTTGATAGAAGAAGCATATGAGCTTTTAGAAGCTATAGAGCAAAATGATGATGAAGCTATGATTGAAGAGCTTGGAGATGTTTTACTTCAGGTGGTTTTTCACTCTCAAATAAAAAAAGACAAAGGAAAATTTGATATTAATGATGTTATCAACCATTTAATTGAAAAATTAATTAGAAGACATCCTCATGTTTTTGGAGAAAAAGAATCAAAATCTGCCGAAGAAGTTTTAAAGCAGTGGCATAAAATCAAACAAAAAGAAAAAAATAGAGAATCTATATTGGATGGTATTCCAAAAAGAATGCCAGCTTTACTTCGTGCAGTTAAAGTTCAAAATAGGGCAAGGAAAGTCGGATTTGATTGGCAGAATATGGATCAGGTGATGGAAAAATTAGAAGAGGAGATTCGAGAATTTAAAGAAGCTAAGACACCTGAAGAAAAGAAACATGAATTAGGAGATATTTTAATTGCAGCTACTAACCTGGGAAGATTTTCAGATATAGATCCTGAAGAAGCTTTACACGAAGCAACAGATAGAATGATTGAAAGATTTCAGTATATAGAACAAAAAGCTAAAGAACAGGGAAAAGAGTTAGAGGAGATGAGTCTTGAAGATATGGACAAGCTATGGGAAGAGGCAAAAGGTAAGGGATTATAGACTTCATAAAACATTTATATTGGACGAAACAAGTAAAATTTATAAAGAGATAAACTACTGCATAAACGCAAAAGAAGATTTTATTGCAAATTTAGGACATTCCACGATACTTTTTCAATATAAAGGAATAAAGATTTTAACTGATCCTTTTTTAAGCCCTCATATTTTTGGAATAAGAAGACAAAAACCAGCATTAAACCCAAATATTCTACCGAAAGTTGATTTTATTCTTATATCTCATGCCCATTATGATCATCTTGATATGAGGACGTTAAGAAGACTGAAAAGAAACACAACTCTTATTATTCCTGAAAATGTTAAGCCAGTTATAGGTAGAACACATTTTCGTAATATTGTTGAGATGAAAGTCGGTGAAGAGTATATAGAACAGAATGTAAAAATAACTACTCTTCCCGTTAAACATAATAAAGGTCGTTCTATTCTTTTTCCGAACACAGGTGTTCAAAGCTATCATATCCAGATAGAAGATAAAACATTTTATTTTGGTGGAGATAGTGCGTATTTTGAAGGATATAAAGAGATTGGTAAAAATTATCATATAG